>ERZ778025.345-NODE-345-length-107446-cov-14.059232_pt1 | contig 107446 bp, 94 predicted proteins | sample MGYA00375755_ERZ778025 | MGnify/ENA primary metagenome ERZ778025 (study PRJEB29350, sample SAMN05389825) | bioreactor metagenome | isolation source: Thiocyanate bioreactor | place: South Africa: University of Cape Town | collected 2014-03-17 ... | reverse complement strand
GAGCTTGGACGCTCGGGCGCGCTCCCGAAAGGCCGCCCCTTCAAGCAGCGGATACCCAGCCGTGTCGGCCGACCTCACGTCGCAGCTTCTCGCCCTCGTCGTCTCGCATTCCCATGCGCGCGAGCCGACCAACGTCGCGGCTTCAGGTCACGACGTGGCAGGGCGAGGACGTACCGCCGTCCCGCCGCGCTGGCAGCTTACCCTTCGTCGGATCGAGCTTCCCCAGGAGGCGGTGCCCCTCGAACACCGTGAGCACCACGATGCCGTCGTCGACGACGCGATAGACGATGCGGTCGGTGCGCTGAAAGACCTCACGCACATCGTCGCGCGCGATCTCCGGGACGACCCGCCCTGTGCGGGGCATCTTCGACGCCATCACCGCACGCTGTCTCAGCTTCTCGACCCACGAGCGGGCCGCGGCGCGGTTGTCGGCCGCGATGTAGTCGCCGATCGCGAGCAGATCGTTGGCGGCGCGCGCGGTCCAGCGAAGCGTCACTTCTTGGACTTGGAGAGCGGTCCGAAGCGCGCGTCGAGGCGGCGACCGAGGTCATCGTCACGGATGACACGGCCGGCGTCGAGATCGCCGAGTCCTTCCTGGACGGCGCCGACGAAGCGCGCCTGGGCAGTCAGGCGGTCGCGAAAACGCCGACCCCGCGTGCGCCACCTCACGGCGCGGGAGGTCGCGTCTCGTTCGGCTTGTTCGCGAGGCACGCGTCGAACGCACCTTGCAGCGAGTCGATCCGCACGAGGCTGAGACGAGGGAAGCCTCGGAAGAAAAATCAACCGTAGTAGCGTAATCGAGATGCGACTTGTCGACTTCCATATATCTGTTGGCCCCGCAGGGCTGACTGCCGACCAACGGAAGGCGATCAACGAACGTCTTTTTCCAATCTACGAAGCGATTCGCCTCTGGTTGCGAGAGCGGAAGGTCACGGCGCCGTTCAGGAAGATCCTCGTGAGCCTGAGCGACCGTCGTGTCAGTGAGCGCTGGCATGCGACGGCTACGGTGGCGTTGGGAATCTGTGAAGTACTGGAAGCCATCGACATCGACCTCCTCGCACCCCCCCTGACCACGGCTGGACATGTCGGCATGTGCTGGATGCGCTTCAGCGCATTGCGTCTCAGGTCGGGTGGCGCTATCCGGAGCTAGAGTCGTTCGTTGGTCAAGTTGGGACCAGGCCCCCACCATGCTCTCACCGCTTCGCCAGACTCAGGAAGCAGGCCAGGACAGGCACCGTGTGCGATGTGGTTCTCGAAGCAGATGTCGGTATCACGACGGTGAAGGTCGCGTTTTCCGTCGACGCTCGGCATCTGAGCGAGTCTTTGGTCGCGTCTACCGCGGGACCGCTCTTCATCGAGGACGACTTCCCGGTCTCGGCAACGAGCATCAAGAACGGACACTTCGTACTCCTTGCCAGAGACAAGCGTGTCCTCGCCCAGGTCACCATTCCACCCCGGCCGCCGGCGTCGAGCGAGGAGTGAAGCGGCTCGTAGTGCTCACGATCGGAGCGGTGCAGGACGGGACGCTTCTGGGTCCTCGTTGCTCCGGGCAGCCTCACCCACCGCTTACGTCTTCTCGCATGCATGGGCATAGGCGACGTTGGGTGGATGGGCGCGCGTCGAGGCGCCCCACTACGAACGCGCTCGACGTTGTCGCGTTGGGCGGGCTCTATTCGTCGATTCGTCCGGCGATCACGGGTTCGAACACACTTACCGTTCGTCAGTGGTTGAGTACCCAATCATTCGACGCCCAGGCCGCCTTCGGAAGCCAGGCGATCGAGAACGTGGGGGCCGGGCGATGGTGAAGCAGCAGTCGAACACGACGGTGCTGGTGGCACAGTTCGGCGAGGATGTCGCGAAGCAAACCGACGCAATCTGGCGTGGCGATCACCGGACCGGGAACAAGCACGCGAAGCGGTACATAGCGACATTCCGGAAGCTACGCGCACTGGGAGACGCAGGTCGTGATGCTCTCGCCGCACTGCTCGCGCACGAACGACCTGACGTTCGCGTGATGGCTGCCGCGTACCTGCTGCGCCATCGGACAACCGAAGCGACCGAAGTACTTCGGGAAGCAGCAAAGGGCTCGGGGTTGCTCGCCTTCGAAGCTTCGCAGGCCCTGCAACGGTGGGAAGAGGGAACGTGGGCACTCGATCCAGCCTGAGGAATTGAGACTCGTTCCGAGCACGCCTCGCGAGCTCCGTCTTCCACCACCGCATGGTCGCCGCCGCGACCCCGTGCTCGCTCGCGAACGCTTCCGCCGCAAGCCCGCTCGCCTCCCACGCCGGAACAGCTTGCTCCATTGCGCCGCGCTCTTTCTCGTCCGCAGCGGATCACAATCACGCGTCCGCCACCGTCGCGGAAGCGGTCCCTCACTCCAGAGAGCCCGGTCCCTCAAACCACGCGCGACGGGGTCGCGACCCCCTCGGCTGTGGTTCGACGCCCCGCCGGACGGTCTCGTCCCTCGAAGCGGTTCGAACGAAGCCGGCGCGACGCGAGCGGGGGCCGTCAGGTCGTCGGCGACGCCGGGCGCGCAGGAGCCGGGCGACGCGGCGCCCCTGGCGCTGCCATCGCTCAGGACGGGGTCGGCTGGGCCCGGCGTGGGCTCGGCGGGAGCGGCCTTGCCGCGGCGGTCGGCCCTCGCCTCCGCCTGGCGGAGGGCGCTGAAGATGACCGCCCGTTGCTCCTGCGAGAGCTCGGCGTTCGCGACGAGGGCGTTGCCCGCGCGGATCCAGGCGTTGCGCGCCTCGACGTTCGCGGGGCCGTCGGACTCGCCCGGGGCCGCGAGCAGCTTCGCCCGCTCGTCTTCGAGCTGTCCGAGCTTCGCGCCGAGCTGAATCCTCTCGTTGACGAACGCCGTCAGGGTCATCTCGTCGTCGATCGCGATCGATGCGAGCAGGGCCTTGACGCCCGCCTCGCCGGCGAGGCGCGACGCGAGGAGCGCGGCGGCGCCGGCCTCGTTTCGGTAGGTCGTCGAGATGACCGTGACGCCGTCGGGAGTGAGCGCGCCGCCTCGATCGCGCGGGCCCGCGCGGTGTCGCCGGCGAGCAGGAGCAGACCCTCGAGCACGCGGTCAACGCCGCGAACGACCGCGTCGTGCCGCGCGTCGATCTCCGCGGCCTCGCGAGCGAGCCCGGCGGCGCGGGGATCGTCCGGCACCGGGCGGGCAGCGTGGAGCTGCTTTTGCGCCGCGTCGATCCTCGGGAGGATCCCCGCGAGCTCGGGGATCGACTGAATGGCTTCGCGGGCAGCGCTGCCGTTCGTCGTCCAGGGACCAGAAATCTGCACCATCTCTGCCGTCGTCAGCCGCTTGAGCGCCATCGTTCATTCCCTTCCTTGGCAATGAAGGGCGCACCAAACCGCTCGGCGGCCCCCCCCGCCCGCGAGGCTATGCGCAGCCACGGCTGGGCTGAAGCCGTTCCGCGTCCCGACGCGCCTCGGTCAACGGGCGACGCCGACGCGGACTCGGGCGCCGCTCACGTCCGATCGCGCGCTTCGTCGACCTCGACGCGCTCGAGAAGGGGGATGCGCGCGTGCTCCTCGAAAACAACACCGTACGCGCGAGCGCCACCTCCATGGCCCGGGAGGTCGCGTCTCGTTCGGCTTCTTCGCGAGACACGGGTCGAGCGCGCCTTGCAGCGACTCGTTTCCGGGCGGGAGAGTCGCGACATCCGGCGTACAGGCTCGCCCGACGACGTTCTTTGCGGGCACGCCGCCAAGATGGTCGCCTCAGGAGATCCGCGAGGCGTGGCTCTTGGCTCGGCTGTCACCGAGCCTCCAGTACCGCTCACCGTCTGGGACCGAACTTGAGCTCCCCCGAACCTGCCCTGCTAGAGGACCGCCGTGGCGTTTCAGAAACTATAACGCATGTTGCAAGCCAGTGAGGATGCCATCATCGGAGCTGGAGGCTCTACCTCGCTGCGGACCACTGATATGAAACTCGAAAAGGTCGTACTTCTTGTCGGTGGAACGTCGATGCTCGTTGGTGGCGTGACGGGCCTCGTCGGGCTGATTACCTCGCATCCGATGCTAAAGCTCATTGCGATCTGCGCCCTCGGACTAGGGGTCGTCATCAGCTGCGTCCCCCTTCTGTTCTTCCTGGGCGCCATCATCCTCGGGAAGCGGAGAGAGAGAGAGAGAGAGAGAGAGAGAGAGAGAGAGAGAGTAAAGAGGAGCTCTCGCGCAAAAGTACTCGCCGCAGAGGGACTGTTGCGACGCTCGGACGGAGACCTTTCTCTTCGTCCACAGCGAGGAGGCCGGCAAAGAGCTCACACTTCTCTATTCGCTCGTCGTCTCGTGCCCCCGTGTCGGCGTGAATACCGTCGAGTACCTCGCCGACGTCCCTCGACCGGATCGACAAGAAGCCGACGGCAACTACGCCGAGCGGCTGCCAGATCGCTGGAGGCCCCCGCCGCAGCACCCCGAGGCGCGTTCCGGGCAACCGATGAGGTGATTATGGATAAAGACCTTCTTGAAGCCGTTCGCGTGCTTGTAAATGACCTGGCTGACGGGCGATTCACCGCAATCGAATCCGATGGCCGCGCCGGGCGTCTGACAGCCGGCGAGCTCGCTTCTGCCATTCGCGACTACGGCCGAACGTTGCAGCCGCTGCCCGACCACGCTGTTCAACTCATCGACGTCTACCCAAGCGACATGGATCCGAAAACGTGGTCGTTAGATGTGCCGCTCTGGACGGCCGAGGAGGGGCGAAGTGATCTGACGCTATCGTTGGTGGCGACAAGGGACGGCGACGGGTATCGGTTGGAGCTCAGCGACCTCCACGTGCTGTAGTTCGTGGCCCCCGCGCGGCAGGTGCCCAGGATTTGCCCAGAGGTGGACAGCACGCGCACGATCGCGCCACCGGCATCTCGTATCCGTCTCGTCCGACGCCACGCGCGCGTGTTCTGCGCGCGGCGAGACTCCCCGTGGCCTACCAGGGGCGCGCCGAGTGGCTCGGCGAGCAGGTCAATGCGACGACGAAAGGGGCGCGCTAAACTGCAGAGCGTGATCCTCGAGCATCGATGACATAGATGGAAAAGAGGGCGGTCCACCGGGCCGGTGGCATGTCGATGTCGCGGGTGGCGTCCGAGCTGGGCGTGTCCGTCGGCAAGGTCCACAAGGTGCTTCGAGGCATTCAAGAAACGTCCTCGATCGACCCCTCGAATTTCTCGGCGAACATAGGGCCTCTTTGAGGCCCTTCGAGCCTTCGGCAAACGACGGGGTTCTGAACGCCCCCGCCGGAAATTCGACGCCTCGTTCGCGGCCACGATCCCGACGCGGGCCGGCGCCATGAATCGATCGCTCGGGTCCTCAGCAAATCACCCGCGTTAGTCGACGGTCGGATGGATCTCGCAGCCGTTTTCTCACCACGAAATAATCTCGTTGCTCGGATCTCGCGCAGAATGGAGGACGACCGAGAAATCTCCCATGCGGGTCAAGGTGACCTGACTTGCCCACATCGACAGCCTGCGCATAGTTGGCGTCGATGCGACGCAACCAGCGGCTCTTCCCGTCACGAGCAACGAGAAGCGATGATCGTCCACCTCACCGAAGACTCGGGGATGACGATCGCCGCGCTCGTCCGCAGATGATCCGGGAACAGTACCGGATGCAGGTCCGGCGAGCACGCTGCCACGGCCGAGCGCGGCCGCGAGGACGAGCCCTCGACGTCGTCGCGCGAGCGGCTTGGTGAGGAGCCGTCTTCAGCTCATGGCGCGGGAGGGCGCGTCTCGCTGGGCTTCTTCGCGAGGCACGCGTCGAGCGCGCCTTGCAGCGACTCGCTTCCGAGCGGCAGCGTCGGGACGTCCGGGGTCCGCGCTCGCGCGACGACGTTCTTCGCGGGCACGCCGCCGCCCTGCCCGTCCCACCACATCCGCGAGTCGTGGCTGTTGGCGCGGTTGTCACCGAGCACCCAGTACTCGCCCTCCTTCGCTTTGTACGGCCCCTGGCGATCGGACAGCAGTGCCTGACGATCGTAGAAGACCAGATACGAGGCGTCCGCGAGCCACTCGACGAAGAGGTCGCCTGTACGCGTCGTGTCGTCGATGGCGTCCGCGTACGAGGCCGTCCCTACCCGGCACTTCGGGACCTCCCAGCCGTTCACGATCACGGCGTCGCCGCGGATCTCGAGCGTGTCGCCCGGCATGGCCACCACGCGCTTGTCGAAGAGCTGCTCGGGGCGCTCGGGATACTCGAAGACGATGACGCTCCCACGGACGGGCGTGCGATCGAGACGGCTCGCCGTGAAGGTCGACCCCATCTCGAACGTCGGCCACATCGACGCCGACGGCTGCTTGTAACGCGCGTGCGACAAGAGCAACACCACGCCTGCCACGACGGCGAGGACCGCCAGCGCCCCGACCAAGGCGAGCAACGCCCCGAGCGAACGCGTCCTCTTGCTCTGAACGTCCTCGCCCGCGACGCGCTCGCTCCTTGCCCCAACGGTATCCATGAACGTCATGATACCGGTCGCTCGAAGGAGGCGAGCCGAATGTCGTCGCGTGCGGTTCGCGCTACTTCTTCTTCACCGTCGCGGGCTTCACCGGCGCGGTCGGTGCCGTCGCGGTCGCGGTTGCAGTCGCCGACGCCGGCGGGGTCGGAGCCGAGACCTTGGCGTTGGCGCTCTTCCGGATCTCTCCCGAGGCCGTCGCGTTGCCCGAGATGGTCACGCGCGCGTTGCCGCTCGCGTCGGCGAGGGTCTCCGTGCCCTGCACGCTGCCGTTGATGATCGTGACCTGCGCGTTGCCGCTCGCCTCGATCGCGATCGGCGCGGAGATCTTGCAGTCGGTGCAGCGGACCTGGCAGTTGCCCCCCGCAATGATGGCCTGTCCGGCGGTGAAGTGCGCTTCGACGCCGGTGACCGAGATGTTCTCGTTGCCGCCGCAGTGGAGCGGCTCCGAGCCGTCCCAGACCAAGCTCGAGACGAGCTTGCTGCTCTTCGTGCACCGCATGAACGCCGCCCCGCTACCACCGAGGCTCACGACCAGGACGACGACGACCCAGACGATCCACGAGATGTTCCGCGCCGTGTTGGCATGCGCGACGGCGGCCTGGAAATGATGGTGGTGGTCGTAGTCGTGCGAGGGGGCCTGCACGACGATGATCGCCGGGCTTTGCCCCGTGACGGGAGGCGGCGGGGGCTCGGGCGTTCCTTGGATGGACGTCTGCCGGCAGTACATGCAGGCGTAGCCGAACTGGCCTGACGGAGGGACGTACCCGGGCGGAGACGGCGCTCCGCAATGAGGACACTTGATGGGCTGCATATGGATGGATTGAGCGGCGCAAAGCGACGGTAGCTCGCCCGAGCCGGCGACGTCCAGAGGCGGCCGCGTCGCTCACGTGACGATTGCTCGGAAGCCGCCGCCGGCTCGATGAGGCCGGCAGCGGCCGTCGAGACGACCGGCACGCGACGGTGACTCTTCCGAGCGACTCAGGGAGGCGCACGGCGTGCCACCCGCTTCGCGGGACGTGACTCACCTCGTGTCTGGCGCGCCAGGAACGCTCGTGAATGCAGCAAAGAGCTCGTCGGTCGCGAGTGGTGGCGTCATCCGTCCCGCGAGGACGGCGCTCTCGATGGCGGCCAGCCTCCGCGTGACCTCCGGATGCGTGCGGAACGTGCGCTCGAGCCGCTCGCCGATGAGCGACCACATCCATGCGCGCTGTTGTTCGGCGCGCATGGCCGCGAGCTCCCCCGAGGCCTCGAGCGTCTGGCGATGTTCTTCGACGAGCTCCCAGAGATCGTCGAGCCCTTCGCCCGTGAGCCCGGAGATCGCGACCGCGCGCGTCGGCCAGCTCGGGCGGCGCCGCGGGAGATAGCGGAGCGCCGCTCGGAGATCGCCGAGCGCGTGTCGTGCGCGCGCGACCGCGTCGCCGTCACACTTGTTGACGCCGATCGCGTCGGCGAGCTCGAGCACGCCCTTCTTGATGCCTTGCAGCTCGTCACCCGCGCCGGGCAGCGCGAGGACGAGGAAGAAATCGACCATGTCGGCGACGGCCGTCTCGCCCTGCCCTACCCCGACGGTCTCGATCAGGATGACGTCGAATCCAGCGGCCTCGCAGAGCAGCATCGTCTCGCGCGTCCGGCGCGCGATGCCTCCGGGCGTGAGCCCGCTCGGTGAAGGCCGGATGAAGGCGTTCTCCTCCAGCGACAGGCGTGACATGCGCGTTTTGTCGCCGAGGATCGACCCACCGGAGACGGTGCTCGAAGGATCGATCGCGAGAACGGCGACCTTCTTCCCGCGCGCGAGGAGCCGCATGCCGAGCTCGTCGACGAACGTGCTCTTGCCCACGCCGGGTACACCGGTGACGCCGACGCGGCGCGCCTGCCCGGTCGCCGGCAAGAGCCGTGTGAGGAGCGCCTGGGCCTGCGCCGAGTCGTGGTCGCTCCTGCTCTCGATGAGCGTGATCGCTCGAGCGAGCACGGCGCGGTCGCAAGCACGAACGCCACGCTCGTAGTCGTCGAGGGAGAGCTGCGGACGCTTGATGCTCATCGTCCGGGCTCTCCTCGGTCGTCAGAGTCTGGTGTGGCGTCGTCCAGTCGATCCAGCAGCGCCCCGGCGGCCTCCGCGATCACCGTGCCGGGGCCGAAGATCTCCGCGGCCCCGGCCGCACGCAGCGCGGGGTAATCGTCGGGCGGGATGACCCCGCCGACGACAACGAGGATGTCGGGGCGACCGAGCGAAGCGAGCGCCGCGCGGAGCGCCGGCACGAGCGTCAGGTGGCCGGCGGCGAGCGAGCTCGCGCCGACGACGTGAACGTCGTTCTCGACCGCCGCCCGCGCCGTCTCTTCGGGCGTCTGGAAGAGCGGGCCGATGTCGACGTCGAACCCGAGATCCGCGAACGCGGTCGCGATCACCTTCTGCCCGCGATCGTGACCGTCCTGCCCCATCTTCGCGACGAGGATGCGCGGCCGCCGGCCATCCCGTTCGAGGAACGCCTTGGTGCGCGCTCGCACGCTCGCCACTGCCGTCGACGTCTCACCCACCTCGCCAGCGTACACGCCGGAGATGGCGCGGATCTCCGCTTGATGACGTCCCCAAACCTTCTCGAGCGCCGACGAAATCTCGCCGACCGTGGCCCGCGCGCGTGCGGCGACGACCGCGAGCTCGAGGAGATTGCCGCTCTGCCCCTCGGCACACGCGGTCAAGGCGTCGAGCGCCCGCTGACACGCGTCCGCGTCGCGCTCGCGCCGGAGCCGCTCGAGGCGCTCGATCTGCGTGCGCCGTACGGCGGCGTTGTCGACCTTGAGCACCGGCACGGCCTCGTCCTTGGTCGGACGGAAGCGGTTCACGCCGATGATCGCCTGGCGCCCGGAGTCGATCCGCGCCTGGGTCCGAGCCGCCGCTTCCTCGATGCGCAGCTTCGGCACGCCGGCCTCGATCGCCTTCACCATCCCGCCGAGCTTCTCGACCTCGTCGATGTGCGTCCGCGCGCGAGCGGCGAGATCATGAGTGAGACGCTCGACGTAATAGCTACCGCCCCACGGGTCGACCGGCCGGCACGTCCCCGATTCGAGCTGGAGCTGGAGCTGGGTGTTGCGCGCGATGCGCGCCGAGAAATCCGTCGGAAGCGCGAGCGCCTCGTCGAGTGAGTTCGTGTGGAGGCTCTGCGTGTGTCCCTGCGTCGCCGCCATCGCCTCGATGCACGTGCGCACGACGTTGCAGTAGACGTCCTGCGCCGTGAGCGACCACCCGGAGGTCTGGCAGTGCGTGCGGAGGGCCAGGCTCTTCGCGCTCTTCGGCGAGAAGCGACTCATCAGCTCCGCCCAGAGCAAGCGGGCCGCGCGGAGCTTCGCCACCTCCATGAAGAAGTTCATTCCGATGGCGAAGAAGAACGAGAGCCGCGGAGCGAACGCGTCGACGTCCATCCCGGCGGCGATGCCCGTGCGGACGTACTCCAGGCCGTCGGCGAGCGTGTAGCCGAGCTCGAGGTCGGCCGTCGCTCCGGCCTCTTGCATGTGATAGCCGGAGATCGAGATCGAGTTGAACTTCGGCATCCTCTGCGAGGTGAACGCGAAGATGTCGGCGATGATCCGCATCGAGGGCGCGGGCGGATAGATGTACGTGTTCCGCACCATGAACTCTTTGAGGATGTCGTTCTGGATCGTCCCGGCGAGCTTCTCGGGTCCGACGCCCTGCTCCTCGGCCGCGACGATGTAGAGCGCGAGGATCGGCAGGACCGCGCCGTTCATCGTCATCGACACGCTCATCTTGTCGAGCGGGATCCCGTCGAAGAGGAGCCGCATGTCGAGGATGGAGTCGATCGCGACGCCGGCCATGCCGACGTCGCCGACGACGCGCGGATGGTCGCTGTCGTAGCCGCGGTGGGTCGCGAGATCGAAGGCGATCGAGAGGCCCATCTGTCCCGCGGCGAGATTGCGGCGGTAGAACGCGTTCGACTCCTCCGCGGTCGAGAACCCGGCGTATTGCCGTACGGTCCAGGGCTTCTGGACGTACATCGTCGGGTACGGGCCACGCACGAACGGCGGAAAGCCCGGAAGCGTGCCGAGGTGCGCGACGCCGGCGAGGTCCTCGGGAGCATAGATGCGCCGATGCGGGATCCGCTCGGGCGTGTCCCAATCGTCGGACGCCGCTACGTGCCCTTCGGTTCGAGTGGTGGACACCGCGTCGAAATCGAGCGCGGCGAAGTCCGGTAGACGGCTCATCTCGACTCCTCCGCTGCAAGAAGGAAGGTCGCCAGGATCTCGGAGAGGAAGCCGACCGCGTCGCAACCGACGAAGACGAAGCCATCCACCCCCGCCTCGCGCAAGGAGGGCTCGAGCGATCCGGGGCGGCCCGCGACGATCACGCGACGCACGCCTCGAGCCTTCAAGGCCTTCACCCGCTCGATCGCCTCGCTCGCATAACCTTCGTCGGTCCCGCAGAGACAGGCGACGATCGCGTCCTCGTCGGCGGAAGTCTCGCGCGTGCGGAGACCTCCCGCGGCGAAGAAGTTGGCGCTGAATCCGGCCCGCGGTCGCGACTCCGCGAACGAGCCCAGGGTGACCAACAAGACCTCCGGCGCCGGCTCGATCGATTCGGCACGCAGACGCAACGCCTCGAAGGGGGCAGCATCGCGGTGAGCTGCCAGCGCGTCGGCGGCATGCTCGTCGAGCCGAGGAGCGGCCTGCGGGAGCTTCTCGTCGAGATTGGCGAACTCGGAGATCCCCAGGATCGGCAGCTTGCGCGTCGCGATCCGCTCGAGCCGCGCCTTCCACGTGGACTCGAGGCGCGCAGCGAGTCGCCCGCTCTCGAGCGCCGAGACGATCCCGCCATCGCGCGAGAGCTCGCGGAAGCGCTTCCACGCTTCGCGCGCGAGCGCATCGGTGAGGGTGTCGAAGTAGAAGGAGCCGCCGGCAGGATCGCTCACCTTACCGAGCGCGCTCTCCTCTCGCAGGACGAGCCCCGTGTTGCGCGCCACACGTCGCCCGAGCGGGGACGGCGCTCCGAAGAGCTGGTCGAACGCGTTCGGCGTGACGAGCTCCGCTCCGCCCATGATCGCCGAGAAGACCTGCGTCGTGACGCGCAGCATGTTCACCCACGGATCACGGACCGAGAGCGCCGGCGACGAGCAGACGGCATGAATGAGCGGTCGGCCCGGCCCCGCCGCGCCGCCGACGGCGCCCGACGCGACGAGCACCTTCTCCCAGCACGTCCGGAGGGCGCGGAGCTTGCAGAGCTCGACGAACGTGTCGCGCCCGACGGCGATCCGGAACGCGATCGCCTCACGAGCGTCGTCGACGGAGAGCCCCGCGCCGAGGAGCGCCTCGAGGTAGCGAGCTCCGGTCGAGAGCGCGATCGCGACCTCGTCCGCCGCGTCCGCCCCGGCCTCGTGATACGGGAGCGACGAGACGACGACCGTGGCTACACGCGGCGCACGCTCACGCATCGCCCAGGCAAGACGACCGAGAGCGTCGAGGTCGGCGGAGAGGGACGAAACCGGTGTGCGGCCAGCGGCGCGCCAGGCGAGCGGGTCGCACCCGAGGGCCCAGCGCGCGCTCGGATGAAGACCACGCTCGAGGCCCCCGATCGATTCGACCGAAGGCACCTCGTCGGAGTCGACGACGACGAACGTCCCAGCGTACGGCGCGTCCGCGAGCGCGCCGAAGACGGCCACGTCGGCCGGCAGCCAGAGCGCGTCCGCGCCGCCCGAAACGTCCGCGAGGAGCTCGTCGGAGGAGGCGCCTGCCTCGTGGCGCATGCAGATCCGGAACGGCTCCGCGCGCATGAAGCGCGAAGCCGGATCGGGCACGGGTGCTTCGGTGTAGAGCGGCGAGACCGCGACCCCACGGAGAGCCTCATGCACGAGGACCCGGTCGAACGACTTGCCCGCAAGCTCCTTCTCCACGAGACCGCGCCACTGGGCGAACGTCACCTGAGGGAAGTCCATCTCGGCGGCTGCCTCACATGTTGCGGCGGTACTGGCCGCCGACCTGGTAGAGGGCGCCCGAGAGCTGGCCGAGCGTGCACACCTTGCAGGCCTCCATGAGCTCCGCGAAGATGTTGCCGCCGTCGAGCGCGGCGCGCCTCACCGCCTCGAGCGCCGCCAGCGCCGGCGCGGAGTTGCGCTTCCAGAACGCATCCCGCGCGTCGATCGCGTAGTCCTTCTCCTCCGTCGTGGCGCGGATCACCTCGGGCGGCGTGACCGTAGGCGAGCCCTTCGGATCGAGGAACGTGTTCACGCCGATGATGGGGAGCGTCCCGTCGTGCTTGAGCGTCTCGTAGTAGAGGGACTCCTCCTGGATCTTGGAGCGCTGGTACATCCGCTCCATCGCGCCGAGCACGCCGCCACGCTCCGAGATCGCGCGGAACTCGGCGAGGACCGCGGCTTCGACCAGATCCGTCAGCTCTTCGACGATGAACGACCCCTGCGTCGGGTTCTCGTTCTTTGCGAGCCCGAACTCCTTCGTGATGACGAGCTGGATCGCGAGCGCACGTCGCACGCTCTCCTCGGTCGGCGTCGTGATCGCCTCGTCGTACGCGTTGGTGTGGAGCGAGTTGCAGTTGTCCTGCAGCGCGAGTAGCGCCTGGAGCGTCGTACGGATGTCGTTGAACGCGATCTCCTGGGCGTGGAGCGACCGGCCCGACGTCTGGATGTGATACTTGAGCTTCTGCGAGCGATCGTTGCCGCCGTACTTGTCACGGATCGTCCGCGACCAGATCCGTCGCGCGACGCGGCCGATGACCGTGTATTCCGGGTCCATCCCGTTCGAGAAGAAGAACGAGAGGTTCGGCGCGAAGTCGTCGATGTGCATCCCGCGCGAGAGGTAGTACTCGACGAACGTGAAGCCGTTCGCGAGCGTGAACGCGAGCTGCGAGATCGGATTCGCTCCGGCCTCGGCGATGTGGTAGCCGGAGATCGAGACCGAGTAGAAGTTCCGCACCTTCTTCTCGATGAAGTACTGCTGGATGTCGCCCATGAGCCTGAGGGCGAACTCGGTCGAGAAGATGCACGTGTTCTGCGCCTGATCCTCCTTGAGGATGTCGGCCTGCACCGTGCCACGGACGGACGAGAGCGTCGCCGCTCGGATCTTCTCGTACACCTCGCGCGGCAGGACCTCGTCACCCGAGACCCCGAGCAGCATCAGACCGAGCCCGTCGTTCCCTTCGGGCAAGGTGCCCTGGTAGCGCGGCCTCGGCTGACCTCGACGCTGGAAGATCGCGTCGATCTTCTGCTCGACCTCGTCGACCTTGCCCTGGCTCTTGATCCACTTCTCGCAGGCCTGATCGACCGCGGCGTTCAGGAAGAACCCGAGCAACATCGGAGCGGGCCCGTTGATCGTCATCGACACCGACGTCGCCGGGTCGGAGAGGTCGAAGCCGGAGTACAGCTTCTTGGCGTCGTCCACACTCGCGATGGAGACGCCCGAGTTGCCGACCTTGCCGTAGATGTCCGGCCGGTGGTCGGGATCCTCTCCGTAGAGCGTGACGGAGTCGAACGCCGTCGACAGGCGCTTCGCAGGAAGCCCACGCGAGACGTAGTGGAAGCGGCGGTTCGTGCGCTCCGGACCGCCCTCGCCCGCGAACATGCGGGCGGGATCCTCGTTCTCGCGCTTGAGAGGGAACACGCCTGCGGTGAACGGGAACTGCCCGGGAGGCGCCTCGCGCAGGAGCCACGTGAGCACGTCGCCCCAATCCTCGTACTTGGGCAGGGCGACCTTCGGGACGCGCAGATGCGAGAGCGACTCGGAGAAGAGATCGAGCTCGATCACCTTGTCGCGTACCTGGAACTGGTACTTCGCGGCGGCGTAGCGTCGCTTCGTCGCCGGCCACTCCTCGAGCAGCCTCTTGCACTCGGGGGCGAGACGCCCCTCGAGGTCGCGGTACAGCGCATCGAGCTCGCCGAGGAACGCCGGCTCGCCCTCGATCCGCTGGGTGACCTGGACGACGTCGGCCGGACCGGTCGGCTCCACGATCTCGAGACGCTGCTTGCCGACGTTGGCGCGGAGAGCGTCGATCGTCCCATGAAGCTGGTACATCCGACGGGCGATCTGAGCCTGCGCACGGACGAAGGCGTCGTACGCCTCGCAGGTCTCGACGATCTCGGCGAGGTAGCGCGTCCGCTCCGGAGGAATGATCCAGCGCTTCTCGCTCATGCCCGCGGTGATCTCCATCCGTGACTCGAGCGCGGCGCCGGTCCTCTTCGTGACGACGTCCATGATCGTCTTGTAGAGCCCGTTCATCCCCGGATCGTTGAACTGCGATGCGATCGTTCCGTAGACCGGGATGTCCCCGTCCGCGACGGTGAAGGCGTTGTGGTTGCGCCGCCACTGCTTCTTCACGTCGCGTAGCGCGTCGAGTGAGCCGCGCTTGTCGAACTTGTTGATCGCGATGACATCGGCGAAGTCGAGCATGTCGATCTTCTCGAGCTGAGTCGCCGCGCCGTATTCGGCCGTCATGAGATAGAGCGAGACGTCGGCGTGCTCGGTGATCTCGGTATCGGACTGACCGATGCCGGACGTCTCGACCACGATGAGGTCGAAGCCCGCTGCGCGGCAGATCTCGATCGACTCGCCGACGTGCTTGGAGAGCGCCAGGTTCGACTGACGCGTGGCGAGCGAGCGCATGTAGACGCGCCGGTCGTCGATCGCGTTCATGCGGATACGATCGCCGAGGAGCGCGCCTCCCGACTTTCGCTTCGAAGGGTCCACCGAGAGGACGGCGATCGTTTTGTCCGTCGGCTCCGCCAGGTAGCGGCGGACGAGCTCGTCGACGAGGCTCGATTTGCCCGAGCCGCCAGTTCCGGTGATGCCGAGCACGGGAGGTCGCTTGCCCGTCGCCGGACGTGCTGCCATCGCGGCGCGTAGCCGATCGCCAGCGTCGGGGAAGTTCTCCGCGATCGTGATCAGCCCTCCGATCACCGCCGGATCGCGCTCGTGGATCCGCGCCAGCAGGGGCTCGAACTCCGGCGAGCGCTTCTCGAAATCGCAACGCTCGATGAGGTCGTTGATCATCCCCTGGAGCCCCATCGCTCGCCCGTCGTCGGGCGAATAGATGCGAGCGACGCCGTACGCATGCAGCTCCTCGATCTCCGAGGGCAGGATGGTGCCTCCACCGCCGCCGAAGACGCTGATGCGCGCCTTCGCCTCGCGGAGAAGGTCGATCATGTACTTGAAGTACTCGACGTGACCGCCCTGGTACGAGGTGATGGCGATCCCCTGCACGTCCTCCTGGATCGCGCAACGGACGATCTCGGCCACCGAACGGTTGTGCCCGAGATGGATGACCTCGGCCCCGGATGCTTGCATCAGGCGGCGCATCACGTTGATCGCCGCGTCGTGCCCGTCGAAGAGCGACGCCGCGCTCACGATCCGGACATGGTGACGAGGCTTGTACGGCGCTACGGAGTTCGAAGGCTTCACCTGAACCGCTCCTCAGTTGCTCTTTCTGCCGACGATCCGAGCAGAACGATGGAGTAACTCCTCGGGGGAGACCTCCTCGATGACCGTGTGGATCGTCCATTGATTCCCCGCCGGGTCTTCGATGCGCGCGGTGCGGTGCCCGTAGAACTGGTCTGCGGGCTCCTGGATCGAGCGCGCCCCCTCCGCCATCGCGCGCGCATAGGCCGCGTCCACGTCGTCCACGTAGATCCCGAGCGAGCACGGCATGGGCCTCGCTCCGGGGCGCGGCGCCATCACCATCACCAGCGAGTCTTCGATCATGACCTCCGCGTGGATGACGGCTCCGTCGGGCAGCGCCATCCGCCGGACCTCGACGGCATCGAACGTGCGCTGGAGGAACGTGATGAGGCGCGGAATGCCCGAGACGATGAGGGCCGGATTGACCGTGTGATGCCGGTCGGGACGACGACCTCGGCGAAGCGGCTTCGAATCCATCATGCGTACCTTCCTCCGTCGTGAATCGCTGGTCGCACGCTCAGACTTCGCCGGCGCGTGGAGCGGATGGCAGCGGTGGCACCACCGTCGAGCGTCCATGCGCGTCGAGCGCGACCATGACGAAGCGGCCACGTGTACAGAGCTGACGATCGCCCGTGAGGAGATCCTCGGCGAAGAGATCGACGTCGACGGACATCGACGTCTTTCCCGTCGCGGCGATTCGGGCGACGAGCTCGACGAGCTGGCCCTGCCGCACCGGCACGTGGAAGTCGACACGCTCGCTGCTTCGCGTGACCACCGTGCGCCGCGCATACCTGGACGCGACGACGAACGCCGCCTTATCCATCAGCGCGAGCGCCTGCCCGCCGAACAGCGTTCCATAGTGGTTGGTCTGCTCGGGGAAGACCATCTCGATGATCCGCGCCTCCGTGATGCGCCCAGCCTCGAGCTTCTCGCGTAGCGGAGCTTCGTTCTCGGGAGCGGTGCTCACGGCGTCCTCCGGCGGAGCTCGAGGTAGTAGCCCTCGCTCGACGTGACCACTGCCAGCCAGAGATCGCCTTCTGCGTCGGTGAAGACCGAGAGGCCGGTGGTCTTGTTCGCCTTCGAGATCGCCTTCTCGACGTGCACCGCGCCCTTCGCGACCGCTCCTGTCCGTTCGAGGTAGGTACTGGCGTACACGGAGCTGCTCACGTCGTAGCCGAGTCCGAAGACCCAGCCCTCGAGACTGGCGGTCGGGGCGACCGCGGCGAGCGATGCGGTTCCTTCCGAGTCGATCTCGACGAGCTTCGCCGCATCCGCCGCTCCGCCTAGGAGCTGCGGATGCGCCAGACCGTACACCGCATCCGACGTCGCGCCGCTCGCGAGCGAAGCGCCGACGAAGACGTTGCCATGCACGTCGGTGACGACGGGTCCGGAGCTTCCTTCCCAACCGAACAGCTTCTTCGGCTCAGGACACGGCGCCGGAGCCGCGAGGGCGCCCTCGCAGACGTCGGCCGTGTAGAGGCCGTTGTCGTTCGTGGTGGAGTCGTTCGTCGCGACCGGCGAGAGACCGCTGTAGACGATGAGCTGGCGTGCACCGTCGGTGACGCCGGTGCCGGAGTAGAAGCCGTTCGCCTTCGCCCGACTCGTCACGGCGTCGTAGCCCGCCGAGTAGAGGAGCACCTCGCCCGGGAACGCGTTACCCGTTCCGGTGTACGAGAGCAGCGCGAAGGGGCCGAACGGCAGATCGACCATGCCGTCGGCGCCGTAGAAGAGCTTCTGCGGGAGGCCGCTCGCGGTCGCGAACGAGCGCTCCGTGCGCGTCGCCGCGCCGGTCGCGTCCTCGGGCAGGGTCCAGTGGATCACCGCAGGTGTCGTCGCGCCGCCCGCACCGTAGACGCTCGTGGTGACCATCGGACCGCCGTGGCGTCCCCAACGGCTCCCGAGCACGCTCTCGTCGGCGCGATGCCGGCGCGTCACGCCGAACGGCAGCTGCGCGTCGATGGTGATCAGGTCCTCGTACGCCGCAGGCTCGAGGAACACCGGCGCAGGGCGCTCCTCCTCGGGGATCGGCTCGCCTCCGTCAGCCGCGGCACCTCCATCGGGCTTGTCGCTTCCGCTGGGTGCAGACGATGCCGCGTCGGTCGAGCTGCACGCCGCCCCGCTCGCCAGCACGAGGGCGAGAAGCCATGGCGTGACGCGCGACGTCGTCCTGGTGCCGTTGATTCCGTCGAGCATGATCTCCTCCGCCTGCGCACCTGGTTACGGGGCGGCTGGAAGCAGGAGAGAAGCGCTCGGGATGCCGGCCGGAGTAGCGGCTACACCAGCTCGGACCTTGCGCCTCCCTCGAGGCTTCCAGGTCGCCCGACCACGGATTTGTCCCGCGATCGCATGCTGGCAGGTCTTCGGGCTCACGAGCGCTCCGGCTCTCGCCGGGTTCCTACCCTCCACCGCTTCCCAGCCCGGTTTCCCGGACCAGTGCGCTGCGTGGAGATCGTTCTCGATTACCGCTGCGGGGCAGCCCCGGATGTTCGCCGGGTTCCCTTTTCAGCCCCGGGCCGAAGCCAGGAGCACCAACACAGTCTCCACGTATGGTGGTTCGACGGCGACGTCAACCCGCGCGCGCCGCGCGAAGGAGAACGGCTCGTCCGCACACACTCGAGCTCTCGTAGCAATGCGCGCATGCGCGCGGCGACTCAGAACGGCGGCGCCTCGCGGGCGTTTGTCGGGTCCGGGATCGTCGGGCGGCGCGTGAGGCGATCGGCGATCTTCGCCTTCAGCGCGATCAGGCGATCGCGATGGGCCCAGACGAGGAGGGCGACGAGCGCGAGCCAGACCGCATGGAGGCCCGCGATGAACGTGCTCGTGACGTAGACGATGCGCGGCACGAAGGGTCGCTCGCTCGAGACGAGCTGCCGGCTCGCCTGGACGTAGCGCTCCGAGCTCGGGAACGAGAGCGAGACCGGCGTGATGTCCGTCTTCGGATCGCCCGAGAACGTCGGCTGCGAGCCGCCCGGCGCTTCGGGGCGCGGCAGGTCGGGCCGCTCGACGAACATCTCGTGCGTCGGCTCGGCGGTCGCGTCCGACGAGAGCGCGAAGCGGCCACCGAGCAGGGCGACCACGGTGAGTAGGCCCGACGCGACGAGCAGCCACGTCCCGCGGACGAAGCGGGTCGCGAGGAAGATCGCGCCCGCGAGAAAGAGCGCCGAGACCGCGACGACGAAGCCCTCGCGCGAGACGAACCAGAGTCCGGCGGTGCACACGCTCGCGATCGCGCGCGTCTTCGTGGTGCGGAAGCCGAAGCACGCGAGCGCGATCCCGAGCACGACGGCGATGAGGTCTCCGCGCGCGAAGGCCCAGCGGACGCGGTCACCGCCGAGCACCGCGATCGGGCGGACGTGATCGGGGAGACCGACCGTCGTCTCCGCCGAGCTGGTCGCGAGCGGATAGGTCGTCGCCGGGATCGAGACCGCGCCGGCGATCGGCCAGAGGCTCGCCTCGGAGAGCGACTGCACGCGGAGCTGGTGGGTGCCGGCGCGGACGGGCACGAGCACCTCCTTCGCGCCTGCCTCGGTGTGGAGGATGCGCTGCGCGCTCTGATCGGTGGAGAGGTACATCGCCTTCCCCGCCGGCATGAGCATCAGGTGATCGAGGCCGTTGTTGTCGTAGCCGATCGTCTCGTCGCTGATCAGCTCGCCGCGTCCGGTGATCGCGACGAAGCGACGGTGCGTTCGCGCGACGGCGGCGAGGACGTCGCCGCGCACGAGCGATCGCGCGTCGACCTCGAGCGCTTGTCCCTTCTGGACGAGGAAGACACGTGCGCCCGGGAAGGTCGGCGAGATCGGCGACTGCGAGGTCTCCACGAGCTTCGGCTCGCCGGCGGTCTCGACGCGGTGCTCGGGGTCGGCCTCGATGAGCCACCACTCGTACGCCGAGCGGGCGTCGGGCGTGAAGGTCTTCACGCTCCCGACGGACGAAGGCGGGAGCGTCCCCGCGATCGTGATCTCGGCCTCGTGGCCGCTCGTCGGGAGGAGGAGCTCCTCGCCCTCGGCGGTCCACCCGCTCGAGCCCTGCACGTCGCTCACCTTCTCGCCGTAGCGGAGCGGCAGGCGGATCGTCCCGAGGTCGGTGCTCTGCGACGCGGTCAGTCGATACGTGAAGCTCGTCTCGCGACCGAAGCGGAGCGCACGCGCGAGCCGGAACACCGGCGGGGACTTCGGCTTCGCCTCGGCGCCGTCGGTCATCGGATCGAAGTGCAGCACCGCGGCGGTGACGCCGCTCAGGCGCTCGCCCTCGATCAGACGTCCGCTCGTGAGGTGGGCGTCGACCGCGACGACGGGCCCGGGCACCACGAGCATCTGATCGGACCCGAGGGTCACGCGCCCGCGAATGGTGAAGGCGCGTGCGGACGTGAACACATGGTAGCGATCGCCGTCGAAGCCGATCGCCGCAGGCACGCCGTCGATCGTCACGTCGTCCAGGCGGACCTGCCCCGGCGGTCCGAAGAGCGGCACCTTGATCTGCTCGTTCGCGCGCACGCCGCCTTTGAGCTCGAAGCTCATCGTCGTGCTCACGGAGCCACGAAGGACGAGCGTGGAGAGGAGGAAGCAGTCTTCCATGCACGGCTCGGGCGGCGGTGGCGCCTCGGGCCTCTCCGCTGCGGCGGGAGCCCCTGGGTAGAGGACGCCGATCGGCTGGGCGGAGGGGGGCTGCGCGAGCGCCGCGCGAGGATCGGCGGCGGCCATGACGATCGAGAGGAACGCAGACACGATCATGACGAGCGCGAACGGACCAACGCGCCCGCCTTTGCGGGGAGCCAGCATGGACGAGACCTCGTGCGCGCCGCGCGCGGCGCATGCGCGGCTGATAGGAGGAGGGCGAGGGCGCCGGCGCGACGCTCGCGTCGTCGGGCCCGGCCCCCTACGAATCGAGTTCGACCGCGACCCTCGCGATTTGTTCCGCGCCCGATTCCGATCGCGTCGCGCGCGTTCCCTCCTCTCCTCTTTCTTTCGGCTCCGCCGGCGCGCCTCACGCTGGCTCAGCCGGAGTTTTTACCCGGGCGATATTGACCTGGGATATCACCCGGGCGATATTATGTGTTCATGGAAGCGCAACGGACCTTCACGGCATTCGCCGGCCACCGCACCATCGCCTCGGGCGACATCCGGGAGACCCTGCTCCGGACGAAAGAGTGTCTCGATCGCGGGGAGACGGCGCCGGTGCTCATCTTCGAGGACCAGACCGGCAACCAGGTCGACTTCGACCTCCGCGGTACGCCCGAAGAAGCGCTCGAGCGTCTCGCCGCTCATCCGCTCTTCGCGGGCGAACAGGAGCCGAAGCGCACGGGGCCAGGGCGTCCGAAGCTCGGCGTCGTCTCACGCGAGGTGTCGCTCTTGCCCCGCCACTGGGAGTGGCTCGAGGCGCAACGCGGCGGGATCTCCGTCGCGCTCCGCGCGCTCGTCGAGGAGGCGCGAAAGCGCGGACAGTCGCGACAGCTCGCGCGCCAGGCGAGAGAGGCGGCCGGCAAGTTCATGTGGACGATGGCCGGCAACCTCCCCGACTTCGAGGAAGCCTCGCGCGCGCTCTACGCGAAGGAGGACGGCCGACTCCGATCGCTCACCGCATCGTGGCCGAAGGACATCGCGAAGCATCTCACGCGTCTCGTCACCGAGGCCGCACGCCTCGAGGAGCAGGCAACGCTCGAAGAGGCGCGCACCAAGGCCACGGCATGAACCGGTGCGGGGCGAGGGACCACGTCCTCGGAATAGCCCTCGGTGCTTGGCCAGAGGGACGCACGCCAGCTGCGGCCCGCGCGACGCTTCATGAAGTGCTCGGCCCCTGTCCGGAGAGGCTGAATCGAGAGGCTGAAAAGACTCCGGAGTGGGTGGCACATCGGGCGAGAGCGCGCTACCACTGCTCCGCTTGAACTTCGGAAGCGACCACCAAGTACGAAACGCATTCCGGGCGACGCTCCTCGACGAGCCGTCGAGCGCGCACCTGCTCGGAACGCAGGAGCTCGACGCCGCCGACGTCCTCGAGGTCACCGACCTCGCGCACGCCATTGCGAAGGCCGAGGAGGTCATCCGCGCCCGAAGCAGCCGCGTCCTCATGGCCGGCCCCGATTCGTCGGCGGACCAGACCCACCAGACCACGCGGACCGACGAGAGCGGAGACATCTTCGACAAGCTCCTCGGGGCCGGCAAACGTGTCGCCGCCGAGAAGCACGTCGCGTCCGACGACGCGACCGACGATGCGATGGGCCCTGCCGTCCACGCGCCGACCTTGCCCACGCCGCTCCCGCCGCGCGTCGCGCAGATCCCGCTGCCGCCGGGCGTCACCCGACCGGCCACGCTCCTCCGCGGCCCCGAGATGACGGCGACGCCGATCCCGATCACGGGGAGGTCGGCCGCGGAGACGCCGATCCCGGCTCCGCCCCGCGCTCCGGCGTTCGGCACGGCCGACAAGACGCAGCCGCTCGCAGCGGTCGCGATCCCGCCTGCTGCGCGCACGGCGCCGATCCTCATCCTCGACGAGGACGCGTTCTATCATCCCGCCGGACGGATCCGGTCGCTCGCGGACGCAACGCTCGACGGCTACCGCCCCGAGCCGACGCTGTTGGTGCGGCTCCGCCAGCGCCGTCACGCCCTCTCGAAGGTCGTCCTCCTCGTCCTCGCGCCCCTCACGTTGCTCGCGCTCTTCGCGGTCGCGGTCGGCATCGGGCGCGCGAGCGCGGAGCACACGAGCGCGGAGCACGAAGCCCAGCCAACTCCGGCCCAGCCCGCAGCGACGACGCCGCCGAAGGCGGAGGCGAAGATCGCGACGCCCGAGCCGACCGTGAAGGCCGCTCCGCCTGCGCCCGAGCCGACCGTGAAGGCCGCTCCGACCACGCCTGCGCCCGAGCCGACCGTGAAGGCCGCTCCGCCTGCGCCGGAGCCGACCGTGAAGGCCGCTCCGCCTGCGCCGGAGCCGACCGTGAAGGCCGCCGCGCCCGCCTCGACCGATGAAATCCCGGTCTTCGACGTGAACAGCCTGAAGAGCGTTCCGGCCCCCAAGCCGCACCGCTAGCTGGGAAACCAGCGCCGTCTCGCCCCTTCCCGAGCACGTCTGGCGACGCTCCGGCCGAGTGGATAAGCCCGCAGGTCACGTTTGACGCGGGCCCCATTGGGGGGTATGCCAAGGATCGCGAGCTCAGGTGGGTGTCCCCCGAGCGCTCGAGGCGCTTACGAGTCCGGGTGCGTTGGGCGGGCCGCTGCTAGGTGTTCGCAGGGAAACTACAATCAGTGCCGCATGCTGCGGAGGCGCGGGTGGATACGCGCGAAGAGCGTCGCTCCCCGGGCCCCAAGAGCTCGCCAGGCACCCACAGCAAGAGATAGCGAACATGACGTTCACGGAAGCCGCAGCGGAAGTGCTGCGCATTGCCGGCAAGCCCCTCCACTACAAGGAGATCACGGAGCTCGCCATCGAGAAGAACCTCCTCTCTCACGTCGGCAAGAGCCCCGAGGTGACGATGGGAGCGCGCCTCGCCGCGCTCCTGAAGAAAGAGGACAAGGAGAACCCCATCATCCGCGTGAAGCCCGGCGTCTTCGGCCTCCGCGAGTGGGATGGGAAGAAGAAAAAGAAGGGCGCGGTCGATGACGGCGCGGCCGAGTTGGAGGAGAGCGCCGACGTCGAGGTGAACGCGCTCGAGCTCGAGGCCGCCGCCCGCGGTCCGGAGCCCGAGGCCGCCGAGGTCGAGGACGAGGACGAGGCGGCGACGGAGGTCTCGGGTGAGGACGCGCTTCGCGCGGACCTCGCGGCGAGCGGCGCGGAGATGTTCGACGACGAGGAGGACGACGATCAGCCGATCCTCTCCTCTCCGAGCAGCACCGACCTGCAGCGCGGTCATGACGCACGCAACGGCGTTGCTGCCGGCGAAGACGGCGGCCGTCGTCGTCGCCGTCGTCGTCGCCGTCGCGGCGGCCGAGGCGAGGGCGAGGGCGATCGCGCCTCCGGCCCGCGCGTCGAGGTCATCAACCCGAGCGCGATCGTCTCCGTCGACGTCGACTCGTCGATCGACACCTCGCGCGATCCGCTCGCGCCCGCCCCGCGCCCGATGATCCGCGACCGCCACCAGATCATGGCCGGCGGCGCTCCGACCGGCATCGAGGTTCCGCCGGGCGAGCAGGAAGAGCTCTCGGGCCGCGAGCTCGCTGACGCGACCGTGATGATCCTCTCCAGCTTCGACCGCACACAGGGCCCCGTCCCGGTGCGCTCCGTCGTCGACGCGCTCCTTCGCCGTGGCCGCCTCGCGGGCGACACCATGATGGCGTCGGCGCAGCTCACGGCGTCGCTCCGCGCGGACAACCTCCGTCGCCAGGCGAGCGGCCAGCGCCCGCGCTTCCGCTTTGGTGGCTCGGTGAACGGCAGGCAGGACGGACCGCGCGTCGCGCTCACCGACTGGGCGCTGTCGTCGGACCTCGTCCGCCTCGAGCTCGACGCGATCGCCGCGATCGAGCGCTATCGCGAGGCTGCTCGCCGGACGATGCTCCGCAAGCTCCAGGAGCTCCCGGGTCACGCGCTCATCGAGCTCGTGCTCCTCGGCCTCGAGCGCGTGGGGATGACGAACGTGCGCGCGGTTCGCCGCGCCGGCGCTCCGGGCGGCGAGGCTCACTTCGCCGCGGTCCACCGCAACGGCACCGACGAGATCCGCACCGCCATCGTCGTCCGCAAGGACGGCCGTGAGGTCGGACGCGAGCGCGTGAGCGATCTCCGCGGCGCGCTCCACCACTACGGCCCGGCGTCGGCCGGCTGGCTCATCACGACGGGCCAGGTCCTCAGCGGCGCGCGCGAGGAAGCCGGCGCACCGGCCGCGCCGATCGCCCTCTTCGACGGCGTCTCGCTCTGCCGCCTCCTCGAGGAGAACGACGTCGGCGTGATCCGCACGCGCCTCTCGACGGCGATCCCGGATCTGGAGCTCTTCGAGACCCTGCGAGGCTGATCGTGAGTGACGCTCGGTGTCGGGAGACGGGGGGACGACCGCACCGACCGCACAAGGTGCTGGGATCGGCGAGCTTGCTTGCGCTGCTGACGACCTCGGTCGTCAGCTCCGGCGCTCCGGCCAAGACCGCCGATCCCGAGCCCGCGCTCCCTCCGCCGCAAGTCACGCTCAAGGTCACGCCGGACGCGATCGGCGGGCCCTGGCGGCTCCACATCGAGAACACGGGCGAGGGCCCGGTCCGCATCCCGGCCGACCCTCGCCTGCTCGTCCTCGAGCTGACACCGCCGGCGAGCGCCGAGCCCGAGCCGAAGGCCAAAAAGGCACCGGCCGGGCCGACGACGCTGCGCTGCATCTTGCCGGCCGACGCCAGGCCGGCGACCGACGAAGGACGCGAGCTCGTCGTCCCGACGAAGCGCTCGTGGTCGGCGTCGTTCGATCCGCTCTTCTATTGCTTCGGCCCCCGCGAGCGGGCCGCGCTCGTCGCCGGCACCTCGGTGAAGGCGCGCTTCGGGTGGCAATCGCCGCAGCCTCGTCCGGGCGCGAAGCCCGGGACGACGCGCGCACCCGCCCCGCCCTTGGCGGTCATGCCCGTCGGCGCGTCCGTGGGCAAGATCGCTCCCGCGAAGGAGCTCGAGGCGGCCCCCTTCACGCTCGCCGAGGCCGTGACCGTCCCGAAAGACGGCGACAAGCCAAAGGGAGAGAGCGCTACGGGTGGTGAGGAAGCGCCTGCCGCCGTGACGCTCTCGGTCCCGGAGGCGGTGGACGCAGCGAACGGGAGCGAGCTGGCGACGACGGTGACGCTCACGAACGGCACCGATCGCCCGATCACGCTTCTCTATCGACCCGACATGGTCCAGTTCGGAGTGAGCGGTCCCGGAGGGAGCGTGTCATGCGGCTCTCCGCGATCCGTCGCCGCGCCGATCCGCGAGCTCTTCATCACCGTTCCCGCGAAGGGAAAGACGTCGGCGTCGGTGCTCTTCACCACCACCTGCCCGGGAGGAACGTTCGACGAGCCCGGGATCTATCGCGTCACGCCGCGCCTCGACACGACGGGAGCCTCCGGCCGCCCGATCGGCCTCGCGACGTGGGACGGCTACGCCGCCGCCAAGGCTCCGCTTCTCGTACGCGTCCGCTCTCCACGGAAGCCCGCGCTCCCCGCTCGACCAACGCTAGACTGAAGGCAGGCGCGGACCTGCGATGGAGCGACACGAGCAACCATTCGTCGCGACAGGGGAAGACGAGGTCGAGCTCACCGTCGTCGATCTCGGCGTCGCGCGTGCGCTCTGGGAAGGAGTCCCCACCGCGCGGCTCCTCGCCCGTATCCGCCTGCACCGGGACGAGCGCGACCTCGTCGATCTCGATCAGCGTGCCAGCGGGATCGACTTCGACGACGCGTCCTGGGACATCATCCTCGCTCGCCTCCTCGCGTCGGCGCCCGCTTCGCTCGATCGACTGAAGCGCGCGGTGGCCCGTCATGCCCGCGCCGCCTCCGACGAGGGCTCGCTCGCCGCCGGCGACACGACGATCGCGACGCTCGTCCACGCTCACCTCTCGGGGACCGACCCGGATGCCTCCCCCGCCGAAGGCGCCAACGAGGCCGTCCCGCTCGAAAACTCGGTTCGCATCGCGTGCGCCCGCTTCGACGAGCGTCTCGGGCGCACCGCCGGGGATCACCGAGGCGCCTATTTCGAGGCGTGCCTCGAGCTCGCCAGGCGCAGCTCCGCGCCCGCGTGGCCGCTCGATGCGCTCCGCTCGGCGCTCGGCGGGCTCGCGGCGGTCCAGGAGGCGGCCATCCACGACAGCGGCGGCTATCCGGCCCTCGACGCACTGCCCGAGACGCTGATCGCGTCGAGCGCCCCGCTCTACCCATGGAGCGACCACGGCGATGTACCCGTCGCCGATCGGCGCACGTGCCTCGTCGATCGGGCGCGCATCGAGCGCGTCCTCCTCCATCCCGAGCGCGATCTCGCCGCCGCGATCACGCGAGCGTCCGCGCGTTATCCAGGCCTGCCGATCGCGAAGATCGTCGCTGACGTCTCCGCTTGCCTCTCGAAGCACGGCGCGCTCCTGCTCGTCGCCACCCGCGAGCCTCGGTCACAGCGCGAGGCGCCTCGGCTCCCGCCGGCGTCGTGGGCGCCGGCGGCCCTCGACGCGACGGAGACGGCGCTCACGTTCGCGTCGGCGCTCGAGCGCGGCTCGATCACGGCACCACGCGCGCGGTCGATCCTGGTCCGTGGTGGCGACGCGGCGCTCGACGCCATCGGCAAGGAGATGCTGAACGTCGCGGCCCATCCGTTCGCCAGCGCCGTCTTCGCCGAGCTGCTTGCGCCATTCGCGCGCGAGCGCGATGTCGTGCGCCTCGTCACCTACTTTGCGATCGCGCCCGATCCGCGCGCGGCCGCGCACGCCCTCGATTTGTGCGGCGCCCGCGAGGTCGTCTCGACCGTCCTCAAGGCATGGCTCGAGACGATGCTTCCGACCGACGGTGCGCTCGCCGAGCCCGGCGACGATCCAAGAACCTCCGCGAGCGCGCGGGTCGCGTTGTGCATCGAGGCTCTGCGGCCCTACCCGGCGCTCTATCAGGTCGTCGAGCCCCTCCTCTCGCGCCTGAGCGAGCTCCCGCCAAACCACTGACGTCACCGCGCGACTCCTTGCGGAGGCAAGCGGACTTGCCACGCGCGCATCCGTCACCGGCTCGCCTCGCACGTCGGCGCACACGCTCACGTGGCACCGCGGTTGCTCGTTCCTCCGGGCGGAGGTTCTCCGATGCTTCCTCGTCGCTCACAGGTGGCTTCTACGCTTGCCAGCACACCGTCGTCCGTGCGCCTGGCCGCCGCCGAGTTCGTCCGCGGCACCACGTTCGGATGGGGCAGACTAGAGCTCGCCTCGTGGCTCGTGAGTCACTATTCCCCGTGCCTCGCCGCCGATGCGGTGGTCCATCCGGACGGCCGGGGATACTCCGCGCCCCTCTCCGCTGCGTCCACGCATCTCGATGACGAGCGCATCGAGCGCCTCATCCTCGACGCACGCTGCAGCGTCCTTTGCCTCTTGTCGGAGCTGCCGTGGCCCTCTCGAGCCGCGGCGATGGCCAAGCGCGCGATCGGCGCCGGCTTCGTGATCGCCGCGCGCAACCGAGGCGGAAAACAGAGCTGGGCGCCCGTCGGTCGCAAGAGGATGCGTCTCGCCGAGCGCGTCGGTTCGCTCTTCATCGCTGACGCCCTCGACAATCCGCACGACTACAGCAACCTCTCGCTGTGCCGCTCGTGCGGCGAGCTCGGGTTCGGCGCTGGAGCGCCGGCTCACGAGTCGGGGTGCAGACGCGCGCGCCACGTCGCCTGACCGTCCCCGCGCCGGCGAGTGTGCCGATGGTCACGAGTGAGGCGAAGTGGCACGCGGAGACGAGCAGCGGCGGGCGCGTCCGCCCACGACGACGCCCGTGGGTCAGATGCGCCTCCTCCATCGGTCACGCTCGGTCGCCGCAGTCATAGCAGTGGTCACTGCACTGACCTGCTCATGTGAGCCGCCGCTTCGCCCTTCATGATCGGCGCAACAGCGTTGCGCCTTGGCGGCGGGCGATGCCGGACGGAGGAGGCGGCGGCGTCAGGCGAGCTTCTGCTCGAGGAGCTCTTTGACGAGCTTCGCGTTCGCTCGGCCGCCCGACTTCTTCATCACCATGCCGACGAGCGCGCCGATGACGTTCATGTTGCCGGCCTTGTAGCGGCCGACGGCGTCGGTGTTGTCCGCAAGGACCTGCTCGACGATCGGCCCGAGCGCATCGGCGCTCGCGATCTGGGCAAGGCCCTTCTCGGCGACGATCGCCCTCGGAGCCTTCCCCGAAGCGAGCATCCCGGCGAGCACCTCCTTCGTCTGGGCGCTGCCGATCGTGCCCTCCTTGACGAGCTCGGCGAGCTCGACGACCGCGGCCCCGTCGAAGGGCAACGCATCGAGCTTGTTCGCGCGGACCTCGCCGAGCACGTCATTGGCGAGGAGCGTCGCGATGGACTTCGCGAGCGCCTTGCCGTTCGGTGTGCCGGTCGCGCCGGCGAAGAGGCCTTCGAGGACCGGCTCCTGAGCGATGACGCGCGCCGTCTCCGCAGGGAGGCCATGCGCGTCGCGGATGGCGATCGCCGCGGGCGACAGCTCGATCGCGACGGCCTCGGCGGGCGCCGCGGGCGGCTTCTTGTCCTTCTTCTCCTTCTTCGACTCCGGCGTCTTCGAGGAGACGGGCTCGCCGGCCTTGGCCGGAGCTTTGTCCGAGAGGGTGCCACTCAAAGTCGACCGTCCAGAGAGCGTGGCCCTCATGAAGACCTTCTGCCACGAGTCCTTCAGCGCGACGGTGCGGTTCAGGACGATCGCGCCCGGCGTCGAGTCCTCGTCGACGACGAAGAAGCCGACCCGTTCGAGCTGGAAGCGATCGCCCTGCTTCGCCGCCTGGAGGCTCGGCTCGGCCTTCGCGCGCACGACCGTCAGCGACGCCGGATTGAGCTCGGTGAGGAAGTCGGTGTCCCCCTCCCCCGGGTTCTCGGACACGAACAGACGATCGTAGAGGCGGACCTCGACGTCGGCCGCACGCTCCGCGGAGACCCAGTGGATCGTCCCGTCGATCTTCTCGCCCGCGGGCGCGTTGCCCCCGCGCGTTGCCGGATCGTGCGTGCAGTGGACGCGAACGATCTCGCCGCGCTCGTCCTTCTCCACGCTCGTGCACGTGACGATGTACGCGTGCCGGAGGCGGACCTTGCGCCCCGGCGCGAGGCGGTGCCAGCCCTTCGGCGGCTCCTCGGCAAAGTCGTCTCGATCGATGAAGACCCGGCGCGACAGCGGCAGCTTCCGGCTACCCGTCAGCGCGACGCCCTCGGCGGGCTCGGTGCCCGCCGGCCAGTACGGCGCCTCGAGCTCCTCGATCTCGCCCTCCGGGAAGCTGTCGATCACGAGCTCCAGCGGCCGGAGCACGGTCATCACGCGCGGCGACCGCCGATCGAGATCCTCCCGCACGGTGTGCTCGAGGAGCGCGATCTCGACCGTGGAGATGTTCTTCGCGACGCCGACGCGCGCGACGAACTCGCGGAGCGCCTCCGGCGTGTAGCCGCGACGGCGGAGGCCCGCGATCGTCGGCATGCGCGGATCGTCCCAGCCGTTCACGTGGTTGCCCTCGACGAGCTGGAGCAGCTTCCGCTTGCTCATCACCATGTAGGTGATGTTCAGGCGGGCGAACTCCGTCTGCTTCGGGACGTGCGGGACCTCGGTCGCCTGGATGACCCAGTCGTAGAGCTCACGCGCGCTCTCGAACTCCAGCGTGCAGAGCGAGTGCGTCACCCCCTCGAACGAGTCTTCGAGGCAGTGGGCGTAGTCGTAGAGCGGGTAGATGCACCACTTGTCCTCCGTCCGGTAGTGGTGCGCGTGCTTGATGCGCATCAGCGGGGGGTCGCGCATCTTCATGTTCGGCGACATCATGTCGAGCCGCGCACGGAGGACCTTCTCGCCGTCCTTGAACTCGCCCGCGCGCATGCGACGGAAGAGGTCGAGGTTCTCCGCGACGGTGCGCTTGCGGTAAGGGCTCTCCTTGCCGTGCTCGGTGATCGTGCCGCGGTACTCCTTCGAGAACGTCTCCTCCGGCAGGTCGCAGACGTAGGCGCGGCCGAGCTGGATGAGCTTCTCGCCGAGCTCGTAGAAGCGCTCGAAGTAGTCCGACGCGTAGTAGAGGTGCTGGCCCCAGTCGAAGCCGAGCCACTTCACGTCGCGCTTGATCGCCTCGACGTACTCCATGTCCTCGGTCGTCGGATTGGTGTCATCCATCCGAAGGTGGCAGCGGCCGCCCATCTCCTTGGCGATCCCGAAGTCGATGCAGATCGCCTTCGCGTGACCGATGTGGAGGTAGCCGTTCGGCTCGGGCGGGAAGCGCGTGACGACCTGCCCGCCGTGCTTCCCGGCAGCAACGTCGGCACGGATCATCTCGCGGATGAAGTCGGTGGGCTCCGCTCTTCTGGTCTCGCCGTCGGACATGGCACCCGAAGCTAGTAGAAGCCGGGCGATTTCGCGAGGGCCGTCACGCCGGAAGCCGCAGCGCCGGAGCCTGGACGGACGGCCCTGCCGCGGCTCGCCCGCGGCTCGCGCGCTCGGGGGACGTGCGGCCGCAACCGGACGCGTTATGTTCTTGCGCTCTGCCTCGACTCCACCGCGAGCGCTCCGATGCAGCCGCCCCTCGATCGCTATTACGTCGCCCTCGGCGCCGCCTTCGCGCGCGGCCGCCTCGGCGACGTGCTGCCGGCATCGGTCCTCGCCGATGACGAGGCGGTGTTCCGCGAAGGGCTTGCGCGCGGCCTCAGGATGCACAAGTTCAAGCGCCTCGACGACCGGCTCCTCGCGCGGGTCCGGCGCGTCCTCTCCATGCTCGCCGGCCTTGCTCCGGAGAGCCTCCTCGATGTCGGGAGCGGTCGCGGCGCGTTCCTCTGGCCACTCCTCGACGCCTTCCCGGCGCTCGAGGTCACCGCGATCGATCTCGACGAGCGGCGTGCCGCCGATCTCGCCGCCATCGGCACGGGCGGCCTCGCACGGCTCTCGGCAGCGCACATGGACGCGACCGCGCTTCGCTTCGACAAGGGCGCGTTCGACGGCTCGACGCTTCTCGAGGTGCTCGAGCACATGCCCACCCCCGCCCTCGCCGCGCGCGAGGCCGTCCGCGTCTCACGCCGCTTCGTCATCGCCTCGGTACCGTCGAAGGCCGACGACAACCCGGAGCACATCCACCTGTTCGATCCCGCCTCGCTCACTGCCCTCTTCGAAGACGCCGGAGCCCGCCGCGTCACCATCGACTACGTCCCCGGCCACATCGTGGCGCTGGCGCTCGTCGACGGCGTGCCGGCGTGAGCCTCCGCGAGCCGCCAAGCTCACACCGCGGACGAAGGCGAAGCACGAGCGACCCCTACGCTGACGCCTTCCCGAGCATTCGTCATGAGCCCGCCGCCCATTCGCAAGTACCCGCGCACCCGCCACGTCGAGGGATCGCGTCTCCAACCCGGGGACGCGGATCTCGACGCCGTGCCCTGGCGCGACGTCGTGGGGAAGCACCTCGCGATCGAGGAGAAGATCGACGGAGCCAACTGCGCGATCAGCTTCGACGCCGGCGGAGCGCTCCTCCTCCAGAGCCGCGGTCACTACCTCACCGGCGGCGCACGCGAGAAGCACTTCGCTGCGCTCAAGCCGTGGGCGCAGGCGCATGCATCGTCGCTGCGCGACGTGCTCCAGGACCGCTACGTCATGTACGGCGAGTGGGTCTACGCGAAGCACACGGTCTACTACGACGCCCTCCCCCACTACTTCCTCGAGTTCGACGTCCTCGACACGAAGACCGGCGACTTCCTCTCCACGCCACGTCGTCGCGCGCTGCTCGAGCCCTTGCCGATCGCGAGCGTGCCCGTGCTCCACGAGGGCAAGCTCCGCACACATGCCGAGCTCGTTGCCTTCGTCGGTCCGTCGCGGTTCAAGACGAGCGCGTGGCGCGACCGTCTCGCCGAGGAGGTACGGGCGCTCGAGCTCGACGTCGCACGCGCGATCGCCGAAACCGACGCGTCGAACGAGATGGAGGGCCTCTACATCAAGGTCGAGGACGAGGACCGCGTCATCGAGCGGCTCAAGTGGGTCCGCCACGGCTTCCTCACCTCGGTCGTCGACTCGGGGACACACTGGCTCGCGCGTCCGATCGTGCCGAACCGCCTCGCGGGAGGCGCCTCGCTCGAAGCGCTCTTCGTTCCGGCGCAGCAAGGAGACGGGCGATGAACCTCCGCGAGCACTTCCTCGTCCCCGGCGCACCGGACTTCGACGTGGACTGGACGGCGCTCGACGCGCGCTTCGAGTGGATCCGTGCGATGAAGAACACGCCGCAGGATCCGGTCCACCACGCCGAGGGAGACGTCTGGATCCACACGCGGCTCGTCGCCGAGGCAATGAGTCGTCTCGATCGCTTCCGGCGCGAGACCGATGCCGACTTGCGCGCGATCGCGTTCATCGCATCCCTCCTTCATGACGTCGCCAAGCCGAGGAGCACCCAGGTCGGCGACGACGGTCGCGTCACCGCCAAGGGCCACTCGACGAAAGGCGCGCTGCTGGCTCGGAGGATCCTCTGGCGCGCAGGCGCTCCGTTCCATCTCCGCGAGAGCTGCGTCGGCCTCGTCCGCCATCATCAAGTGCCGTTCTGGCTGCTGGAGCGCGACGATCCGTTCGAGCTCGTCGCGCGCATCAGCCAGACGACGCGCTGCGATCTCCTCGCGCTCCTCGCCGAAGCCGACGCGCGCGGCCGGACGTGCGAGGACAAGCCGCGCATCCTCGACAACGTCCAGCTCTTCGCCGAGTACTGCCGCGAGCTCGGCTGCCTCGATGCCCCGTTGTCATTTCCCTCCGACCACGCGCGATTCCTCTGGTTCGCCGGACGTCAGCGGGATCCTGCCTACGCTCCGCACGAGGACTTCTGCTGCGAGGTCGTGCTCATGTCGGGCTTCCCCGGCGCCGGCAAGGATCGCTGGATCGCGGAGAACCTCGCGGGGTGGCCGGTCGTCTCGCTCGATCGGCTCCGCGCCGACCTCGACGTCGACCCGACCGACGATCAGGGAGCGATCGTCCAGCGTGCACGCGACGAGGCGCGCGCTCACCTCCGCGCCGGCCGGAGCTTCGTCTGGAACGCGACGAACCTGAGCCGGCGGGTTCGCGCGCAGTGCCTCCGCCTGTTCGCCGACTACGACGCGCGCGTCCGCATCGTCTACGTCGAGGTCCCGGAGCGGACGCTCCACGCGCAGAACCAATCGCGCCCCACGCCGGTCCCGCCCCACGTGCTCGAATCACTCCTCGATCGGTGGGAGGTCCCCGACGTCACCGAGGCGCATGAGGTGATTCTCGCCGTATCGACGAGCACTTGAGCGGGTCGGACGGCCCGTCGTCGCCGGGCCGGGATCCGACGCTGTGGGGTGCTGCGAGCCTCTCGGGTCGCGTGATAAGCTGAGCCGTTGTCACCGCGACGTGCGCTGCTCCTCGGGGGACTCGTAGCGACCGCGTTCATCGCGGCCGCCTGCTCGCTCGTCGATCTGAGCGGGTTCTCGAGCTCCGCGACTCCCGCGAACGATGCCGGAGCGCTCGAGCGCGACGCTCCCGCGAACGCGAGCGAGACCGACGCGGGGCACTCCGACGCGACGATCGATCCGGATCCCTACGGGAGCGTCGTTCGCGCGGATGCGCCCGTCGCATGGTACCGCTTCGAAGAGAACGCCGGCGCCAGCACGGCCAAAGACGAGATCGCGGGCCGAGATGCCAGGGTGCTGGGCGGCAACATGGGGTTCGGCGCTGCGGGGATCGCCGGCCGCGGCCTCGCATGCGACGGCACGGGCACGGGCTTCGACGTCGGCGACGTCTTCGACTTCTCGGGCAAGGTCCCCTTCTCCCTCGAGCTGTGGCTCGCTCCGAAGAGGCAACCAGCCGTCGATCAACGCCTCTTCCACAAGCGCGACGAGAGCGCCGATCCGTTTCGCGGGTACATCCTCTACATCGACCGCGGTGACGACACGGTCCAGTTCGAGGCGTGGGGACCCTCCCTCAGCGCGTGGACGGATGCTCCGCTTCCCTCCACCGGCTTCACCCACGTGGTGGCCACGATCTCGTACGCGACCGGCAAGGGCAACGCGAAGGTCTGGATCGACGGGAAGGCCCAGGGCCACGGCGGCTTCGACAACGTCATCGACATGCCCGACACGCCTCAGCCGCTCCGCCTGCTCGAGCGCTACGAGGGCGCGGTCGACGAGCTCGCGATCTACGACAAGGCGCTGACCGAGGACCGAATCCTCGAGCACCATCGAGTCGGGAAGCGCTGACGAAGCGTCCGAGTGGCCAACCGAGCGACCGCCCTCACCACCGCGCTCGACGAGAGATCACGACGAGCGGCACCTCGAGATGCCAGGCGCACTCCCCCCTCTCGCCCACACATCACCCTCGCTCCTTCTACGTGCGACGAAAACGCCGATAGCCTCCCGAAGCGTCGTTCATCATGACACTTATTCCATGATTTCCGCGAGTTGGTAACTGGGCCGTCACCCCACGATGGTACAGTTTTCCAACGGGGCATCACTGGAGGTTTCTACATGTTGCGGATCGGGTCCTTGAAGACGTTGTTGAGCGCTTCCTCGGTGGTGGGGGCGATCCTCTTCGCGGGATGCGGATCGAGCGACGGCAGTGAGTTCGGTGACGGCAAGGGCGGTGGCGCCGGTAGCAGCAGCGGCGCCGGCTTCGGCAACGGGAACGATGAGGGCAAGGGCGACGGCAACGGGGACGGCGACAACACCAGCACGCCGGGCAACGTCGGCAACGTCGATCCCAACTCCGCGTGCGCAACGGCGAGCGACGGAGCGGAGCTCCAGCCGATCAGCCTCGTCTTCATGATCGATCGCTCCGGCAGCATGAAGGAGGAGAACAGGAAGTCGACGATCGACGTGCGGTGGAACCCGGTGAAGGGCGGGCTCATGGAGTTTTTCGGCGATCCCGCGTCGAAGAACATCAGCGCGTCGCTCTCGTTCTTCCCCGCCAGCAGCAGCAGCTGCAGCTCGTCTTCGTACGAGTCGCCGCTCGTTGCGATGACCCAGCTGCCGAACGCCGCGGCCTTCTCGTCTGCCTTCAATCAGGGCCCCGACGGAAACACGCCAACGAACCACGCGCTCCAGGGCGCGCTCGACGCGGCGAGAGCCGTGAAGGCATCCGGAAAGAACGTCGCCGTGGTGCTCGCCACCGACGGCGCGCCGAATGGCTGTTCCTCGAGCCCGTCGCTCGTCGAAACGGTCGCTGCTCAAGGCGTGACGGACGGGATCAAGACGTACGTCATCGGCGTCGGCCCGAATACGGGCAACCTGAACGGGTTCGCCGACAAGGGCGGGACCGGTACCGCCATCATGATCCCGACGAACAACGCCGCGCAGGTGAGCGCCGACCTCCTCAAGGCGATCGGTCGGATCGCGAGCTCGCTCCTCGGCTGCAACTACACCCTGCCCGCACCGCCGGAGGGACAGACGCTCAACGTCAACGCGGTGAACGTCAACTACACGCCGCCGGGCGGCACCGCGAAGACGCTGGCGTACAGCGCCGACTGCTCGAACAAGGACGGCTGGCACTACGACAGCACGACGTCGCCGAAGGAGATCGTCCTCTGCGCCAACGCCTGCAACACGGCGAAGGCCGAGGCCGGCGCGAAGCTCGACATCATCTTCGGCTGCGCGACCGCGGTCCCTCCGGGTCAGGTCGATCCGAACGGCAACGTGAAGTGATCGCACGCACGCGCTGAACCCTGCTCACGACGAAGGCCCATCGCTCCGCGTTACCGCGGCGGTGGGCCTTCGAGCTTCCTACCTGCTCGACACGAAGGCCCATCGCTCCGCGTTGCCGCGACGGTAGGCCTGCGCGCTTCCTACCTGCTCGAGACGAAGGCCCATCGCTCCGCGTTCCCCGCGGCGGTGGGCCTTCGAGCTTCGACGTTCAGACCGGGATGACGCCGCGCTTCTTCGCGGGGCGCTCGATCTTCTTGTGGCGCGCGAGCTCGAGGCCCCAGGCGATCGCCTTCCGCGTGTCGCGCGGATCGATCACCTCGTCGACGAGGCCCCAGCCGGCGACCTTGTAGACGTCGATGTTCTTCTGGATCTGATCGACGATCGCCTTCTTCGCCTCGGGCGGCGGCTCCTGATCGCCGAAGAGCTTCCGCGCGGCGATGCCGACCATGCCCTCGGCGCCCATCACGGAGATCTCTCCCGTCGGCCACGACACGATGAGGTCCGGCTCGTACGCGCGCCCGCACATCACGTAGTAGCCGGCGCCGTAGGCCTTGCGGACGACGCACGTGATCTTCGGGACCGTCGCCGCGCTCATCACGTGGAGCAGCTTCGCGCCGTGACGGATGATGCCCGCGTGCTCGACCTTCGAGCCGACCATGAAGCCGGGGACGTCCTGGAGGAAGACGAGCGGCACGTTGAACGCGTCGCAGATCTGGATGAAGCGCGCGGCCTTGTCGGCGGAGTCGTTCTCGAGGATGCCGCCGAGCCAGTTCGGCTGGTTCGCGACGATGCCGACGCTCTTGCCGCCGATGCGCGCGAGGCACGTGATGATGCTCCGGCCGAAGCGCGGCTTGATGTCGAGGATGTCGCCGTGGTCGACGATGGCGCGAATCAGCTTGTACATGTCGTACGGCTTGCGCGTCGACTCGGGCAGCAGATCGAGGAGCGAGTCCTCGCGGCGATCGATCGGGTCGGTGACGGGCAGCTCGGGCGGGAGCTCGTCACAGCTCGAGGGGAAGAACGAGAGGTACTTCTTCGTCGCCTCGATGGCGGCGCCGTCACTCTCGTATTCGCCGTCGCCGACGCCGCTCGTCTCGGAGTGCACCTTCGAGCCGCCGAGCTCCTGCTCGCCGATGTCCTGACCGGTGACGGCCTTCACGAGCGGCGGTCCGCCGAGCGCGAGCGAGCCGACGTTCTTCACCATCGGCACGAAATCGGCGAGGCCGGGGATGTACGCGGTGCCGGCGGCGCCGGGGCCGACCATCGCGGCGACCTGCGGGACGACTCCGCTCATCACGACCTGCTCGCGGAAGAGGTGCCCCGAGCCGGCGAAGAGCGAGATCATGTCGGGATGGGAGGAGCCGGGATCGATCCGCGCCCCGCCGGAGTCGACGAGCCACACCATCGGCCAGCGCCCGCGGAGGCTCATCTGGCGGAGGCGGGTCACCTTCTCCTCGCCGGTGTAGCCGATGCTGCCGCCCTTCACCGTGAAGTCGTACGCGGCGCAGCACACCATGCGCCCGTCGACCTTGCCGAAGCCGGTCACGACGGCGTCCGCCGGCGGCTTGTCGGATCCGTCGGGCCCTGCGGCAAGGCCCATCTGCGTGCCGTGCGCGCCGACCTCGAAGAAGACGCCGTCGTCGAACAGCGCGGCGAGCCGCTCGCGCGCGGTCATCTTCCCGCGGTCGTGCTGTTTCTTGACCTTGTCGGGGCCGCCCATCTCGCGGACCTTCGCGCGGCGGGCCTCCAGATCGGCGACGAGCTCTCGCATGTTCGGCATGGCAAAGATATTTCGCACACGAAATATTAGGTGGCAAGAGTCCGCCGGACCGCACGGGTGCGACGAGAGAGACCCGCATCGCCGTCGACGCGGTGATCCAGCCTCGTGACGCCGGGCCTCGATGCGAGCGGTCACGTCCTCCTGCCCGTCTCTCTCCTGCGGCTCGACGTCACCGCGAGCTTGCCCATCGCGCGGCCGACGCGGATAGTAAGCCGTGGTCTCCCTGCACAGGATCTGGCCGGCCGTCTCAGGCCTCGTCGTGTTCCCATCGCTCGGCGCGGTGCTCCTCGCCGCCGCCGCCTGCGGAGACGAGACCGCGTTGCCGGAGCCGCTCGAGGACGCCGGCGTCGACGTCGCGCAGCCGCCCCCTCCTCCCGCTTCGTCGTCGGACAGCGGCGGCGGAGGCACGAACGAGCCGCCGATCATCGACGTCGACTGCCCCGTCGGCACGGTCGTCGAGCTCGAGGACAACGACTCGCCGGCGAAGGCGAACGAGCTCGATCAGGGCCTCTCGTTCTGCGGCGCGATCACGCCCGGGTCGGACGTCGACTACTCGACGTTCACGACGCCGGCCGGCAAGAAGCTGGCGCTCTTCCAGGCCGTCATCGACGGCGCCGTCGACTTCGATCTCGTCGTCAACGGCAAGACGCTCCGACCGGCCGAGGTGAGCAGCTTCGAAGCCGGCAAGTACGTCATCAAGGCGTACACGAAGGACGCGAAGCCGGGGAAGTACCGCTATCGCATCCAGTACGAGCCCTAAAGCCCGCCGTCAGCGCCCCGTCCACACCGGCGCGCGCTTCTCGAGGAACGCCATCATGCCCTCGCGTGCGTCCTCCGTCGCGAGACACTCGCCGAGCTTGCCTCGCAGCATCGGCAGCGCAGCCGCGAGGTCCATGTCGTCCTGCTCCGCGAAGGCGCGGAGGCCGAGCGCGATCGTCTTCGGGCTCTTCGACGTGAGCGCATTCACGAGGCGCTTCGTCGTGGCGTCGAGGTCGGCGGCTTCGGCGACCTCGTTCACGATCCCCACCCCGCGCGCGTCCTCCGCCGAGAGCTTCTTCCCGAGGAGCATCATGTCGAGCAGCGCACGACGCGGAACGAGCCGCGCGAGGACGGCCATGATCATCATCGGGAAGAGCCCGACGTCGATCTCCGGGGTCCCGAGCTTCGCGTCGGCGACGGCGATCGCGAACGTCGACGCTGCCACGAGCCCGAGCCCACCGCCCATCGCGTGACCGTTCACCCGCGCGACGATCGGCTTCTCGCTCCGGACCATCGCGAGGAGCAGGTCGGCGTAGTCGCCTTTTGGCGGGAGCTCCGGCCCGTCGCTGCCTCCCCCCATCGACGAGAAGTCACCACCGGCGCAGAACGCCTTGCCCTCTCCGGTGAGGACGATCGCGCGGACGTCGTCGTCCTCGTGCGCGTCTGCGAGCGCCCAGAGCAGCTCGTTCACCATCTGCGGCCCGATCGCGTTGCGGCGCTCGGGGTTGTGGAGCGTGATGGTGCGGACGGGCCCGGCGTCGGCGACGCGGAGCTTCGCCCAGAGACGGGTAGCAGGCTTGGTCTTGCTCATGGCGTCACCTCGCGACGAGGATCACGACGGGACCGACGCCTGCTTCGGCGACGCGCCGACTGCCTGGGGCTTGAACTGATCGAGCCCGAGGATCTGCTTCGCCTGCTCGACGGTGGCGACCTTGCGCCCGCAATCACGGACCATGCGTGCCGCGACATCGATGAGGTCGCCGTTGCTACGGGCCATCTCGCCGCTCGGCAGGTAGAGGTTGTCCTCGAGACCTGCGCGGATGTTGCCGCCGAGCGCGAGCGCCGCGCCGATCATTCGCCAGCCGCTCTTCGAGATCCCGATCACCTCCCACTCGCTCCCGGGCGGCATGATCTTCGTCTGGAGCTGGAGACTCTCGACGAGCGGAGGGATGCCGCCGAGCACGTTCACGATGAACGAGAACTGGAGCGGCTTCTTCAGGACGCCCATGTCGAGGAGCGGCCAGATGCCGTGCGTGTGGCCGGTGTCGAAGCACTCGAGCTCGGGCTTCACCCCCGCGGCGTTCATCGCCTCGAGCAGCTTGATGATCTTCGAATAGGTGTTCGGGAACACCATGTCGAAGACGAACTGCTTCCGGTTCTCGGAGTACTTCGAGTAGTTCATCGTGCCCATGTTGAGGGCGGCGATGTGCGGCCGGCTCTCGCCGATGTACGCGCACTGCTCGGAGACGTCGTCGAGCACGGTCCCGGTCGAGAAGTTGAGGAGGATCGGACAGCGCTTGGTCACCTCGTCCTTGATCCGCGCGAACACCTTCGGATCGAACGTCGGCGTCCCGTCCTCTTGCCGTGCGTGGATGTGCACCACCGCGGCGCCGGCGTCGTAGGCCCGCTTGCACTCCTCGCCGATCTCCTCCGGCGTGTAGGGGATGCCTGGGCACTGCTTGCGGTTCGCGAGTACGCCCGTGACGGCGCAGGTGATCACGCAGAGGTCAGGATCGCGCACGAAGGTCTGGCTCATCGTCATCTCCTCTCAACCTTTGACGGAGTCGCTCTCGGCGGTCTCGCGCTGCACCGTCTGCTGCACGCGCCTCGCCACCTTGCCGAGGATCTTCACCAGGTCCCGGACCTCGGAGGCGCTGAGGCTCTCGAGCGCGCCGCGGAAGATCTCCATCGGCTCGACCGGGATCTCTTCTGCGAGCCTCCGCCCCTTCGCCGTCAGCTTGATGTAGACGACGCGCCGGTCTTCCTTCGATCGCTCACGGGAGACGAGGTTCTCCCGCTCCATGCGGTCGATGATCCCCGTCACGGTGCTGTTCTGGGCACGGATCCGCTCGGAGAGCTCGGACAGCGACAGATCACCGATCTGCTCGAGCATCTTCACGACGGTGAGCTGCGGGCCGGTCAGGTCAGCCCGACGCGCCAGCTCCTTCGTGAGGCGGCGACTCTCCGTGTAGAGGTAGATGATCGCCTCGAGGACCTGATCCACATCGCTCTTGATTTCCGGGCTGACAGGCGGCGGCGGCATTATTTAGCGTGCGAAATATCCGCCCTTTCACGGTCGCCGTCAACGGCCGCCACGCGGACGAGACGCGTTGCGGCAGGGCCGGACGCTCCGCGAACCGCGGGCGAGCGGCGCAGGAGGAGCGCGAGCCGTGCGGTCGCAAGGCACGGCGCGGTGCGTCGCGATCGTCCGAGCGGCAACTCTCCGAAGGTCGGCTACGCTACGATTCATTCATGGAGGCCCTCGTCACGCCGAGGTTGATCCTCGAGCCGATCACGCTCCCGGTCGTCGAAGCGACGTTCCGCGGTGACCGCGCGGCGATCGAAGACCTCGTCCAGGCGAAGGTCCCGGACGCATGGCCGGGCCGAGCGCTCGTCGAGCGCGCGTTCAGCGCATCGCTCGAGCACATCCGCGCCGACCCCGCGACGCGGCTGTGGGGAGATCGTCTGATGATCGCGATGGACGAGCTCGGCGGCACCCGGCTGGTCGTCGGCAGCGTCGTCTTTCACGGCAAGCCGGAGAGCGGCGTCGCCGAGGTCGGCTACGGCGTCGAGGAGCGATGGCAGCGTCAGGGCTACGCGTCCGAAGCGACGAGCGCGTGTGTCGACTGGGCGCTCGCGCAGCCGGGCATCATCAGCGTGACCGCGACGACGCCCCCCTGGCACACCGCCTCGATCCGCGTCCTCGAGCGGTCGGGGCTCGCACGCGTGGGGATGGAGGAACACGAGACGCTCGGCGAAGTCCTCCGCTTCGAGCGCCGGCGCTGACTCGGGGCTCGCGCCCCAACCCCGCGGAGGCGTGTCCCCCCCGCGGTACACGATTCCAGTGGGTTGCGGGCGTCAGCCCACAGACCCCCAGCTCGTTCTCGGGCGGCCGGACGCCCGAGCGGTTCGAATCCGGGTGGCGGAACCTCCCGGAAGCTTTCGACGGCTCGATCTTCGTTCGCGAAAGCTCCGACGATGTCGGTGGCGACTGCAAGCACCTCACCATGTTGCCGCTTCCGCTGACGAAACCGTGCGAACGAGCCGGAAGCCAATTCCCGGACCGATCGAGCTTGCCCGAGGAAGTTCGACAACCAACGCCAGGGCCTGAAGCGCGCTTCGAAGAGTCGAAGGGGTGGAGTGAAAGATCCCACCAGCAAAGACGAGATGTCCGGAGAGGTCGAGCGTTCCTTGCGGGTCCGTCGCCGGGCCCATACCAACGGTGTCCTCGGGTGCCGACGCCGTCATCTCGGCCACGTTCCCCATGAGATCGAAGAACCCCCACGCGTTCGGCTTCTTCAACCCCACCGGGTGCGTCGCGTTCTTGGAGTTCTTGCAGTACCAGGCTGCATCCATCAGATGCTCGATCGCCACACAGTCGTCGGAGGGTGGTTCGTACGAGCCGGAATAAAAGGCCGTCCTCGTTCCGGCGCGCGTCGCGTATTCGAACTCGACTGACGTAGGCAGGCGGTACCCGTCACACTCGTAGTAGGACTTCGTCGTCTGCTTGTACCCCGTGCACTCGAAGTCCTCGCCCACCTTCCCCGAGCAACCGAGGAGCTCGATGCAAAGTTGGCGGCCTTCGCGCCGCGATCTTTCGTTCGCGAACTCCACCGCTTCGTACCACGTCAGCCGCGTCGCCGGACACGAAGGCTCCGAGCACGTTCGCGCGCCGTTCATGTTCTTCTCGGACACGTCCGTGGGGGGCTGGATCCGATAGCCGAGGGATGTCCACTCGGCCTGCGTGGTCTCGTACGTTCCCATCAGAAACGGGTGAGTTAGCGTAACCTCGCGCTGCTCTTCCGTATACCGCCCGCGGTGAGGCTCGTCGCGAGGCGAGCCTCGCAGGTAGCAGCCCGCAGGCACGAGGCACATCCCATCGTGGCACCGAGCCTCGATCGTGGGGTGGACGCACGTCCCCGACTGTATCGGAGTCTCCCCTGCGTCGACCGTCGCGGCTGACATGTTCGGAGGTGCTGGTGCAGCCTTGTTGCATCCAAGCATCAGCAGGACGAGCAAACTGCCCAATCGCGCTCTGCCCTCACACGAGCCGCTAGAAATCCGTTCCATTCTGAGTCGCCTGATTCGCGAAGTGAATGAATTTTGGAGAATTCGCGCCCAGATGACTCGCTGCTCGCGACCGAATGTTGGGCCACGTGAAGCTCCCGCTCACGTTACCGAGGACGGCGAAGAGCTCGGGCATCGAGAGGGTGCCGGAAGCCACCTTGCCATTGATCGCCCACAGGAACGTTAGCCAGTCGTACTCGCTTGAGCGGTTCTGAGCGTAGCAGAACTTCCGCACCAGCCGTTGGTCTGACCGTACCACGACGGGTCATACGCTGGCCGACCAGCGTTGATCGGGACCGGCGGCGCGACGGGGTAGGCGCCAATGAGGGGAACGCCATTCACGTAGAACGGCCCAAACCGCCGCACATCCTTGTAGTAGGTGAAGCGCGCGTCCGCGCCCTTGTTGTTCATGATCCTCGTCGCGTAGAAGTGAGCAAAGCCCTCGACCTCCGCGGCTTGAACGTTATGGCTCGACTGGAGGCAGTGCTTTTGACTTCCGTCGCGAACGTGAGTGCAAGAGCAGTCCCCGACGGCCTCGATGTCGGTGTAGTCAGCCCCGATCGGACCGCCGTGCGCGTCTCTCTGGATTGAATGCCCGAGCTCATGGCCGATGACGTACGCGTCTTGGGTCGAGTGGATCGAGGTCGGCGCGTACTGCCCACTCGACTGACGCGCGAGGTTCTGCCCGAACCACGCGTCCGTCTCGTCGGCGCAAGCCTCACCGCAGAGCGGCTGTCCCGAGGGCAACGTGCCGTAGTGAAATTCAGGGTAGTCGCAGCACCCATTCTCGGTGTGCAAGTTCAGCGGAGGCGCGAAGCCATCCCGCAAGCCGTTGTCCGGCATCCGCAAGATGCGCGCGACGACGGACGCGATCCGCAGGAGCCGCTGGTCCGCGGCCGTGCTGGCACGAACGTTTGCGGCGCCGATGGGCAAGCCGGTCGCCGGCGACGACGCGAGGACGACCTGCGCGATGAAGGTCCTTGCAGGGCTCAGCCGAATGTCGCGGGTCCGCGGGATGAGTGTGTTGCCGGGGATCTGGAACGAGGCCGTCGAGACCTCGATCCGAGCGTTCTGGGGGCAGTACCAGACCTCCGGACTGCACCCATTTGCGTCGAGCCGCCCGCTCCACCGCAACGTCCCGCTCTCGTAGATCGCGGCGTTCGCGTAGGCGGCTGGGTAGTTATCGAGGTTGGCGTGCTCCTCGGGCACATCGATGGGCGCCACGACGTCGAGATCCCGAAAGCCGGTCGGGCGGAGCGAGATGCACGTCGGCGTCGTCACCGGGAAGGTCACGCCGGGACAGCTCGCGATAGGGCCAGTATAGATTGGCGGGATGACGATGCCCTGCGCCGACACCGGCACGTCGCCGTCGCGCGAGATGGTGTCCCCAACGTCGTCCTCGTCCTCGTCCTCGACGACGGCCGCCGGGCCGCCCGTACCTCGGGCGCGAGCCGCCGCTTTCGCAGCTAGGCCGCGCGCACGCCGAGTAAGGACCTCACCAGGGCTCTCGTCGAGAGACGTGCCGTCCAGCCTGCCACGACGGCTGCCGAGCTGGGTGAGCTGGGCGTCTCGATCCGCTGACGTCAGTGCTCCCTTGTTCCACGGGCTCGCACGACGTCCGAGCGATGCGAGGCGCACGAGCTCGCCGTCCTCGACCGAGGCGAACGCGCGTGTACCGTTCCGCGAGAACGAGAGGAAGAGGAGCGGCGCTGGAATCTTCTGCGTGAGACCGTCGCGCGTGTACCGGGCTTCGGCGGTCACCCGCGCGAGCGTCCCCCACGGCGCGATGGGGCTCGAGGCAGGCGACCACGAGAGCACGCGACGCTCGCGCGCTGCGAGCTGCAGGTTGCCGAGCGAGCGTGTCCGATGCGCTCCGAGGCCGTCGAGCTCGAGGACGATCTCGGCGTCGACAGGCGAATCTTCGTTGTTCTGGACCTCGAGCGCGTAGGTGCCCGCACCGACACGCTCCACGAGCGGCCCCTCGAGAGCCCAGGCGAGCGTCACGGTGGACGTGCTCGCCGATGACGACGTCGAGTCCGTGGACGACGCCGTTGCGCTTCCAAGGCCTTGCTGGACCACCTCCGCCGCGAGGTCTTCCTCGTCGCTCCCCGGCCCCGTCGCACACCCGTCGAGCGCCAAGAGCGATAGGATGCCGAGCAACGTCGCTCCGACCTCGACGCGCGCCAATACCTTCGACAGCCCCATCCTGGCCCTCCATGTTCGGAGGAGCGCTCGCGTGCGCCCCCCCCCCAGAGCTCGAAGGCTCGCTTATGGCGCATTCGCCGTCAAACCCCATATGCACGATTTAGTCATTTTCTTGTGTCTTCCTACCGATGGCAGCGGCGACAGCCGGGGGCCAGCCCGAGATCTCCGACCAGAGCTGGGTGAGGAACGCATAGATGAAATCGACACCTCGTTCGCGAGCACGCGGGAGGGCGGCAGGCGGAGCCGCTCCGGCACGACGACGAGCCTCGTGAAGATGTGGTCGAGCCCCTAGCTCTCGTCGTCGGGCGTGCGTGACTGCAGAACCGAACGTCGGACGCGTAGAACTAACGCTTCAGGGCGGCGCAGTCGTCGACATCCTCACAAGCCGCGCAACGGACGTCCGGACTCGAACCGATCCGATCCGTCTGCGAGCGCGATCGCGAATTTCGGCTCGCGACTCGTGACTCCCGATCACGCATCCCGACTCGTGGGCCCGATCGCGCTCGCCGCCCCAGGCCACGACTCACGGCAGCTCGCAAGCTCCGCGGCCAATCGAGATCACCGTGAAGTAGGATGGGCCGGCCCTGGCGTTCTCGCTCGTGTCGTAGGAGTCGGGACAGCCGGCTGGCACCCGTTGTAGAGTCGGAGAGTGATGCCCGCAGTACGCCGCACTCTCGCCGCCGCACCGCTCCTGCTCGCTCTCGCCGCCTCGACGCTCCCCGCTCGCGGCGACGACGCGAAGAAAGACAACGCGGAGGCGAAGGAGGCGACGAAGGATGCCGCTCCGGCGCCCGCCTCCGGCAAGCTGACGATCACCCTCGCCGACGGCAAGACCGCAACCTGCCGCGAGCAGAGCGCGCAATCGTTCCTCATCCGAGGCAACTGGTTCCCGCGCACGAATGACGCCGAGAAGTTGAAGGAAGGCCGCAAGCTCCTCGAGCAGGCCATCAAGTACCGCACCGAGAAGTACGGCTACTTCGAGGGCTACGGGAATCCGAAGGCGAACCGACACCCGCCGAAGTATTACGCGAAGTCGACGTCGTTCATGGGCTTGAGCGTCCAGGTCCACTCGAAGATCATCCCCGCGCTCAAGTGCGTCGAGGCCGCGCTGAAGGCGAGCCCCGCCGGTGACGAGTACAAGCCGCGCACGATGGGCGGCATTCGCTTCCACAACACGTACCGCGGCGTCGAGATCTCGAACCACGTCTACGGGATCGCGGTCGACATCGAGCCCGACAAGAACACCTGCTGCGGCTGCGTCGCGCCATGGAACACGCACCCGCTCTGCAAGCAGAAGGACAAGACGGTCTGGGAGCGGATGGCGATGCCGCGCTCGTGGGTCGAGGCGTTCGAGAAGTACGGCTTCTACTGGCTCGGGCACGACACCCTGCAGGACACGATGCACTTCGAGTTCCTCGGTGATCCGGACAAGATCACCGAGTCGACCGGCGACATCGCCACCAACTGAGCGCGCGATCCGATCGGCCCCATCACCGCGTGGTCGAGCGGCGCGTTCAGCGCGGGACGCGAAGGATCTCGGCGGCGCCGCTCGCGTGCGTCATGAAATAGACGTACTCGCCGGCGACTGCGAGGCCGTCGACAGCGAAGTCCACCCTCGCGAGCTCGAGCACCTTCCCCGAGCGCACGTCGACGACCGTGGTCCGGCCGCCGTCGATCCGCGTCGCATAGATGCCGCGCGCATCGGCGACCACGTGCGCGAACGTCCCCGTCGCCGCGAGCGTCTCCGTCCTGTCCGCGCGGCTGACCCGATAGAGGCCGCTCGCCGACGCGAGGTAGGCGTTGCCGTCGTCGACGGCGAAGTCGCGAGCGTCGCGGGCCGACAATCGCTCGGCGTTCGCCGAGACGTCCTTCGCGGAATGGAGGCCCTCGCTCGACAGCCAGAAGAGATCGTCGGCGCCCGCGGCGAGGACGCGCGCGGGGTCCACCGTGTCGCTCGCCGCACGCGAGGCCGAAGCGTGGACGATCAATCCCGGCACGGGGACCGGGCTGGTCCGAATCGCGTTGCCTTGCGCCCAGAAAAGCCTCGACGACGAGAGCGTGAGCGAGCGGCCGAGCACCGGGGCGTCGTCGTCGGTGTCGACGATGCCCACGTTGATGCGAGTGCATGGGACCTTCGTCGGGCACACGACGACGACCTCGTACGTGCCGTCGGCGATCACCACGCGGTTCGACTGCAGCGCAATCGCCGTCGGCGCGATCGCCGGCATCGACGTGAGCTCCTTTCCCTTTCCACCCCAACCCCAGTCGCCCCAGTCCACGTCGTCCATGCGGAGCCGGCTCCCGATCTCCTCGCCGGTGACGAGCTCGGGACACGCTTGGGTCGCGGGACCGCTTGCAGCGCACGAACGCACGGCCTGCGCGTCGATCGTGTACAGGCCGACCCCGTCGGTCACGAACGCGTCGACGTGCGTGCTCGCTCGAGCGACGACCGCGGGCGCGCAGAGGCCGGCGCTGCACGCCGCTCCCCCGCACGAGTGCCCACAGAACCCGCAGTTCGTTGCGTCGTTCGCAACGTCACCGCAGTCCTCGGACGGCGCAGGACGAGACGGTGCATCGGAATCGCCATCCGATGGTATGGGTGATCCATGCGGGCCGTTCGCCTCTGGATCAGGCCCTTCCAGCCCCGCCAGCCCCGCGCACGCTGTCAAAGCGAGTAGCCCCGCAGACAACAGGATCGTGCGAGCCCCATGAGATAGCGCACCGTTGCGCAACGACGACCGTGAGCTTTCGCGAGCAAGGCGCATGGCAAAGTGGAGCGCTGCAAAGCTCGGGCTTGCGCTGGGCCTTGGAATGCCTATAAACCCCGCAAATATAGGGTTGTATCTGTCATGAACGCACACGAGTATCCGATCCCGGTGAGTGAGCTGGACGCTGGCGGGAAGGAGTTTCGCTTCCCGGTCCGCTCCGGATGGCTGCGCGGCGCGCTGGAGGGCCACGAGGCCACGAGCGCCGGCAACGACGGCGCGCTCGTCGTCCGCGCCTCGAAGAGCGGACACGACGTCGTGGTCCACGGCACGCTCGACGCGGAGCTCACGACCCCGTGCGCGCGCTGTCTCGAGCCGGCCCAGCTGAAGATTCATTCGAACATCAGCGTGCTCTACGTGCCCGCCTCCCGGCTCGCGGGCGAGGGCGACGGAGAACGCGAGCTGACGGACGAAGAGGCCGATACGCTGCCCTTCGAGGGGGAGACGGTCGCGCTTGATGACCTCGTCCGGGACGAGCTTGTGCTCGAGATCCCCATGATCCCCTTGTGCTCGGAAGCTTGCCCGGGTATGTCCCCCGCCCCTGATCCCGAACAGGCGGGCGACAAGCCCATCGATCCGCGGCTCGCGCCGTTGCTCGACTTCGCTGCGCGAAAGCCGAAGTGAAGCCTGACCTGAACTGACCTCTGTAGAAGTCCGAAGGAGTTAGCCGTGGCCGTCCCTAAAAGGCGAACCAGCCGATCGAAGCGCAACATGCGTCGCGCCAACCACGACAAGGTGACGCCCGTGCAGCTCATCGCTTGCCCGAACTGTGGCGAGCCGGTGACCCCCCACCGCGCGTGCGGATCCTGCGGCCACTACAAGGGCCGCGAGGTCAAGGCGACCAAGACCGCGACCGCGAAGGCCTGACGGCCTCGCGGCTTTGCGCACGAAGAGCGCCGCTCGTTCGGCGCTCTTCGTGTTTCATGGGCGACATCGTCGCAGGCGCCGACGTGTAACCTCGGAGCGAGGCGAGGCATCCCCCCGCGCGTTTCGAGGTTGTTGCCGTGCTTGAAGGCAAAGAGCGCGACCGAACTGCGCTATAGTCGGGGGAATGATCTTCCGCAGACTCGGCGTGGCCGCAGCGTTCGGCGCGCTCGTGTGCAGCGCCCTGCCCGCCTGTTCGGCGACCGCGAACGTCTCGGACGTTTGGATGTCGCTCGACGAAGACGGCGCTCGACGTCGAAACGTCTTCTTCACCGATTCCACGGCGGTCACGTGTGTCGCCGAGGTGGGGATCGGTCGCAAGGACGTGACGATCGAGATGTTGATCCGACAGATCCGCGGTGCGGAGATCGGGACGGACGAATTCCTCCCGATGGACGCCGTGGTGGCTGCCATCGACCTCCGACCGGAGATCACGAAGGACAAGCCCGCGCTCGTCACCTTGACGATGCTCCCGTCGTCGCTCGACGAGGAGGGACGTCTGAAGGAGGACCAGGAGGCTCCCTTCCACCCCGGCAGCTACGTCTGCGAGGTGATGCTCGACGGGAAGATCGAGGGGAAGGCTGCGTTCAACATCGACTACCCCGAGTGCCCGACGAAGGTCATCCAGCCCGGCACGCCCTGCCTCGGCTTCTACACGCTGAACCGGGAGTGCCCCGCGAGCGGAGCGACTGGCCAGCCGGATCCGACGTGCACTTGCGAAGCGAAAGGGTGGAAGTGCTGATGAGATCGTCGTCCACCACTGCCTCTTCTCGACGGATCCAGAAGCGTCGTCGCCTCGCGTTCAGCGCGGGCTTCGCGACGATGCTCACGACGGCCGCTGCCGCGGTCGCGCTGGGCTCCGGGTGCATCTTCGACGAGGGCGACTACGACGGGGGCGGACGCCGAACGGGCGCGCCGACATCGACGGAAACGGCGCCGAGCGTGCCGACCTCCACGGGAACGACGTCGCCGACCTCGACGACGACGACCCCGCCGGTCGACTCGGGCGCCCCGGACGTCGACACGCTCGACAACTGACGTCACGGAGCCGCCTCCTCCAAGCGGAGGCGCGTCCTACGCCGATGACGTGTGCAAGACGCCGTGGCCCGGGCGCCCGCTGCGGGCCCTTGTGCCAAGCGCTGCAGGTCGTCGGGGCACCACTGCGGGAGCTCGTGCCAGGCGCCGCGGGTCGGTCGAGCACCATTGGTTGGGCCACCACTGCGGTGGTTGGGGCGCCGCTGCGGGCGGTTGGGGCGCGAGCCCCAAATTGCCGCGGCTGACGGCGCGTTACGCGCTCTTGTCGCCACTTGGCGTCGACCGCGAGCTGCGCTATCTCGCGCGCCGATGATGCTCGCGTGGTTGTTTCCGGGCCAGGGCTCGCAGTCGGTCGGCATGGGACGAGATCTCGTCGAGAGCTCCCGCGCCGCGAAGGAGATCTTCGAGCGCGCCGACGCGGCGCTCGGTGAGTCGCTCTCGAAGCTGATCCTCGAAGGGCCGGAGTCCGACCTCACGCTCACCGCGAACGCGCAGCCCGCGATCGTGACGACGAGCATCGCCGCGCTCGCCGCCATCCGCGAGAAGTATCCGGAGCTTCTCGGGATGCCGCGCTTCGCCGCCGGGCACTCGCTCGGCGAGTACTCCGCGCTCGTCGCCGCCGGAGCCCTCTCCCTCGAAGACGCGGTGCGAATCGTCCGGGCGCGCGGCCGCGCGATGCAGGACGCCGTGCCCCCGGGCGTCGGCGCGATGGCGGCGATCATGGGCATGGAGGCCGCTCGCCTCGAGGAGCTGTGCAAGGAGGTCGAGGCCGAGAAGGACGAGGCCGGAGCCCCGCTCGGCGTCGTCTCCTGCGCGAACTTCAACGCCCCCGGTCAGATCGTGATCGCCGGGACGGCGAAGGCGGTCGCGCGCGTCGGCGTGCGTGCCGGCGAGGAGAAGGGCAAGGCGATCCCGCTGAAGGTGAGCGCCCCCTTCCACTGCGCGCTCATGAGGCCGGCCGGCGCGGTCGTCGGCGCGGAGCTCGAGAAGGTCGACGTGAAGCCGCTCGCGTTCCCCGTCGTGGCGAACGTCGACGCCCGCCCCAACACCGAGCCCACGCGGGTGAAGGAGCTGCTCGTCCGCCAGGTCGACGGCGCCGTGCGCTGGGAGCAGGCGGTGCGCCTGATGCACGACGAGGGCATCACGCACGCGATCGAGATCGGGCCGGGAAAGGTCCTCGCCGGTCTCGGCAAGCGGATCGCGAAGGAGATGAAGATCGCGAGCGTCGGAGACGTCCCGAGCCTCGAAGGGCTCGGTGCGTTCCTCGCCCCCGCGGCTTCCTGAAGGAGACGACATGTTCAAGCTCGATGGGAAGGTTGCTCTCGTCACCGGCGGTTCGCGCGGCATCGGTCGCGCGTGCTGCGAGGCGCTCGCGGAGCACGGCGCGACCGTCATCGTGAACTACGTGAAGGGCGAGGCCGCCGCGCGCGAGGTCGCCGACGGCATCGTGAAGAACGGCGGCAAGGCGGAGGTCCTCGGGTTCGACGTCGCCGATCCGAAGGCGTGCGAGGCCGCAATCGAGGACGTCACGAAGCGCCTCGGCCGCCTCGACGTCCTCGTGGCGAACGCCGGCATCTCGATCGACGGCCTCCTCCTCCGGATGAAGGACGAGGACCTCGACCGCCTCTGGCAGGTCAACGTGAAAGGCGCCCTCGCCTGCGCCAAGGCCTCGGTGAAGACGATGATGCGGGCCAAGACCGGCCGCATCATCTTCATGTCAAGCGTCGTCGGCGAGATGGGCAACGTCGGGCAGACGGCCTACGCCGCGTCGAAGGCTGCGCTGATCGGCGCCGCCAAGTCGATCGGCCGCGAGTACGCCTCGCGCAACATCACCGTGAACGTCGTCGCGCCGGGCTTCATCGATACCGACATGACGAGCACGATGACGGACGCGATGAAAGAGCAGCTCGTGAAGGTCGTGCCGCTCGGCCGCACCGGCACGGCGCGCGAGATCGCAGGCGCCTGCGTGTATCTCGCCAGTGACGAGGCCGCATACGTCACCGGGCAGGTGCTCCGCGTGAATGGCGGTATGTACGTCTGACACCGGCGGCTCTCTCGATGCGAACCGACCTACGCGGAGACTCGCATAGGACGTGATCGCGAGAGGGAGTGTTGCGGTCCCCCGAAAGGCTGTGTAGAAAGCCGCCCACAAGCTCCCTCGACCCACGCTGCGGAATCGCACGCTGGGCGCTGAACCGAACGTAGAAATCGACGAGGCATAAGGAACATGGCCCAGGACATCGCGAGCGAGGTCAAGCGCATCATCAAGGAGCAGCTCGACGTCGAGGAGAAGGACATCAAGCCCGAGTCCACGTTCATCGAGGATCTCGGCGCCGACTCGCTCGGCCTCGTCGAGCTCGTGCTCGCGTTCGAGGAGGCCTTCGAAATCGACATTCCGGACGAGGACACGGAGAAGATCCGCACCGTCCAGGACGCGATCGACTACATCGAGAAGCACGCGAAGAAGTAAAGCCGACGGCCTCGAGCCCTCGGCATCTCTCCCACCGACCGCGGCCGTCGCCGCGGTCGGGTTCTTCGCACTGTTGAGAACCCAGAGAACGAGAGGACCGAGGACTGATCATGGAACGCGTCGTCATTACGGGTATCGGGCTCGTCACTCCGGTTGCAATCGGACGCGCCGAGTCCTGGGAAGCACTTCTTGCCGGCACGAGCGGCGCAGGTCCCATCACCCAATTTGACGCGTCGGCCTTCCGGGTCCGCATCGCGGCCGAGGTCAAGGGCTGGGACGGTACCCGCTTCATCGAGAAGAAGAAGCTGAAGGAGATGGACCGTTTCATCGAGTTCGCGTGTGGCGCGGCTCAGATGGCGATCCAGGACGCCCAGCTCGAGCTCACGGACGAAGAGCGTGACGAAGCCGGCTGCTTCATCGGCGTCGGCCTCGGCGGTCTGCTGACGCTCGAAAAGACCAAGCAGACGATCATCGACAAGGGACCGCAGAAGGTCAGCCCCTACTCGATCCCGGGTATCATCGCGAACCTCGCCGCCGGGCAAGTCTCGATGGCGTACGGGCTCCGCGGCCCGAGCTACTGCAACACGAGCGCATGCTCGAGCGGCGCACACGCGCTCGGCGAGGCGTTCGAATGGATTCGTCGCGGTCGCGCTCAGGTGATGGTCACCGGCGGCGCCGAAGCGACGGTCACGCCGGTCGGCATCGGCGGCTTCGAGGCGATGTACGCGCTCTCGCGCCGCAACGAAGAGCCTGAGAAGGCAAGCCGCCCCTTCGACAAGGGACGTGACGGCTTCCTCTGCGGCGAGGGCTCCGGCATCCTCGTCCTCGAGTCGCTCGAGCGAGCGAAGAAGCGCGGCGCGAAGATCTACGCCGAGGTCACCGGCTACGGCGCCTCGAGCGACGCGAACCACCTCACGCAGCCTGCGCCGCACGGCGAAGGCGCCCAGCGCTCGATGCGCATGGCGTTGAAGGACGCGAAGCTCAACCCGGATCAGATCGACTACCTCAACGCGCACGGCACCTCGACGCCGGTGGGCGACATCGCCGAGACCGAGGCGATGATGGAGGTCTTCAAGTCGCACGCGACCGACAAGAAACTCTGGGTGAGCTCGACGAAGTCGATGATGGGCCACCTGCTCGGCGCGGCCGGCGCGGTCGAGAGCGCGATCTGCGCGCTCGCGATCTCGGAGGGCAAGATCCCGCCGACGATCAACCTGACCGACCCGGATCCCGCCTGCCCGCTCGACTACGTGCCGCTCACGGCGCGTGAGCGTTCCGTCAAGCACGCGCTGAACAACTCGTTCGGCTTCGGCGGGACGAACTGCTCGCTCGTCTTCTCCCGGTACGAAGGCTGAGCCGTGCGCATCGGCATTGCCTCTGATCACGGTGGGTTCCGGCTGAAGTCGGACCTCCTCGGAATGCTCCGCGACCGTGCTGGCCTCGAGATCGAGGACCTCGGCACGCACTCCGAAGCGAGCACCGACTACCCCGACTACGCGCACCGGCTCGCAACCTTGATCCTCCAAGGTGAGCTCGACCGAGGTATCCTCGTCTGCGGGACCGGCATCGGCATGTCGATCGCCGCCAACCGGCACGCGGGCATCCGCTGCGTCGTCTGCTCGGATACCTACACGGCGAAGCTCTCCCGTGAGCACAACGATACGAACATCCTCGCGCTCGGCGAGCGCGTCGTCGGAAAGGGCCTGGCGTGGGACATCGTCACGGCCTGGCTCGACGCCGCCACCGACATGGATGCACGTCATGCCCGCCGGCGTGAGAAGATCGAGATCTGAACCTCACACGCTGAGCCAATCGTGAAGTGCCCCTTCTGCGGCCATCTCGAGAGCAAGGTCACCGACTCCCGCGCCGGTACCGCCGGTGACGTCATCCGTCGCCGGCGGGAGTGCGAGACCTGCGCGCGTCGGTTCACCACCTACGAGCGCGTCGAGGAGGTGCTCCCGCTGGTCGTGAAGAAGGACGGGCGCCGCGAGGCGTTCGAGCGGTCGAAGGTCCTCTCCGGCCTCCGCCGCGCGTGCGACAAGCGTGCTGTCCCGCTCGAGCGGATCGAGCAGATCGTCGACGCAATCGAGCGCGAGCTCATCGAGTGCGGCGACAAGGAGATCCCGGCCGAGCAGGTCGGTGAGCGCGTGATGAAGCACCTCCGCGAGGTCGATCCCGTGGCGTACGTTCGGTTCGCGAGCGTGTACCGACAGTTCAAAGACATCGACGAGCTCCGCTCGGAGATCGACCAGCTCTCGAGCGGCCGCGCGGAGGGGGCGCCGGCCATCTCCCCGTCCAACGGCAAGAACCGCGAGGGCGCGCAGCCATGAGCGACGCCGATCCCAAGTCGAAGCGACCTTCTCAGATGCCCCCACCATCGAAGGCAGAGCCGGATCCCCAGACGCTCGAGGACGAGCGCTGGATGGACCTCGCGCTCGTCCACGCCAGGAGCGGACGACCGTCACCGAACCCGCACGTCGGCGCGGTCATCGTGAAGAACAACGAGCTCGTCGCGACGGGCCATCACGAGCGCGCGGGGGGCGAGCACGCGGAGACGGCTGCCGTACGCGCCGCCGGCGAACGCGCCGCCGGCGGCACCCTCTACGTCACGCTCGAGCCGTGCAACCACCACGGACGAACGCCGCCGTGCACCGACGCGATCATCGCGTCCAAGGTGGTACGCGTCGTCATCGGGTGCCTCGACCCCAACCCTCACGTCGACGGCGGCGGCATCGCGGAGCTCGAGAAGGCCGGCATCAAGGTGACCCTCGGAGTTCGCGAGGCGCAGTGCCGGACGCAGATCCTCCCGTGGTCGAAGCACGTCACGACGGGGCTGCCGTACGTCTCGCTCAAGCTCGCGCTCTCACTCGACGGTCGCATCGCCACGCGCTCCGGCGCCTCGAAGTGGGTGACCGGACCGGACGCCCGCGCGAAGGTCCATCACCTGCGCTCACGCTCCGACGCGGTCGCCGTGGGGATCGGCACGGCAGTGGCGGACGACCCGCACCTCACGGTGCGTGACGCGCCCGGCGACAGCCCGCTCCGCGTCGTGTTCGACACGAACCTCCGCCTTGTCCCGGGCTCGCGGCTCGCACAGACGGCGCGGGAGATTCCGACGCTCGTCGTATGCGGTCCCGAAGCCGGCGAGGGTCCGGAGGAGGCGCTCGCCAACCTCGGCGTCGAGTGCGTGCGGATCCCGCTGTCGACCGAGGGTCGCCTCGACGTGGTCGCGGCCCTCCGGATGCTCGCGCAGCGCGGCGTCGTCACGATGCTCGTCGAGGGCGGGGCCGAGCTCGCCGGGAGCTTCCTTGCTCAGCGGCTTGCGGACGAGCTCCACGCCTTCATCGCGCCGATCCTGCTCGGCCCGCGCGGCCGGCCGGGCGCGGTGGACTGGGCGGGTCCCGACACGCCGCAGCAGGCGCCGCGGATCCGTACGCCGTCCTGGGAGCTCGTCGGCGAGGACGCGTACGTCCACGGGCAGATCGTCTACCCTGAGTGACCGCGACCACGTGACCGAGCGACGCAAGAGTCGCTCGATCGAAGCTCGACAGCAGAGGCGCGATCGTTCGCCGATCGACCGCCGCGAACGCGGCGCCGCCGAGTCCTGGTGGCGTCGTCGTGGCGTGGTGCTGACGTCGTGACGTCGTGACCCACTCGCGCCGCACCGCTTCCCGGGTTAGGCTCTCCGGGAGTCATGATTCGCACCATCCTCCACTACCCGGACAAGCGCCTGCGTGAGCGCGGTGAGCGGGTCGAGGCGATTACGCCCGAGATTCAGCAGCTCATCGACGACATGGCCGAGACCATGTACGCGGCCCCCGGCGTCGGCCTCGCGGCGACCCAGATCGGCGAAGCGCTCCAGCTCTTCATCGTGGACATCGCGGACGAGAACGAGCCGAGCGACCTGCGCGTCTTCATCAACCCGGAGATCCTCGAGCGCGAGGGCGACATCACGTGGCAGGAAGGCTGCCTCAGCTTCCCGGGCGTCCAGGAAGAGGTCGAACGCGCGGCGCACGTCCGCGTTCGCGCGCAAGGGCGTGACGGCAAGTCGTTCGAGCTCGAGGCCGAAGGCCTGCTCGCGGTCGCGATCCAGCACGAGTACGACCACCTCCAGGGCGTGCTGATGATCGACCACATGGGCCCGCTCAAGAAGCGCCTCACGCATCGCAAGATGGTGAAGCGCGCCGAAGAGCAAGCCTCGACCTGATCGTAAAGCCGCGCGGCTCCCGAAGGCCGCGCGTACGACGGTCGCGGAGCCAAACGCTCACGACGCTCGACGGCTCGGCCTGAGCGGCGAACACATCGGCCTGAAAGCCGATGATTCGCCGCGGCCACGTCGAGCCAAGACTCGACCCCCGAGCCCGAGGAGCCTCGGACTCGGGACGATGAGCCGTCGAGCAGCGCTCGTCAGCGACCGGTGCGCTTGAAGAGCGCGCCGTCGAGCTTCATCCCACGAGCCGCGAGCTCGTTGGCGATCCGCGGGACCACGCCCGTGGCGCTGAAGGTGCCGTCTCCGCCCCCGCCTGAGGCGTCGGCGTTGAAGACGAAGAGGTCTCGCGCGACGATGCCCTTCGCGTCCGTGCCGCCGAGCTCGGCGATGCGCATCACGCGAAGGCGGCCGTCGGGGAACGAGCCGATCTCGATCGCGATGTCGAACGCCTCGCCCACGACCTCACGCGTCGCTTCGAGCGAGAGCCCGGGGCGGTGGAGGACGAGCTGGTTCACGAGACGGCCGATGCCCTGCCGGAGCGTGGGCGCGGCGAGCGCACCAAGGACACCGTCGGTCCCCTCCGCCATGGCGTCGACCGTCGCGGCCGCCACGCCGCCCGCAAGCTGCGTGACGACGAGACGATCGGCGCGGAGCTTGGAGGCTGCGCGCACGCAGTGTTCGCCCAGCGAGAGGTTCGCGACGTGGGCGTTGCCGACGCCGATCTCCTCGACGTCCTGGACGACGACGACGCGCTCTCCACCGTTGCCACCGTTGCTGGCCGCGGCGAGCGCGGAGAGCAGCGGGAGCGGCGCGTTGCCGGAGACGAGGACGTTCGCGCGTGCCGCGACGCACGCCTCGAGGAACTGCGCCATGCCCTTGGAGATCGATCCGGCGCGCGTGAGCTCGTCGAGCGATGCCTCGACGCGACGACGCTTGCGGATCGAGACGACGTGGTTCGTCGCGGCGGGCGGAGCGATCGCGACCACGGTAGCGCGCGGAAGGCGCCGCTCGACGACGGTCTCTCCCGGCTTCCAGGGCTCGCCGCTCTGCTGCGCGAGCCGAGCGACGACGCGATGGAGCGCCTCTTCGCTGCTGAAGGCGGTGGGCTCGGTGGAGCTCGAGCCTCCACGCACGGCGAAGAGCTGATCGAAGCGAACGCAGTGGATCTCGCTCACCTCTTCGTCTTCGAGGAGCGGACCGAACGCGCCGAGCCCCACGAGCTCGCGATGCGCGTCGCGAACGACGGCGTCGAGATCGATGCCCTCGGGCGCGTCACCTTCCTCGCGCATCGCGTTCGCTTGATCACGCGCGGCCCGCTCGATCTGCGCTGCGAGCGCGTCCGGAACGTTCGGGCTCGCACGGAGCGGCGAGAGATCGACCGCGTCGGCGATCCGATCGAGGAGCGTCATGAGCGCGAGCCGTCGACCTGCCTGCGCCGGAGTCTCCTTCGGCGGCACGCGGGAAGGCGGCGCGGTCGCACGGCCAGGCGGCGACGGCGACACCGCCGGCGCAGGCGCAGGCGCGACAGGTGCCGGCGCGGGCGCAGGCGCGGGTGCGACAGGAGCCGGCGGCGCAGGAACAGGCGCGGGAGGAGGCGGAGCCGCGATGGGAGGCGGAGCCGCGATGGGAGGCGCAGGCGCCGCAGGCGATTGGGCAGTCACCACCGGCGGCGGCGGTCCTCCCGCCCCCATCGGACGCGGTCCGATCGGCGGCGGCGACATCTGGTTCAGCGGCATCGTGTGCGGGCGAATCCCGCCGCCGCTGCCCCCTCCTCCGATCGGCGGCGCCGGCGGAGCGACGGACGGGCGCGGCTTCTGGAGCGGCGCGCTGTCGTCCGGATCTTGATCGAGGCTGTACGTCGGGGGCATCGCGCCGCCGGGCTCCTGCGGGCGCGCGGGAGACGGCGATGGCGCGAGCGGGGCCGCGGCGGGCGCTCCGAGCGGCGGCGGCGGATTCGAGATGTTCTGCGGTCGCGGCGGCGGTGCTCCCGGCGGATGCGTCGGCGCCTTCAGCGTGACGGCCGGCGGATTCGGAAGCGGCGCGGGAGGACGCGGCGGCGCCGCCTGTTCGCGGGCGACCGTCCGGATCGACTCCTCGTCACCGGCTGCGGTCGGCTCCTGACTGACGGCTCCTGCGCCGTTCGTCTCGAGCCGAAGCACGAAGTCGCCGATGTAGATCTTGTCGCCCTCGCGGACGATCGTGGCCTGAGCGATCTTCCGGCCGTTGACGTACGTGCCGTTGGTGCTCTTGAGGTCGGTAACGATGAAGCGGCCGTCACGGAAGAGCAGCCGAGCGTGGTGCTTCGAGACGTTCCCTTTCGGGAGCATCAAATCGTTGCCCTGTACACGCCCGACGTTGATCTCGTTCTTGTCGAACGACTCCCGGCGTTCCGCCCCACCCTTCTCGCTGATGATGATCGCAAACACGCGTCGGTCCCTCTAGCGCCGTGAGGTGCGTGACTCGACGACAGGCGCGTCACCCGCGCCCGCCGCCGTGGTGGCGTCGGATTTCAACGGGATTGTCAGGGCTTTGGTTGCCGATTGTCAACTTGGGGACGGAGGCGGGGCCAAGGCGCTGCTGTTGGCCCTGCGCGGAAGCCCTCGCGCGCTCGCCTACGCAATGGAAGACGACGCCCCGGCGCTGGCATCGAGGCGGCGCCTTCGCCGACAGGTACGGGCTCGCGCCCGCCTCCAGCAGACGTGTGCCTCGACTCTCCCGCTGCGGTGCACTCAGCCCCCGCCGCGTTGAGTCAGGGCGCGACGGGAAGGGTCGCCGTCGATACTGGGCAACGAGCGCCGTCAGTCGTTGACGGGGGAGCGGCGGTTCTGAACCTCGGTCGCCACCATCCCGAGCAGCTCACCGGCGAGCGCCATGACATCTTTCTCGGCGTACCCGCTCGAGCGGAGCTCGCGGTAGATCGTCTTGGCGAGGATGGCGAGGGCGCGGGGGTCGCGCGAGCCAGGGGTCGGATCGAAGGGGAGTGCCATCTGGGCTGGCCGGAATACAAGCACCATGCCACGAACTCGCAAGTCGTTTTCTCGCTGATTGTCATGACCTCGTCAGCTCGAACGCGAAGGTCCTTACCCAACTGGTCCTTCTCGCATGCGTAGCTGAGTTCGCGTTCTGAACGGCCGTGTTTACCGAACGATCTTCGATCGGCATGCGGCATGTTACCGTGCGCCGGAGATGACGGAGCCCGCGGAGGGAAAGCAGACCACCGAGGACGCTCCCGCGCCGAAGGCCGCGACTGACGGTCCGGTCACGACGAGCGACCTGCCGGCGAGCTCCGCCGGGGAGAACGCGCCTTCAGCGACGGAGAGCACGACCACGCGATCCGCGACGCCCAAAGGCGCGGCGGGCGGATGGCGCGCGTGGATGACCACCGACACGCGCTCGCGACGGGTGCTCATCGGCCTCGGGATCTACCTCGCGTGCCTGATCGTCTACGCGATCATGGCGGGCGATCGCCTGGCGAAGCACACGCCGTACAACCACTACGCGCTCCTCGCCGACGCGTGGCTCCACGGACGTCATCACCTGCTCGGCAACCCGCCCTCGTATGCGGGGATGAACGACTTCGCGCTCTTCGACTCGAAGTGGCACATCAGCTTCCCGCCCTTCCCGGCCGTCCTGATGATGCCGCTCGTGTGGCTCTCGGGCAGCCCGGAGAACTTCCGCGACGGGCAGTTCATCGTGTGGCTTGCGGGCGTCGGCCCTGCGGTGCTCTTCCTCGTCCTCGAGAAGCTGCGGCGCACCGGGCGCTCCGAGCGGAGCGAGATCGACAACATCCGCCTCGCGCTCCTGTTCGCGTTCGGCTCGGTCTATTTCTTCAGCGCCGTGCAGGGCACGGTCTGGTTCGCGGCGCACGTCGTCGGCGTGGGTCTCGCGGCGCTGTTCGTCCTCTGCGCCCTCGATGCGAAGCACCCCGTGCTCGCTGGCGCGATGCTCGGTTGCATGTTCCTCACGCGAACGACGACCACGCTCGTGGGCATCTTCTTCGCGTTCGAGGCGGTGCGCACCGCGTACCTGCGTGCGCGCACCGCCGAGGGCGAGACGCGCGCGATGCCGTCCGAAGGCCCGCTGCTCGATCGGGTCGCGCTCGTGCTCGGAGGCGTCGATCGTGCGCACCTCGCGCGCCTCGTCGTGCGCTTCTCGCTGCCCGTGCTCGTCGCGCTCGCCTTCGCGTCGTGGCTCAACAACGCGCGCTTCGGCAATCCGGCGCCGTGGGCCTTCGGGCACGAGTACCTGCAGGTCGGCTGGAAGACGCGCATCGATCGCTGGGGCCTCTTCAGCTTCCACTTCCTCCCGCGAAACCTCGCGGTGATGTTCGGCAGCCTGCCGTGGAAGCCGGCCCCGACGGAGCCGCGCGTCGCGCTCGAGCTGCTCGGCATGACGTTCCACGTCCCGCGCTACGTCATCAGCGGTCACGGCCTCGCGCTCTGGTGGACGACGCCGATCTACCTGTGGCTCATCCGGCCGAAGAAGGTCGACTTCCTCTGGGCCGCCGTCGCGCTCGCCGCGATCGGGCCGTGCGTGATGAACCTCCTCTACCAGAACAGCGGATGGTTCCAGTTCGGCTATCGCTTCTCGAACGACTACGCGATCTTCCTCTTCGTGCTGCTCGCGCTCTCGCCCCGCAGGCTCTCGCGGGCGTTCTGGGTCGCCGCGGCCTGGGCGGTGCTCTGGAACACGTTCGGTGCCGCGAGCTTCGAGCGCGCCAAGTACAACGCATTCTACTCCCGCGAGGCAGCCATCCCCACGCACCGCTATGGTGGGTCGGCAACCTCCGACCTCGTCTTTCCCCCCGATTGATGCTGCTCATGCGTTCGAACAAGCCCGCGCTCTTCGCCTGCGTCCCGCTCGCGCTGCTCTCCGCGCTCGCATGCGGAAAGCCTCGCATCGTCCCGCGCATGGCCCCCGGCGTGCGGCTCGCATCGATCACGGTGACGAGCCCGGCGTTCACGGAGGGCTCGCGCATCCCCGTCGACCACACCTGCGACGGCAAGGATCTGATGCCCGAGCTCGTGCTCAGCTCGCCGCCGGAGAACACCAAGTCGCTCGTCCTCTTCGTCGAGGACCCCGACTCCTCCGACGGCACGTTCACGCACATGGTCGCGTTCGACGTCTCGCCCGACGTTCGCAAGCTCGCGTCGGGAACCGAGCTCACCGGCGCCGGTGAGGCCGCACGCTTCGGCCTCAACGACCTCCAGGTCGCGCACTACTCCGGCCCCTGCCCGCCCAAGGGCGAGGCGCACCGCTATCGCTACCGCGTCGTCGCTCTCGACACGGTCCTGAACCTGCCCGAGGCCGCGCCGCTTCGGCAGATCGACGAAGCCATCGACGGCCACATCATCGGTGAGGGCGTGCTCACCGGTCACTACGGACATTGACATCGTGAGTACGTTGCTCGACACGCTGACTTCGAGGTTCGACAAGGCCATCGTCGCCGCCTTCGGCGAGGAACACGCCGGCACGCCACCGGTGCTCCGCCGCTCGAACCGCGCCGACTTCCAGGCCGACGTCGCCCTCGGCCTCGGACGCAAGCTCGGCCGCCCGCCGCGGGAGATCGCGGAGGCGCTCGTCGCGAAGCTCGACCTCGCCGGGCTCGCCGACAAGATCGAGATCGCCGGACCGGGCTTCGTGAACCTCACCCTCACCGATGCCTGGCTCTCGCGAGAGCTGGACAGCGCCGCAGCCGATGCTCGTCTCGGCGTCCCGGCCGAGACGCCGGAGACGGTGGTGATCGACTACTCGTCTCCCAACGTCGCCAAGGAGATGCACGTCGGTCACGTACGGAGCACGCTCATCGGCGACTCGCTCGCCCGCGTGCTCGAGCACCTCGGCCACCGCGTCATCCGGCAGAACCACCTCGGCGACTGGGGAACGCCGTTCGGGATGTTGATCGAGCACCTGCTCGACACGTCGGCCACGTCGGGCAGCGAGGCCGCCTCGCTCTCGATCCGCGACCTCGACACCTTCTATCGCGAGGCGCGCGCGAAGTTCGACGGCGACGCGGCCTTCGCCGATCGCTCGCGCAAGCGCGTCGTCCTCTTGCAGAGCGGCGACGCGAAGACGCTCGAGCTCTGGCGCCAGCTGGTCGATCTCTCGACGAGCTACTTCGGGCAGATCTACGAGCGCCTCGGGGTCAAGCTGACGAGCGCCGACATCTGCAGTGAGAGCTTCTACAACCCGAAGCTCGGCCCGGTCACCGACGCGCTCCGCGACAAGGGTCTCCTCCAGGAGAGCGACGGCGCCGACTGCGTCTTCCCGCCCGGCTTCACGAGCAAGGAAGGCAACCCGCTCCCGCTCATCGTCCGCAAGAAGGACGGCGGCTACGGCTACGCCGCGACCGACCTCGCGGCCGTCCGGCACCGCACCGAGACGCTCGGCGCCAGCCGCGTCCTCTACGTCGTCGGCGCTCCGCAGCAGCAGCACCTCACGATGGTCTTCGCGGTGGCGGCGATGGCGGGGTGGCTCCCCTCCTCCGCGCGCGCAACCCACGTCGCGTTCGGCTCGATCCTCGGGCCCGACAAGAAGATGTTCAAGACGCGCGAAGGCGGGACGGTGAAGCTCGCCGATCTGCTCGACGAGGCGATCACGCGCGCACTCGCGATCATCGAGGAGAAGAATCCTGCGCACCTCGACGAGACGGCCCGGCGTGACGTCGCTCGGATGATCGGCATCGGGGCGCTGAAGTACGTCGACCTGTCGAGCGATCGGGTGAAGGACTACGTCTTCGACTGGAACCGGATGCTCGCGTTCGACGGCAACACGGCGCCCTACCTCCAGTTCGCGCACGCCCGCACGCGCTCGATCCTCCGCAAGGCGGGCGGCACGGTGGCGGGGGCGACCATCGCGGTCCACGCGCCGGAGGAGCGCGCGCTCGCCCTCGCCCTCCTCGGGTTCGGAGATGTCGTCGCCAGCGTCGCGGACTCCCTCCAGCCGCACCGGCTCTGCACCTATCTGTTCGACCTCGCGACCGTCACGACCGCGTTCCTCGAGAACTGTCCGGTGCTCAAGGCCGAGGACGACGCGACGCGCGCCTCCCGACTCGCGCTCTGCGAGGTCTCGAGCAAGGTCCTCGCGCGAGGCCTCGACCTGCTCGGCATCGAGGCTCCCGAGGTGATGTAACGCGCGTCACGCTCGCCGGCGCTCGCGAAGCTGACGCGCGGCGCCGGCAAGAGGCGACTCGCGGTGGCTCCCCTCCGAGCGAGCGTCGGCCGGGAGGCAGAGCGAGAGGACAGAAACAGGGAGGCGGGGAGGATCATTTGATCCTCCCCCCCCCCCTGTTGACTCGCTCTCGCTCTCGCTCTGCTCCGAGCGTCGGCCGGAATGGCGTCGGCCGCGATGCCGTCGGCCGGGTGCTACTTCTTCTTCTCGTCGCGGCTGATGGTGACCGACTTGATCGTCACCGGCTGCGCGGGGCGCTCGCCGACGACGCTGACGCCCGCGATGTCGTGGACGACCTCGAGCGGCGCGCACTCGCCGAAGATGGTGTAGCCGCCGTCGAGATGCGGCGCGGCCGCGTCGGTGATGAAGAACTGCGCTCCGTTGGTGTTCGGTCCGCGGTTCGCCATGCAGAGGAGGCCGGCCTTGTCGTGCTTCGCCCCCTCCCAGACCTCGTCCTTGATGACGTAGCCCGGCTCGCCGCTGCCGTTCCCCTTGGGGTCGCCGCCCTGGATCATGAAGCCCTTGATGATCCGGTGGAACGTCGTGCCGTCGTACGCGGGCTTGTTCACCCACTCGCCGCTCTTCGGGTCTTTCCAAGCGCGCTTGCCGGTCGCGAGGCCGACGAAGTTCGCCACCGTGACGGGCGCCTTGTCGTCGAAGAGCTTGCACTGGAGCGTGCCCTTGTTCGTCTCGATCTTCGCGACGATCGGGCCGGCCCCCTTGAGGTCCTTGGTCGCGTCGGCGAGCGAGTACGCTCCCTTGAGCGGATCGCCTCCGGTCGCGCCGGTGGGCCGCGCGCCCCCCGAGGACGACGCGCCACCGCCGCCCGCGCTCGGCGCGGTCCCCAGCGGCTCTGCAGTCTTCGTGGGCTCACCCTTCTTCGGCTCGGGCTCGAGCTCCGGCGGCGAGCCCTTGCAGGCAGCGACGGTGAACAGGAGCATGGCCGCAATGGCAGGTCGGAGCGTCATGGCACGCTCTTTTACCACGCCCATTGCAGCGAGGTCAGCGCGGTCAGCGCGGTCAGCGCGCGGCGAACGGGATGGTGATCTTCTGGCCCGGCGCGACGCCGCGCTTCCGCGCCCATCCGCCGTTCACCTCGAGCACGAAGACCGACGGACACCCCACGCTCCGGGTCGTATCCGTGAGCGGAGCTGCTCCCTCGACGATGCCGACGATGACGCCGTCGTCGTCGATGAAGAGCATGTCGAGCGCGATGCATGTATTGTGCATCCAGAACGTGTGCTCGCGGCGGCCATCGAGCTTGAAGAGCATCCCGCGATCGTCCGCCATCGAGCGGCGGAACATGAGCCCGCGCTCGACATCGGGTGGGGTCTTCGCGAGCTCCACCTCGATGCGCGGCGCGTTGGGGGCGTCGGGAAACGAGACCTCGGCGAGCGGCAGCTTCCGATCGGGCTCGGGATCCGGCGGACACGCGGCCGGGTCGGCGGGCGGCGGGATCTTGGGGGCCGCCGCAGGCAGCTCGGCGATGCATCGGGACGGGGCGGTGGTCGGCCGCGCCTTCGCCTCCGTCGTGCGTGGCGAAGTGTCCGCCTGAACCGACGGCGCCGGCTCCGGCGGGGTTCGGTTGCATCCCGTCACGGCCACGAGGCCGGACAGGAAGAAGACCGCGCAGCACAGCGGCCGCGAAAGATTGGGACGACGAGGCGCCATCGCGGGCGACTCTCGCATGCGCCGGACCGCGACGCACGCTGGGTTTGGGGTGCACTGGCCATTGCCGGGCGGTGCCGGCAGCGCATCAGGCAGAAAAAGAATGGCACCGCGTCCCGGCTCGGGGGGGGAAGCCTCAACGCGGTACCGCCCGCCTGAAAAGCGAGTTTCGTGCCATGCGTGAAGATGCGGAAAAACCGCACTCTGCGCCCTCGCCTTCTTTCAAGTTCGAAAGAAACGCCGACGTACTTGCAAAGCGCAAGGACCTCTGGCGGAGCGTGTGACGCCCCCAGCGGATCAAGACAGCCCGATCCGACGAGCTCGGGTGTTTCAAAAGTCCACAGTGTGCGGGCCGAGCGAGCCCTTTCGTCGCGACCCGTCGGGACGAAGTCTCGACGAGCGGCGCCTCACGCGCGAAGGCTTCGGATGCCTGCGCGGTGGACCTTTCCGGGGAGCGGTCGACCCACGATGCTCTCGGCGGCGCGCGCCGCCTCGACCAGACGCTCGAGATCGACGCCGGTGCGGACGCCCATCCCTTCGAGCATGTAGACGAGGTCCTCCGTGGCGACGTTTCCGGCGGCCCCGGGCGCGTACGGACATCCGCCGAGCCCGCCGACCGAGGCGTCGAAGTTGCGAATGCCGAGCTCGAGGCCGACCACGACGTTCGCGAGAGCGGTCCCGCGCGTGTCGTGCATGTGCATCGCGATGGCGTCGACCGGCAGTGCGTCGAGCGCCCGCTCCACCACTTCGCGCGTCTGGCGAGGCGTGCCGGCGCCGATCGTGTCGCCGAGCGATACCTGATAACAGCCCATCTCGTGGAGCTTCCGCGCGATGGCGATCGACGTCGCCGGAGCGACGTCGCCTTCGTACGGACATCCCCAGACGGTCGACACGTAGCCACGGACGCGGATGCCCGCCTCGCGCGCCGGGCCGATCGTCGACTCGAACGCCGTGATCGTCTCGGCGATCGTCTTGTTGATGTTCTTCTTGTTGTGCGTCTCGCTCGCGCTCATGAAGACGGCGATCTCCTTCATGCCTGCCTGCTTCGCGCGCTCGAGGCCGCGCGCATTCGGGCAGAGTGCGGTGAACTCGACGCCGGGCGACGAAGGCGCGCGCGACGTCGTCACGAGCTTCGCGAGCTCGTCCGCGTCCGCGAGCTGCGGGATCCACCGAGGCGAGACGAAGCTCGTGATCTCGATCCGGCGCAGGCCCGAAGCGACCAGCGCGTCCACGAGGCGGAGCTTGCCGGAGAGCGGCACGGTCGCGTTCTCGTTCTGCAGGCCATCGCGCAGGGACACTTCGTAGACGCTCACGGCGTCGGGCACTTGCTGGAAGAGATCAGGGCTCGCGCTGGTCATGGTGGTCTCTTCTCCTTCTTTCGTACCGCGGCACGACAAACGCAAGGCTCGTCGCTCGCCGCGCCCCACGACGACGGAGAGCTCGATGAACACGAAATCCCCGCTCTTGCCCCGGAGGTGGAGCAGGGCCGTCATCCGTGCAAGTATTCCGCCGCCATGGCCGAAGATCGGGGAACGGCTAGCACGCTGAAGGGGCGTCTCGCAGACGTCTACGTACCGGCGCTCGTCACGGGCTCACTGCACGCATTGTCGCGGCGCCTCGGCAACCGAGCGACGATCGACGATCCTCTCTTCGGTCGCGCCTCGACGCTGTCGTCGATCGATCCCTTGCTCGAGAAGCTGGCGACCCGCTTCGGAGAGCAGCAGGCGACCTATCGGCATGTCGCGTCCGCGACCGGCGTGGATCGCGACGTCTCCGAAGGCGTCCTCGTCATGAGCTCAGGCGCACGGCCCTCCGAGATCCCGATCGCCGTCGTCGCCGAGCGGCGGCGCCTTCGCGAGATCGAGCTCCGCGTCTACTACGCGACGGGAGCGGCGCCGCGAGCTCCACGACCTCCGCTCCGGGGCAGCGAACGGGATGTGCCCGTCCCCCAGATCGTCGCCCACGTCCTCGAGGCGTTCCGCAAGGGCGCCGTCGAGCGGGTCCTCGCCGCGTTCGAAGAGTCGTCGCGGCTCGTCGATCCGAACGGGAAGGCACACTCGAAGCGCGACGGCTCGATGGCCTCGTTCCTCGCGGGCCTCGGTGGGCGTCTCGCGCTCGTGCCGGCCGGTGTCGCGGACGACGGGCGCACCTGCTGCATCGAGACGGTGCTGACACGGCAGCGGCCGTTCGGGGACGACGCCGAGTCGACCGCCATGTCGTTCGTGCGCGGCGACAGCGGCCTGCTCCGGGAGCTGCGTCTCTACTACGAGCCCTGAGGGCCGAGAGGCGACCAGAAACGCGACGCGGCTGCGGCGCGGCGGCGGCGAATCAGACGAGCTTCGCGATCGTCTCGCCGAGCTTCTCGCAGCACGACTCGTACTTGAGGTCACCCGCGCCCGAGGCGTCGAAGTGGAGCCTCACGTCCGTCGGGCCCTTGCCGTGCGCCGGGCACTTCGCCGTCGCGAGCCTCGTCCCCACGTCACGTGCCGCCTGACGAAGCGCCGTCGCCACGCGGGCGTCTCGGACGTCGTCGAGTGCGACCACCTTTCGTCCCACGGTGACAGTCACGCGAACGGGCAACATGGCTCCCCATGAGACCGCTGCAGCGGCTCTTAGGCAAGGGGCGAGGCGCCGCGAGGTGAGCTCGAGCGACGAGCCTGCCCGGGGACGGGACCGGACCGGACGAGCGGAGCTCACTCCGGGCCGAGATGCATGCGCCTCGCGACGCTGGCGAACTTCTTCTCGGCATCGGGCTCCGGGCGGACGAGGGAGACGACGATGCCGACCACGAACGCGAGCGTCATCGTCACGATGGCCGGGTTCTTGAGCGGGAACGGCGCCGACGCATGCCCGAGGATGTCGACCTGGATGGTCGGCGAGAGCGCGATAAGCGCGATCGCCGAGAGCGTACCCGTCGCCATGCTCGCCACGGCGCCCATCGTCGTGAAGCGGCGCCAGATCATCGAGAGGAGCAGCGCGGGGAAGTTCGCGCTGGCGGCGATCGCGAACGCGAGGCCGACCATGAAGGCGACGTTCTGCCCCTTGAACACGATGCCGAGACCGATCGCGAGCACCGCGAGGAGCACCGTCGCGACGCGCGCGACCGCGAGCTGCTCGCGCTCGTCGGCCTTGCCGCGCTTCACCACGTGGCCCCAGAGATCGTGCGAGAGGGCAGCGGCACCGGAGAGCGTGAGCCCGGCGACGACGGCGAGGATCGTGGCGAACGCGACCGCGGAGATGAAGCCGAGGAAGGCCGTTCCACCGACGACCTCCGCGAGGAGCGGCGCAGCCATGTTGCCCCCCTTGTCGATCGCCTTGATCGGATCCCGACCGACGAGCACCGCCGCGCCGAACCCGAGGATGAAGGTGATCAGGTAGAACAAGCCGATGAAACCGGTCGCGTAGAGCACGCTGCTCCGAGCGGCCCGCGCGTTCGGCACGGTATAGAAGCGCATCAGGATGTGCGGCAGCCCGGAGGTGCCGAACATGAGCGCGAGCCCGAGCGACACGGTGTCGAGCGGCTTCGACACGAGCTTGCCGGGCGCGAGCACCTCCGGCCCGTACTTCTCGGCGGCGGCCGCGAACAGGCGGAGCGGGCTCATCTCGAACTTCGCGAGCACGATGACGGCGAGCGCGGAGGCCCCGCCGAGCAGGAGGATCGCCTTCACGATCTGCACCCACGTCGTCGCGATCATCCCGCCGAAGAGCACGTAGACGAGCATCACGATGCCGACGACCACGACCGCGACCTCGTACGGGAGACCGAAGAGGAGGGTCACGAGGCTGCCCGCGCCGACCATCTGGGCGATGAGATAGAACGAGACGACCGTGAGGCCACCGACTGCGGAGGCGATGCGCACGGGCGTCTGACGCATGCGGTAGGCGACGACGTCGGCGAACGTGTACTTGCCGAGGTTCCGGAGGGGCTCGGCGACCAGGAACGTCACCACGGGCCAACCCACGAGCCAGCCCACCGAGTAGATCAAGCCATCGAAGCCCGAGCTCGCGACGAGACCGGCGATGCCGAGGAAGCTCGCGGCGCTCATGAAGTCGCCCGCAAGGGCGAGACCGTTCTGGAAGCCGGTGACCTTCGAGCCGGCGGTGAAGAACTCGCTCGTCGTCTTCGTCCTCCGCGCGGCCCACCCCGTGATCGCGAGCGTCGCGACGATGAACACGAAGAAGAACGCGATCGCCGTACCGTTCGGCTTGCCGAGCGCCGAGTCCGTCATCGACCGTCTCCCCGCACCGCGGAGCGCAACTCATCGAGCTTCGCGTCGTAGCGCGAGTTCGCCCACACGACGTAGATGCCCGTCACGACCCAGGCGACCACGATGACGAGCGCGCCGAGGAGGATGCCCCACGAGAGGCCGGGAGCGACGAGCGCACCGGCGACGGGCTTGCCGTACGCGACGAGGAGGAGGAAACCGAAGTAGGTCCCCATCATCGCTGCCGTCAGCGCGATCGCGACGCGCCATCGCCGTGCAGCGAGCTCAGCGAGCAACGACTCGCGCTCGCTCGACTCGCTGAGCCGCTCCTCCCTCATCCCGCTCGGATGTACCATGGGGGGCGATGGGAGGCCGCTTTATCTCGTGGCGCGGGGCGGCGGGCATCGTCCTCGGCGTCGCCGTCTGCGGCAGCGGCGTGGCCTGCGACGGCGGCGCGCGACGAGAAGCGCCCGCCGAAGATCCGAGCGCCCTCGTCATCCCGCCGCTCGCCCCCGCCGCGCACGAGCCCGCCGCCGCCGCGCGCCCCGACGAGCCGTTGGAGGTGAGAACGGCCCTCACGCTCCGCGCCCGCGATCCCCGCATCGAGCAGCGGCAGCCCCGCTCACGAGCGCTCGTCGTCGGGGAGATCCAGAAGCTCGAGGGCCAGCTCGCAAAGACGACGGACGGAGGCCGCTCGGATCCCACGCTCCGCCGGCGCCTTGCCGAGGCCTACAACGAGCTCGCGCATACCGCGAGCGGGCCCGATGCAGAGCGCGCGCGCGACAAGAGCATCGAGAGCTACGTCGCGCTCAAGGCCGAACACCCCGAGTACGCGCTGATCGACGAGGTCCTCTACTTCCTCGGGCTCGCGTACGAGCTGAATGGCGATCATGCGAGCGCGCGGCGATCCTACGTCGAGCTCATCGTGAACCACCCGCGCTCGAGGCTCGTCCCCCTCGCCTATTTCGGATTCGGAGAGCTCTATTTCGCCGAGGCGGCGAGCGACCCCTCGAGGAACGTGCTCGCCCTCCAAGCGTACAACCAGGTGCTCCAGCACCGGCCGACCGATCCAGCGATCGCGCCTGACGCGCTCCTCCGCATCGGCGTGACCCAGCGGCGGATGAACGACGACGCAATGGCGAAGCAGACCTTCGACCGCCTGCGCCGCGACTTCCCGAGCAGCGACGCGGCCGCGAAGATCCCGCTCGACTGACTCGCCTTTCGCCCCGTTTGGGCGAGCTGCTCGTCAGACTCCGACGAGGCGCGTCTGACGACGATTCGTCGGCGCGAACGGGATCGCGTACTGCCCGCTGAAGCAGGCGTGACAGAAGTGAGCCGGCGGGACGACCGGCGCCTTCTCGCCACCGGCGTGGCTCACCGCGCCGAGCATCCCCTCGAGGGTGAGGTAGCCGAGCGAGTCGGCGGTGACGTAGCGCGCGATCTCTTCGACCGAGTGGCTCGAGGCGATGAGCTCGCGCCGCGTGGGCGTGTCGATCCCGTAGTAGCAGGGCCACTGTGTGGGCGGGCTCGAGATGCGGAGGTGCACCTCGCGCGCGCCCGCGTCGCGGACCATCTTGATGATCTTGCGCGAGGTGGTTCCGCGGACGATCGAGTCGTCGATGACGACGACGCGCTTTCCGCGCAGGATCGACTCGACCGGGTTGAGCTTCAAGCGCACGCCGAAGTGACGGATCGACTCCTGCGGCTCGATGAACGTGCGGCCGACGTAGTGGGAGCGAATGAGCCCGAGCTCGAACGGGATCCCCCGTTCGGCCGCGTAGCCGAGCGCCGACGGAACGCCTGAGTCCGGTACGGGAACGACGACGTCCGCGTCGACCGGGCTCTCCCTCGCGAGCGTCTTGCCGAGCTCCTTGCGGACCTCGTACACGCTGCGGCCGGCGAGGTGCGAGTCCGGCCGCGCGAAGTAGACGTACTCGAAGATGCACGACTGCGGCGTCTCGTTCACCGGGAGGCGCCGGCTGCGGATGCCGGCGGCGTCGATGATGAGCATCTCGCCCGGCTCGACGTCGCGAACGTATTCCGCGCCGATGAGATCGAACGCGATCGGCTCGCTCGCGACGACGTGCGCATCCTTGCGCGACGGCAGGATCCCGAGGCAGAGCGGGCGGAGACCGCGCGGGTCGCGGACCGCGACGATCGTGTCCTCGGAGAGGAACAACAGCGAGTAGGCGCCGTGCACGCCCGCGAGCGCGTCGATGACGCGATCCTCGAAGGCGACCTCCTTGCTCCGCGCGACGAGGTGAACGAGCACCTCCGTGTCCGAGGTGGAGGAGAAGATCGAGCCCTGCGCCTCGAGGTCGGCCCGGACGTCGTCGGCGTTGGTGAAGTTGCCGTTGTGACAGACCGCGAGCGAGCCCTTTGCGTAGTCGACCGCGAACGGCTGAGCGTTTCGGAGGTGCGAGCCGCCAGCGGTCGAGTACCTCACGTGTCCGATCGCGCTTCGGCCGGGGAGCTTCTGGAGCTGCTCGGCGCTGAACGCATCCTGGACGAGGCCCATCGAGCGGTGCGCGTAGAGCTGCTGGCCGTCGCTCGTCACGATGCCGGCCGACTCCTGACCGCGGTGCTGCAGAGCATGCAACCCGAGGTACGCGATGTTGGCAGCTTCGCCGTGGCCGTAGACCGCGAACACTCCGCACTGGTCGTGGAAGTGGTCGTCTTCGAGCTCGACGCTTCCCGGCCTCCGGGTTCCTGCGAGGACTGCCGGATCGAGAACCGTGAGGCGCCTATGCGTCATGAGGGCCGGAACGTAGTCAACCCGATGGCTCGGCGCCAGAGTCTGCACGCACGAAGTCGATCGCGGATGCCTTCGCACGAGAGAGACGAGACGACGGCGGGAAGACGCGAGCGACGGCGATCCAAATGTCCCTGTCTTCCCGCCTTCTTCCTTCCCCTCGAGCTCTACGCTCCTCGACGGACGAGCTCGAGGAAGCAGAGCTCGTCCGTCGAACGGCCACACGCCGCACTCGCCTCCCCTGGAGCTCCTCCGCGCTCGAACGACGAGCGCGCGAAGCGAGCACGTCCGGTCGTCGCGACGTCAGCGCTTCGCGCTCGGGTACGTCGCCGTGATCGAGACGCGGTAGCGCATGTGCTCGTGCTTGATCGACTCGAACGGTAGGCCTGAGAGCTTGCTCTTCACGGCCTTCTCGCAGCTGCCCGCGATCTTCGAGCTCTTGAGCGTGCGGCCTTCCTTCGGCGTCGAGACGGCGATCGTCTTTTTCTTGAAGTGGGCGTCCACGACGAAGATGAGCGTCCCACCACCCGCGTCCTTCGGCACGCACGAGGCGCTCTCCTCGATCGCCTTCGCGAAGGCCTTCTCGAGCTCGGCGACGTGATCGCACTGCTCGGGCAGCGTCTTCTTCAGCCCCGGATCGTGACAGGAGAGGATCTTCGCATCGCCGATCGCGAGCTTCTCTTCGACCGGGCTCGGCGCCGCTGCGGTGACGGCGGGCAGCACCCCGGCGTCGATCGCTCCTGCGTTGACGGAGATCGACTCGGCGCGCGGGCGACGCCACAAGTAGAGCGGGATCGCGACGAGCACGAGGCCCAGTATGAGCGCGACGATCATCTGGAGACGGGCGGGTCGATCGACCTGCGCGTCGAGCGCGTCGAAGCTCGTGCGCGAGGACTTCGGCTCGCTCGGCGGCAAAAGAGCGCGCGACGAGATGGGGCCGTGCCCGATGTCACTCGAGGAGCCACCGCGCTCGAACCCAGGTCGGCTCTGGTTGGGCGAGGAAGGGTCGGCCACGTTCGACTACTCCGTTAGGCCCTTCGACTGCGTCCGACGCCGCCCTGCTCCGCTCGCTCCGCTAGGCCGGATCGACGAGCGAGCGAACGTTCATGCCCGGCTCGTAGCGCGCGATCGACGCGACGAGATCGAGCCCCTCGGGCAACATGCCCTGCACCTGACCGACGACCTGCTCGACGAGGTTGCGCGCCTCCTGCGGTCCAGGTCCGGTCATGCAGACCGCGAAGCGGAGCGGCCCCGTGCGCCCGGCCGTGACGGCGATGAGCGAGAGGAGCAGCATGTCCGTGAGCTCGATCACGCGCGTCGCGGCGCGGCGGAACGCGAGCATCTCGAGGATCGTGGGGCGATCGGAGACGAGACGGTTCGGCCCGCGGATCTCGTAGCGCGCGATGCTGAGCGGCTGCTCGATCCACTCGCTGTAGGCAGCCTCTTCGTCGAGGGCCTTGAGGAAGTAGTCGCGGAGCTGGAGACCGGTGAGCCCGTCGCGGCGCGCGAGGTACTGACGGGCGCGCTTGTGATGCGGGCTCTCGCGGCCGAAGCTCACCAGCTTGAGGCGGAGCTCGCCGAGCTGGAACTCGCCGCCATGCATCACGTTGACGACCTTCTTCCGCTCGTACGTGTGCTCGACGTAGCTGCCGTTCGTGGAGCCGAGGTCCTCGATCTGCCACGAGCCCGCCTGCCACTTCGCGTTCGCGTGGTGGCCGCTGACCGTGGCCTCGGGGACGACGATGTCGACGTCGCCGCGGCGACCGATCGACAGCATCGGCCGATCGAGGGGGATGAGCTCGCCGACGAACTCGGGAGCGTTGGTCGCAAACGTCGCGAGGAGCGCCTGCGTGCCGGGCGTGAACGCCGACTGCGCGCTGCGGCCCGGCGGCGGCCCCGGGTCGAGGCGCTCGCGCGCGACCTGGACCGGGTTGGTCGTGAGCTGGACCGGGTTGAAGAAGCGGAGGTGACGCGCGGGAAGGCGCTGCGCGGCGTCGTCCGAGAGGCAGCGGAAGATCTGCTTGATCTCGTCGACGCTGAGCCCGGCGGGCACGTCGAACATGATCTGCTGGCGCATCGGCTTCGCGCGCGGCTTGTAGCCGGGCTCGGGGACGCGGCACGTCCACATCTCCCAGAGCGTGAGCCCGAGCGCGTAGAGATCGTCCTCGATCGACGCGCCGCCGGAGCGGATGCGCTCCGGCGCCATGTAGTTCGGCGTGCCGCCGTCGGGCGGGGCGCCCGGACGACGTGCCGAGAGACGTGCGCGCTCCTTGGCGAAGCCGAAGTCGAGGACGACCGCCTTGCCGATCGAACCGTCGGGGTTCGAGGTGACCATGACGTTGCCCGGCTTGAGGTCGCCGTGCACGAGGCCGGTCGCGTGGATGGCCGCGACGCCCTGGCAGATGTCGGAGGCGATGCGGCGGAACTCGTCCGAGGTGTAGCCGCCCTGGGCCTTCTTCCGACGGATGTGCGTGTGGAGCGTCTGCCCGGTGATGTGCTCCATCACGAGGATGGGCCCGTAGGCAGACGGCGAGAGGTCGTGCACGCGGCAGACGTTCGGGTTCGACACCGAGCGGGCCAGGATCAGCTCCTGGCGCAGCGCCTCGTCGTCGCCGGGCATGCGCGCCTCCTCGCGAACGATCTTCAGCGCGACCGGCTGCTGCGTCGCTCGGTCGTACGCGAGAAACACCTCTCCCATGCCCCCCTTGCCGAGGCTCTGACGGATCTCGTACCGGTCGTTGATGACCGTGCCATGCGAGATCGGGGGCGGCGTGCTGCGCTGCGTCTCGGTCATTCCAAAGGAGGTTTCAAAGAAGGGTGTCACGATTCTTCCGCCGCGCGCAACCCTAGAAAGGCCAGCGCGTTTTTCCTACGCTGGTAGCCTAGCTCCCGTAGCCGCAGCTCTGGTCTTCTTGCGGGGAGGAGCCCGTGCCGACGGATCGTTCAGGAAGTGCGATGGCTGAGGGCCCCCGGCCGCCGGCCTCGGCCTCGTCTTCAGGCGCCGAGATCCTGACGGGCCTGCGGGAGCTCGCCCAGCAGCTCGGGATCGAGGTTCGGATCGAGCCGTTCGAGCTCAAGATGGCCGGAAAAGGCGGCCTCTGCCGGCTCCGCGGCCGCCGCATCATCCTGGTGGACGAAAAGCTCGGCGTCGTGGAGCAGGTCGGGGTCGTCGGGGAGGCGCTCGGCCGGGTGGTCCCCGGAGACGCAGCCGTGCCGCTCGCCCTCGTCCCGTACCTCCGCACCGGCCACCGCAAGGTGCTCCCGCTGCTGCGGCCCCGTCCCCTCGCGCGCGGCCGCTGACCCCACGCGTCAGGCGAACGCCCACCGCGCGGAGGTCAGCCGCGACCTCCGAGAGGAAGATCGCGCCCGGCGCCAGGGGCGGGCCCGCCAGCGAGCTCGAGATGCAGCTACGGGTCGCCGGCGGTCCGCTCCAGCGGTCTCAGTGCTGCGCCGCGGGCGCGGCCTCGGCGCCCGCAGGCGCCGACGTCCCGAGGAGCGCGTAGAGCTTCTCGAGCGCCTCGTCGATCTTGCCGACCTCGGTGCCTCCCGCCTGCGCCATGTCGGGCCGACCGCCGCCAGAGCCGCCGAGGATCTGCGCGACCGGGCGGATCAGCTCGCCTGCCTTGAAGCGATCGGTGAGCGACTTCGAGACCGTGAGGACGAGCATCGCCTTCGGACCGGCGACCGAACCGACGAGGACGACCGAGTCGCCGAGCTTGTCGCGCAGCTTCTCGGCGAGCTCGCGGAGCACCGCGCCGTCCGCCACGTCGACCTTGAGCGCGAGGGCCTTGCCGAACGGAAGGACGCGAGCGCTCTCTGCCCAGGCGTCGATGCCGCCGCCGCCCGAGGCGCCCGCACCGCCACCGCCCATTGCGAGCTTCCGCTTCGTGTCGGCGAGCTCCTTGTCGAGCCGCTTCGAGTCCTCGAGGAGCTTCTCGATCTTCTCGCCGAGCTCAGCCGGTGCGGCCTTCACGAGGCGCGCCGCGTTCTTCATCGTGCCTTCGAGCTGGCGCACGTACGCGAGCGCATTCATGCCCGTGGCCGCCTCGATACGCCGGACGCCGGCCGCGACGCCGTTGTCCGAGAGGACCTTGAACATGCCGATCTCGCCGAGCGCCCGTGCGTGCGTGCCGCCGCAGAGCTCGACCGAGTCCTTCGTCATCGTGAGAACGCGGACGACGTCGCCGTATTTCTCCTCGAAGATCGCCATCGCGCCGCGCTTCTTCGCCTCGGCCTGCGGGAGCACCTCGGTCGTGACCGGCGCGTCCGAGAGGATCTTCTCGTTCACGAGGTCCTCGATCTTCTGGATCTCCTCCGCCGTGAGCGGCTTGCCCGACGAGTAGTCGAAGCGGAGGCGGTCGGGCCCGACGAGCGAGCCCTTCTGCTGCGCGCTCTCGCCGACGACCGCGCGAAGCGCCCAGTGGAGGAGGTGAGTCGCCGAGTGATTTCGGCGCGTGGCGGTCCGGCAGACGTGATCGACCTCGAGGTCGACGGTGTCGCCCTCCGCGATCGCGCCCTCGGCGACCTCGCCGATGTGGACCACGAGGCCGGCGAGCGGCTTCTGCGTGTCCGTGATCTTCACGCGCCCGCCATCCTTCGTGCGGATCTCACCGGAGTCGCCGACCTGACCGCCCGACTCGCCGTAGAACGGCGTCTCGTCGGTGACGATCGCGACCTTGTCGCCCTGCTCGGCGCGCTTCGTCGCCGTGTCGGGCCGCTCCTTGCCGTGCGCGATGAAGAGGACCTTCCCCTGCCCCGCCTCGCGCTCGTAGCCGGTGAACTTCACCGCTGCGCGGTCGTCGCCGCCGTGCGCGTCGCGCAGCGCCTGCTGCGCATGACGCCAGACGTCGCCGACGGCCTCGTCACCGAGCTTCGAGCCCTCGCTCAGCTTCCGGTGCTTCTCGAGCTCGTCCTTGTAGCCCGCGTAGTCGATGTGGACCTCGCGCTCGCGCGCGATGACGTCGGTGAGGTCGTTCGGGAAGCCGTACGTCGCCTCGAGATCGAAGACGACCTTGCCCGGGAGCGTCGTCTGTCCGGACGACGTCAGCTTACCGACCTCGTCGTCGAGGATCTTGAGGCCGCGGTCGATCGTCTCGCGGAAGCGCACCTCTTCCTGATGCGCGAGGTCGCTGATCATCGCCTTGCGCTCGCGGAGCTCCGGGTACTGATCGCCCATCAGGTTCACGACCTCGAGCGCGACGTCGTGAAGGAACGGCTGCGCGATCCCGAGGCGGTGGCCGTGGCGGATCGCGCGGCGCATCACGCGGCGGAGCACGTACGGCCGCCCGGCGCGATCGGGCGAGATGCCCTCGGCGATGAGGAATGCGGTGAGCCGCGCGTGGTCGGCGATGACGCGCATCGAGACGTCGTCGTCGCTCTGCGAGGCGTGGTACGGCTTCTTCGCGATCTGCGCAGCCTTGTCGACGAGCGCGCGAAGGAGATCGGTCTCGTAGTTGCTCGCCTTGCCCTGGAGCACGCTCGTCACGCGCTCGAGCCCGGCGCCGGTGTCGACGCACGGCTTCGGCAGCGGCGCGAGCGTGTAGCCGGCCGCGTCCGAGCCGGATCGCTCGAACTGCATGAAGACGAGGTTCCAGATCTCCATCCAGCCCTTGCCGTCGGGGGTGGGCTCCTCGCCGAAGCTCGCGATGTTCGCCTCGCCGTCGCCCGTGAAGAAGTGGAGCTCGGTGCACGGACCGCACGGCCCGGTGTCGCCCATCTGCCAGAAGTTGTCGCCGGGGATGTTCGGGATGCCGAGGATGCGCTCGTCCCCGAAGCCGGTGACCTTGCGCCAGATCGTGCGCGCCTCGTCGTCCGCCGGGACGCCTTCGGCCCCGCCGAACACGGTCACCACGAGCTTGTCCTTCGGGACCTCCCAGACGCCGGTGATGAGCTCCCAGGCCCACGCGATCGCGTCCTCCTTGAAGTAGTCACCGAAGGAGAAGTTGCCGAGCATCTCGAAGAACGTGTGGTGGCGCGCGGTGACGCCGACGTTCTCGAGGTCGTTGTGCTTGCCCGAGATGCGGATGCACTTCTGGCTCGACGTCGCGCGCGTGAAGGGGCGGCGGTCCTTGCCGGTGAAGACGTCCTTGAACGGCACCATGCCCGCGTTGGCGAACATGAGCGTGGGATCGTTCTGCGGGATGAGCGGCGCCGAGGGACAAACCTCGTGCCCTTTGCCCTTGAAGAAATCGAGGAACGACGCGCGTACTTCCGAAGCAGTCTTCGAGCTCATGGATGAGCCACGCTACTTACCACTTCGGCGCGAGCTGATCGACCCGACGTCCGCAGCGCCGCGGACCTGCGGCGACCCCGACCGCGGCGCGGGGACGTGAGCGCGCGCGGAGCGCCCGCCGACGCACCAGCTCTGCTGCTACGACCGGCCGCGGGTGTGACCGGTGGAGTGGGGAGCGAGCCCGGCTACTTCGAGAGCGACGCGAGCTCGGCGCCCATCGATCCCATCGCGCTCTCGACGGCACCGCCGACGACGCGGTTCTGGAGGTCCAGGATCCCCTGCGAGGACACCCGCGCGCCGTTGCTTCCGGACGCGTTGCCGCTGACCGTGCCCTTCAGCGTCTGCCCGGGCAGCTTGCGGATCGACATGTCGACCTTCGCGCTGATGACCGTCGAGCCGTCGGTGCCGGTGAACTGGGTGAGCTTGGTGAGGTTCCCGTCGACCTGGAGGACCGGGATCCGTTTCTCGGTCGCCTTCTTGATGACGCTCGGGTCCGAGCCGTCGACGATCACCGCCCCCTTGATCGTCCCGGCCTTCGCGCGGGCCGCCTGGCGCATGATCCCGTCGAGATCGTCGGCGCGGACGCCCGAGACGTTCTTCATCGCGCCGAGCTGGACGACGTAGCGAGCACCGGCCAGGGACGTCGGCGTGCTCGGGGAGGCGCTCTTCACGGCAGCGCTCCCGCGGAGCTTGTCGATCGTCTCCTTCATCGCAGTCTTGACCGTGGCGTAGGACTCCCCCTTCATCGCGCGCTCAAGCGCGGGGATGGACGCCGGATCGTCGATGTTTCCGAGCGCAGCCGCACACGCGACGCGCACGGCGGGGTGAGCATCACGAAGGCCACCCTCGAGATCGGCGCGCGAGGCCGCGCCCGCACGGCCGAGACGGAGGGCGGCCTGCACGCGAACGCGGAAGTCGGGTGACTCCGCGAGCTCACGATCGTGGGCCACCGAATGACCGGCCACGGTCAACGCGGCAACGATCATCGCCCCCCGAACCGCACGCCATACGACCGAGCTTGCTTGCACGCCCGAGACCTCCGGAGCCGCGCGCGGGCGGCTCGAACGACAACAACGGTCCGCGGAAGGAGGAAGTTAAGGCAGTCGCGCCGACATCGCGCGCGAGTGGGTTCGACGATCGAACTCGAGAGTCAGTTCAACAACGCTCGCGTTCAGTGTCGCTCCACGCATTTTCTATCCGAAAGATGGACCGCCGACGAAGCCTTTTTTCCTCGCAATACCGACTGGCATACGAACTTTTCCCTAGTGCTTTGGCGACCTTTGGCGCCACCGGTGGCGGGCTCGGCGCGCAGGTGGGCGCCACGATCACGTCGACCGCGACCGTGCGCTCGAGTGCGCTGTCGTCACCGCCCGGTCAGTGATCGGAAGTGCAGACCTTCACGTTCTGCTTCGTGGCGCACTTCGTGTTCCGAGGACAGTCCGTGTCCGCGGTGCACTTCCGCCGGCACATACCTTCGGCGACCGCCCAACCGTCCGGGCACTTTCCGTCGATGGGAGCGACGGCGAGGACCCCCTTCGCCGGCTGAGGCAGCGAGCTGCTGCTACTGCTGCCCGCATCGACGACGACGGGCTTCGCGCCGGCGTCCTTCACGGCGACGTTGCTCCCCGCGTCCTGCTGGATGACGGGCACGCCGGCGTCCTTCACCGTCGTGCTGCTGCCGGCGTCGAGCTTGACGATCGGCACCACCTTGGTCGTGGTGGTCGTCGTGGGCGTGGGCACCGTCGGCGTCGGCGTCGGCGTCGGCGTCGGCGCCGCGGTGTCGAACGCCTTGGGCATCACCCATCCGAGCAACTTGCTCCCGTCGCCCGACGGGTCGTCGAACAGGATGAGGACGCCGGTGCTGAAATAGCGGGCGACCTTCACGACCGCGGTTCCCTTCGGGAGGAACGCGACCTCGGGACCGTTGCCCGGGAAGTTGCGCGCCTTGGCTCCGCTGTCGCCGATGACCGCGGGCTCGTTCGGAAGTGCGGTCTCGTTCGCGTAGCGGAGAACGTTCGCCTCGTTCTTCGCTCCGATCCCCTGCGCAGTGACCGTGGTCGCGTCAGCCAGCTCGGCGCTCGGATCGTCGTCGTCGCCACCGGCGTCGGCGGACTTCTTCTTCAGGAGCGGGCATCCAACGAACGACGACGCGATCACCACCGCTGCGAGCGTGAGACCGAGAGCACGCGGCCTTCCATCTCTCATCCGATTCTCCTCACCGGCACTGATCCTGCGCCTCGGCGCAGACCTTCTTCTCGTCCTTGTCGCACTTGATGCAGAGCGGATTCTTGTTCCTGCAGTTCTTGAGTCGGTCGGGCTGCGTCGCCCCCACCGCGCACGAACGGTGGCACTTGTTCGTCTTCGTCACGAGGACGAAGTTGGCAGGGCACTTGCCCCCCGTCGGCGCGACGACGTCGGCCGCGGGGCCCGTCGGCGCCGGTGTCGTACCGGCGTCGACGACGGGTGCCTTGCCCGCGTCGACGACGGGTGCCTTGCCCGCGTCGACGATGGGTGCCTTACCTGCATCGACGACCGCCGGAGCGCCGGCATCGACGACGGGTGCCTTGCCTGCATCGACGACCGCCGGAGCGCCGGCATCGACGACGGGTGCCTTGCCCGCATCGACGACCGCCGGAGCGCCGGCGTCGTGCGGGTGGAAGACGCTGCAAACGGTGACGCCGTCGCCGGCCTTTCCGCTCGGCAGAAGCTTGCTCGCCTGGCCCTTGCACGCCTGCCCGCTCGGACAATTCTTGTCTTCGCTGCACAGCTTTCCGCAGAAGGGCGTGTCGCCGAAGAGCGCGATCTCGCCCTTCGGGCAGACGAGCGGCCCGGCGTCCTGAATCACGGCGCTGAAGGCGTCACGATGGACCCAGCCCATCATTTTCGTCCCCGGCGTCTTCGGGTCCTCGAACGTGATCAGGAAGCTTCCGCCGCGCTCCGCGATCTGCGTGACCGGAGTTCCCTTCGGGAGCCCCACGATCACCGCCCCGGCAGGAGGGGCCTCACGAACGTTGTATGCACGCAGAAGGGTCGCCGAGACGTCGGCGACCTTGGTCTCGTCCGGGAAGCGCGCGACGTCTCCCTCGTTGGTCGCGAGCGCCACCGGGGCAGGCGCGGTCCCGGCGTCGGCGAGCTCGGACTCGATCTCGGGCGCGACCGAAGCCTCGAGGCCGGCGTCCTCTTCCGTCCCCTTCAACTTCTTCAAGAGCCCGGTGCAGCTCACGACGGACATCATGAGCGCGAGCGCCGCGGACCCGCGGACCAGAGTCTTCATGCGCCCGGCAGGCTAACCAATTTCAGGGCGGCCGGTCGCGATCTTTGGTCGTGCGCAAACGCCTGCAGGGCTGGCGGTCAGCTCGCCATCCCGTGCAGCCAGGCGGCGAGGATGCGATAGCCCGCGAACAGCAGCCCGCAGTCGGTGGACTCGTTCTTCTGATGCGCCTGCGCGTTCTCGCCCGGCCCGAAGTTGACCGCGGGGATCCCGAGCGCCGAGAAGCGCGCGACGTCCGTCCACGCCTGCTTCGGCTCGACGCCCGCGACGCCGACGGCGATCAGCTTCTGGACCAGCGGATGACTGGCGTTCGGCAGCGCCGCGGGGCTCAGATCGGTGAACTGGACGGAGGCGCCGTCTCCCACGAGGGCGAGCACGTCGGCCTGCGCCTGCTCGAGCGAGGTCGAAGGCGCGAATCGGTGATTCAAGTTGAGAGTGAAGACGTCGGGCACGACGTTCCGCCCGCGCCCACCGTTCGCCAGCGTGACCGTCGTCACCGTCCGGTACACGTGGCCGTCGATCGTGTGCTCGATCGGACGGAGCTCCGCGAGCCGCGTGAGGAGACCATGCGCCTTCGTGATCGCGTTGTCGCCTTCCCACGGCCGGGCGGAGTGAGCCGTCCTTCCCTCGAACTTCACGGTCGCGTGGATCGCGCCGCAGCAGCCGAGGTGCAGCCGGTTGTCCGACGGCTCGAGGCACACCGCGAGATCGACGGTGCGGAGGTCTTCGTCGGCGTCGAGCACGGGGCCGAGCTCGTTCTCGACGTACGGCCCCTCCTCACGCGCATAGAAGGCGAGCGTGAGATCGCACGCGACGAGCTCGGCGGCGTTCTCGGCGATGGCGATCATCACTGCGAGGCCGGCCTTCATGTCCGCGGCGCCCGCGCCGTAGATCCGTCCGCCTTCGACGCGGGCGGGACCGTTCTCGGTCCGCACAGTGTCGAGGTGCCCGACGAGCGCGACGTGCGGGCGCCCCTTCTCGCGAGTGCGGACGACCGGGACGACGATCGAATTGTTGTAGCGGCGGATCGGACCGGCGAGCCCTCGACGAGAGAGCCGCTCGGCGACGGCGTCGCAGAGCTCCTTCTCTTCTCCGATGGGAGACGGGATCGCGCACAGCCAGAGGAGCGTCTCGTCGAGCGCCACGGCCATGGTGGTCGGCGTCGCGATGGTCTGCGGGACCGAGGGCGGCGGAGTCTTCACGATCGGCTCACGCTCCTGTCCCTCGCGCTCAGACGGGGACGGCGAAATCTCTCAGCGCATCGTTGAGGCTGACCTTCTTGTCCGTGCTCTCGCTGCGCTTTCCGATGATCAGGGCGCAGGGGATGCCGAACTCGCCTGCAGGGAACTTCTTGGTGCGGATGCCGGGAATGACGACCGAGCGCGCCGGCACGCGGCCGCGGTGTTCGACGACCTCGGGTCCGCTCACATCGAGGATCGCCGTCGAGGACGTGAGCACCACGCCCGCGCCGATGACGGCTTCCTTGCCGACGTGCATGCCTTCCACGATCACGACGCGAGATCCGATGAACGCGCCGTCCTCCACGATGACCGGACGGGCCCCCGGGGGCTCGAGGACGCCGCCGATGCCGACGCCGCCCGCGAGGTGGACATCCTTGCCGATCTGCGCGCACGAGCCGACGGTGGCCCAGGTGTCGACCATCGAGCCTGCACCGACGCGCGCGCCGATGTTCACGTAGCCGGGCATCACGATGACGCCGGGCTCGCAGAACGCGCCGTACCGGACGACGCCCGGCGGGACGACGCGAACGTTCTGGCTCGCGAGGTCCTTCTTCAGCGGGATCTTGTCGTGGAACTCGAACGGGCCGACCGAGAGGGTCTCCATCCCGCGGATCGCGAAGTAGAGGAGGATCGCCTGCTTGATCCACGCGTGCGTCACCCACTCGCCGTCCGGCTCGGCCGGAGGCGAGGCGACGCGGAGCGCGCCCTGATCGAGGAGACCGACCGTACGCTCGACCGCCGCGGCGTACGCGGGGTCTTTCAGCTTGGAGCGGTCGGCAAAGGCCGCCTCGACGAGGGCGCGATCATCCATGCTCGGTGTTCCTACGCGCTCAGCCGGCCGACGGCGCGACTTCGTTGCCGGGGAAGAAGTAGGCGATCTCGATCTTCGCGTTGTCGAGCGAGTCGGAGCCGTGGACCGCGTTCTCACCGACGCTGCCGCCGTAGAGCTTGCGGATCGTCCCGTCGTCCGCCTTCGCGGGATCGGTCGCGCCCATGACCTTGCGGTACTGAGCGACGGCGTCCTCACGCTCGAGCACGGCGACGAAGACCGGCGAACGCATCATGAACTCCACGAGCTCGCCGAAGAACGGGCGCGCCTTGTGCACGGCGTAGAAGCCCTCGGCCTGCTGACGCGTGAGGTGCATGCGCTTGCACGCGAGGATCGAGAAACCGGCGTCTTCGAGAAGAGCCAGGATCGCGCCTGCCTTCTTCTTCTCGACGGCGTCGGGCTTGATGATGGAGAGGGTACGTTCGACGGCCATATGCTTGCTCCAGCGGTGTAAGGTGGGCGAGGGTTTAGGATCGGCCGGCGAAAACTGCAAGGACGTGGTAGAGGCTGAGCGATGGACGCGATGCCGGGGAACGATCCGGACGTCATCGTCGTCGGGGGCGGCGTCAACGGGCTCGTCTGTGCGCTTCTCCTCGCCCGCTCGGGCTTGTCGGTGCAGGTCATCGAGGACAAGCCGGCCATCGGCGGGATGCACCGGACGGAGTATCCGTTCGCGAAAGCACCGCGGCTCGCGACCTTCACCGGCGCGCATCGCGTCGGGTTCGTCCCGAGGGAGCTCGTCGCCCACCTCGCGCTCCCGCTGCCGCTCGCGCCGCGCGATCCGTCGCTCTTCGTGCCGACGACGATGCCGGGGCGCTATCTCCTCGCGGGCGCGGGGCACGAGGGGCTCCTCTCCGCCGCTGGCGGCGTCGTCTCGGAGCGTGATCGCGATGCCCTCTCGGCGATGTTCGCCGAGCTCGACGCGCTCGCCTCCGATCTCGCGCCGGCATGGGTCGCCGGTCCATTGGCGATCGAAGAGGTCGCCGAGCGCTGGGTGCGGCCCGCGCTGCAGGCGCCGTTCGTAGCCCTCTGCCGGGGCAGCTTCGCGGAATACGCGGCGCGCTTCGGCATCCAGAGCGCCCTCTTGAAGGCGGCGCTCGCGGCCGACTCCCTCGGCGGCTCGTTCGCTTCGTGGGACACGCCCGGAAGCGGCGCCCCGCTCCTCGTCCGACACGCTGCGTGCGGGCTCCCCGGCGGCGGAGACGCCGTGGTGACCGGCGGAATCGGCGCCCTCACGCGGACGCTCGCCGAGCAGGCGCAGCTTGCCGGCGCATTGCTCGGGACGTCCGCCGCCGTCACGCAGATCGTGGTCGAGGGCAACACCGCCACCGGCGTCGTCCTCGCCGACGGGCGCACGATCCGCGCCGGCGCCGTCGTCACCAGCGCCGATCCGTGGCGCCTCCGCGCGCTCGTCGGTGCCGACCGGTTGCCTGCAGAATACAGCCGTCGCATCGACACGTTCACGCGCTCGGGCGGCATCGCCAAGCTGAACGTCGCCTTCGCCGAGCTCCCGCGCTTCGCGTGTCTCCCCGAGGCCCGCGGCCAACATCGCGCGACCACGTTCGTCCTCCCCGGCGGCGAGGACGACACCGTGCGCGCGCTCGGCCGTGCGTTCGCCGACGCAAGCGCCGGCCGGCTCCCGAGCGAGCCTCCGCTCGAGTGCGTATTCCCGACGGCCGCCGACGAGAGCCTCCGCGATCCGGACGGACGCCACAGCGCGTCCATCCTCGTTCCGTGGGCTCCCTACGACCTCTCCGGCACGACCTGGTCGACGGAGGAAGAGCGCTTCACCAACGTCGTGCTCGACATGCTCGAGACGTTCGCGCCCGGCGCGCGCGCGCTCGTCGCCGACGCGGTGCTCTACCACCCGAAGAGGCTCGAGACGCACTTCGGCATCACGCGCGGCCACCTCGGCCACGTCGACGACACGCTCCTCTTCGGCGATCGCCTCGCACCGACTACGCCGATCAGCGGCCTCTACACGTGCGGACGCGGCGCGGGGCCTGCCGGTGGCGTGTTCGGGGTGGCGGGGCTCAATGCGTCGCGACGCGTGCTCGCGGATCTCGAGCTCGCGCTCGAGCAGACCGAGATCGGCACTCGCTGAGCGCGCAGAGCCACTCGAAGCGACCTTGGTAGTAGGCTCAGCCGATGCGCTTGGCGCTCCCTTCGGTCGCGATGCTCGTGCTCTTCGCTGGCTGCTCGCGTCGTGAGCCCAGCGCCACGAATGGCTCACCCCCTCACGACGCCTCGCCGGCAGCGTCGGCGTTGGCCGACTCCGCCACGTCGGTGGGCCACGCCGCCGTCGACGCTACCGTGGCCCCTCCCCCGCTCGCGGTGGAGGCGAAGGGCACGGTGGGACTCGTCCTCCAGCACGTGGAGGCGGTGTGCATCGCCGGCGTCGGCGCCAACGGCAAGGCGCACTTCACCGTCGGAACCGATCTCCTGCTCGAGACGGCGGATGACAGCGGTGCAAAGCCGAGCCGCGAGCACGTCTTCTGTCCCAAGCAGCTCGCAGACGGTGGCCCTGCAACGCCTCACCTCGACATCTGGCGCAACTGCCGGCGCGATCAGACGTGCAAGGTCGTGAGCACCGACGCGGGAGACGGCCCCGTCGAGATCGTGTGCGGCAAGGACCGCGTCATGCTCGAGACGAGATCCGGGAGGACGATCCTCCGTGGACCGTTCGGCGAGCGCGAGATCGCGCCGGCGCCGATGAAGGTCGCGCCACCGAAACGCGAGCGACGCGACGCGATGGTCGACTGCTGAGGGGCGCATCGAGCCGCCGCTTTCGGAGCGGCTCCGGCGCGGGCTCTTCGCGGCACCTCCGGACGCATCGCGCCGACAAAGCGAGACGCTCCGGCGCCCCGCGTCGGTCCCGTCGGGACAGACAGCGTGACTGCCGGAGCGTCCGCTCGCCGGAGAGGCGAACGCGATCAGCTCATCATCGACTTGAGCGTGCTCGCCATGTCGCTCGGCGTCGGAGCGACCTTCGCGCCGGCCGCCTCGAGCGCGGCGATCTTCGCGGCCGCCGTGCCCTGGCCGCCGGAGATGATCGCGCCCGCGTGCCCCATGCGCTTACCGGGCGGCGCGGTCGTGCCCGCGATGAACGCGGCGACGGGCTTCGTCATCTTCGCCTTGATGTACTCGGCACCGCGCTCCTCCGCGCCGCCACCGATCTCGCCGATCATGATCACGCCGTGCGTGTCCGGATCGTTCTGGAAGAGCTCGAGCACGTCGACGAAGTCCATGCCGTTGACGGGGTCGCCGCCGATGCCGACACAGGTCGACTGGCCGATGCCGAGCGCCGTGAGCTGACCGACCGCCTCGTACGTGAGCGTGCCGGAGCGCGAGACGACGCCGATGTTGCCCTTCTTGTGGATGTGGCCCGGCATGATGCCGATCTTGCACTCACCCGGGGTGATCACGCCGGGGCAGTTCGGGCCGACCAGGCGCGGGATGCTCTTCCCGTTCGCGCGGGCCTCGGCCTGCGCCGCCTCGAGCACGCGCCGGACGCCGAGCATGTCGACGACGGGAATGCCCTCGGTGATGCAGATGACGAGCTCGATGTTCGCGTCGAGCGCCTCGAGGATCGCGTCCGCAGCGCCGGGCGGCGGGACGAAGATCACCGTTGCGTTGGCGCCGGTCGCGCTCACGGCCTGCTTGACGGTGTCGAAGACGGGAACCTTGCCCTCGAACTTCTCACCGCCACGCGTCGGGGTCACGCCGCCGACGACGTTGGTGCCGTACTCGATCATCTGCTTCGCGTGGAACGAGCCCGCGCCGCCGGTGATGCCCTGGACGATCAGCTTGGTGTCCTTGCCGACGAGGATGCTCACTTGCCTGCTCCCTTCGTGACCGCGTCGACGATCTTCTGCGCGCCGTCGGCCATGGTGCTCGCGGCCTGGATCGCGAGGCCGCTCTCGTTCAGGATCTTGCGTCCGAGCTCGACGTTCGTGCCCTCGAGACGAACGACGAGCGGCACCTTCAGGCCGAGCTCCTTCGCCGCCGCGACGACGCCGTTCGCGATCACGTCGCACTTCATGATGCCGCCGAAGATGTTGACGAAGATCGCCTTCACCTTCGGGCTCTTCAGGATCATGCTGAAGGCCTTGGTGACCTGCTCCTGCGTCGCGCCACCGCCGACGTCGAGGAAGTTCGCCGGAGCGACGCCGTGCTTCTCACCGGCGTGCTTGATGATGTCCATCGTCGCCATGGCGAGACCGGCGCCGTTGACGAGGCAGCCGACGTTGCCGTCGAGCGAGACGTAGTTCAGGCCGGCTTCCTTCGCCTCGAGCTCGACCGGGTCTTCCTCGTCCCGGTCCTGGAGCTCGGCCCAGACCTTGTGACGGAACTCGGCGTTGTCGTCGAAGTTGATCTTCGCGTCGAGCGCGATCACGTCGCCGTTCTTGAGGACGGCAAGCGGGTTGATCTCGACGAGCGAGCAGTCCTCTTCCACGACGCAGCGGTAGAGGTTCGAGATGAGACGGACGAACTTCGCGATCGTCTCCTTGCCGTACTTCATCAGCCCGAGCCCGAACGCGAGCTCGCGCGCCTGGTACGGCATGAGGCCGTTGACCGGGTCGACGTGCACCGTGAGGATCTTCTCCGGCGACTCCTCGGCGACCTTCTCGATCTCCATGCCGCCCTCGGTGGACGCCATGAAAGCGATGCGGCGCTTGTCGCGGTCGACGACGGCGCCAAGGTAGAGCTCCTGCACCATCTCGAGGCCCTGCTCGATGTAGAGCCGGCGGACCTTCGTTCCCTCGGGGCCCGTCTGGTGAGTGACGAGCTGCATTCCGAGGATCTTCTCGGCGAGCTGACGCGCTTCGGCGGCTCCGCCCTTCGCGACCTTGACGCCGCCCCCCTTGCCGCGTCCGCCCGCGTGGATCTGCGCCTTGACGACGACGAGCTGGTTGCCAGTCTCGGAGGTGAGACGCTTCGCAGCGGCCTCGGCCTCGTCGACGGTGAAGGCGGGATAGCCTTTGGGAACGGGCACGCCGTACTTGGCGAAGACCTGTTTGCCTTGGTACTCGTGGATCTTCACGCGGACCTCTGAAGTTGTGGTGCCCCACGTGCTCGTGGGACCGGGGGGATGGGGGCGCGACGCTACCACATGTCCGCGGCCGCTCGTCACGCCTACGCGACATTCGCCGCGTGAAACGGACGGGCTCGTGTTAGCGCGCCGATCGCGCGAGCGGCGCCGACGTGAGCGGCCCTGCGCAGAGCGAGCGTGCGTGCGTGGACGCGTGAGCGCGCGAGCTACTGGACCTTCACGGCGGCAGAGCCCTTCACCGTTCCGCCGGGCCCTGTGGCCGTGACGGTGGACTCGCCCACGGCGACGCTCGTGGCAAGCCCGTCCGCGCCCACCGTGAGCACCGCCTCGTTGCTGGAGGACCACGCAACGCCGTTTTTCGTCAGGTCCTTGGTCGAGCCGTCGGCGTAGACCCCGAGCGCAACGAGCTGAGCCGTCTGACCGAGCGCGAGCGTGGCCGGGTTCGGCGTGACCACGATGGCCGAAAGGCGAGTGGCCTCGCCGGTCACGAAGACGATCGTCCGCCCCTGGACGAGCGTGGCCGAGTCCGTGGCGGTGATGGTCGTCTCGCCGACGGCGACCGCCGTGACGAGCCCGATGTCGCCGGGGGTGACGCCGACGGTGGCGGCCGCCGTGTTCGCCGATGCCCAAAGGACCTGGCTCGTGACGTCCTTCGTCGTGCCGTCGTTCAGCCGAGCGTTCGCGGTGAGCTTCAAGCTCACGCCCGGGCGCAGGACGACGGCGGGAGACGGGACGATGTCGATCGACTCGATGCGGGGAAGCGCGACGGTGATCGTCGCGGTGCCGACCGCGTCGTTCGCGAGGTCGGTCACGCGAATGACGACGGAGCCGGGCTCGGAGCCGGCAGTCATGAGCCCGGTGCTCGACACCGTCGCGATGCTTCGGTTCGACGAGGAGTACATCACTCGCTCGGTCACGTGCTCGACGGGCCCGCCGGGGAAGCGACGGGTCACCGAGAGCTGCATCGTCTTCCCGCTCACGAGCGTCGTGGCGGAAGGGGCGACATCGATCGCGGGCAGCTGGGGCTCCGCGCAGCTCGAGGGCGCGAGGCCGATCACGAGGACGAGGATCGCCAGTAGCACTCGAATGTGGAATCGCCGCCCCATGATTCGAGGACTATCACACGCTCGGATGGCGCTACGTTCGCGTCAGGTCCAGGCGAGCGCGGCGCGAAGACGCGGGGTCTTCGCGAGCGCCTTCTTGAGCCGGTGGATGTCCGCCGGGCGGAGCGTGACCGGTCCTCGCCGCGCGGCGCCGCCGGTCGAATAGGCGAAGCGAACGAGACTCTCTCCCTCCTCGCCCTCGAGCAGCTGCACCAGCGTCGAGAACTCGCGCGCCTTCCCGCGCCGCCTCGTCGCGCTCTGCTTCACGGCCACCTCTTCCACGATCACGGCGTTGCCCCAGGCTGTCGTCGTCATTCCCGCCGCCGAGCACGGAGCGCACCAGCACGCGCCCCATGGAGTTCCGCGCACCTGCGAGGCGCAGGCCCTGGCACGGGCCAGGCCCGCGCCGGCACGGGGCCACAAGAACACGCCGTCCTCGCACGCGAACCTGGCACGACGCCGCTTCGCTCCGTCAACGACGAAGGCCGGAGGCGTTCTGCACGCGCTCCGGCCTTCGGTCTTCGACGTCACCTCGCGACGGGGCGAGGCGGACGAGCGATCAGCTCTTCTTCACGACGTCGACGACGGACTGCACGCTCTGCGCGCTCTTGGCGAGCATGCCCTTCTCCTCGTCGGTGAGCGGGATCTCGAGGATCTTCTCGACGCCGTTGCCGCCGACGACGACCGGGACGCCCATGAAGAGGTCCTTGTAGCCGTACTCGCCGTCGAGGTACGCGGCGCAGGGGAGGAGGCGCTTCTGATCGAGGAGGAACGCCTCGGCCATCGCGACCGCGGAGGACGCCGGCGCGTAGTACGCGCTCGTGCCCATCAGGTTGACGATCTCGCCGCCGCCCTTGCGGGTGCGGTCGACGATCGACTGGAGCTTGTCCTTCGCGATGAGCGTCGTCGCGGGGACGCCGTTGATCGTCGTCATCGAGAGGACCGGCACCATGTCGTCGCCGTGGCCGCCGAGGACCATCGCGCGGACGTCCTTGATGCTCACGTTCGCCTCGCGGGCGAGGAAGAGCTGGAAGCGCGCCGAGTCGAGCACGCCCGCCATGCCGGCGATCTTGCTCTTGTCGCAGCCGGTGACGCGCTTGTACTCGTAGACCATCGCGTCGAGCGGGTTCGAGATCACGATCACGAACGCGTCGGGGCAGTACTTCTTCGCGTTGTTCGCGACGTCGCGGATGATCGGGAGGTTGACGGCGACGAGGTCGTCACGCGACTGTCCCGGCTTGCGCGGGATGCCGGCGGTGACGATGAGGACGTCGGCGCCCTTCAGGTCCTCCCAGTTCGACGAGCCCTTGATCGCGGAGTCGTAGCCGAGGACGGAGCTGTTCTGCTCGAGGTCGAGCGCCTTACCCTTGGCAAAGTTCTCCTTCGCGGGGATGTCGAAGAGGACGACATCGCCGAGCTCCTTGTTCGCGCAAAGCCGCGCGAGCTCGCCGCCGATGTTGCCTGCGCCAATGAGTCCGATCTTCTTGCGGGTGGGCATGATGGAATCCTCGCTCTGTCCGGCACGGCCGGAGTTGGGCGTCTCGTTGGAGGCCGCCTTCTAACACGCAGTGGCCGCCGTGAGATAGGCGCCGCGCTCACGCTTGACCAGGGCCTATCTCGGCGGCGGAGTCGATGCTTCCATGACGCGCGGGGCGCATCGGTCGCTGCGATCGTCGACGCACGCGCTTCGCGGGGCGTCTCGCTCGGCACGGCTTGCTCCCCCGTCGAGCGGGTGGAAGGATCGGGCGATGGGCCGGCTCCCGCTGCACGTGGTGCTCTCGCTCCTCGCCGTCGACGTGGTCGCGTTCGGCGTCTTCGTGCGGTGCGCGACGTCGCCTGACGGAGACCTCGGCCGCTGGATCACCACCGCTGCCGCTGCTGTGCTTGCGTTCGGAGCGACCGCGGCGCTGTGCGAGCGCACGTGGGGCGTCGGGCTCATGCTCGCGACCGCCACCTCGTTCTTCGTCGCCGGCGCGCTCGGGATGGGGCCGCACGTCTTCGGCGGGGCTGGGGGCTCGACGTTCTTCTACGTCGTCGCCGCCATCGGAGCGCTGCCCTTCCTCCTCACGATGAAGCACATGGCACGCTTCCACCTCGGCGCGACCGTGCTCTTCGCGATGCTCGCCGGCGCGGCCGGCACGACGGCCTCGCTCTTCTGGAGCGCGGCCGCCTCCCCCTGAGGTGAGTGACGTGGAAGATCGAGGCGAGCGCGCCTAGCTCGACTCGCGGCTCCGGGTGCCCGTCATCCGTGCGCCCCGGCGCTCAGCTCACGGCGCGAGCGTCGTCGGCGACGACCGCCGCGTCACCGAGCGGGCGGACGTGTGAGTGGAGGACGCGCGGGCCTTCGTCGGACTTCCATTCGTAGAGGTGCGCCTCGTGGCGGTCGTCCTTCGCGTGGACGACGAGGTGCGTGCGCGCCGCGCGGTACACCTTCGCCTCGTCTTCCTTCGGGTCAGGCTCCTCTTCGGCCCACGAGCCGAGGTTGACGTAGAGCGCATCACCAGGACCGAGCGGCTTCGTGGTGGGCACGTGCGTGTGCCCCATCACGACGAACGAGGCCGGGAAGAGCTCCGCGAGGTCGCCGGCACGCGCGCTCATCAGCGCGGCCGGATCCACGTTGGGGCGCGCGCGGGAGAGCCGGACGTGGAGGGCGGTCCACAGGAGGAGGAGCGTGATCGTCGCGTGGATCACCCAACCGCCGAGCTCCGTCCGCATGGCCGCGAGCGCAACGAGCGCGACGGCCATCACGACGAACACGGAGAGGCGGTCGAGCATCACGCTCGCGAGCACACCGCGCGGCGTCCGACCGATGGGCTGGACGTGGAGCTCGAGGGCCCTCCGCAGGCGCTGCTCCTCGATCCCCTTCGCCCTCGCGTGAGCGACGAGCCGCTGCTCCTGCTCGTCACGGAGCCGCGCGCCGTTCGGGCCGTCGTAGGCCCGCGCGATCGCGCGCAGTATGAAGACGGCATCGAAGAAGCGCTTGAAGAGGCGGGCCGTGCCGCGCGCGCCCAGCATGAGCCCCCAGGAGATGTAGCTCGCGAGGCCGCGGTTCTCGTGGCCGTATTCCCTCATCCCCGGCGTGCGGCGAACGATGTAGCGGAGCAGCGTGTCGCTCAGCGACTGGAGCACACGGCACGGGTCGGTCGGCGACAGCGGAGCGAAGACGTAGGGGGTCGCGCAGAACGGATCGAACTGGTGACCATGCTCGACGTAGACGAGGCCTTCGCGGTGGAAGAACCAGGGCTCGAACTCGACCCGCGCGGCCACCTCTTCACGGGTCGCGTCGCCGGTGGTGAGCAGCTCGTGGAAGTCCTCCTTCACGCCGTCCCAGTACATCTCGAGATCGTGGTTGCCGCTCACGAACGTCACGGCGTTTCCGTGAGAGACGAACGCTGCGAGCTCGCCGAAGACGTCGGGATGGCGCGCCACCGCACGCTTGAGCTTGAGCCGGACGTGGTCCTCCGCACCGCCGAGGCCGAACGCGCGCTCGGCGGCGGTCGGCTCCGTGACGAGCTCGTCGCCGGAGCGGGGGTCGATCGACATGCCGACGAAATCGACGAAGTCGCCGGCGATGACGAGACGCCACCGATCCGCCGGCGGTGAGAGCGTGCGGTAGTGAGCCAACAGTGCAGCGAGGTCTCGATCGATCCGCGCCGACCGCGGCACACTCGGCCCGCTGTCGTTGAGATCGCTCCCCAGATGCACGTCCGAGAAGACGAGCAGGCTCTCGGTCGCAACTGTGCCGTGCCTCACTAGGCCGATGATGTACTCGGACCCCGCCGCGGAGTCATTGCTCGGGATTGTTCGGACGTGAGCGCGCTTCTACGCGGCGCGAAATCATTGCTCCTCCAACTGCGTAGCCGCCTACGCGGTGCAGAGGCACGGGCGTGTGGGTGAAGTCCGTGTTACGAGGGCGTTTCTCTCAGTTTCGCGGGTTCCTGTCGCGCTTCGGCGCGGGCGGGTTCGCGCTTTGCTTTGTCGGTGACTCAATGGTTCAACCACTTTCGAAGCCCCGCAAGACCACGGCCCTCAAGAGCATGCTGAAGGGCGCTGGCCTCCACTTCTTGATGGAGGCTCACAACGGCCTGTCCGCGAAGATCGCCGAGGAGGCCGGCTTCGAAGGCATCTGGGGAAGCGGCCTCTCGATCTCGGCGGCGCTCGGCGTCCGCGACAACAACGAGGCGAGCTGGACCCAGGTGATGGAGGTCGTCGAGTTCATGGCCGACGCCACCACCGTGCCGATCTTGCTCGATGGCGACACCGGCTACGGCAACTTCAACTCGGCGCGCCGCCTCGTGATGAAGCTCGAGCAGCGCGGCATCGCCGGCGTCTGCATCGAGGACAAGCTGTTCCCGAAGACGAACAGCTTCATCCGCGGCACGGCCCAGCCCCTCGCCGACATGCACGAGCACGCCGGCAAGATCCGCGCGATGAAGGAAGCGCAGCGCGACGAGGACTTCGTCGTCGTCGCCCGCGTCGAGGCGCTCATCGCCGGCCACGGCCTCGAGGAGGCCCTCAAGCGCGGGGAAGAGTACAGGAAGGCCGGCGCCGATGCCGTGCTCATCCACTCCTCGAAGAAGAACGCCGCCGAGATCCTCGCGTTCTCGAAGGAATGGGGCGACCGCCTCCCGCTCGTGATCGTCCCGACGAAGTACTACACGACGCCGACCGACGTCTTCCGCGAGACCGGCAACATCAAGATCGTGATCTGGGCGAACCACCTGATGCGCTCGGCGCTCGCGACGATGCAGGCGACGGCGAAGCAGATCTTCCAGGATCAGTCGCTCATGAACGTCGAGGAGAAGGTCGCGCCGCTCGCCGACGTCTTCCGTCTCCAGGGCGAGCACGAGCTCGAACAGGCCGAGAAGGCCTACCTCCCGCAGGGCGGCGTCGTCACCCGCGGCATCGTCCTCGCCGCCGGTCGCGGCGACGAGCTCGGCGAGCTCGTGAAGGACAAGCCGAAGTGCATGGTCCCGATCGCCGGCAAGCCGATCCTCGGGCACATCCTCGACGCCTACCGCTCGGCGAACGTGCGCGACCTCGTGGTCGTCCGCGGCTTCGCGAAGGAGGCGGTCAACCTTCCCGGCGCGACCTACGTCGACAACGACGCGTTTGCGACGACGGGTGAGGTCGCCTCGCTCGCCACGGCGAAGGCCTCGCTCGAGGGCTCGGCCTGCCTCGTCTCCTACGGCGACGTCGTCTTCAAGAAGCACGTGCTCGACGAGCTGCTCGACGCGGAAGGCGACTTCGTCGTCGCCATCGACTCGCTGCCCGCGCAGGAGGGCGCCGACGCCAAGCCGCGCCGCGCCGACTGGGCGATCTGCAGCGAGCCGCACTCGCGCAAGACGCTCCTCGGGAACGTCACCTTGAAGGACATGGCGACGGCCCCCGATACCCCGGGCATCACCGGCGAGTGGACCGGCATCCTCAAGACGAGCGCTGCGGGCGGCAAGGTCATCGCCGAGATGATCGACAAGCTCCCCGAGACCGAGCTCGCCAAGCTCTCGATGCCCGATCTCCTCCGTCGCCTCGTCAAGGACGGCAAGACCGTGCGCGTCGTCTACTCGCGCGGCGGCTGGCTCGACGTCAACACCCTCGGTGACGTCGTGAAGGGCGGGGCGTTCAAGTGATCGAGGCGAAGTCCTTCGTCGAGACGGCCAAGCTGGCCGGCTTCTCCCTCTACACGGGCGTCCCCTGCTCGTACGTGAAGCCGTTCATCAACTACGTCATCGACTCGCCCGATCTGTCGTACATCGGCGCGGCGAACGAAGGCGACGCGGTCGCCATCGCGAGCGGCGCCCAGCTCGGCGGCAAGCGCGCGATCGCGATGATGCAGAACTCGGGGCTCGGCAACGCCGTCTCTCCCCTCACCTCGCTCAACGCGATCTTCAAGATCCCGACGCTCCTCATCGTCACCCTCCGCGGCGAGCCCGGAGGCCCGAAGGACGAGCCGCAGCACGAGCTCATGGGTCAGATCACGACCAAGATGCTCGAGACGATGAACGTCGGCTGGTCGTACTTCCCGACGGAGGAGAGCGAGGTCGCTGGCGCGATCGAGAAGGCCGTCTCGCACATGGCGAAGACGGACCTGCCGTACGCCTTCGTGATGAAGAAGGACAGCGTCGCGCCGCACAAGCTGACGTCGCGTCCAGCGGCGCGCGAGCTCCTGCCCGCATCCTCGTCGGCAGAGGTCGCGTTCCCTGCCAACGTGGCCGAGCGTCCCTCGCGGACCGAGGCGCTCCACGCCGTGCAGCGGGCAATCCGGCCGGAGGATCTCGTCGTCGCCACGACCGGCTACACCGGCCGCGAGCTCTACGCCTGCGATGATCGGCCGAACCAGCTCTACATGGTCGGCTCGATGGGCTGCGCCTCGACCTTCGGACTCGGCCTCGCGTGGGCGCGACCTGATCGCCGCGTCGTCGTCCTCGACGGCGACGGCGCGCTCCTCATGCGCATGGGCTGCCTCGCGACGATCGGCTACGAGCGCCCGGCGAACCTCGTCCACGTGCTCCTCGACAACGAGGCGCACGACTCGACCGGCACCCAGTCCACCGTCACCCACTCGGTCGATCTCGGCGCGTGCGCCCGGGCGTGCGGTTACCCGTCGGTTGAGCGCGTCGCCAGCACGGAAGACCTCGAGAAGGCGCTCGCCGGTCGAGCCGAAGGCCTCCGCTTCCTCCACCTCAAGACGAAGCCCGGCGCCCCCGCGGACCTCCCGCGTCCGAAGGTCACGCCGCGCGAGGTCGCGACGCGCCTTCGCGCGCATCTCGACAGCGACTCGAAGACGAAGGGAGCCTCCACGTGATCCTTCTCAACCCCGGCCCCGTCACGATGACCGCGAAGGTCCGCGCCGCGCTTGCCGGCGAGGATGTCTGCCACCGCGAGCCCGAGTTCAAGGCGCTCGTCGGTCGTGTCCGCGAGAAGATCGCCGGCATCTACGGAGCGCCCGGCTTCACGCCGGTGCTCGTCGGCGGCTCCGGCACCTCGGCGGTCGAGACGATGCTCTCCGTCATCGCTCCGTCCGAGACCTCGCTCGTGGTCGCAAACGGCGTCTACGGTGAGCGTATGGCCGCGATGCTGCGCGCTCAGGGCAAGCGCCACGAGATCGTCAACGCCCCCTGGACGAGCGGGATGGACGTCGCCGCGGCCGAGAAGGCGATCGCCTCCGGTTCGTTCGGCCACGTCCTCGCGGTCCATCACGAGACCACGACCGGCCGCCTCAATGACCTGTCCGCGCTCGGCGCCGTCTGCAAGAAGGCGGGCGTCCCGCTGCTCGTCGACGCAGTCTCGAGCTTCGCCGGCGAGGACATCCGCTGGGACGAGTGGAACGTCGAGGCCGCCGCGGCGACCGCGAACAAGTGCGTCCACGGAGCACCGGGCGTCTCGTTCGTGCTCGTCCGCGACGCGGCGCTCGCGCGCCCGAGCGGCGCTACCAGTGTGTACCTCGACCTCCACCGCCACGCGGCGGACCAGGCGAAGGGCTCGACGCCCTTCACCCTTCCGACGCACGTGACCTTCGCCCTCGATGCCGCGCTCGACGAGCTCGCCGCGTCGGGGGGCTGGAAGGCCCGCCATGCGACCTACGCGGCTCGCTCGAGCCGTGTCCGCGGGGCGCTCCGCGAGATCGGCGTCGAGTACCTGCTCGAAGACGAGAGCGTGTACGGGACGACGCTCACGTCGTTCCGGGTGCCCCAGGGAAAGACCTACGAGGCGCTGCACGCGCACCTCAAGAACGACGGGTTCGTAATCTACGCAGGACAAGGGAAGTTCGATGGAGCCATCTTCCGCATCGCGGTCATGGGCGAAATCGCGGAGCGAGACCTCGACCGACTCGTCGCCTCGCTTCGCGTCGCCCTTGGCTGAAGGTTCCGCGAAGCTCGCGCTCTCGGACGGTGGTCGTGCCGGCGCCCCCGAGGTTTCTGAGCTCAGCCTCGACGAGGTCTCTGGCGTCCACGTTCCGTCGTCCGTCGTCGACTCGATCATCGAGTCGACGACGGATGCTCCGAACCGCCTCTATCGCTATCCCGCCGCGCGTGCGCTGCTGCCCATTCTCGGCCGCATCCCGTGGCTGACGCCGAACCACGTCACGTACACGCACATCGTCTTCGGGCTCGCTGCGGCGGCGCTCGTGGCATTCACCGAGGGCAAAGGTTGGCTCGTCCTCGCCTTCGTCCTGTGCGAAGTTCGGATGATCCTCGACTGCTTCGACGGCGTGCTGGCGCGCGCTCGAGGCACCTCGTCGCCGTTCGGCCGCGCCCTCGACGAGATCGCCGATACGATCGCCGTCATCACGCTCTCGAGCGCGATGACCTACCGCCTCGATCTCGGCGCGCGTGGCCTCCTCATCGTGTGCGCGATGCTCGCCTTCGGCGGCCTCTGCGCAAATGCGTGGGACTTCTACAAGCGCAAGATCACGTTCGCGCTGCGTGACGGCAAGGACGGTACGCTCGACGAGCTCCGTCAGAAGAAGAGGCTGATCGAGAGCGGCAAGGGCACGTTCCTCGGCTACTGGGGCGTCTACTTCGACGCCTTCCAGATCCTGCTCTACGAGGTGCGACCGGCAAACGGCGACGCGGTCGGCGTCATTCGCGCACGAGCGAACAATCCGGCGTTCCGTCGCTTCGCTTCCCTCCTCTCGTTCCTCTCGTTCGACAACGGGGCCGGCATCCTCCACGTGGGCGCGCTCACCGGCCTCTTCCTCGAGTCGCAGCTCTTCGCGCTCGGCTACGCGATCTTCATGTGGATCTCGACGATGGTCCTCGCGCGCCTCGTCCTTCGAACCTACCCGACGCCGTCGGAAAACAGCGAGCGCACCGTATGAACGCCAAGATCGACAAGGCCATCATCCTCGCGGCCGGCATGGGCAAGCGCATCTCGAGCGCGCCGGCCGCCCAGAACACGCCGAAACCGCTCCTCCCGCTCGACGACAGCGGGCTCACGTTCCTCGACTGGCACCTCCGGTCGCTCGCCGCGGCCGGCGCGAAGGAGATCTACCTGGTCGGCAGCACGGTGACATACGGGACCCGCATCGCCGCGATGGACAAGGTCCCGGCCACGTGGATCCTGAACGACTTCCCCGGCGAACAGTCGGGAAGCGGTCACTCGACCCACCTCGCGTTCACGAGCAAGCACGAGATCCTCGACGGCCGCTCGCGCGTCGTTCTGATGGACGCCGACGTCGTCTACGATCCTTCTCTCTTCACCGATCTCGCCCGTGCGCCGGGCCCGCGGTCGAAGACGCTCGTGTGCAGCAAGTTCCGCGAGACCGACGAAGAGGTCATGGTGTTTGCCGACGATCGTGACGGCATGCCGCGCGTCCACGGCAAGGGCCTCCTCGGTACGCCGCTCGTGCGCGGGATGCGCTGCGCCGGCGAAGCCACCGGCCTCCTCCTGCTCGAGCCGGAAGACCACTCGCTCTGGCTCTCCGCCGCCGCGTGGTGCATGAAGTTCTCGACCGCCAAGACGCGGAGCGAGCACGAGGACATCACGCAGCGTCTCATGCTTGCGCGCGCGCTCGACATCGTCTCGTTCGACGACGATCGGCGCTGCATGGAGTGCGATACCCCCGACGAGTACGACGTCGTGCGCGCCGAGATGGTCCCGCGCTGGCGCCCGCACCTGCCCTGATCGCAACGCCCGGAATGTGCCGCAACTGGCACGCTTCGTCTCACCTCGAGCGTCCCTTCTCCCGAAGAATGCGATGGCCTGCCCATTGCTGTGGGCACGACCATGCGCACGAGGAGCCTCGCGGGAGTCTTCAGCGGCATCGTCTCGGCGGTGCTGGCGAGCTCGACCGCGGTCATCGGCTGCGGCGGGGCCACCGCCGGTGGGCCGGCGGACGCGGGCACGGCGGACGGAAATCCCTCGGACGGGGGCACGTCGCTCCCTCCGCTCTTCGACGAAGCCACGTTCACGTGCAGCGCCCCCCTCGCGGAGGTGCTCACCAACCTGAACCCCGACACGCCGATCGACTACGTCGAGCTGCGCTCGCAGACGTTCCATCACGTCACGGACGAGCCGGCTCGCGAGGGGGACCTAGGAGTTGGCCCCGGTGGAGGCACCGGGCCCCTGCTCCCGACCGAGTCCGTCGCGACCCAAGGCACCCCGTGCAAAGCCGCCACGAATCGTGATGCGTGCCTCCAAGGACTCGCCGCGCAAAGGATCGAGAAGGGGCAAGGCTGGGACCGCGATCGTTGGGGCAAGTTCCCTCCGTACCGCCGGCTCTTCCTCGTCTACACGCGCGGCGACGAGGTCGGCACCGCCGTGAATCCGCAGGAGCTCGCCGCGTTTCTCGGCACGGTCGACACGCTCGAGGAGGCGCGCCTCCTCATGACGACCCAGCTCTACGACCTCACCTGCACGACCACCCCGTTCAAGTCCGGGTGGCGAAGGAACGATGACGGGTCGTGGGAGATCCTCCTCGCGGGCGACGACTGCGGAAACCCGGAACAACTCCGGGTCGAGATCACGGCCGACGGCGTCGTGACTTTGGTAGACAGGCGCACGATCGATGCTGGATCAGTCTGCGGTCGCCGTCCTGAAGGGCTCGTCACGAGTGGCGCCCATCATTCGGGGGCAGCGCACTCGCTCGGGGCGTGGCTCGCCGAGGCCGCGCATCTCGAGGCGGCGAGCGTCGTGGCTTTCCGCCGGCTGGAAGGCGAGCTCCTCGCTCTCGGCGCACCGCGTGCGCTCGTGAGGGCAGCTCGCCGCTCGCGGGCCGACGAGATCCGCCACGCCCGCGCGATGACGCTCCTCGCCCATCGCTTCGGTGCCACGCCTCCCCGAGTCGAGGTCGACGCGCTCCCCCCACGCTCGCCCTTCGCGATCGCGCTCGAGAACGCCGTCGAGGGGTGCGTGCGCGAGAGCTATGGCGCGCTCGTCGCCGAATACCAGGCACGCACCGCACGCGACCCCGAGCTACGCGGTGTCCTCCAGCGCATCGCCCGCGACGAAGCCCGCCACGCGGCCCTCGCCCACGAGGTCGCCGCCTGGCTCGAGCCGCGTCTCGATGACGAGCAGCGTGCAGCGATCGCGCGCGCACGAGCCGAGGCACTCGAGGACCTCCGCGTGGCTGTCCTTCAGCCTCCGTCCGCCGACGTCGCGACGCTCGCCGGAATGCCACAGCCGCGGGAGGCACGCGCCCTCCTCGACGCGATGGATCGCGCCATCCTCTCGCGCGCTGCCTGATCGACGATCGCGAGCGCACCGCACCAGCGACCGCCCTTGCCCGCCTGGAGCTTTGCGTTTCATTCTCGTCGGCGCATAGCCGCGCCCTCGGCTCGGCAGAGCCCCCCACGCCCGCGCTTGGTTCGACGAACGCGCGGGCGTCGCGCGTCGAGGGGGCACGCGCGACGCGTGCGTCCACCCGAAGAAGCCCGAACGATCGGGCACGTCGGAGAGTTCTGCCCCTCCAACCGTCATGCGTCCGATCGATTCATCGGAGCCTGCTCCGCTTTCGCATTGCGCTTATCCGCTCCGGAGATCGCAGACTCCTTGACTTGACCGGCTCGCGCCCATCCTTCGAGCAGGAGCGAGGGAATCCCTCAGCATCCCTGCGGAATCGGCTAGCAGAGCAGGGGCATCGTGACCGATCCACTCCCGCAGCAGTACCCGTGTCACACCCGTGACTTCTCAAAGCGTCGGCTTCGTGCAAAATTGGTGATTCACTACAGAGGGGGGAATCAATGAGGACGCTGCTTGTGCGCATCAGCGCCGCGGCTGGGGTTGCACTTGCTCTTGCAGGATGCACGCTTGGAGATCCAAGCGATAAGACCGAATCGGCACCAGCGCCGAGCGACGACGCGCTCTACGATTCACGCGGCTTCCCTCTGAGCGCAAAGTCGGCAGAGGCTGTTCGTTCGAATCCCGATCCGGGACTCCAGCTGCTCGCGCGCCTGCAAGTCGATCCCGCGAAGTTGATCGAGTTCTACGCTCTAGGTCACGGGATCCTAGTCATGGAAGTGGCCTCGGATGCGCTTCCTCCTGAGAGGAAGACCGAGCAAACGCCCAAAGGTCTCCGAGCCGACGAGATATGGAAGGCGCATGCAGACGGCGCACCAATGCCGAAGGCGCTCGTCTCTGCGCTCGCCATGAAGTCGGTGCCGGTCTCGACGGAGTCTGATGGACTTTCGACATACCGACGCTCGGGTGCCCCACGTCACGCCGACCTCTCGATGAATACGCATTCGAGAGGTGGAGCAGCCTCGAGCTTGCGACCCGACGCGAGCATATCGATATTGGCAGCTGGAGGTTGGTGTTCGTCTTCTAGCTATCTCAACGGATCTGGCTCATGTGGGTTCTTTCAGGATTGGCAAGTTTGCTGGCGGTCGGTGACAGGGAACAGCTGGGCACGGCACAAAGATGTAGGCGCTTGGTGGTCGAGCGTGTGTCCATATCGTGGATCGCTGGCTGTTAAGGTCTCTTCGGACGAAGCCGCATGTTGCGGCGGTCCCGTCCAAGGATCGTGGGTGGTGCACGAGGACACGTCGCGGTCGTGGAATTTTCACGACCCGCCTGCGACCTCACGCCGTTCAATGACTGTCCGACCATCCGAAGCGACATCACGGAGGCCGAGAATGATGGGTATCACTTTACATTCCAGGTCGACGAGCATCCGTAATGCGCGGCAACAAGCGTGATGACCAGGCAAAGCTCTTCGCGGAGCGAGCGACGTCCGGCGCTGCCGTTCGCATGTTGACGTTCGTGGCCTGCTTCGCGCTGTCGAGCTGCGCCGATGAGAGAGGCTACGTGATGCACGAAGAGACCCTCGTCGACGAGAGCGGCGAGCGATACCTCGGCGGCGCCTGCATCGAGGTCGCCGACGGGGTCAGGACGGGAACGGGCGGCTCAGTCGCCGCCGGCAGCTTCAGCATCGACTACGAAGGCGTGAACGGCGGCACCAAGCTGGTGGTCACGACTGGTAGCGCCCGCGTCGAGCGGTTCTTCGACGAAGCCTGGTTGCGGGGCGACAAGCCGTCGGAGGACATCACGGTCCCGATCGACACCGTGACGACGTTGCGACTGCACCTCACTGGCGGACGTGAATGCGTGCAGCCGCGCGAGCCTTCCTCGGATTGAGCCCATCCTCACGGCCCGACGCCATCGCGACCGACGGTGGCGGCGCGGGCCGGTCCGAGGCGCGTGGTCGGTTTTCCCCAGCGCGCACTCGTGCGCGTCGACTTCGCACAACTCCTCCTCGTCCTGGAGGTGACCGCCACGCTGCGCCAGCTCCAGCAGCCGACGGACGGCATCGACATGACGGGCCACCGCCTCGATCGGGTACACCGTGAAGAACGCAAAGACCGGAGCCGTGGCCTTCGAGGAGGAGAGCGTCGCACACCGCTCCCCTCGGCGACGTCGCGCTCGGGCCCGCGCGCCTGCGCATCGCGACGGAACGCTCGGCGCGGAAGAGCATCACGCCCCTGCTCGAGACGTCGACGAAGGCGAGGCTGCCCGCAAGCGACGTCGCGCTCGCGTCGATGACGCTCTGAGCTCCGCTGCGCTCGGCCGAGGCGCGACGCGCGGCGTATGCCGCCGCGGGCCGGGCGGCTCCTCTCCACCGATCGGCCCTGGCCTCAGGCGGCTTGTCCGCTCGCGCCAGGAATCCGCTCCGCCAATGGCTTCGACGGCGCGGCGACGCCCTTCGAGTCCCTCTTCCGGAAGAAGAAATACGAAAGGGCCCCGAGCACGGCGGTCCCGGCGGCCCAGCCCCACTTTGCGGCGCCGTCGCCCACGGAGAGATGCGCGTACAGGGCGGAGCCGAGCGTGATCGCGAAGCCGGCGTACGCCCACTCCTTCAGTCGCGCCGGCGCCGGTGCGAGGAGGACCGCGATGCCCGCGAGCTTCAGCCACGACAGCTCGATCCGGAAGTAGTCCGGAAAACCGAGGTGCTCGAAGGCCTCGGCGACCTGCGAGAGCGAGAGCTGGGCATACGCCGTAAACCCCATCTGCAACGCGAAGAGGGACGTGGCGAGCCAGAAGCCGACCGAGACATACGTTGCCTGTTTCATAGATCCTCCTTCGCCGAGCCGTTCGCTCGGCATCTCGCTCGAACGCGCGATTCAACCGGCCACGGCGACGCCACGTGCGAGCCTGCCCCCCCCGAACGCCTGCCATCGGTAGCTCGCGCCTGGATGATTCTGACCTTACCGGGCCGCTCAGGAACGGGCTTCTCCGAAACTGCTCGATAGCGCCGACGTCATCGCCGCCGCGATTTCGCCCTCGACCGCGCAGAGCAAGGCGACGGGGCGATCGACAGCGAACTGCGATGGCGATGACTCGCTCCGACTCGACGCGCGTGACGGCGCTGGCAGGCTCGCCGCGCGGAAGGCGTCGCCGGAGTAGCCGCCGGTCACTCTGGCGAGAGGGATGCCCTCGCCGAGCGCGGCGTGTGCCTCAACGCCTGATCCTGACGCATCTCGGCCTGCGCTGAGCAGCCACGTCACTCCCAGTCGTCGACTCCGAGGCGACGCATAGTCAGTTCTTCGAAGAGGCCCTTCGAGGGTCGCACTCGGTGCGGTGTACATCTCGGCGATGGCCCCCGTCCGCGAGGAGATCCGTAAGGTCGAGGAGGGCATGCACCGCAGCCGCGGGAGGCACGCGCGCCCTCCTCAGCGCAATGGCGCGCGCGCCGTCCTCTCGCGCGCCGCCTGATCGACGCTCGAGAGCGCGGCGCAGCGGCAGACTGCTCGAGCTCCGTCGCGTGTCGCCCGTCGTCTGGATGGACGAAGGCGCCGATGCTTCGCAGAGCACCGGCGCCTTCTCGTCGAATCGAGACCCGCTACGCGCGGAGTCGACTCACATGTGCGCGATGATGTTGTCGCCGAACTCGCTGCACTTCACCTCGCTCGCGCCCTCCATGAGGCGGGCGAAGTCGTAGGTGACCTTCTTGCTGGCGATCGCGCCGTCCATGCCCTTGATGATGAGGTCGGCGGCCTCGGTCCAGCCCATGTGGCGGAGCATCATCTCGCCGGAGAGCACGACGCTGCCCGGGTTGACCTTGTCGAGGTCGGCGTACTTCGGCGCGGTGCCGTGGGTCGCCTCGAAGATGGCGTGGCCGGTGACGTAGTTGATGTTGCCGCCCGGCGCGATGCCGATACCGCCGACCTGCGCGGCGAGCGCGTCGGAGAGGTAGTCGCCGTTGAGGTTCAAGGTCGCGATGACGTCGAACTCCTTCGCGCGCGTGAGCACCTGCTGGAGCGTGATGTCCGCAATGGCGTCCTTGATGAGGATCTTGCCCTTCGCGAGCTCCGCCTTCTGCTCGGCGTTCGCGGCCTCCTCACCCTTGGCTTCCTTGGTCTTCTCCCACTGGCCCCAGGTGTAGACCTTGTCGCCGAACTCCTTCTCGGCGAGGGCGTAGCCCCACTTCATGAAGGCACCTTCGGTGAACTTCATGATGTTGCCCTTGTGGACGAACGTGACGCTCTTGCGGTTGTTCTTCACCGCGTAGTCGATCGCCGCGCGGACGAGGCGATCGGTGCCCTCGCTGCTGACGGGCTTGAGGCCGATGCCGGCCGTGCCCGGGAAGCGGATCTTCTTGAAGTCCTTGGGGAACTCTTTCTCGATGAAGCCGAGGACCTTCTGGACCTCAGGCGAGCCCGCCTCCCACTCGATGCCGGCGTAGATGTCCTCCGTGTTCTCGCGGAAGATCACCATGTCGACGTCGCCGGGGCGCTTCACCGGGCTCGGCACGCCGTCGAACCAGCGCACGGGGCGGAGGCAGACGTAGAGGTCGAGCAGCTGGCGGAGCGCGACGTTCAGCGAGCGGATGCCGCCGCCGATCGGCGTGGTGAGCGGGCCCTTGATGCCGACGAGGTACTTCTTGAAGTCCTCGATCGTCTGCTCGGGCAGCCAGTTGTTCGTCTGCTTGAAGGCCTTCTCGCCCGCGAGCACCTCGTGCCAGGCGATCTTCTTCTTGCCGCCGTACGCCTTCTCGACCGCGGCATCGAACACGCGAACGCTCGCGCGCCAGATGTCGCGTCCCGTGCCGTCACCCTCGATGAACGGGATGATCGGGTTGTCCGGGACTTGGAGCTTGTTGCCCGGTCCCATCGTGATCGGCTGGCCATTCGGAGCGGCGGACATGGATCGACCTCCAGGTCGAGACCTCAGGCTTCGTGCCTCAGGTTTCGGTAAGGGTTTTGTAGGGGACAAGGGAGCTACCACGGCTGCCGCACGGCGCGAAAGAGGTGCTTTCGACGGCCTCGGTTTTGGTGCCCCCTCGCAGGTGACGGTGACTGCCCGCTTCGCCGGCGACCAGCAGTCGAGCTCGATGTCGAGCCGTCGAGAAGAGCGAGAGATTCGACGGACGCCAGCACCGGGAACGGCCACGCGCGGGGCCCAGTCTTGTCGCGGGAGCGCCGCGCGAGGGCCAGTCTTGTCGCGCGAGCGCCGCGCGCACGCGCGGGCCGCGATTGACGCGTTTCGGCGTGCTGGCGACAGACCTCGCGCAGGTGAGGACCGCGGGCATCCCCGTCCGCGGGTGACCACCGAGCTCCGAGCGCGCGGCACGGCCCGACGAAGCCGCGATCGAGCAGTCGCTTCCACCGCTTGAAGAGCGCGCCGCGACGAGGCGGCGCTCCTGGCTCGCCTGATGCTTTCTCTATCCCTCGCCGAGTGGAGGTCGTGATGCCGAACGACGCGAAGGGTCGAATCGACTCGCCGGTCGAGCTCTGGAAAGACGTGTCGCGTGAGCTCTGGGAGGTGCAGCTCCTCGGAGGCGGGACGCGTCACATGACGGCCGACGAGCTCGCCGCCGCCTTCGCTCGTCAGGAGATCCATCCGCGCACGCCCGTGCGAAAGCAAGGCACGGCCACATGGATGACGCTACGTGAAGCGCGCAGGCCCGAGCCGGGGCCTCATGCGAACGCGATCGCGGCGACCTCCAGGAAGGCGCCGCCGCTTCCCCATCCGAAGACGACTCCCTTTCAACCGACCATCGAGGAGCTGGCCGTGGTGAGACCGAGCAGTGCTCTTGGGAAGATCATCGCATTCGCCGCGGTGGCCCTCGTCGGAGGCGGCATCGTCGCGGCGATGACCGCGAAGGCGACCGGGCCGAGGCCGGAGGATCAAGCAGCGACGAGCGCAGCGAATGCACAAACGCCGGCCGAGGCCACGCCGCGGCCCGAGGCGGCGTCGGCGGCAGCGATTGCGTCGCCACGCGACGACGCGGGGACGCCACCCGCTGAAGGCGCAGCGCCCGTCACACCCAACGGCGCACGCGAGGTGAGCGGAGCGACGATCGACGCGAGCGCGGGCAGCGAGGCACATGTGAGCGCGGACGCCGGTGCGCGAGCAGCGAACGAGGCAGCGACACGCGCCAGCGCCGACGGCGGCGCGAGAGCGGCGAACGAGACGGCGACACGCGCCAGCGCCGACGGTGGCACGAGAGCGGCGAACGAGGCGGCGAC
>ERZ778025.332-NODE-332-length-111337-cov-13.900820_pt1 | contig 111337 bp, 80 predicted proteins | sample MGYA00375755_ERZ778025 | MGnify/ENA primary metagenome ERZ778025 (study PRJEB29350, sample SAMN05389825) | bioreactor metagenome | isolation source: Thiocyanate bioreactor | place: South Africa: University of Cape Town | collected 2014-03-17 ... | reverse complement strand
CCCGAGCTCGATGCCCCCGAGCTCGATGCCCCCGAGCTCGATGCCCCCGAGCTCGGCGCCACGTTCTCGTCATCGCTGCAGCCGGCGGCGGCGGCGAATGACACACACGCCGCGACGACGACGGTAGCCCCTATTCCCTTCGAGATGCCCGTCATTGTGGAGACGAGAGTCTATCCTCATCGCCCCGAGCGCCGATGCGTTTCCGGCCCCAGGCTCTCGCAGAGCGAGGAAGCCGGCGTGATCACGACGCCATCGCGTGAGGATGCCCGCGGCACGCACGCTCGCGCGACCGTCAGTACTGGACGATCACGGCGCGGCCGTCGTCGCGCAGGCTCACGGCGCCGTGCTCGCCGGCGCAGCTCCAGCACGTCGTCCACCGGAGCTCCTTGCGCCGCGACGGCTCGTAGGCGAGCGCCACGGGCGCCATGTAGTCGAGGAGGAGGAACGACGATGCGAAGCGATATTTGCCCCCCGGCAACGCCCAGAGCGCGACTACGAAGCCCGTCTTCTTCGCGCGCCCCGTCGCGACGAGCAGCTCGACGCCGGGCTCGGGGCTCCACAGGATCGGCGAGGTCGCGAAGCTGATGCCCTCGGCGACGGAGGCGGTCGTCCCGTCCGCACGAGCGCGCGGAGAGCTGCGCGCAAGGATCGTCTTCACGTCGGCATTGTCGTAGAGCCGGACGCCCGCGCCGATGCGCGCGAGCTCCGGCACCCCGGCGAAGATCTTCTCGAGAGCAGCAGCGTCGAGATCCGTCTTGCGAAAGGCCGGCCGGGCCTCGATCGGCGCGACGGCGACGTCGTTGCGATCGCCGTGGCAGCAGCGGAACGCCATCCGCGCGGGCATTCCCTTCGCCGTCGCGCGCGCGCGCGCCGCGCATCGCCGTGCGCTGTCGGGACCTCCGCGAACGACATGGGTCTCGTTGTCCTTCGAGGGCGCCACCGTGCTGTCGGTCCATTCGCGCATGAAGCCCATCGCGCGGGCCCCGAACCCAGAGGCGCAGAGCGAAGGTGAGCGGTCGCACGCTTCGTTCCAGACCGGGCCCGTGGCGAAGCGATCGTCGTCGGGCCCCTTGCACGCGCGCTCCCACTCGAGCTCGGTACAAAGGCGCGCGCCACGCTCGTTGCACAGCCGCGCCGCTTCGCTCGCCGAGCTCACGAGCTCGGGCGCGGCCGTCGGGTCGTTCGGATACGGGAGCGCGTCGATCGCGAACGCGCCCATCTTCACGTCCACGAGCAGCGGCTCGAACGAAGCCTCCCGTCCGTCGTCACCGGGCGTGCTTCCGCTCACGAACGTGCCCGCGGCGACGTCGAGGCGTTGACCCGCTGCCGCGGGCACCGCGAGGGCTCGCGCGCTTCCGGCATCCGCGACGGACACCGCCAGCTCGGACGCCGCGCTGACGAACCCGGCATCGACCTCGATGCTGGCCGCGCTCGTCTGGAGGGCGACCGCCCCCGCCTTGGCGTCGTCACTCGAGCTTCGGCTGCAACCGCCGATGAACGCGAGGAGAGAGAGAGCGATGACGACCCGCACGTCTCGCTTCTACCCCGACGTACGCAAGGCGGGCGAGTTTGGAGCCGCTCCGAGCCAGCCCCTCACCACCGCGCGCCGGCCTCGTGCTTATCGAAGGACTTCTCGACTGCGTAGCGCACGGCGCCGGCATCGGCGCACCGGCGCGACCGTTCCGAGCAGGATGGCCGCCGCCATCCCCCGGATGAAGCCGAGGCTCTGCTTCTTCGCCCGGGGCGCGAAGTAGAAGGCCGCAAGAGGCCGACGAGGCCGGTCACGAGGATGAAACGGCCCGACGAACGCCGAGCGAAGACCGACGACGACACCCTCGTCCGTGCGCTCCTCGCGCGTCACGCCCGAGCCGCAGCGCGTGCGGCGCTCGTCCGCGCCTTCGACGACGGTCCCTGTCGTGCTTGCGAGCGTGGTCGGGCTCTACATCTTCTGGGCGTTCGCGCCGCCGTCGCGCTGAGCCAGTAGCGACCCGCTCCGAAAACGTGACGGACGCGGATCCGGGTGCAACGATCGAGGGGTGATGACGCTCACGCACCCCACGGTCGAACGCTTGCTCGCGATCATGGACCAGAAGCACCACTGGGCATACCCGTCGCTCACGCGACCGGGTCTCTCCCGGGCGCAGCTCCTCGTGCACTTCCGTCACGAGTACGCGGTCTACGTGCGTGACTTCCCCGTGCTCCTCGCACGCTGCCTCGGGCAAGTGCCGGACCTCATCGACGTGCGCCGTGCGCTCGCCGAGAACCTCTACGAGGAGCAGACAGGCGGGCTCTCGAAGAGCGCACCGCATCCGGAGCTCTTCCTCCGCATGATGGAGGGCCTCGGCTACGCGCGCTCGCAGTTCGACGATGCCGATCTCCATCCCGCCGCGCGCTCGTACAAGGAGTGGCTCTTCGACACGGCAGCCAAGGGGCCATGGCAGGCGGCCGCTGCCCTCCTCACGATCTTCGTCGAAGGCAGCGTCAACGAGCGCGCCGAGCTCGCCGGCACCTATCAGCGTCCGCGGGGCGACGCCGCCGTTGCTCGCCACGCGCTCGTCGTCCACTACGGCTGCCCGCCCGAAGCGATGCAGCTCGTACGAGCGCACGGCGACGTCGAAGGCGGGCATCGAGGTGACGCGTGGAAGATCCTCCTCGACAACACCACCGACCCCGAGCTCGAGAACACCATCGTGAGCACGTGCATGGACGCGCTCGTTCGCTGGCACCGCTATCGCGACGGCGTCGCCGAGCGCATGGGCCTCGAGCGTGACGGCGCCACCACCGCGCCGCCGCCCGCCGTGATGAAGCGCACCGGCTGACGTCCCGCGCACGGAGCTGGCTCCCGCCCGCGACGTGGCGACGAACGGTGGTTCACGCGTTGGTGGAGCCGAGCGAAGCTTGGTCGGCTCGCGTAGCCCTCGCGCCGCCGGCGCAGGCGCACGGAATCCCCTGCGGCCCAGTCCAAACGACCGCCGAGCTCGTGCCTCACGCCGCGAGAGCGTCGTCGATGGCGTCGAGCAGTCGATTCGTGTCGGGCTCTTCGATCGTGAGCGGCGGCATGACGTAGACGACGTCCGCATGGGGGAGCCGCAGCGGCCGGAGGAAGACCCCGCGCTCGGCAAAATCGGCGGAGGCGGGCGCCGTGCCGGGCTTCATCTCGACGACGCCGATCGCGCCGAGCACGCGCACGTCGACGACGTCCGCGCGCGTTCGCAGCGCGCCGAGCCGGCCTCGAAGGAGGGCCTCGAGCCGCGCAACGCGAGCCGCGAAGTCGCCGCGCTCGAACAGGTCGAGGCTGCCATGAGCGGCGGCGCAGGCGAGCGCGTTGCCCATGTACGTCGGTCCGTGCTGGAGCGCGCGATCGGCCTGCTCCGAGAGGAAGCACGCGAACACCGCCTCGCTCGCCACCACCGCGGCGAGCGGCAGCGTTCCGCCCGTCAGCGCTTTGCCGATCGTGACGATGTCCGGCACGACACCGGCCGCATCGAGCGCGAAGCGGGCGCCGGTGCGGAAGAACCCCGTCGCGATCTCGTCGAAGATCAGCCACACGCCGTGCTCGTCGCACGCGTGCCTCAGCCTCTGCAGCGTCTCTGGCTCGTGGAAGCGCATCCCGCCGGCGCACTGCACGAGCGGCTCGATGACGACCCCCGCCACCTCGCCCGCGACGCTGCGGAAGGCCTCTTCGAACGCGCCACCATCGTCCGCGCGAGGCACAGGCAGATGAATCGCGTCGATGCCCATGCCGGCGAACGCGTGATGCATGCCGCTCACGGGATCGGAGAGCGCCATCGTGGCGAGCGTGTCGCCGTGATACGCGTTCTCGAAGCAGACGATGCGTCGTCGTCGCGGCTCGCCGCGGTTGTGGAACGACTGCACCGCCATCTTGAGCGCCACCTCGACCGAGACCGAGCCGCTCTCGACGAAGAAGACCCGCGACAGCGGCGCGAGAAGCGCGGCGAGACGCTCTGCGAGCGCATACGCCGGCTCGTTCGCGAGACCGCCGAACGCCACGTGCGGTAGCCGACGGAGCTGCTCCTCGACGCGCGCTGCGATGTGGGGATGGTTGTAGCCGTGGGCCGCCGTCCACCACGAAGCGACGCCGTCCACCAGCTCGCGCCCGTCCGCGAGCACGAGCCGCGAGCCATGCGCGCCGACCACGGCGAGCGGTGTCGGAGCGGTCTGGTGCTGGCAGTACGGCCGCCACACATGGGGAGCGCCGGAACGCAGCCAGGCAGGATCGCGAGGAGAGGTTGCCATCGGGAGCCTCGATCTACCCGATCGGCGACGACGACGCTGCAACGGCGAGCCGTCAGCTCAGGCGTTCGTCGGCTCCGCCGCTCGTGCGCGACGCGAGGCGGAGAATGGGTCACGACGCGTCATCGCTCGCGCGCGACGGCCTCCCGCGCTGTCGGTCGATCGGGCACGCCTGCCGTCCGCGCAGCGCGTCCTCGATCGAGCGCCCCGATTTGCTACGCTCCAGTGGTTGCGGCCGTCACCCCCAGCCCTCTTCGTCATGGCCGCGCTCGCGCTCGCGGGCGGCATCGGCGTCGTCGCCACGCGCCACGCCGAGGGCGCGTCGGATGACGGTCCGGCCCTGCCGAGCGACGCTGCGACCTTCGGCTTCGTGGTCCGGGGCCATGCGAGCGGCGTCGCGCTCCTCGAGTCCACGAAGCCCTTCTCACTCGCGCTCGCCAACGGGCCGGTGCACGGCGTTCCGCCGACGAGCGCGCGACTGGCAACGGCCTCCGCGATCGTGTCCCGCGAGCTGGCGCGGTACCCCGTGGCGTTCCTCCGCGGCGTGCGGCTCGCGGGGATCGTGCTCACGGAGGATCTCGCCGAGAACGAGATGCCGATCCCGTCACTACCCAACGTCGGCGGGCTGCTGCTCCTCGACGTGTCGAGCGTGGAGAGCGATCTCGTGCGGAGCCTCCATCACGAGATCTTCCACTTCTTCGATCTTGCCGATGACGGACGCGTCTCCCCCGACGCGGCGTGGGAGGCACTGAACCCGCCGGGCTTCGTCTACGGCTCGGGCGGCCGAACGCTCCGCGGCACATGGGCGGCGCACCCCAGCGACGACCTCCCCGGCTTCGTCTCGGTCTACGCGACGAGCGGCGTCGAGGAGGACAAGGCCGACACCTTCGCGTTCGCCCTGACGCGCGCACCGCTCGTACGCGCGCGGATGACGTCGAACGCGGTCCTTCGCGCGAAGATCGAGGAGCTCACCCGCCGCGTCACTGCCCTCGACGCCGCGGCGGCCCAGCGACTCGGCCTCGACGCGCTGCTCGCGGCCCGATAGCTCGAGCACCACAGCGACAGAGCATCCCCAACGGAGAGAGCGCTTCACTCGCGGCGTTCGTGCAGTGGCTGAGCACGTTGGGTCGGCGTCGATGGTGCATCGCCGCGATGTGCACGTCGCGGTGCCGTCACGCCGTATGCCTTCCATCCTCCTCGACTTGCCCTCGCGTGACGCGCGACGCGAGATGGCGACATCGGGCGCAGGCCCGCCTGAGCGCCGCGCGGCTTGATCCCTTCGAGCGGGATTGTCACCAGCCGCGCGTCGCGGTGTCCGATGACGATTTCGGACTTCTCGCTTGACGTCCCTCGAGACGACACCGGCTCTCTAGCGCGGGAGGTCGCGGGAACCGGGGCGTGCCGGCGGCGATTGGCATCCTCCGTCGCTATCGCGCTCCGAAGACCGCGCGACGAGGTCCGAGCTTCGATCGCCTGCGGACGGGGCCTTCCCGTGCCCCACGAAAGTGCGTGTTAGGAGCGGTCATGGACACGCTCGGGGATCTGTCCGACGAGGAGCTGCTGGCGCACCTGCGCGGGCATGTCGGCAATGGGAACGTCTGGTGCGCGGAGCTGATCGCCTATCTCGTCGAGGTCGAGGAGCGACGCCTCGATCGCGTTCACGCGTGCTCATCGATGTGGGACTTCTGCACGCGCAAGCTCGGGATGAGCGAGGGCGAAGCTCACCGTCGAATCGCGGCGGCCCGCACCGTCCGGCGCTTCCCCCAGGTGCTCGGCGCCATCGCGCGGGGCGACGTCCACCTCTGTGCTCTCTACGCGCTGCGGAAACATCTGACGATCGACAATGTCGACGAGCTGCTCCGCGAAGCGTCCGGCAAGAGCACGCGGGAGGTCGAGAAGATGGTGGCCGCGTGCTTTCCGCGACCGGACGTACCGACGTGCGTGGAGCCCGTCACGCCGCAAGCGCTGCTGTCGCCGCCATCGCCGGTATCCGTCGCGATCCCCTCCGATGCAGCGTCCACGTGGTCTCTGGCGCTGGCGGCGGCGCCCACGACTGGACCTCGGCCGAGGGTCGAGCCGCTCTCGGCGACGAGGTATCGCATCGAGCTCACCGTGAGCACCGGGACGAAGGAAGCGATCGATCGCATCAAGGACCTGATGCTCCATCGCAACCCGAGCGGCGATCTCGAGACCATCCTCGACGCGTCACTCGCGCTCCTGCTCGCCCACCTGGAGAAGGAGCGGCTCGGCAAGACACCGCGTCCTAGGAGGCGCAAGCCTGCCGAGGCGACGAACGCATGCGCCTCGTCCGCCGCGACGTATGCGGAGGCCACGACTCGAGCTCCGAGCGCGCCCATACGGGTGGAGCCGACGGGCCATCCAGCCGCGCCCGCGCGCTCGGAGGCAAGGACACAGGATCCAGGCGCGCACCTGCACGCGGATGCGCTCGCCGCCAATCGTCGCGTGTCGTCGCGCGGCCCCGCGAACGCCGAGCCGAGCACCGTGGAGCCGGATGATGTCGAAGCCGTTCCGGGCGCCGAAGTATCGGTCGCGGCGCGAAGGACGTGGCCCGCAGCGTCCCCCCCTGCAGCGAAGGCATCGCGCGTGCGACTTCGATACGTCCCGATGGATCTGAGGCGGGAGGTCTTCGCCCGAGACGGCACACAGTGCACCTACGTCGGACCTGACGGCGATCGCTGCCCCGCACGTGGCTACCTCGAGCTGGACCACGTCCACCCGAAGGCACGCGGAGGGACGGAGACGGCAGCCAACCTGCGAGTGAGGTGCAGAGCACACAACGCGCTGTACGCCGAGCAGGTCTTCGGCCGCACGCACGTCGCGAGCCGCATGGACTTGCGGCGTCGCAAGTCCGCGCCGCCGACACCGGCCTCCTTCGAAATTGCCACCCGTGGACTGCGCTCCCTGGGCTTTCGCGAGCCCGAAGCGCGGCGAGTCCTCGAGACGCTCGCAACGAAGCCGGAAATGCAAGCCGCTACCGTCGAGATGGTCCTCCGCGAGGCGCTGCTGGTTCTCACGTAGCTGCAGCCGCGGAGTGTCTTCGCGCGTGACGGCAAGGGGTACACCTGCGTCGGCCCTGCCGGCGATCGCTGCCCCGCCGCGGCACGTCGGGCTCGATCACATCTGCCCCAAGGGCTCCGACATCATCCAACATTCGAGTGAGGTACCGAGCGCACAACGCGCGGCATACGGAGCAGGCCTTCTGCCGCACGCACGTCGCGAGCCGCATGGACTTGCGGCATCGCAAGTCCGCGCCGCCGACACCGGCCTCCTTCGAGCTTGCCTCGGACTCCGCGCCCTGAGCTCTTGCGCGCCCGAAGCGCGTCGAGAGTTCGCGACGCTCGCAACGAAGCCGGACATGCAAGCGGCTGCTGTCGAGATCATCCTCCGCGAGGCGCTGCTCGTTCTCGGATAGCCGTCGCCAGCGCACCGCCGAGCAGCTCGACGGCATCACACGAGCGCGCCGGTGATCCTCGCGCAGCACGCTCGCCATATCCTCGGTCGCCGTCGATGCACGGACCGCCATGCGCATCGACGTCCGCACGCGGCTCCACGCAAGTCGGTTGCACCGTCATGCGCGATACGCTCGGCTGCCGCGCTCATCGCCCAGCCACCGCACGGCGTGCTTGGGCCAACAGCATACGACGACCATCCAATGGCGACGGGCCCCATGGGATTGCTAGCCTCCCATACGAGCTCGAGCTGCACGGGGGCTGGCACACGCCGGAACAATAGCGACCGCGGCCTCCTGAGCCGAGCAGGTCCACACGACTGCGAGTCGCCCAATAGCTGCAAGCTCCGGTCAGCGCGAGACGTAACGACGACGGGAACAAAAGACGTGTCCGGAGGAGGAGCTACAAGGCGATGCAATGCGATGGGGCTAGGCGGAAAGACGACGGGAGCAGCCGCCTCGGAGCTTGGAGCTCGGAGGTGTCCTGCGACGCCCGGTGTCGCGCGCGAGCACCCCAGCTCGCGGAAGCCCCGCGCGTTGCGCCCGGAGTCCTTTACGCTCGAGTGCATTGCTATGACGACACTTCGGATCGCGACCTGGAATCAGGATCACTGGAAACGGAATCCCGCCCAACGTGAGGCAGCGTGGACTCGCCTCGAAGCGATGGGCGCCGACGTCGCGCTGCTGCAGGAGTGCGTTCCGCCGAACAGCGTCGGGCGAGAGCGCGTTCTCTGGCGTGAGATCGGCGGCACGCGTCGTTGGGGCTCCGCGGTGCTCTCGTTCGGCATGCGCCTCGAGGAGATCACGCACGCTCGCACGAAGTACGCCCGCCATGCGTATGCGCTGCAGCAAACGTATCCGGGGGCAGTCGCGATCGGCCGCGTGCATCCACCGAGCGGACTCCCTGTGACCGTCATCAGCATGTACGGCGTGATGGATCCGTACGTTCAAACGACGCTGTTTCGGATGGTCGCCGACTTGATACCGCTCTTCGACTCGGTCGACGGACGACGCGTGATCCTGGGTGGGGACCTGAACCTCGAGACGGCGTCTCAGAGTCCGGAGCGCCCGCGGCTCCTCGCGATCCTTGGAAGCATCGAGAGCCTTGGCCTCGAGAACCTGTTCAAGGTCGCCAAGGAGAGGCCACCCGTGTCACCGAGCTGCCCCTGCGAGACTGGCACGAGCTGCTTCCACGTGCAGACGCATCGACACACGAGCTTCATCGGCACCGAACGCGAGCAGTTCCCTGCACACCTCGATTACCTCTTCGCGTCCCCGGAGCTCGCTGCCGATTGCACCCGCTTGTGGCTCGACGACGGCGATCCGAACTGGGAGATGAGCGATCATCGCGCCGTCCTTGCCGAGTTCGATCTTTCCGAACGGCCCGATCCGGTGCGCCGCTGGGACGAGCGCTCTTTCGTCGAGCAAGTCGAACGGACCCACGGAGCCGAAGCGGGGTGGGTCGCCAGGAACGCGCTCGATTGGGCCGAGAAGCATCAACTCCGAATCGCGTTCGAGGACGCCATCGAAGGGCAATGGTGGGCACAGCTCGACGGACCGAACGAGCTACAGTGGACCTTCTCCATGCGGACGGGAGGTGACCTCGTCATCCAATTCCAGCACATGCGTGCGCCATTCGCGGACAGCACGGCGAAGGACGCTCTCCGGAGCCGACTCAACACGATCCCCGGCGTTGCAATTCCGTCCGAACGACTCGGCGGCCGGCCGACGATCCCGCTGTCCGCGCTGCGCGGTCCGGCGCACCTCGGGACGTTTCTGGACGTGTTCACCGACGTGGTCAGTCAGACGCGCTCCTATTGGGACTCGAATCAGAAGTCCCGATGAGCTCGGCGTGCGGGAAGAAAGGAACACAAGGAACGTAAAGAGCCGCGAGCCGCGCCATCAGCAGTCACGCTGCCCGCTGGCATCCCCTCGCGCCGCGTTGGCCCCGCCTCGGTCGTCGTCCGTGCACGACCGACGCTGAAGACCGCTTCACGTGAGCTCGTCGGTCTCGCCTCGCGGCGCGCTGGCCTCATGCTGGGCAGCTTGGATGCGAGCACAGCTGAAGCTCGACCGCGCCACATGAGCACGCCGGTGCTCCCCTCGCAGTGCGTTGGCCCCTCCACGCCCGCCCCCCGGAGGGGCAGGCGCTCGAACGGGCTCGGCGGATGGATGTCCCCGACGTCGCGCCAGGTCGGACCGACGTGGGTCAGCCATCAGGATCGGCGCGCCTACTCGGCTGTGTGATCGATCGTGGCCGGGCGTTCGAACGTGATGCGCGTGGACTGCTTGCGGACGCGCCGGTAGCCGAGGATGTGGAACATGTCGTGACGGTAGACCTGCGTCACGCGCTCCTCGACGACGAGTCGCGAAGGCTGCTCGGGATCGCGGGCGATGCCCGGGAGCAGGTGGAGGAAGCGATCGAGCTTCATGTGACGGAGGACCTCCGACACGCGCATGCGTGTGGAGCTCATCTCGCGTCCCCAGAAGAAGCCGTCCGCGCCCTGCCCTTGATAGAGCGGCAGGATCACCATGCCGTCCTTCGGCGCGCGCACCTCGCCGTGGCGGGTCCGCGCAAGGAGCTGCCCGGCACGCGCGCGCGCGAGGTTGAGGAAGCCGGGCTCCATCACGAACGCGTCGTCCGCGGTAATCGCGTGGCGCGAGACGACCTCCATCACGCGCGGGAGATCGCCGCGGCGGCGGTCGAGCAGTGCGTGGGCAGCGCCCGTCTCGGTGAGGAGGCCCGAGCCGAAGAGGCCGGCGGACTCGGCGCCGAGGAGGACGACCGCCTCGAGGTTGTCGACGGACCCCGGATCGTCGTGCTGACCGCCCTCGACCGCGAAGGTCGCGCAGCCCTGTTGTGTGAAGTAGGCGGTGAGGACGCCGTCGAGCGCCTCCTCCAGGCCCATGAGCAGCGGCAGCGGGATCACGCTCGCGAACTTGCGCTGCTTCAGCGTGTCGCCGAAGAGGATGAACGGGAGGCCGTGCGCGCTCGTCGTGTGGAGGTCGATCAGGTAGACCGGGCCGCGCGCGCGTGCGATCGCTGCGCGGATCGCGGCGAGTAGCTCGAGCTGCTCGTGGTCCTCCGCGTCGAGCGCCTCGCCGCTGCGGGCACGCGCCTCGAGGTCGGCGATGCGCTCGTTCGTCCAGACGCGGTTCATGTCGCGCTCGCGGTAGCGAATGCCGAGTCGCATCGCGCCGAGATTGCCGGCGAAGGCGACGAGCTCGCCCATCACGCGGCCCTGACGGCGCGTGAGCGTGGCGAGGGCGCGGCGGACGGCGCTGAGCCCGGCGTGCTCGTTGCCGTGGATGCCGGCGACGACGATGAGTGTTGGACCGGGCGCGTCTCCGACGACGCGCCCAATCTCTCGCCCCTCCGGCAAATCGTACGCGGCGCTCATCGAGACGGTCTCCTGACCCCCTGTGGTCCTGCCGTGTGATCGATCGCCTTCTCCCGCGTGGAGCTCTTCACGGAAGGCTCTTCGAGCGGTTCGAGAGCACCGATCTTCTGCTCGAGGAGATCGGCGGCGATGCCCATGAAGTCTTCCTCCATGACCATCGCAACGATGCGTCCATCCTTCACCACAGGCAAGCACCCAATGCGGTGCCGTCGCATCAGCGCGATCGCATCGAGCGTGGAGGTCTCGGGGGAGACGGTGACCAAATCTCGCTTCATCACCTCGCTCACCGTCACGTTCGCGGGCACGTTCGCCGGCACGTTCGCTGGCACAGGGGCTGGCGGAGAAGGTGCGCTCCCGAGCTTCTCGAGGTCCGCGATGAGGGACGCGGAGCTGTCGGAGCGCGGAAGCATGGCTGAGCTCTCGCTTCGCGGCAGCATCGCGGTGCTGTCCGTACGCGCGCCTGGGAGGTTCGCGAAGTGACGGAGCACGGCGCGCGAGGTCACCAAACCGACGAGCTTGCCGTTCTCGTCCTCGACCGGCAGGTGGCGAATGCGCTCCCAGCTCATGATGTCGGCGGCAAGCTCGACCGGATCGTTCGGATGGACGATCACGAGATCGGTCTGCATGTACTGCGAGACCTTCGCCCAGCCCGTACGCCGGGCCGACATCTCGTCGAGCCGAGCGCGCTCCCACTCGGCCACCGGACGCCCCGCATCCTGGCGCGCGATCGTCGCCGCGACGAGCGCGGTGAGGTGCTCGCCGTGCGAGCCCTTTGCCTTCATGTCCGCGAGCGAGCGGAGCGCCCAGCGACTGCCGGTGTGGAGCGAGCGCACGCGCTTCTCGATGATGCCGAGGTACTTCTTCCCGTCCGCGTCGTCGACCCCCGCGCGTGCGAGGCCGGCCTCGGCGATGGGGAGCAGGCGCTCGAGCACGAACGGCTGCGCGATCACCTCCTCACCGTCGAGCCAGGAGAACCGAGCCGCGAGCCCGTCGCGCGCGGCGTTGTAGAAGTTCGCCTGCGCCTGGTCGAAGTCCATGCGCGACGGCAGATCCTCGATCGTCGCGCAGAGCTCGCGCATGAGGCCGATCCAGAACGCGGCGTTCGCGACCTCGTCGACGATCGACGGGCCCGAAGGGAGCGCGCGGAGCTCGATGCGCAGATGCGGCTTGCCGCTCGCAGAGATGCCGTAGCAGGCGCGGTTCCAGCGGTAGATCGTTCCGCTGTGGAGGCGGAGGGCGCGCAGCTCGGGGACGCCGCCGCCGTCGAGGACCATCATCGAGTCCTCGTCGACGCTCATCCCGACGAGCGGGCGGAAGCGGGTCACGTTCTCCTTGAAGATGCCGACCGCGCCGCCGTGCGTCGCCCAGCCCTTCCCGAACGACACGCGCGGCGCGTCCTGACGTGCGTGGAGCGTGCGCGTGCGGATGTCGCAGGACTGCTCGAAGAGCGCGATGCGCGTCTCTGCCCAGAGACGCTTGCCGAACAACGTGGGGGAGTTGGTCCCGATCGCGAGCGTCGGTGCGAGCACGAGCTGCGCGACGTCGTAGTCGTGACCGAAGCGGCTCGGATCGATCGACTGGAGATGGACCTGGAAGCTCGCGTTGCACGCCTCGAACATCAGCGAGTCGTGCTTCGCGACGAGCTCGTCGAGGCCCTTGATCGCGATGTCGTAGCCGTCGCCCTTCGCCGCGCGCATCACGCGGTTGAGCGTGAGGTAGCGCGGGTTCGGCACCATGTTCTCGAGTGACAGGTCCGTGCGCGCGAGCGTGGGGAGGATCCCGGCGAGCACCGGCTGGACGTCGAGCTCGGAGGCGACGGCCTGGACGCGCGCGTAGAGCTGGACGAGCTGCGCCTCCATCCTTGCGAGCCCGGCGCCCTCGAGCGCCTGCGGGTCGGCGTTCATCTCGAGGTTGAAGAGCCCGAGCTCGGTGGTGAAGTGCGGATCGGCGACCCGGTCGATCAGCTCGAGCGCCGTCGGCGACGCGTTGTAGGCGCGGTCGACGAGGAACATCTCCTGCTCGGCGCCGATCGTGGAGATGCCGGTCTCGAACCGGCCCTCGGCAAGCATCCGCTCGAGCGCGCGGAGGTCGGTGAGCAGGGCCCGCACGTAGCGCGCGCGTTCCGCGCCCTGGAGCTCGCCGGCGGTGGTCTTGTCGTTGAGGGGGCCGATTTCCATCTTAGACCTGCACCGCTCTTTCGACCTTCTTCGGCGCGGTCCAGTCGTCGAGATACTTCGGTAGCTTCGCGCGCCACGTCACCCAATCGTGATCGACGTTGCCCCACGACTCGACCCAGTTCGGGATCCCCTTGTCGCCGAGAACGCTCCCCATCCGGAAGCTCTCGCCGATGTTCTCCCACTTGCCCTCGCCCGACGCGAGATGGATGTAGCGCGTGCGGAGGAGGTCGAGGTGAGGGCCCGCGAGCGTGGGCACGAAGTGCAGCGGTGACGAGACACGGTAGTAGTCCGTCGGCTGCGGATGATCGATGAAGCGCAGGAGCTCGTAGCTCCCGCTCATCCCGAGCGCGCGGTGGAACAGATCGGGGAAGCGGCAGGTCACCGCCACGGCGTGAAACGCACCGATCGATGCCCCCGTCGTCCAGATCGGAATGTCCGGCGTCTTGCAGTCCGTGCGGATCGCGGGGACGACCTCGTGCTTCACGTACTGATGAAACTGGTTCATCACGTACATGCGGTGCTCGACATGCTGCTGCTTGTCGAAGAACACGCGGCCCGCGATGCTGTCACACGAGTAGACCTTGATGCGTCCGGCAGCGAGCAGCGGCTCGAGCACCTGGATCATCTTGAAGCGCTCGACCTCCTCGGCATCCCCGCCGGCCGTGGGGAAGAGGAGGATCGGCTGACCGGAGAACCCCCAGCGCGCGAGCGTCGTGTCGCACTGCAAGCGTGACGAGTACCAATGAGACTTCTCGAACATGCATCCCTGCCCTGCCCCGGAGAGGACGGGCCCTCACCAACCCCAACCGAAGAGCTTGTGATCCGTCGTAGCGGCGCGCGGGCCCCGTCGCAAGTAAACCCTGAAACCCCGCGCATTTGAGACATCCCGGAGCCGAGCTGGAGGCCTCGGCGCGTGGCCAAATCGGCTCCGGCCGAGCTAGCTATCCTCACGGGACACATGGGCTTCGCGTCGGTCGCCGGGCCCCCGCGGCCCCTCCCTCGCCGGGGCACGCCATGCTCGTCGGTCGACCGTCACCAGACCCGAGGAAGTCGAGTCGGTGCGGGGCCCTCGACGCTCGTGATAAATCTTGTCGCGGGCATGGTGGAGCATCGGCCGTCGGGCTGGATCGGCGCGGTCCTGCAAGGCAAGTGGCGGATCGAGGCGAAGATCGCCCGTGGCGGCGTCGCGACCGTCTTCCGCGCGACGCACCGGCGAGGTCAGGTCGCCGCGATCAAGATCATGCACCCCGAGCTCGCGCAGAACGCCGACGTGCGGAGCCGCTTCCTCCGTGAGGGCTATGCCGCAAACAAGGTCGGGCATCCCGGCGTCGTGCGCGTCCTCGACGACGACGTGACCTCCGACGGCACGGCGTACATCGTGATGGAGCTGCTCGAGCACGGCGAGGAGCTTGAGGACATGCGCGAACGGAGCGGCGGGTTCCTCCCCGTCCAGGACGTGGCCCGCATCTGCGACCAGGTCCTCGAGGTCCTCGCGGCCGCGCACGAGCAGGGCATCATCCATCGCGACATCAAGCCGGAGAACATCTTCGTCCTCGAAGGCGGCTCGGTGAAGGTGCTCGACTTCGGGATCGCGCACATCAAGGAGGCGGCCGCCGCTTCCGGAGAGCGGACGGCCACGGGGCTCCTGCTCGGCACGCCGGAGTACATGGCGCCGGAGCAAGCGCTCGGGAAGCGCGGACAGATCGACGCGCACACCGACGTCTATGCCGTCGGCGCGACGATGTTCACGCTCCTCTCGGGCGAGGCCGTCCACGTACAGGACACGCTGAGCGCCTTGCTGATGGCCACATCGACCCGGCAGGCGCGGACGCTTGCGTCGACGCGCGTCGGGAAGACGATCCCGCGCGAGGTGATCGCGATCGTCGACAAGGCGCTCGCCCTCGAGAAGCATCGACGCTGGCGGAGCGCGAGCGAGATGCGGGACGCGCTCCGGAAGGCCGTGCCGCAGGAGGTTCCGTCCAGGCCGTCGCTCGCGCCGCCCGCGACGACGCCGCAGAGCGGCGCGAAGGCGGAGACGGCACCGCCCCCCGCCGACGCCGCGCCTCCGCAGAAGGCGATCTCGCTGAAGCCCCCGCCGATGCAGAAGCTGCAGCGCATCCCGCTGCCGTCGGCGCCGCCGCCGGGACCGGGAACGACGGCACCGAGAGCACTGGTGAAGATCCCGGCGCCCTCGGCCGTGCCCGGCGCCACGTCGCGCGCGGGTGTAAAGGTCCCCGCGCCCGGTGTTCCCGCGATCCCGCCGGGCGCAGGCGTGAAGATGCACGCGCCGCCCGCGATCACGCCGGGCTCGGGCGTGAAGGTCCCCACGTCGCCGCCACCGCGTGCGTCGCGGCCACCTCCAGCTCCGCTGGCGGCGCGGCCGGTCGCGAACAAGCCTCCGGCGTCGCTCGCTCCTTCGTCGGAGCCGAAGAGCGATCCCCCTCCGCCGTCGTCAGGACGGACCTCCGTCGTCGGTGCGCCTTCGCCGTCGCATTCCGAGCGCACCGTCGTGCGCCCGCCGCGCGCCGCTCCGGCGGCCGACTTCCGCGCGCCGATCGACGGGAGCCTCGAGTCCGCCTCGCTCCCCACGCCGTACGACGCGAACGATCCGTGGACCGCCGAGTTCACCGACGGCGACATGGAAGGCCCGACCGTCTCGACGACGGAGTCGCCGGCGCTGCGCTCCCTCCCTCCCCTCCCTCGATCCGTCGCGCAGTCGGCGGAAGCGACACACGCTCTTCCCGCTCCCCCGATCGCCCGCGCGGCGAGCAGCATCGCCGCCACTCCCGGCCCGGCGTTCGTCGCCGAAGACACCAGGCGCACGGTGCGCCTCGATCGACCGGGAACCGACGGCGCAGTCGACCCGAGGCAGCTCACGCCGTTCGCGCCGTTCCATTTCGAGCGAGAAGGTGGCGGCTCAATCCTTCCGCCGCCACCACGACGAGCCGAGCGCGATGCCATTTCGCGCACCGCGCCGGTCCTGTCGTCCGTCGACGCGCACATGCGCGAGGCGGCGGGGCCGATGGCGAGGGGACAGGCTGGCTGGCTCCCGCATCAGGTGTCGCCGCGGCTGCCCCCGCCGGAGGCAACGAAGCCGCAGGCCATACGGCTCGCGGAGCTCGCCCTCGCCGCGCTCGTGGTGATCACGCTCTCGATCGGCGGCTGCATCCTGCTCCGGCATCGCTGACGCGCGACGCGGAACAGGAAGCGCTCGCCGATCGTGTGGCCTCAGCCCTTCAGCTTCGCGATGTCGTCGAGCACGGCCTTCTCGTGCCCGTTCGGATCGACCTTCGTGTAGACCTTGCGAACGACGCCGCTCGGATCGACGAGGAACGTGGTGCGGTCCCAGTACATCGTCCCCTTCCATTCGGACTGGCCGACGCCGAGCGCACCGAGGAGCTTCGTCTCCGGATCGGCGAGGAGCTCGATCGAGAACGAGAACTTGTTGCAGAAGTCCTTGTGCGACGACACGTCGTCCGCGCTGAGACCGACGACGACCACCCCCGCAGCATCGTAGTCCGCCTTGGTCGCAGTGAAGGACTTGCCCTGGATCGTGCAGCCCGGGGTGTCGTCCTTCGGGTAGACGTAGAGCACGAGCCACTTCCCGGCGTAGCTCGCGTTGGTCTTCGTCTGTGCGTCCTGGTTCTCGAGACTGAACTCGGGGAGCTTCTGGCCGGCGTCGATCATGGACGGTGGTCTATCACGAAGGCCTCGTGGAGAACGCCGGGTGGGTGCACGATTCCCGTGTCACGGCATGACGGCTGCACGAGGAGCGCTCGGAGTCGGGAGCCAATGGCCGAAGCGCGCAGGAATCACGGTGGATCGCTCGTCGGGTCGCGGGATCGCCTGGATCGCCGACGTGGATCCCGCGGGCACCTGCGGGCCATCGCGACGGTCGTCGCGCTCGCATGGGCGGTCGGCTGCTCGAGCGCAACGAGCAACGACAGCGCGCCTCTCGATGACTCGAGCACCACGCCTCCCGAGGCGACGGACGTCGGCGCGCCGACCGATCCGACGACACCGCCGAAGCCCGACGGCTCTTGTCGCTCGGCGGCCGAATGTGAATCAGGAGTGTGCAAGGACTCCGCTTGCGTTGCCCCTTCCCCCACCGACGGCGTGAAGAACGGCGATGAGACGGACGTCGACTGCGGAGGGACCGCCGCGCCGAAGTGCGCCACTGGCAAGACGTGCAAGGCACATGGGGACTGCGAGACCGACGCGTGCCCTTCGGGGATCTGCGCCGCCTCGCGAAGCTGCCGCCAGCACTTCGGCGGTGACACCTGCGGCGTGCGCGAGGTCGACGATCCGGCGCGGGCCCACGAGGACTGTTGCGTCTCGATCCAGCCGGGCAACAAGCCGTACCGCCTCGACAAGTACCTCATCACCGCCGGGCGCATGCGCGCGTTCATCGAAGCCGTCGGCGGCAACGCTCGCAGCTGGGCCCAGGCGAATCGCGCGCTCTTGCCGGCGGAGTGGTCCGACACCTGGGACAACTCCCTCCCCGCGAACGAGGTCGACGTCGTCCAGCTCATCGGGACCGGTCAGGGCGCGAACGCCTACTGGAACACGCAGGGGCGCGCGAACGGCTGCTACGCCAAGGGAATGGGCGGCCCGACGTACTGGCATCCGGCCGACAAGCTCCTCGCCTACTCGGACGACGTCCGCGGCTGGACGAAGGACGAGCTCGACACCAAGACGCTCAACTGCGCGCCGCGGGCGCTCTTCGTCGCGTTCTGCGCGTGGGACGGCGGGCGCCTGCCGACGTACCAGGAGTGGCTCTACGCGATCCGCGGCGAGGAGACCGAAGCCGCGCGCCCGTTCCCGTGGGGCACCGACACGAACATCTCCGCGCGAGCGTCGTACAACTTCAACTACGCGTGGCCTCCGCCGCGCGCCGGCGTGCCGCTCGCGAACGACGGCATGCCGATCGATCGCGCCTACCAGGTCGCCGCTCCCGGGCGGTTCCCGACGGGCAACGGACCGTTCGGCCACGCCGATCTCCTCGGGCTCGTCGAGACGTTCGTCGCCGGCAATGCGTCGGGCGCCAACCTCGAGCGAGGCGGCGTCCGCCAATACGCCTTCCAGGAGGCGTACTACGGAGTCGAGAAGTACGGCTCGCCGAAGACGTGGGGCCACTACATCAGCCACTACGCCGTCGGCGCCCGCTGCGCGCGCCCGCTCTGAATGACCGAGCGTGATTCGAAATCACGCTCGGCCCATTCAGGCCCTTCTCATCACGGGGCGGCACGCGCCGCCCCGCCCCGAAAGAGCGCGGTCTTTCGGGGTCCCCACCCCACGCGGGCTCGCTTCGCGAGCTAGATCGCGAAGCGCGACCGGCTCTCGAGCTAGGCGCGCTTGGCGCCGGGCTCCTCCGACTTGCGCCACTGCTGGATGCGGTCCCAGAAGTGCTCGGTGAACTTCTCGTGCTCGTGCGCCGGGAAGAGCGCGGCGACCTTCTGCCGGACGGCCTCCTTCGCGGGCGTGCTGCCGAAGAAGCTCCAGGCGACCTCGTCGAGGTGCGAGAGGTGCTTGGTGCAGAACTCGTCGAAACGTTCGGTGTCGAAGCGCTCGTCGGCGATCTTGGCGTAGCGATCGAGCTTCTCCTCGAACGAGAGGTCCGTGTCCGCGATCGCGATGAACGGCGCCCAGTCCTGGTTCTTCCGCATCTTGCGCTTCGTCGCGGCGCAGAAGATCGACCAGCGAAGATAGGCCTTCACCATCCACGGGAAGTGCCAGTGCAGGGACGTCACCTGCGAGTCGGGGCACGGGTTCGCGTAGTCGATCGGATACCAGAGCTCGTCCTTGCGGAGCGCCTCGCAGGAGTTGAACTCCCAATCGAAGAACGCGTTGATCGTCAGGGTGATCTTGCGGAGGTGCGCCTCTTCCTCCTTGCTGATGAAGTTCGTCTCCGTCGTGTAGCGCTCGTGGAGCGGCGCTGCCGGGTCGTAGAGGACGCAGTGCGTCTGCGGACCGAAGCCGATGCAGCGGACGAAGCGGTCGAAGCCGTGCACCGCCTGCTGCACGTGCATGACCGACTTGCCGCTATCGTCGTAGGCCTTCCAGAGAGCCTCGGCGTCGTCGACCTTCGTGACGCCGCGCCAGCCGCCGCCGTCGTACGGCTTCATGAACATCGGCCAGCCGAGCTTCTGTCCGAGGAGGCTCACGTCGAAGAGCTTCGCGTGCCGCGAGAGCGTGAGCTTGAGATCGGGATTCGGCTCGTACGTCTTCGGCGGGATCATCCACGTCTCGGGGATCCGCATCCCGAGGCGCATCATTGCGCAGTACGTGGTGTGTTTCTCGTTGGCCTGGACGCTCCACGGGTTGTTGAACACGTAGAGGTCATCCATCAGGATGGCCTTCTTTATCCACTCACGACTCGTGTGATACCAGTGCGTCAGCCGGTCGACGACGAGGTCGTACTTGCAGTCCTGGCGGAGATCGAACGGCTCGATCGTGACCCGCTCGACCGCGAAGCGCACCGTGTCGCCGTCGTGCGGGATGCGGAGGTCGAGCTCCTTCATGATCGCTTCGAAGCAAAGCGGCCAGCAGATGTCCGCGCCGAGCGAGAGCCCGATGTGCCTAGTTACTTCTCCCATGATCCTGCTCTCCCCTACTCCCCAGTAGCGACTCTCTGTCGTTATTCGTAGATGAACATCAGCGGGCCCGGGAAGAGCCACGAGAGCCCTTCGCGCAGGCGGTCCCGCCAGTTTTCCCAGTTGTGACCGTCGCGCGCCTCGACGAACTTCACCTGCATGCCGGTGGAGTCGAGCAGCGGAACGAGCGAGCGGTTCTCGTAGATCAGCGACTCGTAGACACCGCAGCTCATGAAGACGCGCTCGCTCACCGCCATCGGGTTCGCGCGCACCTGGTTCACGAACTCGACGACCTTGTCGAAGAGCGGGCCGCGCCGGTTCGTCTTCCCGATGTCGGTGAAGGCGAACGAGCCCGACTGGAGGAGCAAGCGCCCCCACACGCCCGGGTAGCGGTACGCCGTCGAGAAGGCCGCGACCGCGCCGAAGCTCGCTCCCATGAGGCAACGCGACTGCGGGCGATCGATGATCGGCAACCGCTGCGTCAGGTCAGGCAGGAGCTCCTCGGTGAGGAAGCGCGCGTGCTGCTCCGTGTTCGGGTACTCGCGGATGCGATCGGGCGAGTCCGTGAACGCGACGATCATGTCGGGGATCTCGAGACGCTCGATCAGGTTGTCGAGCACCGTCTTCATCGCCGCAAAGTTCAAGTAGTCCTTGCCGTCGTGCACGACGAGGAGCGGATAGAGGCGCGACTTGCGGAAGCGCGCCGGCAGGTAGATGTGCCCGCTGCGCATCCCGCCGAACGCCTTGCTGTGGAACCCGAACGGCTCGAGGAGCCCCGGGCGCGCGGTCGGGTCCGGGCGCACCCAGTCGGGGACCGCGTAGCCTTCACCCTGGAGGACGGAGTTCGCGCCGAACGGGTCGCGCGCACGGTTCGGATTGCGCGGGTCCTCGATCCACTCGCTCCGGTCCGCCCGATGGATCTCGAACTTGTACTCGACGCGCGAGCCGTGAGGGATGTCGAGCGTCAGATGCCAGAGGTCCGTGTTCGGGATGCGCGTGAGGGAGCTGCCCGACTCGAGGCCGAAGATCCAGTGGCGGAGGCTCACGCCGTTCGCTTCGCCCCTCCAGACGAACGTGACCGCGGGTCCTTCGACGATCGGGATCGCGCGCCCCTCGAGGAAGCGATCGACCTTCGCGCCGTCCGGCTTCGAGTCGATGAGCGCCTGGATCGCCGACTTCGGCGCCGCCCGCATCGACGCCGAGGCGGGCTTCATCGATCGCTTCATGAGCCGATCCCTCCAGCCCCCGAGACCTCGAACTTGGTATGGGTCCCGTCGTCGCGCAGCGCGAGGATGCCGGACGGGTTCTTCGGGCCGCGCTTCAGCCACGTCACGCGCGAGCGCGCCGGCAGCGCGAGGCAGGTCGCCGGTGCGAAACGGCGAGCCAAGACGCTGATGCGCTCGCGATCGTCGAGGCGGAGGCGGAACTCCGGCTGTGGGAGGCACACCACGTCGCCGACCAGCGCGAGCCCTTCGTCGAGCACCTCCGCTGCGCCTGGGCCCTGCGGCGGCGAATGATGGAACAGGACGACGCGCTCGCTCACCGCCATCGCGCCACCGCACCACGCGAACACGACCTTGCCGGCAGCGAGCTTCGCGATGTCGAACATGCGCAGGCGGTTGAGGAGCGAGGCCACGTGACCGCCCGCGATCGCGATCGCGTCGCAGCCCTTCACGATCTCGGCGATCTCGGCGATCTGGTCGGCGACCGCGGGGCGCTCGGTCGGGCGCCAGCGCTCCTCGAACGCCTTGTGATCGCGCACGCAGCGCTCGAGGTGCATCCGATCGATGTCGCGGATCGCCTGGATCGAGGCACGCGCCTCGTCCCGGAGGATGTCCTTCGGCGCGGCGCGGCTCGCGATGACGTGCTGCGCCTCGAGCGCGTGCTCGAGGCGGATCCGGTAGAAGTCCTGGCGATGACGGAGGATCGCCTGACGCTCACGATGCGCGGCGTGCAGGTCGGGATCGTTCTTGAAGACCTCCTCTGCCCGCGCGTGGAGACGCAGGTTCACCGTGCGCCCGCCGAGGTGATCGTGGAGCTCGTCGTCTTCCTCTTCGCGCTCCTGCCAGCCCGCGGTGATCGCCGCGATGGAGCCCTCGACGCCGAGCTCCGCCACCGCGTCCGCGAGCGTGGGATCGAATCGTTGCGCGCCGAGGAGGACGACGGCGCGCGTGTTGCCGGAAATCAACGGGGGTGCCCTCCGACTGCTCGGCGAGCCTCCGACCACCCCATCGGAAGCCGCCGTTCCATCCGTCCGCTCATGATGCGCGCACCTTCAACGTCTGCCCGACGACGTCGAGCATCGAGCGCAGCGTGTCGTAGTCGTAGTGCTTCATCCGGAGCCACGCGTTCGCCATGTACCCCGCCTCGACGCCCTGCGTGGGCGTACCCGGCGGCGGGAAGTGGCTGTCGATGATCATGCCGTCGAAGCGGCGGAAGATCTCGTCCTTGCCATCGTAGTGCGTGATGTGCCCGTCGCGGTCGGGCCGGAGCGCGATGATGCCGGCGGCGAAGCGACGCGAGAGCGTCTGGCTCGGCTTGCCGTGCACGATCGCCATCGCCCACTCGCGGTAGATGTCGAACTCGTTGGCCGCGGCGTAGAGGTCCCACGCGCGCACGCCCGGCGGCCGGCAGCCGATCTCGCTGAACTTGAGCCCCTTCGGACCGTAGAACCACTCCATGTGCGTGGCGGAGGTCCCGATGCCGAGCGCAGTGATGACCTTCTGGCCCATCTCCTTCAGCTCTTCGTAGCTCGGCTGATCGACGCGGTTCGTGGCGATGAACTGGGGCGAGATCCAGCGTGTCCGCATCGCCTCGAGCACGTTCGGGTAGTAGTGCGAGACGAAGTCGTGGATGACCTTCCCGTTCGCGGTGATCGTGTCGTAGAAGCCCTCGTGTCCCTCGATGAACTCCTCGACGGCGACGCTGCGTCCCTTGTCGACGTGACACGCGACGAGCGCATCGTGGAGCTCGCCCGCGTCGTTCGCGCGGTAGGTCCCCGAAGCTCCGGCGGCGTCGCGCGGCTTCACGATGAGCGGGAAGCCGACCTTCTCGGCGAACTCCTTGATCTCGGCCGGATCGGAGCTGCCGATCGACTGCGCGCAGGGAACGCCCGCCTTGCGCAGCGCTTCCTTCATCGCCGGCTTGTCACGGCAGAGGAACGCCGTCTGGACGCTCGTGCCCGGGATCCCGCACCTCTCACGGACGCGAGCTGCCGCCATGACGTGCGCCTCGACCACGGCCTCGAGCCGCTCGATCTTCACGCCGGGGCGCGCCTGGAGCCAGCGCACCGCCTTCTCGAGCTGGCCCTCGTCGGTGACGTTGCCGATCTCCTCGTAGTGCGTCAGCCACTGACGCAACCCGTCGTCGAGCGACGATTTCGGCCGCTCGCCGATGCCGATGACGCGAGCACCGACGGAATGAAGAGCACGCGCGAACTCGCGCTGGTTCGCAGGGAATGACGGCTCGATGAAGATGACGTCCACGGTCGCTCGGCCTTTGTGGAAATAGGCGGGCAAGCTAGCAGCCCGGTCCGCTACATTCCATCTCAGCCGTAGCCGCGAGCTCAAGTTCTCGTGCAACGGTGGCCTGATGCACGCTCTTCCCGTTCGCCGTCCTCGTCACGGTTCGAACCGCAGCCGGGCGGCCGAAGCGCGAGGCTCCCGGTCATGCCCCTCCTGGCACGTCAGACGGTCGATGCGCCAATCCTCGAGGAGGACTACAAAGCTCAGAAGAAGGAGGACTGCCCGCAGGCTGGCGCGTGCCTGGCGCACCAGTACCTGTTGCGCCCGCGGGCAGTGCGCGGTCGTCTTCGAGGGGACTCCAGACTGGCCGAAGGACGCCGCCGCGCCACGGCAGGAATGACGCGTGACGACGGATCCACGCCTCCGCGGCCTGCACGTTGGAGCCCGCGGGCTGAGTGGAGGCGATCGTCGTGGTCAGTCCGGAGTCGCCAACACGTCGGGCGACGCTGCTCGTTGCCCTGCGACGCGTACCCGTGCCATCGTGGCACCTCGCAGTGGACGCGACGGGCTGCGAAGTCGACCACCGTGCAGGCAGCGACCGGCGGCGCTTCGAGGCGGAACGCGACCCGCCCGCGCGGTCCGGAAGCGTCGCTAAATCAGCGCCCCCCAAGAGCTCGGAGCGCAGGAGAGGCGTGAACACGGCAAGCGCGGCCGCGACTTCCCCGGACGTGCTGCGGCTGCGGGAGCTTCTTCGCTCGAACGCTCCGCCGGGAGAGCGCTTCACCTACCCGAGCGCGCGATCGTCCAACATCCGAGCGAGGGCAGAGGCTCGTTCGTGTTCCCATTCGTGCCCGCCTGCACGAGGTTCACGCACTGATCCTTCAGCTCTCCGCGCGCCGTGTAGCACCCACCTCCCATGGTATCTGGTAGTCCCGCCGGACAATCGGAGACGCCCGCGGAGCAAGGCTTCTTCGACTTCACCGTGCAGAAGCGCTCGCTCGAGATCCCCGCCTCGAGGCAATATCCGTCCGGACAGTCCGCGTCGCTCCGGCACGGGGAGCAAAGTCCGCCGTCTCCGCGGCATGAGCCTGCGCGCGGCAAGCACACTCGGACCTCGGTGCCAGCCGCCGTCCCACAATGCCCGTCGAGGTTGCAATTGCGATCCGTCGTGCACTCGGCCGCGCAGATCCTCTCGCCTCCTTCAGCGCCGTCCGCGCTGACGCAGTGTTGGCGGAGGCCCTCGTTCATCGGACAGTCGACATCCGAGCTGCATGGCGAACAATACGACCCTTGCCACGGGCTCCACGCGCGAGGCAGACACACCGTCGTGGTCGCGTCCGCTCCGTAGCTGCGCTTGAGCGTGGTGACGTTTGGCTTCTTGTTCACCGTGGCGCACCAGTAGCCGCCTCTGCAGTCAGCGTCTTCCGCGCAACCGTATTGCGTACAGAACGCCCTGGCATCCGTCGGACTGATCCCGTAGCACCAGAAACCATTCTCGAGATCGCACGATGGATTCCCATCGATGCCCTCCGCTGGATTGCAGGGAGCTCCCCACCGGCCCGCCGTCACCGAGAGCGGATACGAGTGTTTGTCGGGCACGCAGTAGGCGACTGCGCCGCCTCCGCTCGCGCCTCCCGCAGAGCAATGGAAGTTCGGCGGACACTTGTCTTGGGAGGCGATGCTCCGATCGTCCGGGCCGATAGAGCAGAGGAGGCGACACTTCGTGGTCTGCTTGGAGAGATCTCCAGCAGCCTCATCTGCCTGGGTATCGAAGCCGACCACGCATGAGTTTGCCTCGGGGCAGGAGGAGGACTCGCACGTCGCCTCCGGGCTCGAACATGCCCACAGGCCGAAGCCGACGGCGAGCATTGCGCTCACGATTGCGAATTTCAGCGTTCTTCGAGTGTCATTCATGCGCGCGCGCCAAGCGAGCCGTGTGCCATCGACGAAATGCGAAGGCAGCCCCGTGACCCTACGCGCACCGTTCCAACCATTACGTCGCGACCATTACACCTCGCCTCCCTCGCCTACCCCACGGTCTGCATTCCGGCGGAGAATCCCGCGCGCCGCCAGCGGCACGCGGCCTGCACCAGAGCCGACTCCGTTCACCGAGGAGCCCATGAAGAACCCATTCATCGCGACCGCGTCGTGCGCCCTGATGTGTGTAGTCCTTGCCTGCGGTCAGCCGCACGAAGACTTTGGCGGGGTCGATCCCGCAGCGCCGCCGCCCGGTTCGTGCGACCAGAATCCGAACGGCGATTGCTATCCAATCGACGATCTCGGAACGAATCCCCGACAAGGAAAGACGGCTGGACAGCGCATTAGAAACCTCAAGTTCTTCGGCTTCAAGAACATCGACCCGTCAACCAAGACCGACCCCAGCGGTGCCCCTCAGCGTGTCTCGCTCTCGGAGTTCTACGACCCGACCGGGACCCAGTTCAAAGTCATTCACCTCATCGGAGCCTCCAACTGGTGCCCGCCTTGCAACCACGAAACCGAGGTCATTGCCTCGAGTGCTGCCGCAAAGCTGGCTCCGCGAGGCGTCGTCTTCCTCGAGGCTCTCATCGACGGCCCTACTGGTGGCGTCGGCGCGACCACGGAGGTCTTGAAGAAGTGGATTACGGGGCCGCGTCGAGACGACAGCGGCCAGGTCTTCACCACTCCGCTCAACTTCACAGTCATGCTCGATCCTGACCAGAACGCGCTCGGCCCGTTCTTTCAGGCCAACTCAGTTCCCTTCAACCTGAACATCGACGCCCGATCGATGGAGATCCTGACATCGCGCCAAGGCGCGCCGCCGGACATCGTGGCGGACGTCGAGAAGTGGCTGGATTGGACGGCAAGCCATCCCGCCAAGGGCACGAACGAATAGAGCCAGGAGCCAGAATGACCTCCAACGGACTGCGATGCTTCGTCGTCGCGACGATCTTCCTCTCTGCATGCGGCGTGAAGAGCGACCCGAGCGAAGGCGCAAAGAGTCCCCTCGGCAAGGGAACGACGGCCAAGGACTTCACCACGAAGGACGTCGACGGTCAGACATTCCGCCTGAGCGATCATGTTGGAAAGAGCGTGATCCTGATCGACTTCTGGGCGACGTGGTGCGAGCCCTGTCTTGCGGAGTTTCCGCATCTCCAGACGCTCTACGATCAGAACAAGAGCAAGGGATTCATCGTCGTCGCCGTCTCGATGGACGGTCCCGATTCGATCGCGATGGTTCCCGCGTTCGTGAAGCGCAACGGACTCACCTTCCCCGTCGTCCTGGACGAGGACTCACGCATCGCGAGTATCTACAATCCGCGCAAGAGCGCACCGCTCTCCGTATTGATCGACCGCGCGGGGCACATCGTCGTCGTCCGCGAAGGGTACAACCCAGGAGACGACGAGCTCATCGCCGCGGACGTTCGACGTGTCCTCGACGCAGTCGAATAGCGCGCTTGGGGTTGCCGTCGCGTTCGCGATCGTCACGGCATCCGAACGAGCGAGCGCTGTGGACCTCCCGCCAGTCCGCGACGAGCCTGTGAAGCTCGACGTCACGAACGTCTCGATCTTCACCCAGCGCTTCGATCCGCGAACCACCGAAGGACAGAGAGCTGCGAGCGCAGGATTCGGCTTCTGGATCAATCGGCTCAATGCGCAGCTCTCACTCGGGCATTTCACGCTGGGTACGCGGCTCGACTCCTCCATCTACTGGCGCCGCCCCGAAGATCTTGCGAACAATCCCGCGGACAAGCGCGATCTTCTCGCGTTCGACTCCTATCGCTTTCCGACGACCATCTACCCGGCAAAGCTCTGGCTGACGTATTCGGCTCCGGGAATCGAAGTCACGGTCGGCGACGCCTACGCGCAGATGGCGCGTGGCTTCGTGATGTCGATGCGGAAGGTCGACGATCTCGGCATCGACACGACCGTTCGCGGAGGAAAGGTGGCCATCACCAAGGGCCTCTTCTCGTTCACGGGGGTCGCCGGACTTGCAAATCCTTCGCGCGTCGACGAAGCGTCGGGTGGGGCTCTCTTCCTTCAACGAGTCTCCACGGACAATCGGTCTCCGCATCCGGTATTCGGTTCGGACCGTGTCGTGGCTGCGGAGATCCAGGCGGGGAGAGGGCTGCCGATCGTGCTCGCGACGTCCGCCGCCCGCTATACGCGGTGCGCTCCGTACGCATTCGATCGAGGACGAATCGCGGATCGCGGGCTTCTCTCGGAGCTCGGCTCGTGCGACCCCGCCGACACCCAAACCTGGATCGACGTCCTGGATACGACCGATCCGACGCGCCGGGCCACCGAGGTCGACATGGCCGCGCAGTCGGTGGAGGTGCCGCGCCTTGGTCCTCTCGGAAGCCTCTACGTCGTGGGGGTCACGCAGCGCCGCGCTTTCGATGACCCCGCACGGAACGGGGCCATGTCTCAGGGCAATGCCCTGTACGCGACGCACTCCGGAACGTTCGGCCCCATCGTCACCACCCTCGAGCTCAAGAGCTATCGCAACTTCCATCCGGTCGCCGCGGCCGTCAACACGCGCACGGCAGACGCCTTTGCCAATCTCGCCTATTCCCAGGCGCCCACCGCGGAAGCCATCACCCAGGACAACATGGCAGGTGCTTTCAATGCCTGCGTCAACGGCGGGCGCGCCCGCGTCGACGTCCGCCTGTCGAAGAACCTCGTTCCTTATGTGCAGGCCATCCATGCTCGTACACAGACCGAAAACAGCGCAGGGGCGTGCGATCGGGCCGGCAACTTCGTCGGTGACCGCACGAAGAAGCCCGCAGCCGCCCAGAACGACGTCTGGGACGGCACGACCGGCCTCCAGCTCTACTGGGATGAATCCCGGTCCTACCTCTTCTCGACGGTCGGATTCCGAAGCGACGTCACCGGCGAGGGATCGAGCTTCTATCAGGAGAAGAGCGTCACCTACACGCTCTCGCAGTACGTCGGGCGCGCCACGTCGATCGAGCTCATGGGACGCCACCGCCTTCGTGAGCCAGGCGGGGGCGCCGAGGGCTGGCGCGAAGGCGAACACTACACCGCCCTGAAGATCGCGCCGAAGTGGGTCTTTAGCCAGGGGTTCGAGTACACGACGCGCCCGGGCAACCCGACCTACTACCTGAACGGCGGGCTCTTGTTCCGAATGAGCAGCGAATCGAACGTGAAGGTCCTCGTCGGACAGCAACGCGGCGGACTCAAGTGCGTCAACGGCGTTTGTCGGATCTTCCCCGCCTTCGAAGGGGCGCGCATCGAGCTCACACTGCGCTTCTGACCGTGGGCGGGGTCCGTACTCAAAGTAACGGTGCCGACCGTGCATTCGATGACCTGCGCATCGCGGCAACGGCAACTGGGAGGTGTTGAAGGGAGCTCGACTTTGGTGCGTGTCTTGCATCCGCCTGCACCCGCCTTGGCGTGTGCAGCATCTCCTCAGGTTGCGACGTTGAATGCGAGCGGTTTCATCGCGCTCGACGATCGTTTGATGTGCGCCACGTCGGGCGTCATCCTCATCAAGGGCTCGCGCGAGATCCACGGGGCGGTCGTCGCTCACGTCAACCGACGGCTCCGTGCGAGCGGCGTCCATCCGATGACGGTAGCCGCGAGGCCCGGGGCCCCACGCTTTTGCGACGCGGCGGCCCAGCTCGGCGTGAAGGCGTCGACGGTCGATCCGCTGGCGTGGGCCGAGGCGATCGCCGAGGCCTCGACGAAACGGATGGTCGCGGTCGTCGGGGCGCTGCCCAAAGAGAATACATGGGACTTCGAGGTCGCCGAGAACATCGTCAGAACGGGTGGCCCGCTCCTCGTCTTCGTCACCGGGCAAAGAGTGCCCTCGTGGGATGTCCACGTCTTCGAGGTCGACGCCGAGCTCGGCTCCGAGGAAAAGTCGCGATGGCTGGCGGCGATGGCCGAGGCCGCTCATGCCGACATTGCTACGAGCGATCTCGCCCGCCTCGAGGAGTGGTGGAGGACGGCACGCCGTACGAAGCCCGAAGCCACCGACCCGCTCGGCGAGTTGGACGAACAAACCCGAGCGCTCGCGACGCAACTGGCGCTGGTAGGGCGAATGCTCGACAGGAGCGCGTTCCGAACGGACGTTACCCGGCAGCTGAACGACCTCCTCGCGGCCGGTAGCCTGGCGACGAGCGGTCCGCTCGTCGGTCTCCACTGGGACGATGACGCGCGCAAGCTCGAAGCCAGCGCAACGAACTGCGAGCGCCTCCTCGCGGCGCAGATGCTCGTTGCCCCGGAGCCTCCGCCGGACGCGTGGGCGTACGCCCGCGCGGCACACCTCTTCCTGGCAGCGGGAAGGCCCGGGGACGCCGACGCCGCGATCGCGCGTGCCCTCGAAGACTCGGCCGGTACGAGCGTGGCGACCGACCTGGCGGAGCGCTGGTTCGAGGCCACGCTGCCCGTCCGTGGTCAGGACGGCCTGCTGCTGCGGAGGCGCGCGGCTGAGCGCGCGCTCGCCTCCGGAGACTCGAAGAGCGCCCTCCGTTGGTGTGAGAGCGCGCAGGCCCTGAAGCCCCGGGAAGCATCGACGGCGTTGCTGATGGGGCAGATCCTCGTTCAGCTCGGCGATCCAGTGGCCGCGCGCGTGTCGCTCGAGAAGGCGCACACCTGGGCGCTCGACGACGAGCAGCGCGCGCGGGCTCTTGCCGAGCTTGCCGAGGTCGCCGTCTTGTCGGGCGATCTCGACTCGGCATCGGAGTACGCGAAACAGGCCAGCGTCCTCGCGTCGTCGGCGGCGACGCAGCTCGCGGCGCGCAACACGCTCGGCAAGATGCACCTCCTTTGCGGGCGCTGGGAAGAGGCAGATCGGCACTTCGCGGAGGACGCCCTCTTCGCATCCTCCGCCGGCGAGAGCGCAGCGGAGCTCCGTGCGGGACTCAATCGTGCGATTGCACTGATGTCGAACGACTCTCCCGACAGGGCTCGCTCGATACTCGAGCGCGTGCGAAATGAGGCAGTCCGACTCCGGGAGGAGCGCGCGGAGGCCTTTGCGTGCATCAATCTGGGCGTCGTTGCCCACCGCCAGCGTGACTACGTCGCTGCGCTCGTGAGCTGGGACCGCGCCCTCCGCCTGCAGCGCGTCCTCCCGAGCCGTGCGAGCGCAACCCACGCGCTCGCGAACCTGGCCGAGCTTCGGTTGCGCCTCGGGCTCCTTGCTCACGCGGAGCAGACCTTGACGTTCGGACGCACCCTCGTTGCGACGGAGGCACCGGCGGCCTTCGCACACTACCGTCGGGTCGGAGCGAAGATTGCGCTCGCACGAGGCCATATGGAGGTCGCACGCCGAGAGACCGAGGCCGCACTCAAGGACGCGCGGACGTCCGGAGACGTCGAGACGCTCGCATGGGTCGAGCTCCTCATGGCACGCATTGCGCTCGAGGAAGGGAATCTCACGATCGCCGCGATGAGCCTCGCGGAGGCGGAAGCGGCGACCGCCAACGTTCAGATCCGCGCCGAGGCGACGCTCCTGCGGGCGAGTCATTTGCGCTCGACAGGCGCGAGAAGTGCCCTCGGCGCGGCGACGGAAGCTGCGGCTCTCGCGCGAACTGCGGGCGACGAAGACCTCCTCGTGGAAGCGCAGATCCTTCTAGCGCTCGTCTGCAGAGATGACGGTGACATCGAGAGCGCACGGTCGCACTGCGAAAAGGCTATGGCGACGCGAGAGCAACTGGCGGCCACGTTGCCGTCCGACATCCGCGCGGCATATCTGGCAAAACCCGAAGGCGTTGCCCTGCTGAAGTTCCGCGCATCTCTCGGAGTCGATGGTGAAGCAAGCAACGTCGATTCCGGGAAGAAAGTCTGCATCCCCGCGAGGGCGACGCCCGATCGCGAGATGGTAGGCGATCACCCGCAGATTCGGTCTCTGCTGCTCGCCGTCCAGAAGGTCGCCCGTTCGAATGCGACCGTACTCATCCGGGGCGAGAGCGGGACGGGCAAGGAGCTCGTTGCCGAGGCGCTCCATCGCGCGAGCGATCGCCGAGACGGGCCCCTCGTGAGCGTCAACTGCGCGGCGCTGGTCGAGTCCCTTCTCCTCTCTGAGCTCTTCGGGCACGAGAAGGGAGCGTTTACCGGCGCCTCGAATCGCCGTCGTGGTCGGTTCGAGCTCGCCGAGGGAGGGACGCTCTTCCTCGACGAGATCGGCGACATCTCGCCGAGGACCCAGGTCGCTCTTCTCCGCGTGCTCCAGGAGAAGACCTTCGAGCGTGTCGGTGGCATCGCCCCGATTTGCGCGGACGTGCGCGTCGTCTGCGCGACGCACCGCAACCTGAAGGCCATGGTCGAAAGCGGCGAGTTCCGCGAAGACCTCTACTATCGACTCCGAGGGATCACCCTCGAAGTACCGCCGCTGCGCGTTCGGACCAGCGACATAGGACGACTCGGTGCCCACCTGCTCGCGCGAGTCGCCTCGGAGCGCAACGAGCCGGTCAAGGCGTTGACGACGGACGCGATCGGCCTTCTCCAGCGGCACAAGTGGCCGGGGAACATTCGCGAGCTCGACAACGTGCTTCGCGCGGTGTCGCTGTTCACGGAGGGCAAGGTCATCGACGCTGCCGATCTCATCGCGCATGTCGACGAGCTCCGGGCAGTCGCCCAGCTCGCGTTCTCGTCTCAGTCGGCCATCTCCGTGCGAACGTTCACGGCTTCGGACTCCACCGAGAGCGCACGCGCTTCTCGTGACGGTGAGTCCCGGCTCGACAGCGACGGATACGCGCTGATTCGGCGCGGAGGGATGACGCTCTACGATCTGAAGCGCCAGCTCGAGCACGATTGCATCGTCCGTGCGCTCGATGAAACGAAGGGGAACATTTCACGAGCAGCGGAGCTCCTCGGAATGAAGCGACCGCGGCTATCCCAGCTCGCCAAGAAGTACAGAATGTCGGTGCATCAGGAGGAAGAATCATGAATCGCTCCTACCCTGCGTGGCTCGTCGGCTGTGCGCTCGTATTCGCTGGGTATGGCTGTGCAGCGGACGCAACGAGCATCGTGACGACGATCGAAGAGACGGAGACACCTGCTGCGCCTTCGAACGCTCCGTCTCCCGAAACCGAGCGCGAAGTCGCGCCCGCATCCTCGAACACGAGCGCGAGCACGGCCGCGAGCGCGAGGATGGTGGAGACGGTCGCCCCCGTTCGGATGGTCCGACCGGCTGAAGAGTTGCAGGGGCCACAGCCCGTTCCGTGGTGCAGCGCGTTCGTATGCGGAACCGTGAGCTGCCCCTGCCTCCCTTTTCTCTTCGATGAGGCCATCGCGGTCGACTTTGGTGCGAGAGCAATTCCAATCGCCGCGGACGCGGACGGCTCTCGACCGATATCGATGCCGAACGATCCCGACGAGCGCTGACGCGTCGGCCACTACCCTCGTCAGCCTCTACGCGAGAGCCGTCGGGATGGTCGGACCGAGTTCGCCCTCACCGATGGGCGCGACCGGTGCTACGCTGCGCCCCCCTTGAACGTCCTATTCGTCTCATCCGAAGTGGCGCCGTTCGCCAAGACGGGGGGCCTCGGCGACGTTGCGGCGGCCCTTCCTCGTGCGCTCGGCGGGCGTGGTCATGACGTGCGGATCGTCATGCCGATGTACGCGCGGGTGCAGACGCCCGACCGCAAGTTCGAGACGGTCATCCGCGAGGCAGTGCTCGTCCTCGGCGGTACGCGGATCGTCTTCTCGGTCCACGAGGCGACGCTCCCGGACTCCAAGGTCCCGGTGTACTTCGTCCGCTGCTCCGGCCTCTACGACCGGGAGGGCATCTACACCTCCGACCACGACGAGCACCTCCGCTTCGCGGTCCTCTCGTGGGCCTCTCTCGTCATCTGCCAGCGGCTCGGGTTCCGCCCGGACATCGTCCACGCGAACGACTGGCAGACGAGCCTCATCCCGCTCCTCCTGAAGACGATGTTCGCGTGGGACCGCATCTTTGCGGCGACCCGCACGGTGCTCACGATCCACAACATCGGACACCAGGGCACGTTCGGCGGCAGCGCCATCGCCGACACCGGGCTCTCCGATGCCGCGCATCACTTCCATCAGGACCAGCTCCGCGAGGGGCGGATCAACTATCTCCTCACCGGAATCCTCTACGCGAACGCGATCACGACGGTCAGCCCGACCTACGCGCGCGAGATCCAGACCCCCGAGCACGGCGTCGGGCTCGATGCGTTCCTCCGCCAGCGGAGCGAGATCCTCTTCGGCATCCTCAACGGGATCGACGAGGGCGAGTGGAGCCCCGACACGGACGCGCACATCCCGCACCGCTATTCGGCCGAGGAGCTCGAAGGCAAGGAGAAGAACAAGCAGGAGCTGCTCGAGGGAGCGGGCCTCCGCTACATCCCGCGCGTCCCGATCATCGGCATCGTCTCGCGCCTCGCCTGGCAGAAGGGCTTCGACCTCTGCATGAGCGTCCTCCCACGCGTGCTCGCGAAGCGACAGGTGCAGCTCGTGGTGCTCGGAACCGGCGAGCCGCAATACGAGCGCTTCTTCGCATCGCTCGCGTTCCAGTTCCCGAAGCAGGTCGCCTACAAGCGCGGCTTCAGCGAGCCGCTCGCGCACCTCATCGAGGCGGGCGCGGACATGTTCCTCATGCCGTCCCGCTACGAGCCGTGCGGCCTGAACCAGATGTACAGCCTCCGCTACGGCACGCCGCCGATCGTTCATCGCACCGGCGGCCTCGCCGACACGGTCACGCCGTTCGACGCCGCACGGAAGACCGGCAACGGCTTCCTCTTCGATCACTTCGACGAGGGCGGGCTCGGCTTCGGCATCTCGCAGGCGCTCGCCACGTGGGGCTCCGGCGAGGGCGAAGACCGCGAGCGCTGGCGCACGCTCCAGAAGAACGGCATGCGCGCGCGCCTCGGCTGGGACGAACGCGTCACCGCCTACGAGATGGTCTACCGGATGATCGCGCCCGGCCGCTGAGGCTCCGGCACGTCGGGCTTCGCGATCAGCGCGAGCGCGTCGCCGAGACGGAGGCCTTCGGCGGCGGGATGCAGATCGGCGCGCTTCCGCCCGGACAGGCCATACGCGCGATCGTGATGTCGTATCTGTACGTGCCCCTCGACTGAGCGGCGAACTGCACCCAGAGGTCGTTGTTCACGTTCGGGAGAAGGACGTCGTCCGGCTCGATGAAGAAGCCGTTGTTGATGACGTCCGAGTAGGAGACGCACGTGCGAGCGTTGCCGACGTTCTTGATCGCGAACGCCTTCGTCTCGTTGACCCGGAAGCCGCCGAGGGAGGCCGGGGTCACCTCGATGATGGCGCCGTAGGCACCGACGTGGAGTTTCACGATCCGGGTGGCAACCGCCTCCGACGGGGCGGTGATCTTCACCTCGAGATCCTCGTCGAGCTCGCCGAGCGGCAAGCCGATCGTGTTCGCGCCGACGACGATGTCGACCTTCGACGGCGTCGGGGTGTTCGCCGCTCTTGGGACGGTGCCGCCCCCTCCACTCACGATCTTGAAGCGGGAGGCCGGAGAGAGGAGCTTCGCTTCGTAGGTCGCCGTGTTCGAGGTCGAGTAGTTGGTGACCCCGATGGCCGCCTGAGCCGTCGGCGTCACCCCGCAGTCGAAGTCGCCGAGGTCGGCGGTGAGCGGCCCCACCGTGACGTCCTGGCTCACGCGCTTCCCCTTCAACGTCAGTGCCGGCGCCGGGGCGCACAGCGCGCCGCCCACCTGCGGCGTCACCTGGATCTCGCGAACCACGTCCGAGGCCTGCCCCACGGTCATCGTCGCGCCGACCGTCGCGGTCCCGTTCGGCGGGATGATCACCGTCGCCTGCGACAGGGCGAAGTCGCTCGTGAGCCCGGCGACCCCGGTGACGCTGATCTGCTCGTTGCCCTCGTTCTTCAGCTCGATGGGGACCACCGCGCTCTCGCGGTTCTGCTGGACTTCGCCGAAGTCCACCAGCGTCGGATTCACCGCGAGGAGGCCGCCGAGGACATCGACCTTCGCGTTGATCTGCTGGACGCTGCTCCCCACCTTCACGACGACGTCGATCGACTGCGGGCCCGGCGCCGAACCGATCGCGTCCACGTACACGAGCACGAAGCCTCCGCGATCGATCGTTCCTTTCATGATGCCGTCCGTCGCGCCGCGCAGCGAGAACGTCTGGTTCTGCGAGAGGATCACCTCGTACGGAGCCGCAGCATCGCCATTGTTCGTGATCGTGATCGCGCTGCTCTGCTTTTCCTCACAACGAATGCCGGGAAGCGTGAGCGCGCTCGGAGCGATCGTGATGCCGTCCGCCGTCTGAATCGCTCCGTCCACGACGAGCGACGCGTCTTCGGGCTCGGCGCCCGTCGCCCCGTCGCCATCGGAAGGAGCCTCGATCCCGGCGAGAGTGGCGCACGCCAGGAGGGCGCCGGTGCTGGCGAGAACGACGAGCGTCTGGCGCAGGCGAGCGAGCACGGCAGATCAAGGCTAGCAGCGGTCGGCCGTGCCGGCGACGCGGCGCCCGTTCCCTGCCCGTCGAGGAGGAGACGCCCCTACTCGGCGTAGTGGACCTTCACCGTCTCGATGATCTTCTTGACCATGGCTCGGACGGTGTCGGTGCTCTCGTGGCGGACGACGACGTACCCGTCGCCCTCGTAGCTGTCGGCCTTCGTCGCGCCGAGGGTCGGGAGCTTCGCCTCCATGACCCACTTGCCGACGGCTTCGTGCACCTCGTGGACGCCGGTGACGTTGACGATGCGGCCCTGCCCCATCCCGCGGAGGTAGGCGCAGCCGACCGCGTATTTCCGCGGCCACGGCGCATCGAGCTCGTTGTCGACGACCGCGCGCGCCCAGGCCCGGTAGGCGTCGATGTCGTGCGCGAGGCCGGTCATGCGGGTGAGGTTGGCTCCGGGCGGACGCTGCGCGATCTCGCCAATCGCAAGAGAGCCGTCCTCCTTCTCGAACCACTCCATGTGCGTCATCCCGCTGTCGAGACCGAGCGCCTCGATCGCGGCGAAGCCCATCGCGCGAGCCTTCTCGTGAAGGGGACCGCCGATCTCTCGAGGCAGGATGGTGGCCCACTGGATCCACGCGTTCTCGACGACGTCGAGGCAGCTCGGGTGGTAGTCGGAAATCGACCACGCCTGCGGCTTGCCCGAGATCGTGATCGTCTCGAAGCTGTGCTCGCGCCCGCGAAGCATCTCCTCTGCAAGGACGGGCGAGCTCGGTGATACGCGCATCCCCACCACGGCACGGAGGAGCGCATCGAGCGAGCTGACCCGGAACGTCGCCTTCGCGCCCATGCCTGCGGGCGGCTTGAGGACCATCGGGAAGCCGACCTGCTCCGCGAACCCTCGCGCGTCGGCCTCCGACGTGACGAGGCAGTGCTTGGCGACCGGCAGGCCGGCGGCGCGAAGCGCGTCCTTCATCCGCGCCTTGTCGCGGAAGAGATCGGCGACCTCGGGCCGCGTGCCCTCGATGCCGAACCGTGCGCGCGCCTCCGCGAGCTGGACCATCATCGGCTCGAGAATGCCGATGAGCCGATGAGGCTGCCCGTGACGCCGGCGGAGCACCTCCACACCTTCGAGCACGTCCCCGAGGTCGAGGGGCCTCGTGACCCGTACGACGTCGTGGAAGAGGCGCGCGTCGTCCCCTTCCGGCGGGGTATGGCAGACACCGAGGAGGCGCACGTCGTCGAGCTTCGCCGTTGCCCGGACGAAGCGCATGGTGGTCTCGATGGGGAACGGGGCTACGAAGATGACGTTGCGGGGCATGGGGGAAGGTCCAGCGTGCCCTCAGGCAACACGGCCCGTCAACGCATGCGTGCGAGACAGTCGAGACGAGACGCAATGGTGCACTGGGCCCTTGGGATCGAGTGCCGTATGGTACACACCGACGTCGTCTCCTCACGTCACGTCGAGTCACGTCAGGACCACGTCGAGCCCACCGATGCGAGTCGTCTTCCTTTCCCCCGCCTATCCGCCGGAGATGATCGAATACACCCGTGGCCTCGCCGAGGTCGGCGCCACGGTCTACGGGGTCGGTGACACGCCGTTCGAGGCCCTGCCCGCGCGCGTGCGTCCGTATCTCCACGATTACCTCCGCGTTCCCAAGATCATGGCAGAGGACGACGTGATCGAGCGCGTCTCCACCTGGCTGCGCGGTACCGAAATCGATCGCGTGCTCGCGAACTGGGAGCCGCTCGTGATCCTCGCGGCGCGTCTCCGCGAACGCTGGGGCGTCCCGGGGATGTCGGTCGACGCCGTCCGCGGTTTCCGTGACAAGCAGCTCATGAAGGAGCGGGTCAAGGCGGCTGGGCTCCGCGTCCCGAAGTCGCGTCGCGTGAAGACCGAGTCCGAGACACGCGCCGCGGTCGAGGAGATCGGCTATCCGCTCATCCTGAAGCCCATCGCCGGCGCCGGCAGCGCCGACACGCACAAGGTGACGAGCGCCGCCGAGCTCGAGCCCGTCCTCAAGGCGATGCGCGGCGTGCCCGAGGCCAGCTGCGAGGAGTACATCGAGGGCGAAGAGTTCACGTTCGACACCGTCTGCATCGGTGGCAAGCCCGCTTACGAGAACGTCGCCGCGTACCTCCCGAAGCCGCTCGAGATGCGGACGCTCGAGTGGATCAGCCCCGTCATCATCACCGTGCGGGACATGCAGCAGGCGAAGCTCCAGGGCGGGATCACGCTCGGACGCAAGGTGCTCGACGCGCTCGGCATGGGCGACGGCTTCACGCACATGGAGTGGTACCTCACCCCGAAGGGCGAGGCCGTGTTCGGCGAGATCGGCTGCCGCCCGGGCGGCGCGCACATCGTCGACCAGATGAACTACACGAACGACATCGATCTCTTCCGCGAATGGGCGCGCGTGTCGTGCTTCGGGAAGTTCGAGGCGAGCTCGCCGCGGAAGTACAACGTCGGCATCGTGTTCAAGCGGGCCCGGGGCGAGGGCAAGATCACGCGCATCGAGGGCCTCGGTGACTGGATACGCGCATGCGGCGAATGGGTCGTCGAGGAGAAGCTCCTCCGCCCGGGCACGCCCCGCCGCAACTGGAAGCACACGCTGCTGTCCGACGGCCACGTCCTCGTACGCCACCCCGAGTGGGAGGAGGCGCACCGGATGTCCTTCGCCGCGGCGACGGGCATCAAGATGTACGCCGAGTGACACGCGCGTGAACGCCGCGAGCCGTGAGCGCGGCGAGCCCCGTTCATCGAAGGTCGGGGCTGCTGCGGCACGGCAGCCCAGGGCGGAGCGTCCGCTGGCCGAGGGGAGCCAGCGCCGGCGCGAGAGTGATAGAACGACGGGCCATGGCCGCGAAGAAGCGCGCACCGTCGAAGACCCCGAAGCGCCGTACCCCTCGCAAGCAGAAGGCCGGATCGGCCGGGCTCGATCCGGTGTCGTGCCAGCTCGACGCGAACGACGCGACGATCGCGCCGCTCGAGAAGATCATCGAGCACGAGGGCGGCATCGTCGTCGGTCGATACAAGGAGCCGCTCGGCGGCCACCCGCTCGTCACCGCGATCCTGCCCATCGCGAAGATCGAGCCGACGCCCTTCCAGCGTGACCTCAGCGACACCCACCACAAGCGCCTCGCCGACGTGATCCAGAAGACGGGGCGCTTCCTCGACCCGGTCATCGCGATCACCGCGCCGAAGCACGCCCCCTCGAAGGCGAAGAAGGGCGACGGTGATGGCGAGCCCGCGTTCTGGACGCCGAACGGGCGCCACCGCCTCGAGGCGATGCGCCGTCTCGGCGCGAAGGCGATCACCGCGCTCGTCGTGCCCACCCGCGAGGTCGCGTGGCAGATCCTCGCGCTCAACACGGAGAAGGCTCACAACCTGAAGGAGCGCTCGCTCGAGGTCATTCGCATCTACCGCAGCCTGCTCGAGGAGGACGACTCGCTCGCCGAGAACGGCTTCGCCTTCTACCTCGAGGATCCGGCGCTCGTGACGCTGGGCGTCTGCTACGAGAAGAACGCCCGCTTCGCCGGCGGCGCGTATCACCCCGTGCTCCGGCGCCTGGAGGTGTTCTCGGAGGCCCCGATCGCAAAGGCGATCCACGAGCACGAGAGGCTCGCAACGCTGACTCTCGAGGTCGAGGAGAAGGTCGCCGCCGCGGTCGCGAAGCTCCGCGAAAGAGGGCTCGTCAGCCCGTACCTCCGCTCGTTCGTCGTCGCTCGGATCAACCCGCTTCGCTGGATCCAGGGCGACGTCCCGCCCGCCGAGAAGGTCCTCACCACGATGCGCGACCGTGCCGCCAAGTTCAACGCCGAGAAGGTCAAGCAAGAGGACCTCACCCGCATGGGCGGCGGCGTTCCCGACGAAGAAGCCTGAACGCGAGCGCGAGGGCCGCGCTCGCTGCTCGGGTGCTCGCGTGACGACCGCTCGCGATCATCCGCGACGTCCTCCCGAGCTCGAGTCGGATGGGCGCGGCGACACCGATCGACCGTCGCACCGGCGAGCACGACCGAACGCGTGCAGCTGCGTGCGCCTCCACGCGAGCGCTCGGGGGCGCGCACGTTGCACGGCGAAAACGCGAAACCGGAAACGCGAAAGGAGCGTCCTCATGACGACCGAAAACGCTGCTGTGCTCTCGCCGGTGATGGCGGCCGCGCCGCCCGAGCGAGCGGGAAGACTGAGCTGGGGAGGTCTCATCGGCGGCCTCTTCGTCGCCCTCGCCGTATGGGTCCTCCTCACCGTCCTCGGTCTCGCGGTGAGCCTGGCCGCGATCGAGCCCAGCAATCCCGCCGCGTCGCTCCGAGGGGTCGGGACCGCGGCCGGCATCTGGTCCGTCGTCGCATGGATCGGCGCTCTCTTCGCCGGAGGCGCGGTCGCGGGCCACGCCGCGGGCATCCTCGAGCGTCCGCGCGGAGCCATCCACGGCTTCGTGCTGTGGTCACTCGCGACCGTGCTCAGCATCTTCCTCGTCGCGGGACTCTTGCGCACCGTCGTTCGAGGCGCACTGGCAACGGCGGAGTCGGCGGTGGCGGCCGCGGGCGCGGTCGGCGCGGAGGCCGGCCAGGTCCTGGAGCTCGACGTCGGCGCGGTGCTCCGGCCGATCAACAACCGGCTCCTCAGCGAGGGCAGGAGCCCGATCTCGCCGGCAGAGGTCCAGGCTGCGCTCCAGGACGTGACGGTCAGCGGCCTTCAGGCAGGGCGGCTCGACAAGAGCGCTATCGTCCGCACCCTCACCGAGAAGACGTCGCTCTCGCCGGGCGACGCGGACGACCTCGCAGACAGCGTCGTGGCGTGGTTCGACGAGCGCGCCGCCGTCGCGCAGGACGTCCGCGGCGCCGTGCTGTCGGCCGCAAGCACCACCGGCAAGGCGCTCTGGTGGGTCTTCTTCGGCATGACCCTCGGGCTCGGCGCGTCGCTGATCGGCTCCACGCTCGGAACCGGACGCAGGCAGAAGCGAGCGGCTGCGCTCGCCGTCATGGAGCGGCCTCCGCTCGAGACCACACGCGAAGCGCACGCATGAAACCTCACCTGGCCCGCATGGCCGAGCTCACCTGATCCGGTCGACGTTCGCCTCCCACTCCTTGCCGTCGAACGGCTCGACCACGAAGCGCGACGCAGCGTCACCATCGAGGCAGCGGACGTTCACGTCGACGCCGTCCGGGTGCGATCGCGGCGTGTAGAACGGGTGCACGCCGCAGAAGCGGCAGAACGTGTGCTTCGCGACGTGCGTGCCCCAAGTATACGTGGTGATCGCCTCCGAGCCCGACAAGAGCTCGAATGCGTCCTTCGTGACGATGAGATGAAGGAAGCCCTTCATCCCGCACATGGAGCAGTTGCAGTCGAGCGCGCGACGCTCGCTCGTGCGCACGCGAAAGCGCACTCGACCGCAATGGCAGCCTCCCTCGAGGAGGAGGCCCGTCGCCTCAGGGCTCGTGGCGCGCGAGCTCTCGGAGCGCATTCTTGATGCCCTCCTTCTGGGGAACGCTCGCCTGCTCGAGGTTGTCGGAGAGGCCGATCCCCGGAATGTGCGCGCCTGCGAGGAGCTTCGGCGGCGCGTAGAGCTCGTAGAACAGCTCCTCCACGACGCGACGGATGAGATGCTCGCCGAAGTTCGTCACCTCGGTGTCCTCGTTCACGCAGAGCACGCGATGCGTCTTCTTCACGCTCGCCTTGATCGCGTCCCAGTCGTACGGGTGAAGCGAGCGCAGGTCGATGACCTCGACCTCGATCTTCTCGCTGCTCGCCAGCTCGTCGGCGGCGGCGACGGCCATCGGGACGTTGCGCCCGTACGTGAGCACGGTGACGTCGCGCCCCTCACGAGCGGTGCGCGCCTTTCCGATCGGGATGTAGAGCTCCTCGAGCTTCGGCCATTCCGGCTTCCACTTGTTCCGCGCCTCGCCGATCGGAGCGTCGATCATCTTCGAGAGCGTCTTGAGGTCGCCCGGCTCGCCGGGGATCTCCTCGCCGGGGAGCGCCTTCACGCGGAGGAGCGCCTTCGGCTTGAGGAACATGACGGGGTTCGGGTCGACGATCGCGCTCAGCATCAGGCCGTAGGCATCGCGCGGGTTCGACGGCATCACGATCTTCCACCCCGGCGTCCGCGTCGCCTGAGCGTCGAACGAGTGGGAGTGGTAGATGCTGCCGCGGATGCCGGCGCCCACGGGCGTCATCATCACCATCGGCACGTTCCAGTCACCCGCGCTCGCCCAGTAGGTGTTGCCGGCGATCTTGAGGAGGTCGATGGTGTTGAAGGCGTAGTCGCAGAACTGGATCTCCGCGACCGGACGACGGCCGGCGAGCGCCAGGCCGATCGCCATGCCGATGACCCCGCGCTCGTCGAGCGGGGTGTTCCACGCGGTCTTCAGGCTCTGCGTTCCGGTGAAGACTCCGCCGAGCGGCGGCCCGACGTCCTCGCCGAAGATGTCGGTGACGCCGAGGCGCTCCTCTCCGACGTGGAGCGCCATCCGGATCGCTTGAATCATCGTCGCCATGTCTCAGCTCTCTCCTGCGACGTAGTTCTTGTCGGCAAAGACGTAGTCCCAGATCGACTCGGGCTTCGGCTGCGGCTCCTCACGAACACGCTTCGATGCCTCGAGCAGTTCCTCGGTGAACCGCGCGCGCATATCATCCATCTCGCTGCGAGTTCGCAGCTTCCTCTCCTCGAGCTTCTTCTCGAAGCGTGCGAGGCAGTCGACCTCGGTGGTCACGAAGTTCGCTCCCGAAGCGCTCGAGTGGCCGTTCAGGCGCGAGACCATCGCCTCGAGGAGGTAGGGCTTGCGCTCGGTGCGCACGTAGTCCATCGCCTTCTTGAGCGCGGCCCAGCTCGTCTCGACGTCGTTGCCGTCGACCGTCGCGGTCGGCATGCCGAACGCCTTGCCGCGATCGGAGACACGCGCCTCGCCGTGCTGCCCGTCCCAGGGGGTCGAGATACCGTACTGGTTGTTCGTCACCAGGATGAGGATCGGCAGCTCATGCCCCTTGCGGGAGCTCCACACGAGGCAGGTCGCGAAGTCGCCCTCCGCCGACCCCGCGTCACCGCCGGTGACGATGGTGATGCCCTTCGAGCCGACCGCGCGCTGCGCCATCGCCGTGCCGGGCGCGATCGAGTACTGGACCTCGATTGGCGACGACACCGGCGCGACGTTCCACTTCCTCGCCGAGTAGTGACCGGCGAAGTTGCGGCCCCGCGAGTAGGGATCGGTCGCGGTGTTCTTCATCTGCCGGAGCGCGTCCACCGGATCGGCTCCCAGCGCGAGGAGCGTGGCGCTCGAGCGGTAGTGCAGATGCAGGTAGTCGTGCTGGAGGCCCGTCCCCTTGTCGGCGAGGAGGCCGAGCGGAACGTTGAAGGCCTCCTCACCGGGACCGCCGATCCAGAAGTAGCCGTCGCCCTGACGGTACATCGTGATGAGGCGCTCCTCGAGGACGCGCGCCTTGAGCATCAGCTCGTGGATGCGGAGCTGGAGCTCGGGAGCGAGGTGGTTCTCGGAACCGTGCGAGGTGGCGCTCCCGCTCGCGAGCGAGGAGGAGGCCGATTGAGCCGTCGTGGACATCAGGCACGCGTTTTACCCCGAGAGCGCCCGGAAATGCCACGCCGGAGACTGCCGCGGTGCGGCGTACGACTCGGACGCGCACGGCGAGGCCTCGACGGGCCTCGCCGACGCGCGTCGTGCGCCGCGAAACGTGCGCGTCGGACGATGACGCAACGGCTGACCTCAGCCGCAGGAACCAGCTATCGTGACGGGCATGATCCGTCGTCGTCTCCTCGGCGTCGTCCTGGCCGCAGGGGCATGCACACCGTTCGACGAATCGCCGACCACGAGCACCGGCGAAGACGGAGGCAGCGCTGACGCCGGCGCCGATGCGTCTTCGTTGCCGAGCCCGCGCGACGCGGGCGAATCGCGCGACGCCGGCGACGGAGGCACGGGTGCCGGGTCGCCGTGCGCAGGCAAGCACGTCGTCTGCGAGGACTTCGACGGGGAGTGGTCAGGCTGGCAGACGGTCACTCACTCGAGCTCGCCGCTGAACGCGGACACCACGCGATTCGTCTCTCCACCGAGATCCCTCTCGGTCGAGGTGAACGCGAAGGTGAACGAGAACCATCCGTCGTTCCTCTCGCGGCCTTTCCCCGCCGCGCAGCGCTTCAGCCTCTCCGCCGACGTCCGCGCCGAGCTCACGGGTGCGCCGGACAGCGAGGTCGACCTCCTCGGCCTCGAGCTCGCTCCCCCCACCGGGATCCCCACCGAGATCCGCCGCTACTACGTCGCGATCATCGCCAGGTCGGACGGCAACTTCCACCTCGAGGTCAAGATCGAGGCCCCGGTCCAGCCGGTCGATATGTCCGTCGAGCTGGCCCCGATCCCCGCAGACTTCACCCGCATCTCGATCGACCTCGACCTCGCAGCGGGGACGATCGTCGGCGCCGCCGGCCCAGTGCAACAGGCGAGGCCCGTCACGACGGCGTCCAGCATGAGCGGCACGCTCGTCGTCGGCGCTGCCTGGGCCGCGAACTCCCGGGGGACCTACGCGATCAACGTCGACAACGTGGTCCTCGACTGAGTGGCCGCCGGCACGGCCACGTTTACGGGAGATTTCCGCAGGTGGCGGCCGCCCTCCGGGTCGCCCCAAAATTCCCCCGCGATCGCCCAAAACCGATACGATCGAGGTCGAGCGCTATGAGCGAAGATCTCATGCTGCCGCAGGTGCCCGAGGCGAAGCCGGAAGATCCGGAGGACGTCTCGTGGGCGCTGTCGACGGCGGAAGCGATGTGGGCCCGCGGCGATCACTCCGAAGGCATCAAGTGGGTGCGTCGTGCTGCCGAGGCAGCCTCCGAAGCGGAGAAGGACGCTCGCGCGCTCGAGCTCGCGAAGGCCGCGGCGGATCTCACCGGGCTCGTCACACGGCAGACGAGCCGCGCGTCGATTGACCTCGAAGAGGTCGACCCGATGTCCGAGCCCGCACCTCCTCCCGTCCCGCCGGCACGGCATGCCACGCCCCCGAAGCCGCCGCCGAAGCCGAGCGGCGTCGCTGCGCCGAGGCCGCTGCCGACGTCGGTCACGAAGCTGGTCGCGACGCCGAGCCGGCCGCCGGCTCCCCTGCCCTCGCGAACGTCCCAGCCACCGGCGCCGCGAGCCTCGCAGCCGCCGAAGGGCAAGCCGCTCGGCACGAACACGCCGAGCAAGCCCGCGAGCGTCCGCCCCGGCGCGTCGACGAAGAAGAGCTCGCGGAAGTCCCGCGAGCACCTCGACGCGGAGGCACGCGAGGCGCAACAGGTCGCCGACGCCTCGCAACAGGTCGCGGCCGACGACGGCGCTGCCGGCAACCTGCTCTCCGCCGACACCGCCGAGACCGCGGCGATCGACATCCCGATGCTGCGCCCCCGTCCGGAGATCGGGAACAACGAGCCCACGTTCGTCGGACGCATGAGCGACCTCACGAAGCCGACGGGCCGCTCGACCGACGAGTGGGACGCGTCGCCGACCGAGAACCTGACGGGTGACGAGCTTGCGTTCGCCGACGGCGATCGCAAGACCGTGGTCGGCGCACCGCCGACCGACTTCAAGTCGACGATGCAAAGCTTCCCGCGCCCCGGCGGAAAGGCTGTGGCGGCGGCGGTCCCGAACAAGGGGTCCCCGAACAAGGGCGGCCCGAACAAGGCGGACGGCGTTCGGCCCGCGTCGAATGCTCCCGTGACGGTCGCCGGGTCGATGCTCGCGCACGACGGCAGCGCTCCGCCGGCCGCGCCAGTCCCGCGCCGAACGAGCATCACGAACGAGCAGCACGACCCAGGCATCGCGACGTCGCAGGCGGTGCGCGTCGTGGTCTGGCGCGACGCGAACGGCGTTCATGTCGCGCCCGCGGGCACGGTCGTGTCCGCGATCACGGTGGACGCGATGCTCGTCGCCCTCGAGCCCAACGCCGACTTGACGGCTTGGCTCACGCAGAAGGGACGCTGAGCCGTCAACGGCTCTCTTCTGCTCGCGACGCGCGACCCGCGACGCGAACGGCAGAAGTCCCTCCGCGAAAAAGTTTCGCTCGTCGGCGGGCAAGCAGAGCCGGAACAAAAACGACTCCTCGACGGTCGGAGCCCGCGGAAATCCCCGGCGAATCCCCGCGGGGCACACGACGAGATCCCTCCCCCGTCCGCCCGGAGGAACGTCCCCGCATAGATACGCTCGGGGTCCGGCCCGTGCTAGAAGAGGCGATCGTATGTTCGACGATTTCGGCATCAACGCAGGGTTCGTCGAGGATCTGCACGCGCAATATCGGCAGAGCCCTCAACTGGTGGAAGAACACTGGCGGAGCTACTTCGCTTCGCTCGAGCGCGGAGAGTCGCCTCCGCCCCCCACCGGAAACGGTCACGCGCATCCCAACGGAGGCACGAACGGCAACGGTGCGCTCGCGCACGCGTTCAAGGCACCCGCCGCCGCGCTCCACGTCAACGGCGTGGCGCCCATCGCCGCCGTCCCCGGTCCGCGCGACGAGCGCCTGGCGACGGCCGCGCTCTCCGGTCGCGTCACCCAGCTCGTGAACGCGTACCGCGTACGCGGTCACCTGTTCGCGAAGATCGATCCGCTCGGCACGCCGCCCGAGGCTGCCCCCGAGCTCGAGCTGGCGAACTTCGGGCTGACCGAGGCCGACTACGACGTCGAGTTCCCGACGGTCGGCATCGGCGGCCTCCCCGGCCGCGCCACCCTCCGCCAGATCATCGCGCACCTCTCCGCGACGTACTGTGGGTCGATCGGCGTCGAGTACACGCACATCGAAGAGCCCGACGCACGCGAGTGGCTCCAGAACGCGATGGAGTCGACGCGCAACCGCGCGCAACTCGACAACGCGGAGCTCGTTCGCATCCTCAAGCACCTCACGGACGCCGAGATCTTCGAGCAGTTCGTGCACAAGAACTTCGTCGGCGCGAAGCGCTTCTCGTGCGAAGGCGCCGAGAGCATGATCTCGATGCTCGATCTGCTGATCGACTACGCCGCCGGTCACGGTGTCGAGGAGATCGTCATCGGCATGGCCCACCGCGGCCGCCTGAACGTCCTCGCGAACATCATGAACAAGAACGTCCGCGAGATCTTCGCGGCGTTCCGCGACTCGAACCCCGAGCGCAACCTCGGGCGCGGCGACGTGAAGTACCACCTGGGCGAGTCGATGGACCGCCCGACGACGAGCGGCGGCACCGTCCACCTCTCGCTCGCCTTCAACCCGAGCCACCTCGAGTTCGTGAACCCGGTCGTCGAGGGCCGCGTCCGCGCCAAGCAGGATCGGCGCAAGCGCCTCGGCGTCATGCCCCTCCTCATCCACGGCGACGCCGCGTTCATGGGCCAGGGCGTCATCCCGGAGACGTTGAACCTCGCCGGGCTCGAGGGGTACGCCACGGGCGGCACCGTCCACCTCGTCGTGAACAACCAGATCGGCTTCACGACGCTGCCGCAGGACTCGCGCTCGACGCGTTACTGCACCGACATCACGCGGATGATGAAGGTCCCCGTCTTCCACGTGAACGGCGAGGATCCGGAGGCCGTGATCCAGACGGCGCGTCTCGCGACGGAGTTCCGCCAGAAGTTCGGCAAGGACGTCGTCATCGACATGCTTTGCTACCGCCGCTACGGCCACAACGAGGGCGATGAGCCGCGCTTCACGCAGCCGCTCATGTACAAGCTCATCGACCACAAGCCGACGGTCCGCGAGGTCTACGTCAAGAAGCTCGTCGAGAGCGGACAGATCACGCAGGAGCAAGGCGACCAGCTCAAGGCGAACCGCCAGGCCGCGCTCGCGCAGGCCCTGGAGGAGGAGCGGAAGGGCGACTTCCTCGTCCCGCCGAAGGCGATGGGCGGCGTCTGGGCTTCGTACATCGGCGGTCCTGACAAGAACGTCGAGGAGGTCCCCACGGCGGTGCCGCTCGAGGTGCTCGGCGACCTCTCGACGCGCCTCGCCGAGCTCCCCGCGGACTTCAACGCGAACCCGAAGGTGAAGGCCGTCCTCGACACGCGCCGCGAGCGCGTCCTCGGCGGCCAGCCGTTCGACTGGGGCACCGGCGAGCACCTCGCGTTCGCCTCGCTCGTGTCCGAAGGCCGGACGATCCGCATCACCGGACAGGACGCGCGGCGCGGGACGTTCACCCATCGTCACGCCACCCTCTTCGACGCGAAGACGGGCGCGCGTTACACGCCGCTGTCGAACCTGGGCACGGGTAAGTTCGAGGTCCACGACAGCCCGCTCTCGGAGGCAGGCGTCCTCGGCTTCGAGTACGGCTACAGCCTCGACAGCCCCGATGCGCTCGTCATCTGGGAGGCGCAGTTCGGCGACTTCGCCAACGGTGCGCAGGTCATCATCGACCAGTTCATCGTCTCGGCGGAGGACAAGTGGCTCCGCCTCTCCGGGCTCGTGCTCCTCTTGCCTCACGGCTACGAGGGCCAGGGACCGGAGCACTCGAGCGCACGCATCGAGCGCTTCCTCCAGCTCGCGGCCTCGGACAACATCCAGGTCTGCAACCTGACGACGCCCGCGCAGCTCTTCCACGCGCTCCGGCGACAGGTGCACCGTCCGTGGCGCAAGCCGCTCGTCATCTTCACTCCGAAGAGCCTCCTCCGCCACAAGGAGGCGGTCTCCACGGCAGCGGACCTCGCCGAAGGCACGTTCCAGCGCGTCATCGCCGACACGGAGACCGATCCGGCGAAGGTGAAGCGCGTGCTCCTCTGCTCGGGCAAGGTCTACTACGACCTCCTCGACACCCGCCGGAAGCTCGGTCGCGACGACGTCGCGATCATCCGCCTCGAGCAGCTCTATCCGATCAACGACGAGCTCTCGCGAGTGCTCTCCGCCTACAAGGACGGTACGCGCCTCGTGTGGGTCCAGGAGGAGCCCCGCAACATGGGCGCCTGGTACTTCATGAACTCCAACCTCACGAAGATCATCGGCGAGCGTCTCCCGCTCTCCGTCGTCTCGCGTCCGGCGGCGGCGAGCCCCGCGACGGGCAGCAAGGCGAGCCACGATCTCGAGCAGAAGCGCCTCCTCGACGAGGCCCTCGCACTATGAGCGGAGAAGCGTGGCACGCCGATCGTGCGTGCCACGCTTGAGCTCCAGCGGGAGAGAGGCTCACGATGAACGGTCGAACGTGATGGATCGCCATCCATCGCGTATCGACCGTTGTCGCGTCAGCGTCAGAACGAAACGCCGGCCCAGAGGCGCGGCTCCCACTGCGAGATCACACCCACGGTCGTCGAGCTCGTCGTCGTGAACGCGAGAGGCGTGACGCCGATCACCATGGGGCCGAGCGGGAACTGCGCGCCCATCCCGTAGCGAAGGCCGTACGCGTTCGTGTCACTGAAGAAGTCACTCTTGAAGTCGAACCACGTGTGGTGAGGAACGAACGTGAAGAGCACCTCGAAGTGGCGGCCGGCTTCGAGCGCGAGCTCGACGACGACCCCGAACGAGACGTGAATCGCATCGACGTTCTCGTACCGGCGACCTTCGATCCCGAGATCGAGTCGTGACCTCCGCCCGATCCGCAGCCGATAGAGCCCGTCGACCTCGCCGGCCCATCCGCTCGCCACATCGGGACGTGCGAGCGTGAGTGACGAAGCGAGGGCGACGCGAATGGTCGCCACACGCGAGGCTCCGTCGTCCTGCTTCTTTGCGTCCGTCGGCGATGCCGGCCGCGACACGACCTCGACCGGCGAGCGCGACGGGCGGCTGCAAGCCTCGCACCCCACCAGATCGATAGGGATAGCCGCCCAGTCCTTCGGCTTTTCCCGTGGCCGAGGACGCATTCGCGTATCCCCATACGCACAGCTACGCGCGTATCGGGCTTCACACTGTCGCGCTCGTTCGAGCCCTTGACGCGCCCGCTCCAGCTGGTGCCTGATGCGCGCCGGATGCAACACGAAGTGTTCTGGGCACTTGGCCTGTTCTTGGCGATCGTCGTGGTCGCCGCGCTCGTGAACCGCTTCAACGCCGCCCACCGCCTCCGCGTTCGACGCGTCGTCATCCTCTTCGTCCTCTACGTTGCGGCCTTCGCCCTGCACTTGGCGCTCGACGCCGCCGGAGCGAAGGTCTGGTCGTCTCGGGTCCTCGTCGGCGCGGAGCTCCTCAAGGCGTTCACGATGGTGAATCTCGGGGCGACCGCGACGTTCTCGGTGCTCCTCCCGCTCACCAGCGTGGCGTTGCCGATGATCGCGAGCGATCTGCTCGTCGGCGTCGGCTACATCGCCGCGACCCTCGGTGTCCTCTCCACCCACGGCCTCAACCCGACCGGAGCGCTCGCCTCGGCGGCAGTCGTCAGCGCCGTGCTCGCGATCTCGCTCCAGAGCACGCTCGGGAACATCCTCGGCGGCGTCGCCCTCCAGCTCGACGGATCGATCCACGAAGGCGACTGGATCCAGCTCGACAACGGCAGGCAGGGACGCGTCCACGCGATCCGCTGGCGCCACACCGTCCTCGAGACGCGCGACTGGTCGACCATCATCGTGCCGAACGCGCAGCTGCTCGCGAACAACATCATGATCCTCGGCAAGCGGGGCGGACGCGGCGTCCCGCAGCGGCAGTGGATCTGGTTCAACGTCGACTTCCGCTTTCCGCCGACGAAGGTGGTCAAGACCGTCACCGATGCGCTCTGCTCCGCGCCCATCGCCGGCGTCGCCACCGACCCGGCGCCGGACGTCGTCTGCATGGACTTCGCCAAGGCCAACGGCGATAGCTTCGCCAGCTATGCCGTTCGTTACTGGCTCCCCGACATGAACCAGACCGACTCGACGGCCTCGCGCGTCCGCGCGCGCGTCTTCACGTCACTCCGGCGTGCAGGCATCCCCCTCGCGCTCCCCGCGGCCACGACCTGGATCCAGGTCGACAACGACGAGCGGCAGCAGCGCAAGAAGGAGCGCCAGGTGTCCGAGCGCTTCGACGTGCTCCGCAACCTGCCCCTGTTCCGCTCGCTCACCGACGAGGAGGTCAGGACCCTCGCCGCAGGTCTGAGCCACGTGATCTACACTGCCGGCGAGGTCTGCACGCGCCAGGGCGCCGTCGCCCACTGGCTCTACATCCTCACCTCGGGCACGGTGGAGATCCGGACATCGATCGATCCCGACGGCGCGGACGGCCCTGCGCTGCCGACGTCGAAGGTGGTGAACCGACTGACCGCCCCGGAGGTCTTCGGCGAGATGGGCTTGATCACCGGCCAGTCTCGCACCGCCGACGTCGTCGCGACCACCGACGTCGATTGCTACCGCCTCGACCGAGAGACGTTCGAGAAGATCCTGCTCGCACGACCGGAGATCGCGACGGAGCTCTCCGACCGCCTCGCCAAGCGTCGCGTCGAGCTCATCGCCGTGCGCGACGGTCTCGACGAGAAGGCCCTGCTCGCACGCCAGTCGATGGAGCGCGACCAGATCCTCGGCGCGATCCGTTCCTTCTTCAGCCTCTGAGGAGACCTTCGTCGTGATTGGCTTCGAGATTGGTACCCGCAGCGGAGAGGAGCTCGTTCGCTTCATCCGCACGCTCGGACAGCATCGCTACGTCGCGAGCCGTCTTCACCTCGTCCACGCGTTCGCGATCGAGGCCGCCGGCGAGCACCCTGCCCTCGCCGACGGCGCCGCATGGGCGCGGCGCGCGATCGGCTCGGCAGGCGCGCTCGACCTCGCCTCCAAGGACGAGCGTCTGTTCCGACGCGCGAGCGATGCCGAGGTCTGTGCCGTGCTCGAGACCTTCTGGACGTCGGGTGACGCGGCGGACGCGGCGAAGGCGCGCCTCCGCGAGCGCCTCGCGTCGGTGGACGCTCTCCCGGACGAGGCCCTCCTGCCGTTCGACGAGTCGCGGGAGGAAGACGTCTTCCCCGTGCTCGTCGATGCTGGCTGGGAGCTGCTCTCGCTCGCACACCTCGACTTCGAGAGGCACAAGGGCGCGATCCAGTCCTTCGACGATTTCGAGGTCGCGCGCTTCGAGGAGGAGAGCGCGATCCCTCCGCTCGTGACGCTGCACGAGCTGCCGATCCTCGGTGGCCTCGAGCTGCTCGGGGCGATCGACGAGACCGGCCAGTCGCGCGCACCGTTCGTGCTCTGGCAGCAGGGCCACGAGACGTACCTCGACTACGTCCTCCGCGGCGTGCTCCGGGCCTCCAAGATCACCGTCGACGACTAACGGCTGAGGCTTTCGCGCGCTCGAGCCGGTGCACGCCGCGCGAAGCGCTCGCGCCCCTGCGCCGAGGCGCGAACAGCGGAGCTCAGGCGTCGGCGTCGTCCGCGGACTTCGTCTTCGCTTCGTTCGCGAGCGCGACCGACGTCGCCCTCGCGGTCGAGTCCGCGTCGACCGTCGAGGCAGAAGCGAGCGCACCCGAACTCGACGGGACAGCGCGATTCCACGGCTCTTTGGCCGTCTTGAGGACCGCTGCGACCCAGACGATGAGTCCCGCGACGACCACGGCCGTCACGGAGTAGAGCACGTTGGCTTCGGGCATCGCTCCGCGCATCGTAGTCGTGCGAGGATGCGTGCGTGAAGCCCAAAGTGGGAAAGAAGCAGCCGGCGCGTGCGCGTCCGGCAACGAGCGGCGCCCTGCAGACCGACATCGTGATCCCCGGACTCGCCGATGCCCGCAAACGCATCGACGCGCTCGACGATCAGATCCTCGATCTCCTGGGCCGGCGGGCAAACGTGGCACGCGACATCGCCGAGAAGAAGCGCGCCGCGGCGATGCCGGTCTTCCATGACCCCGAGCGCGAGCGTCGCGTCCTCGAACGGCTCATCGGTAAGGGAGGCGAACGCTTCCCGCCCGACGCCATCCGCGCGGTCTTCCGTGAAGTGATGAGCGCCTGCCTCTCCGTCGAGCAGCCACTCCGCGTGGCCTACCTCGGCCCGGAGGGGACGTTCACGCAGCTGGCAGCGCGGCGTCTGTTCGGGCTTCAGGCGCGCTACCGCGAGTGCGCCACGATCGACGCCGTGTTCGAGGCTGTGTCGAGCAAGGACGCGGCGTATGGCGTCGTGCCGTTCGAGAACTCGACCGAAGGCGCCGTGAGCATGACCTCGGACGCACTCCTCGACGACGACCTCGTGATCCGGCAGGAGTGCGTGCTCCCGATCGCGCACGCGCTCCTCTCCCGCGCGCCGTCACTGTCGGCGATCACGACGGTCTATTCGCACCCGCAAGCCCTCGCGCAATGTCGCTCCTGGCTCGCGAAGCACCTGCCGCGCGCTCAGGTCGTCCAGACGACGTCGACGGCCGCGGCCGCCCGCGAGGCCAAGGCCGACGATCACGCGGCGGCGATCGCGGCCGAGATCGCCGCCGAGATCCACGCGCTTCCGGTCGTACGGTCGAACATCCAGGATCGCGCCGAGAACGCGACGCGCTTCGTCGTGGTCGCACGCGAAGACGCTCCTCCGACCGGACGCGATCGCACGACGATCGCCTTCGGCGTCGCCGACGAGAAGGGCGCGCTCCGCCGCGTTCTCTCCGTGCTCGAAGACTGCGATGTGAACCTGACGCGCATCGAGTCTCGACCGAACAAGAACCGCGCGTGGCACTACCTGTTCCTCGTCGACCTCGAGGGACATCGCAAGGACGAGCCGGTCGCACGCGCGCTCGCCGCGGTCGCGAAGAGCGCCGACTTCGTGAAGGTCATCGGCAGCTATCCACGCGCCGAGCCTGCTGCCGAAGAGATGCGACGCACTCCATCTCCCTCCGAGAAGACGCCGCGCCGCCGGAGACGATGACGGCGATCCTCCGTCTCCTCTTCTTCGTCGGCACCCTCGCGCTCGCGCTCGCGGGCTGCGCGTCGCCGCCAGGGAGCGAGTACGTCCCCGGCATCTTCGCGTCGGCGCTCGCCGGGTCGGACGACGTCGAGCTCACCTACGAGCTCGATGGCATGCCCCTGGGCTCCGCCGGCTTCGGCGAGGACCTCCGCGCCCTCGCCCTCCGGCGGCTCAGCGCAGGACGGATCAGCGCCGACGTCACGCAGGACGAACGGCGCGTGCGCATCGTCGTCGACGAGGCCTACGCCCCGCGCGTCGACGAGCTCGTCACGTGGACCGGAACGCTCCTGCTGCTGGAGCCGGATCCCGATGTCCTCCTCACACCCGGCGACTCCTCGGGCCCGCTCGTCCTACGACGAGACGGCGCGGACCACTGGTACGAGGGCTCGCGCGCGGACGTCCTTCACGCGATCGAGAACTGGCCCGTGGACCGCGATCATCGGCTCCTCGCCGAGCCGATGTGGGGCTCGACCGACGACCGAGGGGCCCAGCGCTGGCGTACGCGCGTCGTCAAGGCCGAGCCCACGGGAGAGCTCGGTGACGGCGCGCTCGTCGGCTGGGGCGACGGTCCGTCGCTTCGTATCCGCGGAACGAGCGGCTCGCCTTCCGAGTCCGCCGTCCAGAACGCGAAGGACCGCGCTGCAAAGCACGTCGTCGCGCGCGGACGCATCTCGCTCGGGGCCCCGACCTTCGGCGAGGCCGGCGCGCTCCACCTCTCGTTCGGCACCGGCGCCGAGGCCTACGCGCGCGCGCAGCAAGAGCGGCAGCTCCTGACGACACCGCGTCTCCCTCCCCTCCGGCGCGTCGGCGCGGTCGGGCTTCCGCCGAACCGCGGCCTGGCGCTCGCGTGCCTCGTCGTGCCGGTGCTGCTCTCGCTCGGATGGCTCGTGTTCGTGCGCCGCTTCGATCGCGCTCACCCGGAGCCGATGTGGCTCGTCGGCGTGACGTTCCTCTTCGGGGCGGCCGCGGTGGTGCCCGCGGGCCTCGCCGAGGCAGGCTTCGCTCGCGCGTCGCCGTGGCTCGATCCGAACCTCGTCACCTTTGGCGGAAGGACATTCGCCTTCCCGCTCGCATTCGTCGTCTTCACGGTCGTGGTCGGTCTCTCCGAGGAGGGCTCGAAGCGCCTCGCCGCGCAGCTCGCCGTACGGCGGCGCGAGTTCGACGAGCCCGTCGACGGCATCGTCTACGGCATCGTCGCGTCTCTCGGCTTCGCCGCCGCGGAGAACATCCGCTACTTCGCCATCGGTCGCCTCACGGCGCCTCTCGTAATCGCCCGCTGCTTCATGAGCGTGCCGGCGCACATGTTCTTCGGCGCGCTGTGGGGATACGCGCTCGGCGCGAAGCTCGTCGACGGAAAGACGCGAACGTGGGCGTGGCTGCTCCTCGCCGCGGCGTGCCACGGCCTCTTCGACGCGCTGCTCTCGACCGAGGGAGCCGGGATGCTCGCGGTGATGCTCAACGTCGGGCTCGCATCGGCTTTCGTCGTCCTCGTGCGCCGCGCGCTTCGCCACGGCGTGGTCACGAAGGAGATGCTCGCGATCCGTGCGGAAGATCGCGCCCTGATCCGCGTCGGACGTCCTGCGCTCTTCTGGGTCTCGGCCGTGCTGCTCCACGTCCTCGCGGTCGGGATCTTCGTCCTCGGCGCATACTGGCAGCTCTCGCGACATCGACCGTCGATGACGTTCGTGGCCGGCTCGAGCGCGATGCTCGCCCTCCTCGCGGTCGCCGCGCTCGGCGTCACGCAGACGGTCCCGCTCGACGTCGCGATCGACGATTACGGCGTGACCTTCGCCGGAGCAGCACGCCCGTGGCGAAGGATCCGAGGCTTCTCGGTCCGGGTCGATCGCGTGGAGCTCGACTGCGAGGGTGGCCCCATCGTCCTCGGCCCCGCGCCACCTCCCGCGATCGAGGCGATCGCCGCCGAGCTCGCGAAGCGTCTCGGCTCCGGCGGCAGCGATCGCCTGCTCACGCTCGAGAGCAGCCAGGACGCGAGGGTCGACGCGGTGGGCTGACGGCGCCCGCCGTCACGTCACTCGTGAACGACGATGAGCGTGCCCGGCTTCTCGGCCGTCGACCAGACGCCGTGCCAGTTGTCTGGCATCCGCGGCTCCGACCAGTTGAAGAGCGCCCGGGCGTCCGCCGGCGCCATGTTCGTGCAGCCGTGGCTGCGGGTTCGGCCGAAGTTGTTGTGCCAGAACGCGCCGTGAATCGCGTAGCTGCCGCTGTAGTACATGATCCAGGGGACGTCCTCGATCGAGTACGGACCGTCGCTCGCGACATCGCCGTCCATCGTCGCCGCGATGTGCTTCTCGCGGACGCGCCACGTGCCGGTCGGCGTCTTGTGGTTCTTTTCCTTGTTCGTCTTGTCTTCCCGGCCGGTCGACACGGCGGTCGCGAAGACGGGCTTGTCTCCCTCGAACGCAACGAGGGTCTGCGTCGAGAGGTTGACGTCGATCCACTTCTCGCCGGGAGCCAGCTCCTTCGGGGGATTTCCCGGGTTCGTCTTCACGACGTGGGAGGCCTTGACCCACCACCCCTCGTCGGTCTCGTCGTACCTCGAGCCGTCGATCGACACAGTGTCGCCCGTGAGCTTGAGCACCGTGTGACGCGCGAGCGAGTCGGCCGCGGTGACAGCCTTCCGGCTGGCGCTGACGTTGTACTTCGTCGCCTTGTGGAACGTGACGATGCCGACCTGCGATTTGCTCCCGGGCTTGCAGAGGTCGGGCGTCGGCTTCCTCGTGGCGGCGCCCGCAGCATCGTCGGCAGCGTCGAGCCAGATCCCCTGGAACTTGCTCGCGGCCTTGTGGACGTAGATGCGCTCGAACGGAGCGATGAGGGTGTTCGTGGTACGCCACCACTTCGAGCCCTTCTCGCTCATCTCCTTGTCGAGCCCGACGAAGAAGCCCTTCACCATCCGGCGGGCCATCGGGCCTTCGCCCCTGAGCTCGTCGAGCGTGACGGTAGGCTTTCCGCCGTCGTACTGGCGGAGGTACCACGGGGTCGAGTTCTCGACCTCCTCGGCCCCGAGCCCGAACGGATCGGTCGTGGTCGCGGTGATCGTGGTCGTCGTCTTTGCGAGCGTGAGCGGAACGCCAGCGTCGAGGTCGTCGCCGTAGGACGCGACGCTCTCCTCCGACGGCTCGACCGGCTTCGCCTTCTTCGGCTTCGGAGCGAGCCACGGCTCGAGCTTGAGGCGCTCCTCCCGCGACGGAATCGTGCGGTAGAGCGGCGTGCCGTTGGAGACGTTGTAGCCGTACTGGTAGGGAAGCGAAGACTCGAGGTCCGGCGGATGGGGGGCGAATTTGATCTTCGGATGGTTGAGGTCGAGCGAAGCGTACCGCCCGCACACGAAGCCGCCCTGGACGAGCTCGTACCAGCCGTCCTTGCAGTTCGACTTGGCGTGCGGCTGCGGAAGAACGGGAACCTTTTGTCCCTGCCGGATGTATCCGATGCGGACAGCTCCCTTGTCCCCCTTGTCCTTGTTGCGATCCTCGTCCTTCTTCGGCCACGCCATGTCGCTCATGATCGGCGTCTGGCCGAAGAGCGCCCCGATGAGGGGGCCGTCGTACGTCACCGGCTCGTCGGCCGCGGTGGGCTGCGCACCGTCCCCAGCGTCGGACTTGCCGTCGATGGCCGCATTCGCATTCGCATGGGCAGCCGCAGGCGCGGCAGAGCTGACCGCGCTGGTCGGGGGAGCGGCCGTCGTCTTCGTCGGATGGGAGGGGACTGGCTCCGACTTCGACTCGCTGCACGCCGCGATGCCGCCGGCAAGGCCGGAGGTCGCGAGGACGAGGGCAACGATCGGACGGGACATGGGACCGGGAATTCGGGTGCTAGCTCGCATGGGACTGCGCGGGCGTCGAGCCGTGGGCTCGGGTTTGGTCGTGAAATGCCAGAACGCGGGAAATACAGCGAGTTTTTTGCAATCGACTCGAGGCTCTGGGTGGGGTCTTGCAGGACGAGGGAGCACGGGCGTACGGACACGCCTTAGCCAAGGTCGTGCCGGCGCCGGCCACCACTCATTCACCGGGAATTCCATGGTCTTGGGCTATGCTTCGTCTTAGGGTGTGGGCGTGAAGGGTCGATCGCGTGGCTAGGGAGACGCATCCCCCTCCGTCCTCGGCCCCCAGTCCGTTCGGGCTCCCCGGGCTCGGAAAGGGCCGTGGCTACCCGCTCCACGGCGACCCGACCCGGGGCGCGGCGCTCGATGCGCCGACCGCTCCCCACGCGACGAGCCCGGTCGAACGGCCGTCGAAGCTCACCGGGCCGGCACGGTTCTGGAGCGGCGGGCGGATGCGCACCGTCCTCGCCCTCACGTTCGCCTTCTCGCTGGCGATGCACTGGTTCATCGCGCCGTGGAACCTCCTGCCCGACAGCTCGGGCGTCGAGTTCAAGGATCCGGAAGGCGACCTCTCGATCCCGGTCGACCTCCTCGGAGAAGAGGCTCCGCCCGCGCCCGCGCCCGCACCGCCCGAACCGGTGCCCGAACCGCCGACGCCGGAGGCGACGAAGGACCCGACCGCACCGCGCAAGCCGGACGCCGGCGCGAAGATCGTCGATGCCGGCGTAGACGCGGCCGTGAAGCTCGCGGAGATCCACGATGCCGGCGCCGGCGAGGTCGACGACGCCGACGGCGGCGCACCGACCGACGCGGGCGAAGCAGACGGCAGCGCGAGCGACGACGGTGGTCTCGTCGCAACCGCCGATGCGGGCGGCGGGCCTGGCTCCGGAGGAGGACCGCGCGATCCGGAGAGCATGTTCGGCCTCTCGAAGGTCGTGAACGCAGGCGTCCAGAACGTCGTGCTCGGCGTGAACGTCGCGCTAATCCGCAAGCACCCCGTCGGCGCGCGAATGGGGCCGGTGCTCCAGGCGATCCCGCAGTGGAGGGACTTCCTGCGGGGAGCGCCGTCGCCGGTCGATCCCATCCGTGACACGGACTGGATCCTCATCTACGGCCCGTCGCTGATCCACACCGAGAAGGATGCCGTGCTCGTCCGCTACAACGCGAACGACGACACGGTCGACGCGACGCTCGCGTCGATCGCCCAGAGCTACGACAAGGGCGGCCCGTTCGACGCAGGCGTGCCTGGCGTGAGAGGCTCGCTCGGCTTCGCCGACAACGCCCAGCGCGTGTTCCTCCGCCCACAGTCGAAGCTCCTCGTGATCGTCCCGCCGTCGCATGCACACGAAGCAGCGCTGACGTTCAGGAAGCAGGTGCCGCGCGGACCGTCGCCGTCCGAAGCGATGCGCCTCATCGTCAACAACCCGTCGAACCAGATCTCGATCCCGGGACTCAAGTTCTCCCAGTCGCTGAAGCAGATCCGACTCTGGATCGTCCCGCGCGCCGACGGCGGCGCAGACGTCTACGCCGAAGGCGACTGCACCGACGAGGCCTCTGCGATCGACTCCGCCGATCGCCTCACCGAGCTGCTCAAGCGGCAGAACAGCCTCGGCGTCCGCTTCGCGACGCGCGGCCTCCTCAACAATGCAGCCGTGATCGCCGAGGGGAGCCGCATCAAGCTCCACATCGTCGCGACCGCGGAACAGCTCGAGGCCGTGCTTCAGCTCACCGCCGCCGCCGTCAACGCGCAGTTGGCGCCTGCAAGCGGAGGCGGTGGCGGCCCCGCTCCGCAAGCACCGTCACCGCGCGAGTGACTCGGCTCCGGCTCGGTCCTGATGATCAGGGCCGCCTCGTCGTGGTAATCGAGGAAACATGCGTGCTCACCTCCGTTCGCCGATCTGCGGCGTCGCGATCCTCGCCACCGTCTCTCTCCTGCTCGGCGCCGTCGCCTGCTCGAAGAAGGTCGAAGAGCTCCCGCCGAGCGAATACACGCCGGCGTCGGCCACACCGCTCCCGCCCGGCCCCGACACGCTGCAGAAGGTCGACGAGGTGGTCGGCACCGGCCCGGAGGCAAAGACCGGCGACAAGGTGAAGGTGCACTACACCGGCACGCTGATGAACGGGAAGCAGTTCGACAGCTCGGTGGGCAAGTCGCCGTTCGAGTTCGAGCTCGGCAAGGGGAGCGTCATCAAGGGCTGGGACGAGGGCGTGCCCGGCATGAAGGTCGGCGGAAAGCGCAAGCTCACGATCCCGTGGCAGATGGCGTACGGCGAGGTGGGCAGCGGCTCGATCCCGCCGAAGGCCGCGCTCAACTTCGACGTCGAGCTCCTCGAGATCGTCGGCGCCGACGCGAAGAAGTAGCTCGCACTAACGCCGAAGGCGGCGCCGAGCGGCGGCAAGCGCGAGCGCGATCCCGACGACAGGAAGCCACGATGCGCCGCCGAGCGCGCGGGGAGCCGACGAGCAGGCTCCGCCGTTCTGCACGATCCTCCGTCGCGCCTTCTTTTTCTTCTTCGGCGTCACGTCCTCGTCGTCGTCCTCAATCGCTTCGTCGCCGTCCTCGTCAACATCGGTCGCCTCGTCGTCGGTGGTCGAGGTGTCGACGTCCACGGGCGGCTCGTCGTCCGTCTCGGGCGCGTCGGTGGTGGCGGGGAGCGGATGCCCCGCCGCCTGCGCCGCTTGACGGATCAACTGCTCGTTGAAGCGGACGCCTGCATAGATCGACGGGAGGTCGACGCAGCCGTTGCCGTGAGCGCCGGTCTGGGGAAAATCCGGGATCCCGCGCGACGTCACGGCGACGACGGCTCCGGCGGCATCGAAGAGCGGGCCGCCGCTGTCGCCGTAGCAGGTGGACTCGCCGGTCGCGACGTCGCCCTGCGGGAGCGCGTAGCTGATGCTCGCGTTTTGCTTCGTCTTGTACTGGAGCGTCTTCGGCCCCACGCCGAGCACCGTCGTCGTCCGCTGCATGCGCTGCGCGAGGCTGCGGTCCTGCCCGTCGACCCCGTAGCCCACCGCGGTCGTCGCCTCGTTCGCCGCGAGGGCCGAGAAGCGAACCGGCGCGATCTTCCCGCCGACGACGTCGCGATCGAGCTGGATGAGCGCGACGTCGAAGCTGCACATGTTCGAGGTCGCGGGGACGAAGATCTTTGCGCCTCGCGCCGCCGGAGCTCCGTTCGGACGCGCATTCACCCCGAGCATGATCGCGATCGAGCTCGGTTGCGCCTGCGTCCCGTAGCTCGCGCACTCGGCTTCACCGGTCGGCTGGGCAACGCAGTGCCGCGCCGTGAGCACCAGGTTCGGCGCGATGAGCGTGCCCGTACACGCCTGCTGCCCGTTCTGAGCGAGCATCACCGTCGCGTCCTGAGCGGTCGTCGAGACCGTGCCGCCGACCATCGCCTGCCCGGAGGTCTCGGTCGTCTCGTCGGCGGGAGCAGCGCAGGCGGTGACGGAGACGGCGAGGAGAGATGCCGTGAGCCAGGGCGAGACGCGCTTGGACATCGTCCTCGCGCCATTGCAGCGTGTGCGCCAGCGCAGCTCTCCGCGTTTTCGGGGTGATCCGCGGGGTGATCCGGGCGATGCGCTGGATGTAGGCATCGCGATCGGGAATTGCCCACCCCCCGACGATCGCGCGGATCATGGGACAGGCGAGGAGCACCCCACGCGCACGGGCGCACGCGACGTCCTCGCGAGCAACTACTTCAGCTGGCAGATGCGCGCTTGCTTGAAGAACGCCTTGGTCTGACGCGTGAAGAAGCCGACGGCCCCCTTCAGGTTGCCGAGGCCGCTCGCCGTCGCAGTCGTCGTCACGCCGCCATTCGTGACCGCGCAGGTGAGCGTGCCCTGCGCGAGGCGCGCCTTGATCGAGAACTCCTCGTTCGCCTGGAGCGCGGCGCGGTTCACGCGCTGGAGCGGGGTCGTCGTCACGGCGCTCGGCGTGCCCGTGAACCGGACGACGCTCGTCTTCTGCTCGGTCGCTTCGCCCTGCACGACCTCGACACCGCAGCCGACGGCCGAGAGCTGCCCGCCCGTCACGCTGGCGCCGAGGACGACGAAGTCCTGGCGGAGCCGCGGAGTGATCGCGCCGGACACCTCGGTCGAAGCCGAGCGGATCTCGACGATCACGTCCCCGACCGACGGAGTCTTGACGAAGACGGCGACGTCGGCCGCGTCGGCCAGGCGGGTCTGCCGGTAGGCGGTGCCATCGTGCATCCAGCTCCCTTGCGAGAAACCATCGGCCGCCGCGAAGAAGCCCTTGTCGGTGGTGAGGTCGTCATCGAGCAGCTTCGTGCCGGCGATCGCCGCCGAGGTGGGATCACAGTCGTCGGCGTCGGGGATGCCGTCGCCGTCGGTGTCGGTCGGCGGCGTGGGCGTGGGATCGGGATCCGTCGTCGACGCCGGATCGTCGGTGTCGTCGTCGGTCGATGGAGTCGCCTCACCGCTGCTCGTCCCGTTCGTCCCCTTCGACGGCGACTTCGAGCTCGAGCCCGCGCGACGCGTCGTGTGTGTCGGCTCCGGCGCGCTGCACGCGAGCGTCGTCACGGCAAACGACGCGACGAGGCCAACGAACACGACACACGCACGCGACATCTCCATGCAACGCTCCTCGTCGGTCAGGATAGCGGGCATTCGCGAACGCGCTTGCTTTTCCGAGTGATCCCGGTTCACACGCGATCCACGCTGCGCGATCGGCGCAAGTGGCCACGTGACAGAACGACGAGCAGACGATGTAGACTGCCGCCGATGTCGTCGCGCCGCCTCGCCTCGCTTGTCGCGTTTGCGCTCGCGTGCGGGAGCGCGTCGTGCGCGGCCATCCTCGGGTTCGAGCGCCTCTCCGAGGAGCTGGCCGAGGGCGGCATCCCGGACGGCGGCGGGAGCGACGCCCCCACGCTCGACGGCGGCCCCGATGCTCCGACGAACGCGGCGTGCACGGAGCTCGGCGTCCCTGCCCCGCCCGCCGACGCCGCCGTCGGGACCACCCCCACGATCCTCGGCGCGCTCCGCGTGCTGGATTTCGGGCTCGAGGTCGACGGCGCCGGACCGCAGATCCCCGGCTTCAACCTCGATCTCACCTGCTCGACCGACATCGCCTCGAGCAGCTGCACGACGAAGCTCCTGCCGACGACGTTCGAGACGCACGCCAAGGACAAGAACGCCAGCGGGCTCGACAACGCGGGCTTCAGCTTGATCGAGTACATCTCGCGCTTCAGCGACGTGCTCAGCCCGAAGGGCATCAACGACGGCATCAAGGCCGGCAAATACGGCGCCGTGATCCGCGTCGAGGGGTGGAACGGCCTCCCCGACGACGACGACATCCGCGTCGAGATCTTCCCCGCCATCGGCTTCGACGAGAACGGCAACGGTGGCGCGACGCCGGAGCTCGATGAGGACGACCTCTGGCTGCTCGACGGCCGCTTCAAGGTCGGCGGGGTCCTGGAGGCTTCGACGATCAAATCGGATCGCGCGTGGGTCGCGGGCGGCCGGGCGGTGGCGCGCTTCAAGCACGTCACGCTCCCGCTGCTCCTCGCCGACGATCCGAAGCCGTTCGACGTCCACATGACCGACGCAGTGGTCGCGGTGACGATCGGAACGGCCCCGTCGGGCAAGCGAGAGCTTCGTGACGGCGTCATCGGCGGTCGCTGGAAGACGTCGGACTTCCTCGCGCAGGTGCGGACGATCTTCCTCGCGAACTCGAACGGTCTCGTGAACACGACGCTCTGCGACGACGTCCCCGGCGCCAAGCTGATCTACGGCAGCGTGAAGGACACGATCTGCGACGGCCGCGACATCCGCTCCGACAGCGAAGACGGCAAGGGCCTGCCCTGCGATGCGATCTCGGCGGGAGCGCGCATCGAGACGTACCGGGTCAACGAGCTCGGGACGTTCGCGATGCCGAACGACGGCGGCGTGCGCTGCCAGGCTCCGGCGATCCCGCTCGGCGACGACTGCCCGCCCTGAAGAGCGCCGCCCCGCGAGGTCGGAGCGCTCAGGGACAGCCGCCGGCGATGAGCGGGCGGAGCAGGATCGCGGGGTCGGTGTGAGGAGGCGACGCCGCCGCGATCGGGCGCACTCGATCGAGCGTCTTCAGCATGCGGGGAAAGCTGCCGCCGCACGTCGCGAGGAGCTCGGCGAGCTCCGGCTTGCCCGAGCCGTAGGTCTTGTATTGGATGAGCGTCGCGTTCGTGACCGGGCGCTTGATCTTGAGCTCGGCGCGGAGGGCGTCGGTGATGCGCTTCTTCTCGGCGAGCTTCTCCTCGCGCGAGAGCTTCGACGCGTAGAGCTTCGCGAGCTCCGCGTAGGCAGCCTTCATGACCTGCCCCCGTCGCGTGCCTCTCGCGCGCGCCTCGAGGAAGCTGGCCTTCTCCGGCGAGTCCGGCCCCCGCGCCTCGTCGAGGTACTTCGCGGCGAGCTCGTCGCCGAAGAATGACGCCACGCTCTCGTTGAGGGTGCTCTGGTTCGGGACGTAGAACGTCGCGTGGAGCGTCTCGTGGAGCACCACGTCGGCGAGATCGCCGAGCGCGTCGTCGCCGTCCGAGATCATCGTCGAGAGGATCGGGTCGTCGAACCAGCCGAGAGTCGAATACGCCTGCGACGGCCGGAGGTCGACGTCCCAGCCCTCGGCGGCGAGCTCGTCGGCATACGCCTTCGCCTCCTTGCGATCGAACCAACCGGTATACGTGATGCTCCCGACGATCGGGAACTTCCACGCGCGCGGCCGGAACGCGAGCGGATGACACGCGCTCACCACCCAGACGACGGCAGGGCGACTGATCCACACGTAGCGCTCGTAGTTGTCCGTCCGGGCAAGGCCGTAGCGTTCGCCGAACGCCTTGATCGGAGCGACATGCGCGAGGAGGTCGCGGGTGCGCTTGTCGAGATGGCCGCCCTTGACCACCTCGTCGATCGCGATGCCGCGCCGGTTCAGGTCCTCCTGCCCGGCCGCAGCCTGGGTGATGTAGCGCACCGGCAAGCAGCCCGCCGTGAGGAGGACGAAGAGGGCTAGAGCGACGACGTGCAGAGGGCGCATGGCGCGCATGGCGGCGGACCATGCTCGCATCGCTCAGGAGTGCGCGCCACCGATCCGGCGAGCGAGACCGGCCGGCCCGCCGGTCGACGGATGACCTCCTCCCCGAACGATCACATCCACCACGTCTCTCCGGCCGAGCGCGCCGCGCCGCGCGGCCATTTTGTCCCAGCGCCGTGCTCGCGCCCTCGCGCCCCCCTCGCGCTAGCCGTCAGGGTCAGCCGCAAGGCCTTCGAGGCCTCGCTCGGCGAGCCCGCCCGGCGGGCATCCAGAACCCCACAGGATTTCGAGGCCCAGCTCGATCAACCGCGCGCTCGCCGCCAGCACGGGACGATCCGAGCTCCTCCGTGTCTCGGTCAAGAAGCACGGGAAGGACGAGCGTGCTTGACGCCCGCCTCTCCTTTCAGCAAAACGAGTCCTTCGAGCGATGGATCAACTCTCCGCGCATCTCGATCGAGGCTGGGACCTCGCGCAGAAGGGCGACGCCGCCGGCGCAAGCGCATGCGCCAAACGCGCGCTGGAAATCGATCCGCAGTCGCCCGAGGTGCACAACCTCCTCGGCTACACGTCCGCGTTGTCGGGCGAGTCGGACGAGGCGCTCGAGCACTATCGGCAGGCGATCGCGCTCGACGAGACGTACCTCGAAGCGATGCTCAACGCCGCCGAGGTGCTCATGCACCCGCTCGGCGAGTGGGATGAAGCCGTGGACCTTTGTGACGACGCGCTCGAGTACGCGGAGACGAAAGAGGAGATGGCCGACTGCCTGCTCCTCCGCGTCGACGCGCTGCTCGGCAAGGGCGACGTCGAGGAAGCGAAGAAGTGCATGGCACGTTTGCCCGATCCGCCCTTCGAGAACGGGAGCTACGTCTTCCTGATCGGGCGCGCGTACTACGAGCTCGGTGAGACCGAGAAGGCCGCTCCGTTCATCGAGGAGGCCGTGCGCACCGATCCGACCCACGCGGACGCCTACTATTACCTCGGGCTCCTGCGCGACGACGCGGGCGACACGCGCGGCGCCGTCGAGGCGTTCCTCCGCTCGCGCGCGCTCGACATGACGAAGCCGCCCCCTGCCTGGGCGCCCTCGCCGGACGCGTTCGCGCAGCTCGTCCGCCGCGTCATCCAGAGCCTCGACGCGCTTCTCGCGCGCTGGGTCCGCGACGCCGACATCTACATCGTCGACGTGCCGGGCGCCGAGCTCGTGGTCGACGGCGTCGATCCGCGCGCGATGGTGATCCTCGACGCGCGCACGCCGGAGGAGGCCGCTGCGGCAGGCCTCGGCGACACCGGCGGATTGCAGGCGCGGCTCTTCATCTACCAGCGCAACGTCGAGCGTGGCGCCGGCTCGGTCGCGGCGCTCGAGAGCGAGCTGACGGCGGGGCTCGAGCGCGAGATCACCGCGGTGTTCCTCGATCGCGACAGTCCGACTCCCCCCGAGAAGCATCAGCTGAACTGAGCTCGCAGGCTTCGGCTCCAGCCGCCGGAGCGACGACCGCCGGCCGGGCGCGGCGGAGAACAGGACATTCCATGAGCCGGCGAAGCATCCTCACGATCACGATCGGCGCGGCCGCTCTCGTCGCCTGCGGCGGCCACACGAGCCCCCACTCGGGATCGCGATCCCTCCTCCGCGTCCTCCACGATCAGCCCTCCGTCCCGCTGAAGATCGAGCGGGTGGAGATCGCGCCGGCGAGCGCGAGCCGCGTGGGCTTCGCGCGCATGGCCCGGCATCCCGAGCCCGGCTGGAACGTGCCGCGCCAGACGCAGCATGCGCCCGACGGCAAGACGGTGACGTTCCTCGCGAGCGAGCAGGGCGACGAGACGATGTCGCTCTTCGCGTTCGACGCCACGACGGGCAAGAGCGAGGTGCTTCTCCGGGCCAAGGACCTCGGCGACACGGGGACGGCCACGCGCTCGCGCGAAGAGGAGCTCCGCCGCGAGCGCCAGCGGGATCGCAACGAAGGCATCACCCAGCACCTGTGGGCGAAGAAGACGAAGCTGCTCGTCATCCCGCACGCAGGCGACATCTTCGTCCGCGACTTCGCGCGTGAGCCCGCGGGCACCGTCCGACGCCTGACGAAGACGCCCGAGCCGGAGCTCGACGCTCGACCGTGCGACACGGGAGAGCGCATCGCGTTCGTCCGCAAGGGTGAGCTCTTCTCCATCGACGTCGCGACCGGCAAGGAGACCGCGCTCACGACCCCCGTGCGGAACGTGCCCGAGGGCATCACCGGCATCACGCGCGGGCTCTCCGACTTCGTCGCGCAGGAGGAGCTCGGCGAACCGAGCGGCTTCTTCTGGTCGCCGAAGTGCGATCGCCTCGTGTACCTCGAGGTCGACGAGCGGCCGGTCGAGCAGCTCCCCGTGCTCGGCTACCGAGGCGAGCCCGATCTGATGATGCAGCGCTACCCGCGCGCCGGGAAGAAGAACCCGTCCGTGCGCGCGGGCATCGTCGACGTCGCGACGCGGAAGACGACGTGGCTCGACTGGCGCGACCCGCCGGCGAAGAAGGGTGACGCTCCCTCCGAGCGTTACCTCGGCCGCTTCACGTGGAGCGCCGACGGCAAGTCGCTCTTCGTCCAGTCGATGACGCGCGATCAGAAGCGCGTCGCCCTCGTGCGTGTCGATCCGTCGAGCGGAGCCACGACCGAGCTCGCCGTCGAGACGAGCCCCGCGTGGGTCTCGTTCTCACCGATCCGCGTACTGTCGGGGTCGAACGACCTCGTCGTCACGTCGACGAAGTCGGGCCACCGCCATCTCGAGGTCCGCAGCCAGAAGGACGGCGCGCTCGTCCGCGCCCTCACGAGCGGCGACTGGGACGTCGAGTCGATCGCGGGCATCGACGAGGCCGGAGGCCGCGTGCTCTTCAGCGGCACCAAGGACGGCCCGCTCGAGCGCCATCTCTATTCGGTCCCGCTGGTCGCGAACCCGAACGCGGCGGACGCCGCCAAGGCCACCGTCACGCGCCTCACGACCGAGCGCGGGGTACACTCGGTGAAGGTCGACGAGACAGGGGCGACCTGGGTCGACGTCCACTCCGCGACCGACCGGCCCCCGGCGGCGGTCGTCGTGCGCGACGGAAAGGTCGCCGGCCAGCTCCCCGTCCCGTCCGATCCCGACATCACGGCCCTCGGTCTCCGCCCCGTCGAGCACGTGACGGTGAAGGCCAAGGACGGCGAGACGCTCCACGGCGCGCTCCTCCGCCCGCGCGTGCTCACCGGCCGCCATCCGGCGATCGTCGTGGTCTACGGCGGGCCCGAGGCGCAGCTCGTCTACGACTCGTGGGCTCCACGCCTCCTCTGGCAGCACCTCGCCGATCGCGGCTTCGTCGTCTTCCAGCTCGACAACCGCGGCTCCGGCGGGCGCGGGCGCGCCTTCGCGCAGAAGGTCCACAAGCAGCTCGGCCAGCTCGAGCTCGAAGATCAGATCACGGGCGCGGAGTACCTCGCCTCCCTGCCCTTCGTCGATGCCTCACGCATCGGCATCTACGGGCACAGCTACGGCGGTTTCATGGCGGCCCTCGCAATGTTCGAGGGAAAGGGCGTCTTCCGCGCGGGCGTGGCCGGAGCGCCGGTCACCGACTGGCGGCTCTACGACACGGGCTACACCGAACGCTACATGGAGACGCCGGAGACCAACGCCGCCGGATACGAGGCCTCCGACCTCGCGAAGAAGGTCGCCGGACTCACTGGCAAGCTGATGCTCACGCACGCGCTGATGGACGAAAACGTGCACTACGCACACACCGCCCGTCTCGTGGACGCGCTGATCGCCGCCGACAAGCGCTTCGAGCTCCTCGTCCTCCCAGGCGAGCGCCACGGACTTCGAGCCCCTGCTGCCCGAGCGTACGTCCCGAAGCGCATCGCCGAGTTTTTCGCCGAGAACCTGTAGCGCGCTCCTCCCGGAGCGTGGTCCGAGACGGGGCGGCTCTTCAGGGCCTCGGCGTGTCTCGGCACGATCCATGAGCCCGTGCGCCTCCTCCCGCGAGCTGCGGAGGAGCTTTGGCTGCCGCGGCGGACGTCTGGGCGCTGAAGCGCATCGCTCGCGAGATGCTCGAACAGCGCCCTGAAGCCGAGTCGAAGGAGCTTTGCTTCCCTAGTTCCGGGCAATGCAAAACTCGCTCAGCTCGATCGCATCGACGGAGCCTCGTGACGCACCACCAGCCCTCGCGACGATCGCGTAGCCGCGACGGCGCTCGCAGGCTCTTGCGGTCAACTCACCGAGCGGTCAACATTGCCGCCCGTGCCGAGCGAGAAGAAGCGTACTCCGATCCATCTGCCTCCGGGCGCAGGCCGCGCGTACGCGATGGGCCCGCTACATGCGGTCTTCAAGGCGGACGGCGACGAGACGCGCGGGCGGTACTCGATCTCGGAGTGGTGGCTCGAGCCCTACACGCGCGGCCCGGGCGCGCACACGCACGAGGAAGACGACGTCTTCTTCGTGCTCGAGGGGACGATGAGCTTCTTCGTGGGCGGCGCGTGGATCGACGCGCCGAAGGGCTCGCTGGTGATCGCGCCCGGAGGCACGGCACACGACTTCGAGAACCGCACCGCCGAGCGGGCGGGCGCGCTCAACCTCTCCGTACCCGGCGACTTCGAGCCGAACATGGAGGGGATCGCCGAGTGGTTTCGTGCGCGCTCCGCCGCCGAGTCCCGCACGGAGAACGCGCCAGACAGCCAATCGGTTGATCCAGACAGCCGCGACGCTCGAAGCAAAGAGCGCGGTTAACACTCGTCGGTGACGTCCACGACCACGCGCCGGCTTCCGCCGAGCCTCGTTCGAGGGCGAAACGCGAATCAGCGTCAGTGCCACGTGCCGACGCCGATGCCGAAGTTCTGATAGCGCTGCGCGATGTCGAGGAACGCGCTCACACGCCACTGATGCTCGGGAAAGAGGTCGAAGATGCTCCACTTCAAGACCCGCACGTCGAAGCCGACCGTGAAGTGCTGCCGCGCGGTCCCGTCGCGGAAGCGTGACGGCTCGAGGTACACGCCGGCGCGCGTCTTGAGGAGGTTCGGCACCGGCTCGCTCTCCACGGCAAGGCGCGGCGCGACCGTGACACGCGAGCCGACGAGCTCACGCCGTTGATCGATGAACCCCTCGAGCGCGACCGCCTCCGCGCTCGCCCCGGTCACGAGCACGCTCGCGAGCAGCAGCACGTGCTCGCGCGGCCAATTCAGGTACCGCGCCTTCCGCTCGTCGTGCAGGCGCTTCTCGATCTCCGCGAGCTCTGCGTCTTCGAGAGCCTGCACGGCCGCTTCCTCGCGCGCCATCTGCGCGAGACGCCGGGCGCGTTTGCCTCGATCAATCCGTGACCTCGCCAACATCATCGACGCGGTCTCGGCCCGGCGAGCGGCAAGGCGCTTGGCGCGCCGGTCCAGGATGATGCGCTCGCGCTCGCGCTTCTGCTCGAGCGGGTCGATCCACGATGGGTTGAGCGGCCGCGGACCGAGCTGGTAGGCCACCCCCGCCTCGAGCTCCCACGGTTGGACGATCCGATCGGGAACGATGAACGCGGGGCCCGCGCGCCGGATCACCGCTCCGCTCGCCTGCTGCTCCCGGATCAGGTTCTCGAGACTGAACGAGCTCGCCGAGACGGGCGCCCGCGCAGTGAGACCGACGCGCCACGACCTCCCCTCGGGCTTCACGATGAGCCCCGCCTGCGGTCCGGCCCCCAGCATGGAGATGACGCCGGCGTCGCTGTTGCCGACCTCGTTGATGTCGACGTACGCCAAGCGCAGGCCCGCGCCGACGCAGAGCTGGTTCTTCAAGAAACCGTACGCGCCTACGGCGTGGACCCTCGTGAGGCCGACGGTGAGTGACGGCTGGGCGCTGGCTTGCGCGGCGACGTCGTAGCGGAGCATGTCCGCCGTCACGGTCATGCCGAAGTTGCCGATCTGCCCCCAGAGACCGGCGTTGAGATAGAGGAACCGATCCGTCGTCTCGACGGTGGAGCGATGGGGCAAGCCGAGGCGCCTGTTGCGCTCGATCTGCCGTTCGATCCCCTTCTCACCGCGATTGTTGAAGTCGGTCCCGCCATACGCGCCGGGGAACGCGATCCCGGCGGTGGGCTCCCACTCGAAGCGATCGATGCTGTGCGCCTCGCGCACGGCGGGCGCCGCTGCGTTGTTGTAGACGCCCTCGAGCGACTGCGCCGTCGCGGTCGTCGCGCCGGCGAGGCCGGTGATTCGTCCGGGTGCGAGAAGCGGCCCCTGGAACAGCTCGAGCGCGTAGTCGTTCCGCTCGATCGGTGGCGGCTCCTGTGCCGACGCCGTGCGCGGGACGGTAAGCACGAACGAGAGAGCGGCGGCGGCGAGGGCGAGGGCGAGCCTCGTACGCCGGAGCAGCGTCAGTCGCTCGTCGGGGGCGCCTGACGCAGGAGAAAGCGCACGAGCGGCTCCGCGTCGAGCTTCGCGGTCGCAAGCAGCGTCTCGATCAGCCGCTTGCCGAGGCGCGCGAGCTCGAGGAGCTGCTTGATGCGCTCGTACTGGAGCTCGGCGCGAGCGCGCGTCTTCGGATCCGACGAGCTCCGCAGCTTCGCGACGTCCGAGAGCGCCTCCTCGAACGACTCGATGGCCATGACGATCTCCGTCTTCTCGCGTTCGCTGAAGACGCGGGAGATCATCCGCCAAAGCTGCACCTCGGCCGCGTAGAAGTCCTTGCGCTCACCCTGCACCCAGACCTTGCGCACGACTCCCCAGCGAGCGAGCTCGTTCAGCGTCATGCTGACGGCGCCGCTGGACAGCTTCAGCGCCTGCCGCAGATCCTCGGCGCTGAGCGGCTCGGGCGACAGGTACAGCACGGCCCAGATGCGGCCCATGTTCCGCTTGAAGCCCCAAAACTCGATGAGTCGACCGACCACGTCGCTCACCGCGGCTTCGCTCGGCCATAGCGTGTGCTTCTCCTTGCCCACGACTTCGGTCTCGCTTTCGGTGTAGGCCGGATCGGACCGCTCACGCAAGGCGCGAGGCGCGCCGTCGCCGTCTCGCGACCGCGTCGGTGAGCCGTCCGCGCCGCCGCTCACGAGACCCGAGCGGCGAGCCCGCGGGCGACATCGGCGAGCGCCTCGCTCGCAGGACAGCGCGGGACGATCGCGAGCTCGGCGAGGGCGCGATCCGTCTCCCCACGCGCGAGCTGGCGGACCCGCTCGCAGGCCCCCGACTCGCGCACAAAGGAACCGAGCTCGCGCGCCGCAGCCTCGTCCCCCTCACGCACGCGTGCGACCAGGGAGCCCACCCGCGCGCCGCCGTCGGTGCCGGCGGACGCGGCTCGGATCAACGGCAGCGTGACCTTGCCCTCGGCGAGGTCGGCGAAGAGCGTCTTGCCGGTGCGCGCGGCGTCGCCGTCGTAGTCGAGCAGATCGTCGACGAGCTGGAAGGCGACACCGAGGCTCGCGCCGAAGCGCCCGAGGGCGTCGACGGCAGCTTGGGGCGCGCCGCCCGTGCGAGCGCCGGCGCGGAGCGCCCACTCGAAGAGCGACGCCGTCTTGCCGCGGACGATCGCGAAGTAGGTCGCTTCGTCGAGGGAGACGGCGACGCGACCACGAAGCTGGATGATCTCGCCGTCGACGAGCTGGCCGAGCGTCGCGACGAGCTCCGTCCACGTGGCCGTGTCGCTCACGCCGGCCCCCATGCTCGCGAGGCGGAGCGCCTCGACGAGGAGCATGTCGCCCGCGAGGACACTCACGGCGTTGCCCCAGACCCGACGCGACGTCGGCCGACCCCGGCGCTGATCGGCGTCGTCGATGACGTCGTCGTGGAGGAGCGTCGCCATGTGCACGAGCTCGGCGGCAGCACCGAGGTCACGCGCGCGCGCGTCGATCGCGCCGAAGCACGCAGTCGCGAGCAGGAGCCCGAGCGGCCGAACGCGCTTGCCGCCGGCGTCGAAGAGATGGCGGGCCGACTCGGTCCCCGGTGACACGCCCGCCGCGACGCGCGTCGCGATGAGCTCCTCGATTTCGGCCATCTCCCGTGCGACGAGCGACCGAACCTCGGCAACGCGCGCGGCCGGCAGCTCGCCGACACGCTCGGGGGCCGCGGTCTCGTGAAGGACAGGGAGGGCGGTCGCCAACGTCATGCAAATGTCGGAGTGCTCGAAACTCCACGACAATCGAGCACCTGCTCAGTCGTCACGGAACTTTCAAAAGTATTTGAACGGACTATGCGAGCAACTCGCGGCGGGGTCAAGCCCGGCCGACCGGGGGTGGCCCAGAGGACGCTCCGTGCGATCCGTCCGCGACCGGCAGCGTCCGAGACGCGCGGTCGGTCGTCACGTCACGCACGTCACGTCAGTGGAGGATCTGGGCATGCCTCTCGGCAGCCTTGCGCCCGCGCTCGCGAATGGCCCTCACCAGGCGCGAGTCGGACGTCCGCTCGATATCGGCCCCCTCCCTCGGCTCGGCGTTCGCGTCGAAGCCCGGCCAGCGCGGGAGGAAGCGGGCCGCGAGCGCCATCGTCTCGGCCCACAGCCCCGGCGTGACGGCGCGGAGCACGGGCGCGATGCGTGCCTCGGGGGTGAACGCGACCTCGAGCTCGCCGCGAGCAATGGCAGAGACGATCCGGCGCGCCGCGCGATCGGCATCGATCGAGACGATCGGTGCCGTCGCCCCGGTGCCGAACCAGGCGTACTCGAGATCGTGATTGCCCTTGAACTCGGCATGCACGTGCGAGCCCGTCCGCATCAGACCGGGAACCACGGTCACGACGTTGACGCCGTCCGCCGCGAGCTCTGCGCGGAGCGACTCGGTGAGGCCCATCACGCCGAACTTCGCCGCACAGTACGGCGCCAGGTGAGGAACTCCGACGCGCGCTCCGATGGAGGTGACCACCGCGATCGTCCCGCGCTTGCGCTGGCGCATCTTGGGCACGACCGCGAGGACGGGATTCAGCGTGGTGTAGAAGATCGACGCGAGCGCCCGATCGAAGTCGTCCTTCGTCCACGACTCCACCGGCCCCACGGCGATGGTCGCTGCATTCGTGACGAGGATGTCGATCGGGCCGAGGGGCGCGCACGTGCTGCCCAGGAAGCGCTCGACCTCGTTCGCGTTCGAGAGGTCGCACGCTTCCGCGCAGACCTGAACCCCCATCCCCCGGAGCTCGGATGCGACCTTGTCGAGCTCATGCTCGTGCCGTGCGCAGATGCCGATCGTCCCGACGCCGCGACGGCCGAGCTCGAGCGCGATCGCCCTCCCGAGCCCACGCGAGGCCCCGCAAACGACCGCCGTTGCCCCGCGGAGCTCGACGGCGCGCCGGCGCTTCGTGAGCTCCCAGGCGAGCCGTCCCATCCCGATCGCAAGCGCCGCAACACCGATGGTCCTCTTGTTCACGTGACCCTCCTCGTTGCTCGGACTGGCCTTCGACCGGCCGCGCAAACCGAGCGAGGCGAGCGGCGGCCAGTCGAACGAGAAAGCATCGTCCGCGCCTGCCGGCCGAACGGCGCCTCTCGAGGGCCGGGAACGTCGAGGCCTCAGCCGCCGATCGCCGTCGCTCCGCCGCAGATCGAGAGCGCCTGGCCCGTGATTGCATCCCCCGACGACGAGCAGAGGAAAAGGACGAGATCGGCGACCTCTTCCGGCTCGAGGAAGCGGCCGAGCGGGACCGCCGCGCACTCCGCGGCCTTCGCCTCCTCCGGTGTCTTGCCGTCTCGGGTCGCGATCTCGCGGATGCCGTTCTCGCCCATCGCCGTGTCGACCCATCCGGGAAGGACGGCGTTGCAAGTGATCTTCCTCGGGGCGAGCTCGTGCGCGGTCGCTCTGACGAGGCCGAGGATGCCGGCCTTGCTCGCGCAGTAGGCCGCGTGGCCGGCGACGCCGAGCTTCGCGAGGACGCTGCTCATGGCGATGAGGCGGCCCGGTCCCTTCATCCGCTTCGCGGCGGCGTCGAAGGTGTAATAAGCCCCCATCAGGTTGGTCGAGAGGATGGCCTCGGCACGCGCCAGGTCGTCGCCCAGGTCGACGCGACCGGACTGGCCTGCGTTGGCGATGACGATGTCGAGGCCGTCGAAGACCTCGACGGCGCGATCGACCGCGGCCGAAAGGTGCGCCGCGTCTCGGACGTCGCCCGGCACGTGACGCGCCTTGCCTCCGCCGTAGACGATCTCGCCCACGGTTTCACCGAGCGCCCTCTCGTCGCGACCCGTGACGACGATCCGCACCCCGCGCGCGGCGAGTGCGAGCGCGATACTCCGACCGATGCCCTTGCCTCCGCCGGTGACCAGCGCGACCTTGCCGTCGAGTCCCTTCAATCCCTTCATGAGGCGCGGATGTTATCGCATTCGTGTGCGTCGCCGGCGCACCGTCCTCATCGGACTGGCCTCCGAGCGCTCCAGACCTCGGCCGTTCGGCTGCTTCCGCGGTTGACGCATCGGAGGCGAGGGCGGTACACCCCATGCCGTGACTCGTAAACAGCGCGTGACGCGCGTGGTGTACGGCGCCTACGTGGTCGTCGTGGCCGCGTTCGTCGTTTCGAACATCGCGCAGGTCGCGAGCACGGTCTTCAGCGGCCGCGAGGGCGGGAGCGAGGCTGCAGCTGCCGATCCGCGCTTCCCCAAGGTGGGCCCGGCCTGCGCCAAGCTCTTCGAGGAGCAGGTCCAGGCGATCGAAAAGGCACGTCAGGCCGCGAGCAGCGAGGCGAGCGCCGAAGCGGCCAAGGCGCGCTATGAAAGCGAGCGAAGCGCCGCGCGCTCCCCGGATCTGGAGCGGACATGTTCGGCCGAGCCGTCCGGTACCGACGCGCTCGCCAGCCTGGCTCGGTTGGACCGTCAGGCCGAGTCCGAGTCCGTTCGGAGCGCCACCGAGCTTAGGTCCGTGCGCCTCGCCGCTCAGTCGTTTATAAGTGGTCACCCAAAATGAACCAGGCGTCCGCCACCATCGCAGCCGATAAAGAGGCCGCGCCCACCCCGACCTTCGATGCCATCCCGCTGGGAGGCGAGGTCCGGAAGGCCGTCGACGCGCTCGGCTACGTCCACCCGACGCCGGTCCAGCTCGCCGTCTTCGATCCCGCGTCACGCGGCAAGAGCCTGGTCGTCCAGGCGCGCACCGGGACCGGGAAGACGGCCGCGTTCGGCCTCCCCATCATCGATTCGCTGGTGAAGCGCTCGCAGGCGGGCGTCCAGGCGCTGATCCTGACCCCGACCCGCGAGCTCGCGCTCCAGGTCGCGCGCGAGCTCGAGCAGCTCGCTCAGTTCCGCGGCACCAAGATCGTCCCGATCTACGGCGGCGCTCCGATGGGCCGACAGGTCACGGCGCTCGAGGAAGGCGCGCAGGTCGTGGTCGGCACCCCCGGCCGTGTCCTCGACCACCTCCGCCGCGGCACGCTCGACCCGTCCGCCATCCGTATCTTCGTCCTCGACGAGGCGGACGAGATGCTGAGCATGGGCTTCCAGAAGGAGCTCAACGCCATCATCGAGACGCTGCCGACGGACCGGCAGGGCCTCTACTTTAGCGCCACCATCCCGCCGGACGTCGAGCGCCTCGCGAACAGCCACCTTCGCGATCCCGAGTGGGTCACGCTCTCGAGCGACCAGATCGGCGCGCTCTCGATCAGCCATTTCGTCTACCTCGTCCGCGAGGGGGACAAGCGCGCAGCCCTCGCCCGCATCATCGAGGTCGAAGACCCCGAGAGCGCCGTCGTCTTCTGCAACACGAAGGACGAGACCGAGCGCGTGGCCGAGGCTCTCAAGGCCCGCGGCTACGAGGCTGACTGGCTCAACGGCGACCTCGAGCAGCGCGAGCGCGAGCGCGTGATGCAGGCCACCCGCGAGGGCAAGCTCCGCTTCCTCGTCGCGACCGACGTCGCCGCGCGAGGCATCGACATCTCGCACCTCACCCACGTCATCAACGCCGACTTCCCGGAGTCCGCGGAGCAGTACGTCCACCGCACGGGCCGCACCGGCCGCGCGGGGCGCACCGGCACGGCCATCTCGATGGTCGGCCCGAAGGACGTCGGGCACCTGTACATGCTCCGCCTGACGTACAAGATCCGCCCGATCGAGCGGATGTTGCCGACGCAGGGCGAGCTCCGCACCCGCGCCGAGGCCGACATGATCGCCTTCCTCGCGGACGCGTACGCCGGCAAGACGCAGGATCCGCAGCACCTCGCGATCGCCCGGCGCCTGCTCACGCACGACAGCGCCGAGGTCGTGATCGCCGGACTGCTCGCCGATCACCTCGGCGCCTCTGCGCAGGACACCACGCAGGAAGCGGCCGACGCGCGCCGAGCGAAGAACCCGCCGCCGGTCCGCATCGAGGAGCGTCGCGAGGCGCGTCCGGCCGACCGCGAGCCGCGTACGCTCCGTGACGGCGAGAAGCCTGCAAGCGAGCGTGGCGAGCGACGTGATCGGGGTCGCGATCGCGATCGCGATCACCGTGGCGGCGAGCGTCGTGAGCGGCGCCCGCAGTCGGCGCTCTCCAACTGGGAGCCGCCCTCGGAGAAGGACGACGACGCGCCCCTCTTCCGCGACGACGGCACGAAGCCGGGCCTCGGCCCGAAGACGACGCCGGAGCAGGCACCGCAAGCGCAGCAGTCGCGTGATCGCGACCGCGATCGCGGCGGACGGCGCGGTCGCTCGCGCTTCGGAGACGGAGAGGCGCGCGGCGGCTTCGGACGACGCGGTCCCGTCGACGCGGACGCGGACACGGTCGACATCGGCCGGCCGCCGCTGCCCTCGTACCACATCGAAGACGAGCCCACGGTCGTCTTCGGGGGGCGCTTGCCCAAGCCGCACGCCGCGCAGGTCTCGCGCGAGCATGCGCCGGAGTCCGCCCCGCGCGAGCATGCGCCGGAGTCCGCCCCGCGCGAGCGCGACGACAAGCGCACGGACGCAGACGACCCCAGCTTCACGAACGTCTTCCTCAACGTGGGCCGCCGCGACGGCCTTCGCGCCGAGGACGTCCAGCAGCTCCTCGTCGAGAAAGCCGGCCTCACGGAGTCGGACGTCGGGCACATCCGACTCCGCGATCGCATCACGTTCGTGGGCATCCGCAAGGAGCACTCCGAGCGCGCGATCCAGGCGCTCGTCGGCGTCGTCGTCGGCGAGCGGACCGTGAACGCCGAGCCCGCGCGCGAGCGCTGATCGCTCGAGTCCCGGCGGGCGACTTGCGCCGGGCCAAGTTTCGGCGAGGCTCGTCGCGCCGCGTGCACCCTGCGCGCCGCGACGAGCCCAGTATCGGCGGGTCGCGACGCGCGTGTGGGCTGCTCGCGTGCCCCCCGCGCGCCGCGACGAGCCCAGTATCGGCGAGTCGCGACGCGCGTGTGGGTTGCTCACGTGCACCGACGAGCCACGCTCGCCAAACACGAATAGAACGCGAATCGCAACTGCGATTGGACGGCGCGCCTCGAAAGCGCAATTCGACGCGCGCCGAACGGCGCCACTGCGGGTCGTTGGGGCGCGAGCTCCAAATTCGATGCCCACGTCCAACGAGAAGTACCGGCGCTGCATTTTTCCGTCGTCCGGGCCCGAACATCCGCGAGCATTCCCGCGTGTTCTATTGAGTGGAGTTAGCGACCTCAGGTAACGTTGACTCCATGTCGGCACTCGCTTCGCCCGCGACCGCGGGCGTGCAACCCTCGGCGCCAACAACGTTTCGCGCCGTCATGGACTCGCGACGCGCCGAAGGCCGCCGCCTCACGCTCGATGACGCCATCGCGGTCATCGTCCCGGTGTGCACCGACCTGAAAGAGCGCCATGCGCGAGGCGAGGCGCACTACGTCCACCCGTCCGCGATCGCCTCGGGCCCGGACGGCCTGATGCGCGTCGAGCCGCAGCTCGCGGTCAACCCGAAGGACCCGCGCGATCGTGCTGCCCTCGCGCCCGAGGTGCTTCGCACGAACAGCCCGGGCGACGCGCGCGCGAGCGTGTTCGCCGTCGGCGCGATGCTCTACGAGGCCGTGTGCGGGACGCCCGTCGGGCCTGGAATGCGCCGGCCACGCGACGTCAATCCGGACCTCCCGGAAGCCCTCGAGCACCTGCTCGCGAAGGCGCTCGTCGCCGACCCGTCCCATCGTCCGGACGACCTCGGCGCGCTCGCGAGCGCGATGCATCACCTCGCGCCGATGAAGAGCATCCCGCCGCCGGACGCGGATGTCTCGAAGCTCGATCGCTCGGAGAACTTCGAGGTCGACATCCGTCTCTCGATCATGCCACCCGAGCGCGGCCCGGGCGTGGAGCCGCCTCCCCCGTCGATCCCGCAGCCGATCGCCCCGATGTCGTCGGCCATGTCCGTGCAGGCGCAAGCGCAGGCGCAGGCGCAGGCGCAGCTCGCGCGGGACCCGACGCGTCAGCTCGCCGTGCTCAAGGCGCGCCTCGAGTCCGATCCGCGCCCGCGCTACGTCGTGAACAAGGAGCGCATGGACCACGGCCCCTTCAGCGCCGTCGAGCTCCTCCAGCAGATCGCGTCGCACAAGTTCGTCGGCAAGGACATCCTCCGCGACGAGCTCACCGGCGGTTCGAAGGAGATCGACGAGTGGGAGGAGTTCGCGCCCTTCGCTCAGCACGCGCGCATGCATCGCGACATCGCGCATGAGAAGAAGGAAGTCGCGAAGGTCGAGAAGGCCGAGAAGAAGGCGGGCGCCGCGAAGTTCATCATCGGCGGAGTCATGGCCGTCGCGCTCCTCGGCGTGGGCATCTTCTTCGTCATCCAGCAGGTCGGCTCGCGCAAGGATGGCGGCGATCTGAGCGACGATCCTTCCGCGGTCGACCTCTCGGGCGGCGGCTCGCTCAAGGGCGGAAAGAAGGCCGCCACTGGCGGCGGCGGCGGCGGCAAGGGCGGCGGCGGATTCGTCGGCGGGATGAGCTACGAGGCGGCGCTCAACTCGAACAACCAGGAGATCAGCATGGGCGGCGGCAAGGGCGCCCCCGATCTCACCGACGCCCAGCTCTCCGCGCCGATGAGGAACGCGGCGTTCATCAGCAGTTGCGGCGCGCCCGATAGCATGAAGGTCACGGTGAAGGTCGCCGTGAAGAACGGGCGCGCAGTCGGCGTGAGCGTCTACACGAACCCGTCGAACCAGGGCGTCGCGGCCTGCGTCGATCGCCACGTTCGCGGCCTCGGTTGGCATCCGAACTCGAAGATGGACTTCTTCACGACGACGTACTGACGAGGCTCGAGTCTCGAGGCTCTGCTCGAGGCCAGCCGAGCTCCGGTCGAAGCGGAGGGACCTGGATGGGATGGAACGCGGGCTGCAGCGCTCGCGTGCATGGCCCGCCACGCGCCCGCAAAAACAAGCAACGATCGAGCTTCTCGTGACGACAGCGAAGTGCGCAGCCACGCCCCACGTGGCGCAGCGCGTGGCATCTGGAGCGGGTCGATCAGCTTCGGCTTGCTCCAGATCCCCGTCAGCCTCATCCCGGCGGAGAGCCGCTCGGACGAGCTGCACTTCCGACTGCTCGACCGACGCGACCTCGCGCCCGTCCGCTACGAACGGGTGAGCACCGCGACCGGCAAGCCCGTCGAGTGGAAGGACATCGTCAAGGGATACGAGATCGAGAAAGACAGCTACGTCGTCGTCGAGCCGGAGGACTTCGCGAAGGCGAACGTGAAGGCGACGCAGACGATCGACATCCAGGACTTCGTCCCGCGCGACCAGATCGATCCGGCGTTCTTCGAGACGCCCTACTTCGTCGTGCCGCAGCCCCGATCGATGAAGGCGTACGTCCTTCTTCGCGATGCGCTGAAGAAGCGGGACGCGGTGGCGGTCGCGACGTTCGTCCTACGCACCCGCGAGCACCTCGTCGCGGTCATGCCGGGGAACAACGGAGCGCTCATGCTCGAGGTGCTCCGCTTCGGTCACCAGCTGAAGGACGTCGAGGACGTTCCCCTCCCCGCCCCCTCGAGCACGGCCGCGCCGAGCGAGCGCGAGCTCGCGATGGCGGACCAGCTCATCGGAGGGATGATGAGCGACTGGGAGCCGCGCAAGTACAAGGACCGGTACTACCGCGACGTGATGAAGGTCATCGAGGAGAAGGCAAGCACCGGCGCGACCACGGAGCACCACGCGCGGACGGCCGGCACCGTTGCGCGTGACGACGTGGTCGACCTCCTCGCCCTGCTCGAGAAGAGCGTTGCGAAGACGGGCCGCGCAGCCAACGAAACGCGACCAGGCCCGAAGAAGGCGCGGGCCACCAGGGCCGGCGGCGCGCGCAAGGCTGCGAAGAAGAGGCGCGCGGCTTGATGGCCTCTCCGCCCCGAGACACGGAGCGCGGCGCCGGTCGCGAGCACGTGGTGCGGGTCGGCATCTCGGGCTGGCGCTACCCGTCGTGGCGCGGCGTCTTCTATCCGAAAGGCCTCGCTCAGCGCCGTGAGCTCGAATACGCGAGCCGCCAGCTCCGGACCGTGGAGATCAACGGGTCCTTCTACTCGCTCCAGCGACCGTCGAGCTACGTCGAGTGGCACCGGGCGACACCGGACGACTTCGTGTTCGCCGTGAAGGGCGGGCGGTTCATCACCCACAACAAGAAGCTGAAGGACTGCGCCGGTGCGCTGTCGAACTTCTTCGCCTCCGGGGTGCTCGCGCTGGACGACAAGCTCGGGCCAATCCTGTGGCAGCTCCCTCCGCAGCTCTCGTTCCAGTCCGAGCGCATCGAGGCCTTCCTGGCGTCGCTGCCGCGAACGACACGCGAGGCAGCAGAGCTCGCCCGCCGTCACGATGGGCGGCTCACGCATGGATCTTGGCTCGACGTGCGCGTCGATCGACCGGTGCTCCACGCACTGGAGGTGCGGCACGATTCGTTCGTCGACCCTGCGTTCATCCGGCTGCTCCGGAGGGCGAACGTCGCCCTCTGCGTGGCGGACACCGCGGGGACGTGGCCCTACCTCGAGGACGTCACGGCCGACTTCGTCTACGTGCGCCTCCATGGCGCGAAGCGCCTCTACGCGAGCGGCTACTCGAAGAGCGACCTCGATCGCTGGGCGACGCGCATCGCCGCCTGGCAGCACGGTGAGACGCCCACCAGCACCTCGCTCGCGGCACCGGAGACGAGGCCGCCGTCATCGGCCGCCGGACGGGACGTCTACGTCTACTTCGACAACGACGTGAAGGTGCATGCCCCGTTCGACGCGATGAACCTCGCGGCGCGCTTTGGTCATGGCCAGCGGGTGGCTTTTCCTCGGAAGGAGGAGCGAAGCGTCGTGGACGCGGTCGGCCGCGACGATCGCTTTCGCTACGGCCAGCGCCGCAGGAGGAGCGCGTGAAGCGAGGCGCGACCGGGGACGCAGGGCGCTCTCTCGAGCGCTACGAGGCAATGCGCGACTTCGCCCACACGACGGAGCCGAGCGGACGCAGCGCTCGCTCGGCGACGGGGCGCTCGTTCGTCGTCCAGAAGCACGATGCCCGGCGGCTGCACTACGACTTTCGCCTCGAGCACGAGGGTGTCCTCCTGAGCTGGGCGGTGCCGAAGGGCCCCAGCCTCGCACCGGGCGACAAGCGCCTCGCCGTCCAGACGGAGGACCATCCGATCGACTACCGCGACTTCGAGGGCACCATCCCCGAAGGGCAATACGGCGGCGGGCCGGTGATCGTCTGGGATCGAGGCACGTGGGAGCCGATCGGCGACCCCGACGAGGGGCTCGCGAAGGGACGTCTCGACTTCGAGCTCGACGGCGAAAAGCTTCAGGGCCGCTTCATCCTCGTCCGGACGACGATGGGCAAAGGCTCGAAGAAGCCGACATGGCTCTTGATGAAGCGGAGCGACGAGCACGCAAGGACCGGGTCTGCGGCCGACATCGTCGACGCGCAGCCCGGGAGCGTCCTCACCGGCCGCACGCTCGATGACGTCCGCGCCGGTGTCCCGGCGACCGCGCGGGAGCGGAAGGCGCGCTCGCGAGCGTCACCGCACGAGCGCACGACGACGCCCATCGAGGACCGGCCGGCCGCGCTGCCTCCGTTCGGATCCGTCGCGCCGCAGCTCGCGACGTTCGTGAAGGACGTGCCGAGATCCGGACCGTGGATCTACGAGATCAAGTACGACGGCTACCGCGCGCTCGCCTGGCTCGATGACGGCGCGGTCCGCATCGCGTCTCGGCGCGGCCTCGACTGGACCGCCCAGTACCCCGACATCGCGCGCGCGCTTTCACGTGTGCGCGCGCGGACGGCGATCTTCGACGGAGAGGTCGCCTACGTGCGCCCGGACGGCCGCACCGACTTCCAGAAGCTGCAGAACGCCCTCGGTAGCGGCGCACCGAAGGAGCGGGCGCGGCTCGTCTACTTCGTCTTCGATCTCCTCTTCTACGACGGCGCCGATCTCCGCGGAGAGCCGCTCGAGCTACGCAAGGACACGCTGCGCACCATCCTCGCCGGAGAGGCGCCGCCCCTCGTGATGAGCAATCACGTGGAAGACGGGGCGGCGTTCTTCCACGAGGCATGCAAGATCGGGCTCGAGGGCGTCATCGGCAAGCGCACCGACCGCCCGTACACGTCCGGGCGCACCCGGGACTGGATCAAGGTCAAGTGCGAGCAGCGCCAGGAGCTCGTCATCGTCGGCTACACGCCGCTGAAGGGCAGCCGGAGCGGCATCGGTGCGCTGCTCCTCGGTGTCTACGACGGAGACGACCTGCGCTACGCGGGCAAGGTCGGAACGGGCTTCTCGTATGCCACGCTGAAGGACCTCGCAGCGCGCCTCGGCGCGCTCGAGATCGCCGCGCCTCGCCTGACGAACCCTCCACGCATGCGCGACGTTCAATGGGTGGAGCCGAAGCTCGTCTGCGAGGTTCGCTTCTCGGAATGGACGGCGGACGGGGTACTCCGCCAGTCGTCGTTCGAGGGGCTTCGCCTCGACAAGAGCCCGCGCGAAGTCCGCCGCGAGACCCCGCAGCCGCCCCCGAGATCGATCGCGCCATCCCCAGCTGAACCCGCTGTGCGCGCACGCGCTCCACTAGTGAGACGAGACGCGAGGCCACGAGTGGGCGGCATCGTCGTCAGCCATGCCGACCGCATCATCGACAGCACGAGCGGCCTCACGAAGCTCGACCTCGTTCGCTTCATGGAGGCGGTGGCAGGCGCGATGCTCCCCTTCGCCGCGAAGCGGCCGCTGATGCTCGTCCGCTGTCCGGCCGGCACGCAGGCGACCGTGTTCCGCCAGTCCGATCGGCGCGCGGGGAAGAGTCCGCGCTGCTTCGTGCAGAAGCACGAGGGAAAGGGCCTCGAGGAGGTCGGGCTCGGCACGACCATCCTCGGCGACGAGCCGGCGATCTACGTGACGAGCACGCGCCAGCTCGTCCTGCTCGCCCAGAACAACGCCTTCGAGCTGCACGGCTGGGGCTCGACCCTGCCGCGATGGGATCGCCCGGATTGGATCGTGTTCGACCTCGACCCCGACGAGGCCCTCTCGTTCGAGCGCGTCATCGAGAGCGCATTCGAGATGCGCGAGGCGCTCCGCACGCTCCACCTCGAGAGCTGGGTGAAGACCACCGGCGGCAAGGGCCTCCACGTGGTCGTGCCGATCGCCCGCCGCTACGACTGGGCCACGGTCCGGAGCGCGTCACGGGAGATCGCGCGCCTGATGGCGCGGGCGGCGCCAGACCGCTACGTCGCGACCGTGTCGAAGCGCGCGCGCGCCGGGAAGATCTTCATCGACTGGATGCGCAATGCCGAAGGCGCGACCGCGGTCCTCCCCTACTCCGCGCGTGCGCGACCGGGTCTACCCGTCGCCGTTCCGATCGCGTGGAAGGACCTTCGCAGCGTCGTTCCCGAGGAGCTCACCATCGCGACCGTCCCCCGGATGCTCGCACGCCGGAGGACCGATCCATGGGCGGACCTCCTGTCGAGCAAGCAGACCTTGCCGCGCGAGCTGCTCGACGCCATCGCCGAGTAGCTCGCGCGAACGCAGGTCGCGGAGAAGGACTACTGCGCGCCCGGCGGCTTCGGGAGGCAGGCCGCGGCGGGACCACCGGCGACGAAGCACGTCGTGCCCTGGATGCAGTCTGCATCCGACAGGCAGGGGAACGCGCACTTCTGGTACTGCAGGTTGCACCGGTGCGTCATGCACTGCGAGTCGTTCTGGCAGGCGAGCGCCGTCGGCCCGGGCGTCGCCATCTGGCCCGGCGCGACGGTGGCGCTCGGCTGGGGCTGCGGCTGAGGCTGAGGCTGCTGGTAGCCAGGCGGCGGCTGCGCGGGCGTGGCGGGCGGCGGCTCGTCCTTGCTGCACGCGACGACCAACCCGACCATCGAAACGACACCGACCACCGCGAACGAGATCCTTGCCATGATTCCTCCAAGCTACGGACACACGACCTCTACCAGAGAGGCGACTATCACTTATCGGCCGCGCGTAGGACCGTCAACCGGCCTTCTTTTCGCGGTCCGCTCGATCCGTCGGCGTCATCCGAGGCACCGCTCGTCTCAACGCGCGACACGCGCGCGCCTTACACCCCGGACGGGTGAGCGCGGCCAAATGGTATCGTCCGCTCCGCATGCGTGGTTGGACGGACCTCACGGGCATCTTCGTCATCGGTATCGTGCTTGGGCTTGGTGCTCTGGGCTGCACGCGCGGTGCTCCCCCCGCCCCCGAAGGCGTCGACGCGACCGTGGCTCCGCTCCCGGGCCCGGTCACGACGCTGTCCGGAACGACCGACGCCGGTCCGGCCGCCAAGCCCGAGACCTCGCTCGACGCGGGCTCCGCTCCGCCTGCAGCCGCGGCATCGGCCGTCGACGCGGGCGATCCGGGGAGCCTGCCGCAGACACGCGACCGTCCGGAAGCGTCGAGCCCTGCGCTCGACGAACGCGCAGCAGCGCTCTGGGACGCCATCGTCCACGACGATGCCGATCGCGGGATGGCGTTCTTCTTCCCGGTCACCGCATACGAGCAGGTCAAGGCGATCGCCTATCCCGCGTCCGACTGGCGCCGCCGGCTCGTCGCCGCTTACAAGCGAGACATCCACGCGCTCCACGAGCGCCTCGGCAGCAAGGCGGAGTCGGCGAAGCTCGTGCGCCTCGACGTCCCGAACGAGCGTGCGCGCTGGGTCGAGCCGAACGAGGAGTCGAACAAGCTCGGATACTGGCGCGTGTACGGCACCCGCATCGTCTACGAGGTCGACGGTAAGGAGCGCGCGCTGGACGTCACCTCGCTCATCTCGTGGCGCGGCGAGTGGTACGTCGTCCACCTGACCGGCTTCAAGTGACGGCTCGCACCGCGCGAGCTCTCGCTCGTCGCGAGCGCACGAACGCTCCCGCTTCTCTCGAGAGAGCCGCGGGAGTCGCCAAATGTTGGTGGGCCGAGCGGGGCACGATTCCGGGACCTACTGAGCGGCGCTCGTAACGGTCGAGGCCCTTCACGACAGATGATCGCGTCGCGTCGCGTCGCGTCGTCCGCGGACGCTCGGGACTCAGACGCTCCTGACGAAATCGGGTGGAACGGGCCGCGCTCTGTGCGGGCCGGTGTCAGTGCTTGGGCGCCAGTACGTCTCAGCGGTACGGCGCACCGCAGCCCGCACACGTCTTGAGATCAACAGGCGTGAGCTCTCCGCAGAACTGGCACCGTGTGACGAGTATCTGACGCTCGATCACGCGCTCGACAACGACCGAACCTACTGCCGAAGGGGCTGAGCCGGCGACCGTAGAGGACGAGGTGTCCGTGACGCCCGCCTCGGATTCGGGCGCGTCACATCCAGTTCGCCGACGCACCTCGTTGAAGACCTCCTCATCGGAGAAGGCCTCCAGAACCGCCGCCACCTTCGCCTTCCTTCGCTCGTAGCGGAGGTCTTCGAGCGTGACCACCCCGGCAAGAAAGTCGTCAAAGATTGCGTCAACGGCCTCGGAGAGCGGTCCCGTCTCAATGTCCTGTCGTCGTCGGATCTCACTGAGAACATGCTCGTCACTGAACCCATCGAGGACAGCGCAGACCTTGGGCTTGCGTCGCTCGCGACGTAGATCTTCGGTCGACGCCACCTCGCGCAGGAAGTCGTCGAAGATGGCGTCCACCGCCTCCTGAAGTGCGGATCGGTCAGAGCCTGGCACGCGACCATTCTACGGCCATGACTGCTCGAAGGAGGAAGACATCGCGGAGTCACGTGCCCCGTCGCTTGCCTCGGGCGAGGGCGTACGCGGAACGTCGGCCTCAGAACTCCTGCAACTCGCCCGCCTGCCGTCCCGGCGGGAGGTCAGGATCGTCCGGCGGGACGATCCCTGAGCGGGAGACCCTGGCCGGGGAGCGTCGTCACGTAGACCTGACGGGAGCCGCACGCCCGCCACTCGGCGGCAGCCTCCTGGGTCGCATCCACGATGACCTCGTCGTCGGCCGAGACCTGGACGTAGAGGTCTCCGGGCGGGTCAGAGGCGGCGCAGCCAGCCAAGCTCAGCGGCGCCAGGGCTGTGATGAATGAGTGATGGCCGCTGGCGGGTCCAGTGGACCGATTGGACGCCGGGGGGCCCCCTACCCCCTATTTCCGGCGTTGTTGGTGGGCCGACCGGGGCACGATCCCGGGACCTACGGATTAAAAGTCCGCAGCTCTACCAACTGAGCTATCGGCCCAATCGTACGCCCCATCGATTACGGCGGAGGGCGCGCGTCGTCCACCGATTTCCGCCACGACCGTGGCAGGCGCGTTGCTTGATCGCGGGTATGGAGCGCTGGAGCCCGCTCTGGACGGGGTTTCTCGAGGCTGTCGCGCTCGTCACGCTGGCGGGTGAAGCCTGCACGAAGCCTCAGCCGAGAGCCGACGCGGAGCCCGGCGCGAGCGCGACGACGCGAGCGGCCGAGGTGGTGGCTCCGCCGGCGCCCCCGCGCTCGAGCCCGATCGGGACGGTCGCGGTGCCGGACGACCGCGACGTGCTCGTCGTCACCGGCGAGACGAGACGCCCCATCGTCTACCTCCACGGGATGTGCGGCGAGGCCCGCTCCGATCTCGAGGCGTGGTCCGCGAGCGTGCGCGAGCACGGGACCGTCATCGCGCTCGAGGGCGACGCGGCCTGTCCGCGCGGCAGCGGCCGATCGTGGTCGGTGAGCCCCGACGCGCTCGACACGCGCATCGACTCGGCGATCGAAGCCGTCTCCTCCGCACGCGCGATCGAGCTCGACCCTCGCGAGGTGATCGTGATCGGCGAGTCGATGGGAGCCTCTCGCGCGCTCGGCCTCGCGAGCCGCTTCCCGGCAAAGTACACGCGCCTCGTGCTCGTTGGCGGGCCCGAGACGCCTTCTGCCAAGGACCTGCGCGGCGTGAAGGCCGCCGCGCTCCTCGCCGGGGAGCACGAATCCCAGGCGAAGATGAGGCAGGGGACTGCCCGCCTCGAGAGCGCCGGCGTGGACGCGCGCTTCTGGGAGCTGGCCGGCGCGACCCACGGAACGTACGGCAGCGACGGCGCTCGTACGATGGGCGAGGCCGTCGCGTTCGTCGCGCAGCGCTGAGGTCCGGCCGGACGGATGCCGGCGCGGCACGCTCACGATGGCGGTTCGCCACTCTCTCTGCGGTCGATAGCGAAAGGCGCCCGGCGGATCACTCCGCCGGACGCCTCTCTATTTGCTCCCGCCCGCACCGCCCGACGCGAGGACGAGCGAGACCAAACTCGAATCAAAAGCGGCCGAACACACCGATCCCTGCGCCAGCCCGGAACGAGATCGGCGCGACCCGCACCTCGGGCTTCGTCGCCTCGGCGCTCTTCTGCTTGATCGTGGTCGACTCCGGGATGACGAGCGACCCGAGGCCCATCAGGATGCCGGCGCCCTGCACGACGCCGCTCGTGATGAGCATGGCCGTCGCGACGTCCTCACCCGCACCGCAGGGATGCTCGGCGCTGCAGCCGCGGTGGGCAAGGTCCATCCACGGACCGGCGACGGGGATGAAGAGCTTCTTGTCGGCCTCGCGATCGCTCATCGCGCCAACGACGACCGAGGGGGCGTAGCTCAGGAGGAATACGCCGGCGCCGGTGCGAAGGAGCGGGCCGTTCGGCAGGTGTGTCTCCACACGTTCCCCGCCGGGCGGAGAGTACGGTGCTGCGGTCGTCTGCGCCGTTCCGACCGGCTGCTGCTGCACCTGCTGCTGCGGCACGGTCTGGTGCGGTTGCGCCGGCTGGACCTGCTGCGGCTGTTGAGAGGGCTGGAACGGCTGCCCGGCTTGCTGCTCCGCCGGGACCTGCTGTGCCGGCTGCTGCGTCGGCTGCCCCGCTTGCGGCTGCCCCGGCTGCGTCTGGACCGGCTGCCTCTGGCCGGGCTGCGTCGGCGTGGTCGCCTGCCCGAAGCTCGTGCTCGCACAGAGGAGCGCTACGCCTGCGGTCGCCACGGCGACGGGAATATGGAGTGTGCTCATGAGCGTTTCCTTCCTGGAGTCGTTCACGCGGGCTGTCGTCGGGGCGGCAACGAGGGGGATAGCAACCCGGATGCCCACCCTCGCGCAGCGGCACGAACAGCGCACCGCGCGCGAACGACGCCGCGAGTTCGTGACGACGGTCACCGCATCGCCGGAGACACGCGCCGCGAGCGTGACGCCAATGCAGCCTCGCTCGGGCCGAGAGCCTCACGCATCGGCGGCGACTTCGCCTCAGATGAGGCGCCGCCGCCGCGATCTCTCGACGCTGCGCCACGCGGGCAAGTCCGGCGCGCAGCCAACGCGCACGGTCGCGCTCGACCTCGAAGCGCGTCGTCAACGGAGGCGCATCACGTCCCAGCGCACGCGACGCGCCGACGGGCCTCGAGCCTCGACGGTCACGTCGCCATGCGTGACGGAGAACGCGGGCGCGAGCGGCGTCGTCACACGGAGGCGCTCGAACGCTCCCTCGTCGCTCGTGCTCACGCAACCGCCCTCGCACGCGGCGAGGACGTCCTCGCCAACCTCGGGCAAGCCGCTCGGCGGGGCACTCGCCGCCGCGCGCCGCGCGACGAGCTCGGTGCCGTCGGCGAGCGTGATCGTGGCATCGCGTCCTGCCGAGAGCGCGACGAGGACGTCGAGGCGGTCCTTCACATGCTCGAGCGTGACGATCCCCGGAACGGTCGCTGGCGCGAGCGTCTCGATCGATGGGTCGAGCAGCGGGACGATCCCGCCGTCCTTCAGGAGCAGCGGGAGGCGCGCCAACGGCGCAGGCAGCGTGACGCGACGGCCGCCGTCGTGCACGGCGCGGTCCGTGAGATCGACCCACTTCCCCGGCGGGAGCCAGGTGCCTTTCGTCACAGCTCCGCGCTCGACGACCGGCGCGGCCCAGAGGGACGCGCCGAGGTAGAACGAGCTCTCCGCCTTCCACGCTTCGGGCTCGCGCGGATGATGCAGGAACGGGTGGCGCATGATCGGGACGCCGGTGCGGTTGGACTCGCGGATCAGCACCTCGAAGTACGGCATCAGACGCGTGTGGAGACGCGCCATGTCGCCGTAGACGCGAACGGTCTCCTCGTCGTCCCAGAGCTTCCACTTCTTGCGGCGGCCGAGCGGATTCGCGCAGGCGTTCTGCTCCATCATGATCGGCGAGACGGCACCGACCGCGGCCCAGCGGAGATACATCTCCTTGTCGTACGGAAAGTCCGTGATGCACTTGAAGCCGGTGACGTCGCTCCCCCACAAGGGCACGCCGCTCATGCCGAGGTTCAGGCCGCCGCGGAGCATCGCTGGGAGCCCCTGGGTCTCGTCGAAGGTCGCCTCCGGATCGCCGCTCCACACCGCAGGCACCCACTGCTGCGTGCCGGTGTACCCCGAGCGGACGAAGAAGAGGAAGTCACCCTGGCGCTCCGCTTCGAGGAGCTCGTGAGCCGCCTTCGCGCTCAGCACGGGGAAGGCGTTGTGCATCTCGTCGCCCTTGCGGCCGTCGGCGAAGATCCACGAGCGCCGGACGTACTCGCCGAAGTCGTGCATCCAGCCGTCGTAGCCGAGCACCAGCGTGCGCCGGAGGAGATCCTGGAACCACGTGACCGCCTCCGGATTGGTGAGGTCGATCGTCGCGAGCGTCTGAGCATCCCCCGAGATGAAGAACGTCTCGCCGATCGTTCCCTCGGCGGTCATCGCGAAGAGACGGCGCTCCTTCCCGTACGCGAGATCGGCCTCGGCCTGAGGCTTCGACGTCGAGATGTACGGGTTGTTGTACGCCATCACCTTGAAGCCCCAGGCGTGTGCGTCGCGGGTCCAGGCGAGGAGCTCCGCTTCGCGTCCGAGCTCGGAGCGAGCCGGAAGGAGGTGGACCGCGTCGTCGAGGCCCGTCGTCGGCACGCGCGCCTCCCGGAGCTTCTTCCACTCGAGGACATCACCGACGCGGTCGCCGTTGCTCACTCGGCGCCGCGGACCGAACACCCACGATGCAGGGACCATCGGGCGGCCCGTGTCGCGGGTGAAGTCGTCGAGCGAGGCGAGCGGATCATCGTGGACGTAGACCACGGTCTCGAAGGAGCTCGTGCTCGCCGCGACCCGCCAGGCGTCCTTGCGCTCGCTGCCGAAGTGGGTCTCCGTGCGGAACGTCGTCGCGAGATGCACCGCGTAGCCCGCGCTCGAGAGGACGAACGGGACCGGGAAGTACGTCATCGACGGACCGTTCGGGAACGGGTTCTGCTCGTCCGCGGGGACCCGCTCCCCCTTCCCCGCGCCGCCCTCTTCCGCCCACGCGTACATCGAGAGGCCGCGGTGATCGACGCTCGCGAAGCGCTCGCCGAGACCGAAGAAGTGATCGTCGGCGCCGAGCGCGAACGAGAGCGAGGTCTTGTTCCACGCGCCCGGCGCAGCCGTGCCGTCGGGGGACGACGCCGTCGTCTTCAGGCTCACCTTCGCACCGTCGAGGGCGACGTCGATCCGGATCTTCCCTGCCCCCGCATCGAGCTCGAACGACGCGCTCGCGTCCGTCCGCCCGAGCACGCGCCCTCGCGCGCCGTGCGCCCACGGTCGCTCCTCGGGGTAATAACCATCCCAGCCCGGGATCACCTTGATGCCGTCGGGCCCCTGGTCGTGCGTCGCAGCCGGGGCGCCGTAGGCGTCGGCGCCACCTCCCGTCAGCGTGCGGAGGACCACCTTGCCGCTCGGATCGAGGATGCGGATCTCGAACGGCGCGAGGGCGACGCTCACGCCCGCGCCGGCGCTTCGCAGCTCGACGGGCGGCGGCACCTCGGTGTCGTCGTCACACGCCGGCGCGATGCCGAGGACGGAGACTCCGACCAGCGCGAGGACGCACGTCTTCGAGGCCCGCACCATCGTAGACATGAATGTAGCGCGTCCCATGCGGGGACCAAGGCGGGCGCCGCTACCCCGAGCTCGCGCGCGCTCCGCCGGCGGTCACATGCACCAGCACTGCGGCCGATCGGAGACCTGGACTCCGTACGAAAGGCCGCACGTGCCGCTGTACGCGCGCCCGCGATCGGCCTTGCACGCCTGCTCGCAGTCGAGGACGTTCGTCGTGCCGGCGGTCGTGCAGACCGTGAGCGAGCCGTCGCCATTGCAGGTCGCGAGCGTCCCCGAACACGGAGGAAAACACGTATCCAGCACCCGCGACGTCGAGGATAGCAGCTCGGCGCAGCTCGCGCTCGAGAGCGCGTCGGCGCAGGTGCCCGTCACGAGGATCGCCGTGAACTGGCTCCTGCAATCTTCCATCGTGACGGCCTGCCCACACTCGGTGATGAGGCGGCTGCAGAGCTTCTCCGCATTGATCGGTCGCCGGCTGCTCGTCCCGCCCCCCGACGACGACGTGGCACCGGAGCTCGAGCTGCTGGAGGACGACGACGACGACGACGACGTGCTCGTCTCCGTTCCCGGGTACGGCTCACATCCGACGACCGCGATCGCGAAGAGGCCGAGCCAGGCGCACGCCACGCACCGGCGTCCAGCGAAGTCACCACCCGTGCGCTTTACATTCATCGTCACGGCGCTACTCGGTCTCACGGCCACTCCGTAGCACGGCTCCGGCGGTCGATCACGGGGCGCCGTCGAGCGTGATCGGCGCCGGGAGCGGCACCTCGCCGGCGCCGACCTTCGAGCCGTTCTCGATGAAGCGGGTGTCCGAGGTGAAGGCGACCGAGAGGGGCGTGAGCTCAGCCGGAACCGCTGTGACCTCGACGAGCTCGACGCCCTGCTGCGTGTGGACCCCGATCGGATTCGCGCGCACGATCGACGACGCGACGGAGCCCTTGGCGTTCGAGAAGACGAGGCCGACGCCCGCGTGGCCCTGGACGACGGAGTTGGACATGACGAGCGCTCCCCCCTGCGTGATCGCGACGCCGTGACCGAAGCCAATGCTCGTCTTCTGGATGCCCTCCAGGTGACAAGCGTCGACGGTGGCGAGCGTGTCGTCACCGAGGACCACGAGCCCGACCTCCGTTCCGCCGCGCACGCGCACGCGCGATAGATCGAGCGCTGCGCCGAGCTGGACGTTCAGCGCGCGCCCCTGCTCGGACGGGCCGTTCGGCAGGGTATCGATGATCGAGACCCCACGCAGCTTCGCGACGGTGCCAGGATCCGCGGCGTAGACCGCGGCGTTCGCGGCGCGCACGATCGCAGCGTCCTCGACGGAGAGCTCCGCGCCGCTTCCGGCGACGAGCGCGAAGCCGGTGCCGTCCTCGACCGCGTTCACGTCTCGGATCGACGCGCGTCGGAGCGAGAGCTTGGTACCGGCCCCCGCCGCGAAAAGGCCGATGCCGTCGTTCTTCCTCATGAGCACGTCGGTCGCGTCGAGCGAGCCACCCCTGGAGACGAAGACGCCGGCGCCGAACTGATCGCGCTCGTCGTCGACATCCCGCTTCGTGCTCGCCACGACGAACCGCGCGGCGGTCGCGGTACCGGCGATCGCCAGCCCTACGGAGGTGACGTCGGCGACGTAGAGATCCGTCGCCTCGAGCTTCCCGGTGACCGCGACGCCGGCGCTTCGGGACTCGACGATCGCAGTCCGAGCGATGGTCGCCGAGCTCTTCTCGTCGACCACGACCCCCGCCGAGCCCGCGAGCGCGGCGCCCCTGAGGTCGCGAACGACGCTCGACGCGATCGTCGCCGTCCCTCCGGACTTCACCTGTACGCCGCTCTTCTCCGAACGCGCGCACGTCGTCCCCGTCATGTCGACGGAGCCCTTGCCCTCGACGAGGATACACGCGGCCACGGTGTCGGTCCCCGTGGTCGGCCCGGGGCGGACCACGGCCACGAACGAGCGCTCGAGGCGCGCCGAGGTCTCGGGGTCCGCGGCCTGCCTCGCCACCACGACTCCGCCGGTGAACGTGTCGAGGATGGCGCTCTCCCTCACCGTGATCTCGCCGCCCGTTTGCGCACCAACGCCCCACCCGTAGGCGCGGTTGCTCGCGCGCTGGGTCACGCCCGCGATCACGGTGCGCGCGATCGTCAGGCGCCCGCTCTTCTGCGCGCTCGCGCCCATCTCCGAAGAGCTCGTGATCGCCGAATCCTCGATCGTCATCTCGCTCTCGAAGCCCGACGCAACGCCCTGACCGAAGCGCCCCGAGCCGTCGGGGAGCGTGCCCCGGACGACGACGCCCTTCGCCGTGACCCGCGTGCCTACGTCGGCGCCGAGGATCCCGAGACGGCGGTTCGCCTCCAGCACGAGACCATCGAGCGCGATCACCGAGCCCGCGCTGGCCGTGACGCCGACCTCGAAGTCCGTGATCGTGAGGCCACGGATCGATGCCTCGAGCTTCCTCAGCACCTCGATCCCCGGCGTCGTCGCGGCGGCGCCGCTCAGCGTGACCTTCGCTGCGCATCGGCCGACCAGCGTGACGTTCTTCGCGAGCGTGACCGTGCCCGTGTACGTGCCCTCTTCGATCGCGATCGTCGCTCCGGACGGCGCGGCCGCGATCGCCGCCTGGATGGTCGCGAAGTGCGTCGCGTCGATCTGCCCTCCCGAATACGAGTCGTCGACGAAGTACGTCGCGCTCGGCGGCGGGAACGGCGCGGAGCAGTCGCCCACGGGTACGCACGTCGTCGCGCCGAGCCGCGGACGCGTCGCCCCGGTGCAAGCCGCGTCGGCGATCACCGGCGTGCACCCGAAGCCGGAGGCATCGCGGGTGAACCCGGAAGGACACTCCTCGGGACCGACGGGCGTGCACTCGGTCTGTCCGAAGAACGCGACCGCGCCGGGGGCGCACGACGTCGCGAGCTCCCCACATGCCGCTCCGCCCTCACCGGTGCCGTCGAGGCAGCCCTCGAAGCCAGCGGGCGCGCAGCGATCCCCGGAGACCGCGAAGCCTGCCTCGCAGACCAGCGGCGGCGCCGGCGTCGCCGCTTCCCCTCCCGGCGCGCCGTCGTCGCCGCACGCAACGGCGCAAACGGCGACCAGTGCCGCCAGCACGATGCCCCACGTCCTCATCGTCAACCTCCGTCGGAAACACCGGCATCGGTGGTGCCGGCATCGGTGTCGGGGCCAGTCCTGGGGACCACGCACTCGACGAGCGGCGCGACCGCCTCGGTCCGGCCCGCTTTCGCCTGCCGCGCGTTGAACGTGACGCCCATGCTCATCGCATCGCACGGCACGTTGGGATCGTTCCGGCCATCGGCGAGGACGTCGAGGTTGTCGTTCACGAACGTCGACGTCAGCTCGTAGTTGTCCTTGTCGTTCGTCTCGCAGAAACCGATGAGGCGGAAGCCCTTGATGACGTCTTGCTGGCGCGCGCGACCGGCGATCACGCCGTCCTCGATCCGCCAGACGTTGTCCTGCCCCTTGAGCAACTTGCCGACGACGATGCCCTTCTGGAGACGGATCGGGTACGCGACGACGAGCCCCTTGTAGCCCGGGAACCAGAAGAGCGTGTCCTCCGGGAGCTGCGTCACGAGGTAGTTTTCCCGGACGTAGGCGTCGGCGCTGAAGATCTTGGAGTCGGGCAGGTCCGGCCCTCCGCGCTTCTCGAGGAGCGTGTCTTCCTGCAGCGTCCACGGCATGTCCGGCGTGAAACACGGCTGCGTCACCCAGGAGGGCTGCGAACAATCCCAGGGAAGCGGCTTCTCGAGACCGGGCGAAGGATAGAGATCGATGCGGACGCGATCGTCGTTGGGCTCCCCGTTGTAGCCGGTGACTCGGATGATGAAAGTGTAGTGGCCGACGCACAGCGCGCAGTTGAACGCGTCGTCCGAGAGGCCGTACTGCTTCGCGAGCTGCGGGACGAGCGCCGCGGAGTACTCCAGCTTGCCGAAGGTGTTGTCGCGGCAGTACTTGCCGTCACGCGGGAGCTGCGATGCCCCGGCCTTGCAGCTCGGCGGAGGATCCTCGGAGGTGCACGTCTCGGACGCCGTGCACACGCCATCGAGATCGAGACCGATGTCCTGCCACGCGTTCGGATCGACGCCCCCCTGCTCGTTCAGGGAGCCGAGGCGCATCGAGGAGATCGCGAGGACGATCGCCCCGACGTCCTTGTCGCTCCCTGGGGCGGGACGGTCCTCCGGGCGGGGCGCTCCGGCGCTGAAGCAGCCGCGCGAGTCCGGCTTCGACCACCAGCCGATGCCGTTCTTCGCGGGCGGCCTATCGGTCGCGTCGTCGACGAGGAGCGACGTGTCGTACGTGTTGCAGCCGTGCAGCCCGGTCACGATGCCGGCCGCCCCGAGAAGGAAGATGGAGAAGAGGCCGCATGTCCTCATCCGCCTCTCCATCGTAGCGCCATTTCCGGCCGCGCGGTGTCTCCCGGACATCCGGCCAACGCTGCGCGCGCGATGCCCCCGCACTGGCCCGGCGCCTGCACGAGGCGAAGCGTCGAACGAAGCCTATTCTGCCGGCCTCTCGCCTCCTGTCCTTCCCGGTCGATCGTCGCTGGCAGCGCCCAGCCAGCGCGACGGCGCCGGTCGCGCTCGGTCCAAGGTCCGGGTTCGACGATCGGCCACTCTTAGAGCTTGATCTACGGCTTTCGCGCTGGAATACGAATGGTCATGAGCGAAGTGGGGAAGATCGTCGGGTTGCTCAAGTCGGAGGCGATCGAGAAGCAGATCGCGGCCGCGATCGTGCTGGGTGAGCTGAAGGCGAAGGGGCCGGGGGTCGTCGAAGGACTGGGGGCGGTGCTGGAGAGCGGGGTATCGCTCCTGCAGATGCACGCCCTCGACGCTCTCGCGCGCGTGGGATGCAAGAAGGCCCTCCCGCAGATCTTCCCGCTGCTCTCGACGAGCAACGACGACGTCCGGCGGGCAGCAACCCGCGCCGTCGCGAGCGTGGGCGAAGAGGTCGTGCCGCTCATCAAGGAGAAGATGGCGACGGCCGGTCCGGAGGAGCGGCGCGCGCTCGACGCCGCGCTCGCCGAGCTCGGCGGCAAGGACGCGTTCTCCGCGCTCGTGAAGGGCCTCGCATCGAGCGACGCCGAGGCGGCGAAGGCGGCGGCCCTCGCCGTGCGCCAGCAGATCAAGGGCGCCGACGGCAACAAGCGCCGGAGCTACCTCGCGGAGATCGAGCGCTTCCTCGAGGCGCAGAAGAAGAAGGGCGGAGCGCCTGGCGCGACCGCGGCCGCGGTGAAGATCCTCGGCTACCTCGAGGACGAGAAGACGGTCCCGATGCTGCTCCAGTACAGCGGCGACGAGCAGCAGCACGCGAGCGTCCGCCAGGAGGCGATCATCGCGTTCCGCTTCGCGCTGCAGAAGACCAAGCCGAACGCGAAGGTCGTCGACACCCTCGTGAAGGCCGCCGAAGCCGCGGACCGCACGCTCGCGCAGACGGCGCTCCACACGCTCGGCAGCCTCCAGGTCGGCGAGGACTCCGCCAAGCGCCTCGAGAAGCTCGCGTTGCACCCCGACTTCGATCGCGCGCGATTCGTCCTCGATCTGCTCGGCCGCACGGGCGGCAACGAGGCCGCGCGCGTCCTCACGAAGACGCTCACGTCGACCACCGATCGGCGTTATGCCGAAGCGGCGGCGAGCGGCCTCTCCGGCAAGGAGGACGCCGTCCCCGCCCTCGCGAAGGCGCTGCTCGAGACCACGAACCCCGACCGCGCGTGGGTCCTCCGCAACGTGCTCCGACCGACGGCGAAGAAGATCTCGCCTGCGCTCCGGAAGCAGATCCTCGAAGAGGCGATCGATCGACTCGGCAAGGGTGAACGCAACTACGAGGCGCACCTCGACGTCGCCCGCGACGCCGATCCCGGCGGCGTCGCCGAAGCCCTCCGCGCGCTCGCCGCTCGCCTCCGCAAGAAGGACGAGAACAAGGCGCGCGTCGTCCTCTCGATCCTCTGCAAGTCCGACCGCGCAACCGACGACGACCGCTACACGCTCGCCTCCCTCGAGCTCACGCGCTCGAACCGCGACACCCGACCGGCATCGCGCGCGGGCGACGAGTCGCTCCGCATCCTCGGAAACCTCCTCCGCCACGGCTTCGACGTCGCGCGTGCGCTGAAGAAGGACCGCGCCCTCGAGCTCGATCATCTCTACTACGTGGGCTTCCACTTCACGGAGGAAGGCCACCCGCTCGGAGAGGAGCTCCTCGAAGAGGTCGTGAAGAAGGGCGGCCGCACCAAGATGGCGAAGATGGCGAAGAACAAGCTCGCCCTCGCCGAAGCGTCCTGATCAGCGAGGCACGAGATGAAGACCACGACGCTCCTCGCCATCGGGCTCCTCGCGCTCTCGAGCCTCGTCGTCTCGGCGTGCGGGACGGACGCGCCCGCCACCCCATCGACCGACACCGACGCGGGCTCGTCGGAGGAAACGCCTGGCATCGCGTGTCCGCCGTCGGGTGTGAGCAAAGGCCCATGGTCACTCGCGATGACGCGCACGTCGATGAAGGTGCGCTGGGAGGCCTGTCGGCCAGGCACCAACGGCGCCCTCTTCGTGCGCCCGGAGGCGGGCGGGCCCGAGCGCGAGGCACCGAGCGTCGAGTCGGAGCGCATCCTCGTCGAGCGACACACCTCCCTCAACGTCGACTCGCCTCCCGACGAGCCCGGCACGTTCTACATGCACGACGCCGCGCTCACCGACCTCACCCCGGGCACGTGTTACCGCTACGAGCTCGGAGCCGATCGGTCGCTCGGCGGACGGTTCTGCACCTCGCAGCCGGACGGCGGCCGCGTGCACTGGCTCACGATCGGCGACACGAACGCGCTGCTCGGGACCTCCACGCGAAACGTGCTCGAGCACAACGTGCCGCTCGGCGCGGACTTCATCCTGCACGGCGGCGACATCCAGTACTACAAGTCCGTCCTCGAGACGTGGGCGGGCTGGTTCCCGGTGATGCGCCCGCTCCTCTCCCTCGGAGCGTTCCAGCCGGCGCTCGGCAACCACGAGCGCGAGACCCCCGACGAGCTGGAGGACTACAGCCTTCGCTTCTTCGGCGACGAAGCGTTCGGCGGACGGGACATGTGGTACCGCTTCGAGAGCGGCGGCGTTCACTTCTTCGTCATCGACTCCGATCAGCCGCTCGCCCCGTCGACGACGCAAGGCGCCTGGCTCACCGCAGCGCTCGCGGATGCCGCGCGCGCCCCGGGTCATCGCGCGTCGATCGTCGTGATGCACCGCGCCTTCATGACGTGCAGCGACGGCGACGGCCTCACCGACGACCGAATCGCGTACGCGTCGATCTTCGCCCAGAGCAAGGTCGCGCTCGTCATCCAGGCGCACATCCACGGCTACGAGCGCTTCGAAGCCGACGGGATCACGTACGTGACGAGCGGCGGCGGCGGCGGCCTGCTGTCCGAGATCGACGCCAACGCCTCGCGCGCCGAATGCGCGATGCGGAAGGCCGCCGGAGCCTTCTTCCATGCAGTCGATTTCGTCGTCGAGGGGAATCAGCTCACGGGCAAGGCGATCGACGATCGGGGCGCGGTCCGCGACACCTTCACCGTCACGCTCCCCTGACGCGGGCGCCGGCTGCGAGCCTGCCGAGCCTATGAGGGCGCACACGCCACTTGACCGCGCCGACAACGGGACGATGATGTCGACGCCGTCATGCTCGACCTCGTTCGCACCTCGCTCCACCGCGCGATCACCACTCCCGCCGGCGATCGGTTCTTCCCCGTCCGCGTCCCGAAGGACCTCGCGCGTCGCTTCAACGCGCTCATCGGCGATCCGATCTGCTCGCAAGAGGAGCTCGAGCGCCGTCGCGCCGGCCTCGCGAAGCTCGAGGAGCTGAAGAAGAACGGCGGCAAGCCGCTCGAGACGACCCCGAGCGCCGCGCCGGCCGTGCAGGCGCCGGTGATGGTCTACCTCGAGAAGGATCGCAACGCGCGGATGCTCGGTCGCATCAAGGAGATGCTCGACGCGAAGCAGATCACGTACACGCTGCTCGACGTCGCCGACGACGCGACCACGAAGCACTTCGTCCTCCGCGAGGCGAAGTGCAAGGACGACGACCTCCCCGTCGTCTTCATCGCGGGCACACCGGTCGGCGGCTACAACGAGCTCGTCGACTGGGACGTGTCGGGCCGGCTCGCGAACGCGCTCGCGGGAAAGTGACCGTCGCCCTTCCCCTCGCCTCCTACAAGATCCGCCTCCACGACACGCACGTGCGCGCGGTCCCTGCGCGCACGGCCGACGGCACGGCCTTCGAAGGCCCGGGCGTCGATCTGCGAGGCGCCGACGCGAAGGCGGCGATCGAGGCGGTCCGTCCGCTGATCGAATGGCTCGACGCACGCGAGCCGGGCGTCCAGGTGCGCTCGATCTCCGTACGCACAAGCGGCCCGCGCGTCCTCATCTCCCTCGCCCCCGCCGGGGCGGATCCGCGCCCACGCGCGATGAGGTTCGATCCGCCCTATGCGAACGAGCTCCGCGACGCGGGGCTCGAGGCGGAGCGCGTGATCGGCGAAGCGTGCGTCCGGATCCTGGCGAAGCGAGCGGACGACGTGACGCCCCACTAGAGATTCGTCGCTCGCGGCCGTTCTCGATCGCGTGAAGGACGAACGCTCAGCGCTCGCGCTTGAACCCGAGGCTCTTGCCGAGATGCCCGAGCCGCCGCGCCTCCAGGCACGCCGGCGATCCCGGCTCGACGATGCGGCAGTCCTCGGGGCGAACCTCGTAGATGGCGCAGGGGTACTGCTCGGGGGTGGAGACGTCGAGCCCACCGCAGCGCTCACCGGCGTTCTTGATGAAGCGGAAGTGCGGAGGCCGGTCCTGGAGCTCGGTGTAGATCGGCAGGAGCCGCTCGCCCATCCGCGCTTCGTCGGCCTCGAGCAGGTGCACCGTCTGTGGCCCGTGATGGCAGCAACGCCCACATGCCACGCAGTCGGCACCGTCGGGATCAGGCTCGCCATGAACTGGAGTGAGAGGCACGGTGCCTCCCGTTATCCCGCCGGATTCGAGCGAGCAAGCTCCGCCAGGAAGTTCGAAGCGAGACGCCCTCGCCGTCGTGCGCCGAGCGGTCGCGCCCGGAGCCTCCGCAGCGGAGCGTCTTCGACCCGCATCGAACGGAGCACCCGCTATCTCGACGAGCATGCTCCGCTCCCGTGCGCTCATGTGCACGCATCCTCCAAACGAGGGACTGCGGCGACCCGTCGGTCGGTGGTAGGCTGAACCGGCACGCATCCTACCGAGGGGGGAACGCGAGTTTTACCAGGAACGCTGATGAGCGAGCCCAAGTCGCCTGAGGGGGGGGCTGACTTCCAGACGACGGAGACGTCGTCCGCGATCCGTCCGCTCGCCCCGCCCGACGTCATCGACGGACGCTATCGCGTGCTCGGACGCCTCGGTGCCGGCGCGATGGGCGTGGTCCTGCGCGCCGAAGACGTGTTCCTCGAGCGGCCGGTCGCGATCAAGATCGTGGCGCCGTCCAAGGACCCCGCGGTGGGCCAGCGCTTCGTGAAGGAGGCGCAGGCGCTCGCACAGGTCCGCCACGAGAACGTGGTCCAGGTCTACGCGTTCGGACCGTTCCAGCACTCTGCGTACCTCGCGATGGAGCTCGTGATGGGCGAGTCGCTCGAGAGCATCATCGACGCGCACACACGACAGGGCACGACAGTCGCCCTGCCCCGCGCGGTCGCGCTGCTCCGCGCGGTCGCTCACGGCCTCGACGCCGTGCATGCGCGACAGCTCGTTCATCGAGACGTGAAGCCCGCGAACATCATCGTCGAGAAAGGGACGGACCGCCCCGTCCTCATCGACTTCGGTCTCGCGCGCCGACGCTCGAAGTCGGATCCGCGGATCTCGATCACCGGCGGCACACCTTCGTACATGGCGCCGGAGCAGGCGCAGGATCCGGACGGCACGCGTGTCACCCCTCGCGCGGACATCTACGCGCTCGCGTGCACGGCCTTCGAGCTCTTCACCGGGCGCGCAGTGTTCGAGGGCAACGACGTCTTCACGGTGCTGGCGGCACATCTGAGGGATCAGCCGCGTCGCATCTCGAGCCTCCGTCCGGAGCTCACACCCATCGACGATGTCCTCTTCCGCGCGCTCTCGAAGGTGCCGCAGGACCGCCCCGCCTCCGCCGGCGAGCTCGTCGCCGCACTGGAGACCGCGCTCGGTCGCGTCGACGCTCGAACGCAGAGCGGTCCTCGCGTGGCGGTCCTCGCTGCGGACGGCGGTCTCCGCCGCTCGCTCGTCCGGAACACGACGAGCGCGCTCCGCGGACACGGCCACCAGGTCAGCTGCGACACGGCCGAGTCCGCCGCCGAAGCGACCGCCCTCGTCGAGAGCGGAGGCTACGACCTCCTCGTCGTGGACGAGGAGTCGGCCGACGGCCGCCTCGCCGAGCTCGTGCAGCTCGCCCGCGCTCGCCATACGAACGCCGAGGTCCTCATCTTGAGCCGCGACCTCCCCGCGACGACGCTCGCGCTCGGCGACGTGCGGGTCCGGCACCTCGTCCCGAAGCCGGTCAACGTGCACATGCTCGCGGCCGTCATCGGCCGCCTCGATCTCGTCAAGCGCTTAGCTTAGGCGGCCGAGCGAGCATCACCCCTGTTTCGGGAGCCTCCCCCTCGAGCTCCCCGAATCGTCCAACTCGACGCGCGCAGCAGGCGCTCCTCTGCGGGTGGTTGGGGCGCAACCCCAAGTTCTTGGACGGTTCTTCACTCGAGAGCGCTACGGCCGAACGTGGCGGGCCACTCGGCCTCTTCGACCATCGACCACACCGCGCGGAGGTCGCTTCGGATCTCCTCCGCCGTCGGACGATGCCGCGGGTCGCGCCGGAGCGTGGGCACGAGCACCTCAGCCAGCGGGCCGACCTCGGGGTTTCCGATGAGCGCCTTCATCGGCTCGGGGAAGCCGTCATGGGAGACGTGCATCGTGATCTGCGCGACCTCGTTCGGTGCATCGAAGAGGACCTTGCCCGTGAGCATCTCGAACGCGAGACATCCGAACGAGTAGATGTCGGCTGCGGACGGCGCCGGGACGAACCCCTCGGGGAGGACACCCCAGACCTCGGGCGCGCCGTATGGTCCGGTCCCGCACCCCTGACGGAGCTTTCGGCCCGCGAGCCCGAAGTCCACGAGGACGCCTTGTTCGCCGCGCCGGAGCAGCACGTTCGACGGCTTGAGATCGAGATGGCCGATGCCGACGGAGTGCATCGCCTCGAGGCCGGCGAGGACGTCGTCGAGCGCTCGGAGGCACCGCTTCATGTCAAACGTGCGCGATTGGATCACGCGCTCCAGCGTGACGCCCTCGACGAGCTCCATCACGAGGATGGGAAGCGGCTTCGTGCCCATGTCGAACGTCACGAAGCGCGCGAGGTTCGTGTGGTTCGGCAGCATGATGAGCGCCGATGCCTCGTCGCGAAACATCTTGAGGAACTCGTCCTGCGAGAGGCTGCGCGCCGCGGTCGCGTTGTAGTCGGGCACCTTGAGGGCGAAGCGGTCTGCGTTGGGCTCGTGCTTGTCCTCTGCCCTCGTCACGATGAAGACCGACGCGGTGCCGCCGACGCCGAGAGCGCGCTGTACGAAGAAGCCGCCGATCGTACGGCGGGCCGGGAGCCAGGGCGGGAGCTGGTCGGCGACGCTCAGGGTGCCCGCCTCGGCAGAGGGACGCTCGACGGGAAGGTCCGCGAGCCCCCAGAGGAAGCCACCCACGAGGCGACCGATGCCGTGAGGGATACCGGCGATGAGGTCGTTCACCGCGCTGCCGAGCTCCTGCTCGTCGAGCGTCGGCTCGGCCTCGGCGAGGACGCGAGAGATCAGGACGCTGAGCTTCGGCGGCGGCGCCGCCGGTGTCGCGGGGACGTCGGGATCGAGACGCCCGCTCGCGCCGGTGCACATCTGCGCGAGCGCGTGGACCCACGTCTCGACCGCGGCGATGACATCGGCGTCGGAGGTGTTCGACGTCGAGAGCGCGCACAGCGCGGTCACCTTCGCCGTGGAGGCGAGCGCGCTGTGAATGCGGATGAGCACGGTACGGAGCGCCTCGCTCCGCGCCGATCCCTCCGGCGCGAGCTCGTCGGCGAGCGCCTCCAGCGCCTTCAGCCGATCCTCGGCCGCCTTCTTCTGCGGCGGGCGCGCCGACTCGGATCCGTGCGCCGAGACCTCGAGCGTCGGCTCCGACTCGCGGAGGAAGCGCGCGTAGCGAGCGAGGACGTGGCGGAGGTCCGGGTCCATCGACGCCTCGGCGAGCGTCTCGAAATCGCGACGCGCCCGGATGCGCATCGCGAGGACGAGGAGCGCATCGGCGACGTCGCACACGTCGAGACGAACGAGCGCGTCGAGCGCGCGGGCGAGCGCGGCGAGGAGCGTGCGCTTGAACACCGGCGCCGGATCGCGCTCGAAATGGCTGAGGAGCGCCTTCACCGTGCGGAGCCAGAGCGCGCGCAGGCGCTTCGCGCGGTCCGCATCGACGCCCTCCTGAGCGGATCGTCCACCACCTGAGGTCGCCTCGAGCGCTTCACCGAGATCGCCGTCGACCAGATGGAGGAGCGTCCGAAGGCGACGAAGGCGCAGCGTGGCGTGGGTCCGCGCAGCGGCGTCTCCGTCCGCCGCAAGCTCCTCCGGGCTCTCGCACGTGACGATCCACCCGGCGAAGCGCTCACGAATGGCGTCGAGCCCTTCCTCGCTCGCTCGGGCCTCGGCCGAGCCGCCGAGCTTCAGCAGGTCGGCGACGACCGGCCGCTCGAGGAGGCTCGTATCGAGATCGCGCATGACCGCCATCGACGTGCGCCGCGCGAGTGAGCCTGTGCGGCCCTCGGTGTCTTCGTCCTTCGCGACCGCCTCGAGCGCATCCATCCCTCCCCTCGCCGCGACGAGCACCTCGCGAGCGCGCTGGTAGGCGGAGGCGGCGCCTTCGACGACGAACGCATCGAGCGCCTCGGCGACCTGGCCGCGCACCGGCTGGTCGTCGCGCGGCCCGGGCGCGAGGTCGCGCGCGATCTCGTGATAGAGCGCATCGGCGCCGTCATCCTCGCCCTTCGGCCGATCGCGCATCGTCTTGAGGAGCTCGGCCCCCTGCCAGAGCGCGCGATCGACGACCTTGGAGGGCCCGTACTCGTAACGGAGATCGCAGACCGCCTCGGCCACCTCCGGCGACGCTCCGGGGAGCACGAGATCGAGCATCTTCGTCGCGATCTCGGGCTCCGCCTCGATCGTGCGCGGGATCCCCCAGATGAACGCCGCCGCGCTCGGCGGGTCCTCCCGCGTGAAGAGACCACGCTTCACGACCGCGGCCGTGATCTTGAGCGCATCGTCCGGGCGTACGGCCCCGAACGCCGACAGGGACGCCGCCGCGCGCCGCCACTCCGTAGGGCTCAGGCCCTCCTTCAGGCTCTCCTGGATCTGTTGCTTGAGCTCCGGGATCCACCCGGCGCAGAGACCGCGCGCAACGGCGACGTAGCGCCAGACGAGCGACTCGCGGTCGGCGAGCAGCCGGTTGTACGCCGCGCGGACGTTTTCACCGACGAACACGCGCAGGGCGTGGGTGTCTCCCATCTGCGCCCGCCGCGCCGCCTCGCGCGCCGCGCGCTCGAGGATCTTCGCGACGAGCCGTCGCGCCGGCAGCGAGCGCGTCGAAGGGATCGAGACCCACTCGCGCTGGAACTCGCGCCGGCTCACCAGCGCAAGCGCGAGCGGACCGTCCGCGATCGCGTGCGCGAGCGGCAGCTCCGTGACGAGAGCGATGCGCGAGCGCACGTTCGCGCTGCCGAGCCCCTTGCCGGCCGACTGCGCCATGCTCGTCGCGATCGCCGTGAACGTCTCGGCGTTGCCCGCGAGCATCCGCGCGAGCACGCGACGGCCGAGCTCACGTTGCTCGAAGCCGACCGGGAGCGCCGCTGCGAGCATGTAGAGGGCCACGCCTGCGGCCTGCGGCGAGAGCCAATCGAGATCGTCCGCGAGGCCCGCATGGAGCGCCGCGCTGACGCCTTTCAAGAGGACGTCGGGATGGAGGCCCTCGAGCGGTCCAGGCCCTTCGTCGAGGTTCACGCGCGACAGGGCGGCGATGGCCTGACGCCAGAGCACCCGTCGATCCGCAGCGCTGGCGTCACCCAGCTCGAGGAGACTCGAGACGTAGAAGGAGTTGTCTCTCAACGCGACTCGGAGCCGATCGTACGCGGTTCAGGCCCGCGGCAAAAGCGACGAATTTGGGGCTAGCGCCCCAACCACCCGCAGTGGTGCCCCAACCACCCGCAGTGGTGCTTCTCTCCGCTCGACGAGAGCCGCGGATCCCACGACGCGTGGTCACCTGGGAGCAACCGGCGACGAGCGTGTGAACGCAGACGGCTGGGCTCCGCGCGCCCACGAGAACGTGCTAGGAGAGGCGCGCTGTGATTGTCCTCGACAAAGTTACCAAGCGTTTCGGCCCCAAGATCCTCTTCGAGAACGTCTCGATGCAGTTCGATCCTGGGAAGCGCTACGGCCTCACCGGCGCGAACGGCGCCGGGAAGTCGACGCTCCTCAAGATGCTCGAGTTCAACGAGGACACGGACACCGGGTCGATCACGATCCCGGGCAACCTCCGCCTTGGCGTCCTCCGTCAGAACCACTTCGAGTACGAGCAGGAGCGCATCCTCGACACCGTCATCATGGGGAACAAAGCCCTGTGGGAGGCGATGCAGGAGAAGGAGCGCCTCCTCGCCGGCGAGGTGACGGACGAGGTTGGTATCCGCCTCGGCGAGCTCGAGGGGACGATCGCCGAAGAGAACGGCTACATGGCCGAGAGCGAAGCGGCTGAGCTCCTTGTCGGTCTCGGTATCCCGGCCGACAAGCACGAGTCGAGGATGAACGCCCTCGCAGGCGGCTACAAGCTCCGCGTCCTCATCGCGCAGGTGCTCTACGGCAAGCCGGACGTGCTCCTCCTCGACGAGCCGACGAACCACCTCGACCTCGAGTCGATCCGCTGGCTCGAGTCGTTCCTCATCAACGACTTCAAGGGAACGCTCGTGGTGGTCAGCCACGACCGCCACTTCCTCAACTCCGTCGCGACGCACATCGCCGACGTCGACTACCAGACGATCACCGTCTACGCCGGCAACTACGCCGACTTCGTCGACGCGAAGTACGAGAACAACCAGCGCGCCTCGGCCCAGGCCGCCACGGCGAAGAAGAAGGTCGCCGAGCTCCAGGAGTTCGTGCAGCGCTTCGGCTCGCACGCCAGCAAGAGCAAGCAGGCGCAGTCGCGCGTGAAGCAGATCGACAAGCTGAAGGAAGAGATCGAAGCGAAGGGCCCGAAGCGCTCGAGCCTCGTCCGCCCCTTCATCCGCTTCGAGTTCGAGAAGCCGTCGGGCCGCGACGTCGTCCGCATGGATGACTTCAGCAAGACGTTCGTCGACGACAAGGGCAAGGAGATCGTCGTCTACGACAAGGTCTCGTTCCACGTGAACCGCGGCGACAAGATCGCGATCACCGGCCCGAACGGCATCGGCAAGTCGACGCTGCTCAAGCTGATGATCAGCGGCTTCGCGGGCATCGACGACGACACGAAGCACGACATCGTGAAGCCGGACGGGGGCGAGGTCCGCTGGGGCCACGACGCGTCGGTCGGCTACTTCGCGCAGGACACGCACGAAGCGCTCAACCGGACCGCCTCCGGCATGAACGCGTTCCAGTGGCTCTACCAGTGGGACAAGATGGCCCCGCAGGAGCACATCCGGAGCATCCTCGGCCGCCTCCTCTTCTCCGGCGAGGCCGGCCTGAAGCAGGCGGCGACGATGTCCGGCGGCGAGTGCGCCCGCCTCCTCCTCGCGAAGCTCCTCGTGCTCAAGCACAACGTGCTGATCCTCGACGAGCCGACGAACCACCTCGACATCGAGTCGATCGAGGGCCTGCTCGACGGCCTCAAGAGCTTCAAGGGCACGATCGTCTTCGTCAGCCACGACCGCCACGTCGTCTCCGAGCTCGCCAACCGCATCGTCGAGCTTCGCCCGAAGGGCCCGAACTCGACGAGCGAGCGAAGCGAGGGAGGAGCACCAGGCAAGGGCGCCGAGCTCGTCGACTTCGGCGGCACCTACGACGAATTCCTCGAGCGCGAAGGCCGGGACTTCACCCGGCGGTAGCCCGCTGGACCTCGACGCCGCTCGACGCCCCGTCGAGCGGCGTCCCAAGCGCGGCCGCGGTCTGAGAGGCGCACGGAAGAGTGCTAGGCTTCGCCCATGCAGGCGGGGAAGCTCGCGACCTACGACGACCTCCTCGCGCTGCCGGAAGGCCAGCGCGCCGAGGTCATCGGTGGCGCGATGATCACGCCCACGTCGCCGCTGCCACGGCACGGCCGCGCTCAGCGCGTCGTCGGCCGGATCATCGGCGGCGCGTTCGACGATGACGACGGGCTCGGCGGCCCGGGAGGATGGTGGATCCTCCCCGAGTTCGATGCTCGCTTGAGCCCACACGACATCGTCAAGCCGGACATCGCAGGCTGGCGCCGCGAGCGCCTCCCGGATCCCTGGGACATCCAGCCGGATCGACGTCATCCCCGACTGGATCTGCGAGGTCCTATCGCCCTCGAACGTCGCAGACGATCGGGTGCGCAAGCGGAGGCTCTACGCCGAGCACGGCCTCGCGTTCTACTGGCTGCTCGACCCCTCGGAGCGCACGCTCGAGGCCCTGCGCCTCGACCACGCATCACGCGCTTGGATCGAGGTCGGGTCGTACGACGATGCCTCCATCGCGCGGATCGATCCCTTCGACGCGATCGCGATCGAGGTCGGGCGCTTCTTCCCACCGACCCGCTCGAACGAGACCGAGCGCGGGGGCTGATCCTCTCGGCAGCGACGCGCACGACCGACGTGGCAACCGCAGGCGGTGATGCTCTCGTCGATCTCCGCGGGGAACTCGCATTGGAGCGATGACGACGGCGCGGCTCTTTCCCGTGCGAGGCTGACGCGCGAGGCGCAGGAGGGGCGGAGCGACGAACGCGGCAGTCGGCGTGTCACCGCGCCGAGCATCCCAGGTGCGGCGCGGCCGCGTCGGTGATGAAGAGCTGCGCTCCGTTGGTGCCGATGCCGGTCTGTCGCGCTCGCGTCGGAGCGACGACGAACGCGCGAGTCTTGCCGGTGCCGGTGCCCGGCTGGACGGCGGCGCGGCGGCATCCGGCCCTTCCTACTCGCTCTCGCGTCGGACTCGCGACACGAGCGACCGACGTTGCACCGCGACGCGTCCGAACCGTCGGAAGCCCGCAGACGCATGTTGCGAGGACCGAGGCCACCTTGGCTCTGCTCCCGGCTGGCGCCGACGACCGACTGGATCGCATTCAAGGACGGAGGGAGGCGGCGCAAGCGCGCCGGCTCGCCGGCGCGGACGACACCGGCTATCCGATCATCCATGCGCTTCATCCATGCGCTCGTTCGAGCTGTACGAGCACAACTTCGACATCCCCGCTCCAACCAAGGGGCGACGAAAGGCGCCCGTTTCTCGCGAGCATCCGATGACGATTTCGTAGTTGGGTATTGACGCCTCTCGGGACGACGCCGACGCGAAACTGCAGGTGCGAGCGTCGACCGAGCCGTGCTGGCAACCATTCGCGTCCTCCGTGGCGATCGCTCGCGGAATACCTCGCGACGTGAGCGGAGCATCGATCGCCCAGGGACGGGGCCTTCCCGTGAGCCGCGAAAGTGCATGTTAGAAGCGGTCATGGACAAGCTGGGGGATCTGTCCGACGAGGCGCTGCTCGCGCGGCTGCGTGGGCACGTCGGCAAGGGGAATGTCTGGTGCGCGGAGCTCATCGCCTATCTCGTCGAGGTCGACGAGCGGCGGCTCGATCGCGTTCACGCGTGCTCGTCGTTGTGGGACTTCTGCACGCGCAAGCTCGGGATGAGCGAGGGCGAGGCGCACCGTCGGATCGCGGCGGCTCGCACCGTCCGGAGCTTCCCTCAGGTGCTCGGGTACATCGAGCGGGGCGAGGTCCACCTCTGTGCTCTCTACGCACTGCGGAAACACCTCACTAGCGCGAACGTCGACGAGCTGCTCCGCGAAGCGTCCGGTAAGAGCACGCGAGAGGTCGATAACTTGGTGGCCGCGCGCTTTCCGCGACCGGACGTACCGGCGAGCGTCGAGCCCGTCGCTTCGCAAGCGCTCTTGTCGCCGCTAGTGCCAGCATCGCCGGTGCCCATCGCGATGCCCTCCGATGCAGCGCCGGCGTGGACATTGTCACTGTCGCCCGTGTCCGGACGTCGGCCGAGGGTCGAGCCGCTCTCGGCGACGAGGTACCGGATCGAGCTCACAGTGACCGCCATGACGAAAGAAACGATCGACCGCATCAAGGACCTGATGCGTCATCGCAACCCGACCGGCGATCTGGAGACGATCTTCGACACCGCGCTCGCACTGCTGCTCGCCCGACTGGAGAAGGAGCGGCTCGGCAAGACCTTTCGTACAGGTAGCCGGAAGCGCAAGCCCGCCGAGGCGACGAACGCATGCGCCTCGTCCGGCTCGACGCGTGCGGAAATCTTGACCGCCCCGATACCTGCGGAGGCGACAGCGGGCGCCCCGACCGCGCACGTGCCGTCGGAGGCGAGGACGCACGCCCCGCATGGGCTCGCACGTGTGGAGGCGACGGCCGGCGATCCGGCCACGCACGTGAGCTCGGAAACCAAGACGGAGGCCCCAGGCGCGCACGTGCATACGGACGCGCCAAGCGGCAATCAGGGCGTGTCGGCGCCCGGCCTTGCGGACGGCGAGCCGAGCACGGCCGATCCGGATGCGTCCGCGCCTGCAACGAAGGCGTCGCAGCGGGGCTCTCGTTATGTCCCGACCGGGGTGCGGCGGGAGGTCTTCGCACGCGACGGCGAGCAGTGCAGCTACGTCGGCCCTGACGGCGATCGCTGCCCCGCGCGCGGGTATCTCGAGCTGGACCACATCCGCCCGAAGGCGCGCGGAGGAACGGAGACGGCAGCCAACCTGCGAGTGAGGTGCAGAGCGCACAACGCGCTCTACGCCGAGCAAATCTTCGGCCGCGCGCACGTCGCAGGCCGCATGGACTTGCCACAGCGCAAGTACGCACCGCCATCATCGGCCTCCTTCGAGACCGCCGCTCGAGGTCTGCGGTCCATGGGCTTTCGCGAGCCTGAAGCCCGTCGAGCCCTCGAGACGCTCGCGACGAAGGGCGACATGAAAGCCGCTACCGTCGAGACGATCCTCCGTGAGGCGCTGCTCGTTCTCACGTAGCCCGTCGCCGCAGAGCAACCCCGCCCCGCTCGACCGATCCGCATGACGCTCACCGTGGCCGCGGAGGACGCTGCCTTGGTCGCGCAGATGGTGGACCAGAATTTCGCGATTCGACCTCACACGAATCAGGTTGGCGTCGTCGAGACCTTCGCGCAGGCATGGACCGCGCTTGGGCTCCTTCTGGAGCGCGTGGGAGAGGTCGTCGAGCAGCCACTTCGCCGGCGCGGGCGATGGAGCGCGCCCCGGCGACTGCCGAGCGAAAGCTCACCGCGTTTCGAGGCGTATCGGTCCGGCCCGCGGGCTCGTCGCGACGCTACCATGCTTGTAGCGTTCGCCACAGAACCGCGTGCGCTCGGCCTCGAGCCATCGCAGCGACCGGCCTGCAGCCCGACCTGGTGTCCCAGGCGAGCAGGTCGCCCCGGACGAGCGCGGCGAGCGGCATCGACACTTCGCCTGCGATGATGCTCGGTTCCGAGCCGGCCCCTTGGAAGGCCCCCGTGCCGGGCTCCTTTCGGATCAATGTCCCCCCGCGATTCTCTCGGAGTCGGGTGGAACCGTTCCCCTCATCGAATTTCAGCATCAGCGGGACGCCGCCCGAAGGACTCTCAACAGGTGAACGCCGGTGCCCTTTGTTTCAATGAGTTCTTGATGAGGCCGTCCAGACAATGTGGCCTAAGCGCAATGCCGCTCACTTAGCGAGTGTCGACGGTCGGCGCTTGCGAGCGTAGTTGCTC
>ERZ778025.325-NODE-325-length-113750-cov-14.102124_pt1 | contig 113750 bp, 92 predicted proteins | sample MGYA00375755_ERZ778025 | MGnify/ENA primary metagenome ERZ778025 (study PRJEB29350, sample SAMN05389825) | bioreactor metagenome | isolation source: Thiocyanate bioreactor | place: South Africa: University of Cape Town | collected 2014-03-17 ... | reverse complement strand
GGACGAGGGGAACGTCGCAGCTCGCGCTGCAGCGCATGCAGCTCGGTGTGCCGTATGGGCACTCGGTCTCGGTGATCCCGTTCCCGTCATCGCAAACTTCGTTGCCGTTCACGATCCCGTCGCCGCAATAGGAGCCGGTGAGCGCAAGCGGCGCCGAGCAGTCGGCCGTGCACTGGACGCAGCTCGGCGTGCCGTAGGCGCACTGCGTCTCGGTGATCTGGTTCCCGTCGTCACAAGCCTCGCCATGGCTCACGATGCCGTCACCGCATCGCCGGCCGGTGAGGACGAGGGGAACGTCGCAGCTCGCGCTGCAGCGCATGCAGCTCGGTGTGCCGTACGGACACTCGGTCTCGGTGATCCGGTTCCCGTCGTCGCAAGCTTCGTTGCCGTTCACGATCCCGTCGCCGCAGAACGGCCCGCGCGCCGGCCCGTAGGTGCAGCTCGGCGTGCAGACGACGCAGTCCATCTCGCCATAGGGACACTCCTCGTGGACGGCGTTCCCGTCATCGCACTCCTCGTTCCCTTCGCGAACGCCGTTGCCACAGACGGCGCCGGGATCGCCGACGCCCGCCTCGGCATCGCCGGCGCCCGCCTCGGCATCGCCGGCGCCCGCCTCGGCATCGCCGGCGCCCGCCTCGGCATCGCCGGCGCCAGCCTCGGCGTCACCGGCGCCAGCCTCGGCGTCACCGGCGCCCGCGTCGCCGGCGCCTTTGCCGCCGTCCGCATCGAGCTCACGGCTGTCCGCGTCCTCGAGGCCGCGCCCCGCGTCGCCCGGTCGAGGGTCGGCCTCGACCGAGCCGTCGAGCGGCTCGGGCTCGCCCGTGGATGAGCTACTGCAGGCGCCGAGGACGACGAGAAGGACGACTGCAAGAGGGCGCGAACGACGCATGACGTGATGCCTATCCGGGGTTGAGCGGTGCGCGGGGGGACGGGCGAGCGGAAGCGCCGAGTCGCATCGCCATCACTCGTCGCCGAGACGAGCGATCCAAGCGTACGAAGCGCGTCCGTATCCGCGAGCCAGACGGCTCATCGCTGCTCCGACGGATGCCGCCGCGGCCCTTCTCACCTGGCATGCCCGAGTGCGGACTATTTCGCCAGGATGAGCCGGGTTCAATCGAAATGTCGCGCCACGGCCTCGGAGGGCTCACTCACTGGCTTCCAGCTCAACGTCACCGACTGCTTCGCGCCGTTGCACGAGCGAATCACGACGTCGTACGTCTCCCCGCTCTCGAGCTCCGAGCTCGCGACCTCCTCCGATCGCCGCTCGGTGGTGGTGCGTGAGGGCGGCACGCGGAACACCTCCAGCTCGGCATCACCGCGCGAGAAGAGCGAGAGCGTCACGTTCGCGTGCGGCGTGATCCTCAGCGCGCGCTCTTGATCGTCCGCGAGCTCGATGGTCGTCGAGCCGCGGCGGAGATCGCCCTCGTCTGCGTCGATCCTGCCGGGGGAGCCGCGGTCCGAGAACCGCGGCACGTCGCAGAGCCTCCGATCGTCCTCGCGGAGGCAGCGCGCCGTGTCCACCGCAGACAGGCAGGTCTTCGCCTCGCGGAAGAAGTCCGCCATGGTATCGACACGGACGTACCCCATGAGCGACCGATCTCGGGGGAGGCATCGCGTCAGCTCGGTGAACCGCGAGAGCACGCCGACGACCTTGCCGTCGGACGCGAAGAGCGGACCGCCGCTGTCGCCATAACAAGCGCTCGACCGCGAGACGAACCGCACGAAGAGCTCCGTCGGGTTGTGGCCGACGACCACTCCCTCGGCCGAGCGCCGCTGGGTGCCCACGCCGAATGCCTCGCCCTTGCCGTCGTCGCGGGCGACGTACGCCGTTGCTCCGTAGCCGATCGCGCGCACGGTGCCCATCGCGACCGGCGCGCCGATCTCGACAGGAACGATCTCCACCGGATGCTCGAGGCGAAGGAGCGCGACGTCGAACCCCTGGAACGCTACGCCGCCGTTCTTCTCCGGCATGCGAAAGCGCGGATGAATCGCACGGGCGATGACTGGCACCCGCGTGCCTGCGCTCACCTCACCCCAGCCGAACTCGATCGACCGAGGCAGCTCGACACAGTGGGCCGCGGTAAGCACGAGATCCGGCGCGACGAGGGCCGCGCTGCACGAGACGACACCATCTCGGACGAGGTACCCCGCGCCGGGATGGTCCGTCTCCGGACGACCGCCAATCACCGCCTGATCGACGACCTTCGCGTCGACCTCCTCCGCGTCGTGGTCCGCGACCACACAGCCGGCACCGACGACGAGCGCGCTCCCGAGCACGACCAGGCGAGCCACGCCGAAGGTCAGTGCATTGCCGATGCCTCACCGATCCCAGCATCTCGTTCGACCCACGCCGCGAACGCAGCGACGCCGCCCGCGAGGTCGACCCGCGAGCGGCGTAGCGGAAGAACCAGGTTGATCAGCCCAGCACTCGATCAGCGGAGATAGATGTCGCCGCCTCCCGACGAGCCACACGCGCAGTTGCCGTAGTCGATCGACTCGTCGGGCTGACCGCCACCACAGTCCGGCCCGACGCAGCCGTCGGGCTCGGGCGGGCAAACGTCCGGGTTGTCGGACGGGCCCTGGCAGGCCTCACCGTCGTCGCCCTGCGAGCCGCCCGCACCGCCGCCGTTGCTTCCGCTGCTCCCGTTGTTGCCGCTGCTGCCGTTGCTGCCAGCCGCGCCGGATGAACCGGACGAACCAGACGAACCACCGGTCCCGTCGCCGCCCGCACCGCCGCCGTTGTTGGCGCTGCTCCCGTCGTTGCCGCTGCTGCCGTTGCTACCGGGCGCGCCCGACGAGCCGGCGGTGCCCTCGCCGCCCGGCCCCGCACTGCCGTCGTTGCCTCCGTTGCCATCAGTGCCGGGGGCGCCCGACGAGCCGGTCGTGCCGTCGCCGCCCGGACCCGCGCTGCCGTCGTTGCCGCTCGAGCCGCCGCAGTTGCCACTGCAGACGCCGTCGTCGTTGCCGTCGCAGCTTCCGCCTTCGTCGCCTCCGGAGCCGCCGCTCGGGCTCTCGCCGCCCGAGCTCGAGGTGCCGGTGCCGACGCCGCCGTCCTCGCAGATCTCCTTCGACTTGTCGACCGACGGCCCCGCATAGGTACGAACGCCGGTCGCGCCGCCCGCACACGCAACCTTCGGAGCGAGCCACTTCACGAGACCATCGACGCGAGCGACGTAGAGCTTGCCCGTCGTCGTGCCGCGGCCGGAGACGATCCCGAGGATACCGCGCCCGTCGTAGACCGCGCCGCCGGTGTCGAGGGTCTCGCTCACCGGGATGTCCACGAGCCACGCGTTCGGTGAGGTCCTGTACTTTGCGAGCGTCGCATCGAGCGGCTCGAAGCCCGCGCCGGTGCCGCGAAGGCGCGTGGCCTTCGTCCCGTCGGGCGACTTCTCGCCGACGATCTTCGGGTACACGGAGAGCTTGATGCTCTCGTCGAGGTGAATGACGCCGACGTCGTGCTTGCGCGGATGCGCCTTATTGCTGTCGTACCGCATCCAGTCGTACGTCATGCCGCGCGAGCCGGTCGCCTTCTGCTTGCCGTCGGCCGACGTCACGACCCACCTGTGCTTGCCGGAGATCAGGTGCCCCGACGTGAGGACCAGGCGCGGCGCGATCATGACGCCCGAACCTTCGCCGACGCGCGTACCGTTCTCGTCGAACAGGACGATCGAGACGCTGGCGGCGCTGACCGCCTGAGCCGTCGCCGGCTCCTTCGCGTCCGGCGAGCCGCCACAGGCAGCGAGGGTGCCGAGCGACGAAGCGAGGACCGTCGCGCAAACAGCTCCGAGAAGACGCATGCCGTTCATCGTTCTGACCTCCGGGGCCTCGACTCTCCGCTGGACGCCGCCCTCATCGGCTCAGCAGCTCTCGTCGGGACGAGCTCCGGTACTGCACGGCGCCTGCCAGCCGCGTTCTCCGGAGCGATCCGCGAGAATCCGCAGCGTCTCGCGCAGGCCCACATCCCCCCCGTAGAGACTGTCAGGCCTCAGGAGTGGATCGGCCGTTCCGCGGTGATCTGCTAGCCGTTCGAGCCAGCTGAACTTTTCCGCCGGGCCGCCGCCACGATGACCGCCAGAGCGAGCGCGCTCACGACGTACGGCGCGGGGCGCGAGCCGGAACGCGTGCCGACCGAGCAGCCGTCGCTCTCGTCCCGCTCGCTCGGGGCGCAGACCTTTCGAGCTTGTTGCTCGACGCACGTGAAGCCGGCAGCGCATGCGCCATTGCTGCAATCTTCTGCGCACGTCTTTCGCTCGGAGTCGCAGACGTTCGAGCGGCAATTGGCGTCCGCCTCACATGCAGCGCCGACCTTCCCGAGGAGTGGGTTGGGCTCGCCCTCGAGCCAGGGCTCCTGTCCGGCCTTCTCGTAGCCGGCGCGGATGAAATCGGCATGCGCGGCCGCCGACGTGAAGATGTTCGTCCCGCCGATACACCCGTCCGCCCCGGTGCCGCCGGTCTCGTTGCCTCCGCGCGAGAGCGCCCCGAGCACGGCGCCGGACGCTGCGAGCGCGGGCCCGCCGCTGTCCCCCTGGCACGTCCCTTCCCCGATTCGGAACTCCTTCGGACCGAGGTCGCTCGCGGGCCCGACGTCGAGGATGGCGACGTCCGTACGCTGGCGTCGCGACTTCGGGTTCGGCTCGTCATCCGTGATGCCCCACCCGACCACGGTGACCAGCTCGCCCTTCACCGGCTTCGTGGTCAGACGGATCGGCGTGATCCTTCCGCCTTCGAGCGGCCGATCGAGCAACACGAGCGCGATGTCGTTGTCACAGAGCGTCTTCGCGCCCGTCGTGAGGATCTCCTTGCCGCGTGCGGGGCGCGCCGTCCCGGAGATGAAGTCGGGGCGGTCCTTTCCGGCGAAGACGTAGATCGCGCTCGGCTCGTGATCGGCGTGGACGGCACCGCCGGCGATCGGCTTGCCCTCGGAGTTGCAGGCTGCACCGGGGTCGGTGACCGCGACGCAATGACGAGCGGTGAGGACGAGGCGAGGCGCGAGGAGACTGCCGGTGCATCCACTCGCGGCGCCGCCCCCTTCCCTCAGCGCGTCGTAGTGCATGACGAGGACGGTCGCGTCCTGTCCTTCGTCCGACTCCGTGCCCTTCACGATCGCCGAGGCCGTCGCCCTCGTATCTTCGCTCGGCGAAGGGGCAGAGGAGCACGACAGCACGAAGCAGGCGGTCGGAAGAAGAAGTCGGAGCCTCGTCGTCACGGTGAATCGCTTCCGCATGTCTCGCCGCTCAGGCGCGCTTGCGACGGGACGAGCCTGCCGCGAGCACTCCCGCTGCCCCCACGCAGGCAAGCAAGAGTCCGCCCCCCGATGGCGCACGGCCGGGCGCCGCCTGGCAGCCGTCCCCGCCCCCACCACGGCTGCCGCCGCTGGAGCTCTCCGCCGGCGCTCCGTCTCCAGCCGGGTCGCGGAAGCGGATCGTGAACGGCGCGTCGGTCTTCTTCGTGGTCGTGCCCGCGACCACGACGAGCACTTCACCTTCGGCGTCGGCTGGGAGCTTCTTCGCGCGATCGATGCGGGCCTTGCCCCCCTCGAGCGGGACGACGACACCGCCGTTGCGTGAGTCATCGGTCTCGAGCGCGATCTGCTGGGGCGTGTCGAGCGTGCCCCTGTAAGCGAAGTACGCGAGGCCGGAGGTGATGTTACTCGCTCCATCCTCGAGCGCGGTCGTCTTGATCCCCGGGTAGGTCGCGCCATCGGGGTAACCGCCCGTGCCGGCCAGCTTCGCGGTGGCGACGTTCCACGCCGCGAACATCGGGAACGCTTCGGCGAGCGACGAGCCCTTCTTCGTGAGCACGTCGTCGGTCGCCTCGAGCACCTTCTGGCCCTCGGCCTCGAGCTCGAAAATCTCGCGGATCGTCTCTGGTCCGTGGCTCGTCGCGAGGAAGAGCGGCCAGACCGCCGAGCCGTAGAGGTAGCCCGCGGTCACGCCCGTCGGCGGCGCGTCGAGCGAGCGGGTCGGCTCGTCGAAGAACTTCGGCAGGTTTCGCTCGAAGTCCCGGAGATCGGGATGAAGCGTCTTCATCGCCCACTGCGCGGTGCCCTCGGCCCAGAACGGATCGTCGTTCGTCTTGTAGACGTTCTGGATCGCGTGGAAGAGCTCGTGGGTGACTACGGTGCGAAACCCTTCGGACGGTGACGCGTACCCGTGGTTCCTGAAGGTCGAGTCGATCAACGCGAACGACGAGCACGCGCCGCCGTTGCACTCGGCGATGCACGCGCCGTCACCGCCGTTGAACTTGACGAGATAGATGTCGAGCTTCTCGTCGCCACCGTTGGACGAGCAGGCGGCGTCGGACGGGACCGCGCGGTACCCCATCTCCGCGTACTTCTCGAGCGCATGCTCCGCGATCTCCGCCGCTTCCGCGACCGAGTCGGGCACGCCGTCGTCACGAGTGCTCGCGAGCGTCGCCATGTGCGTCCCGCTCGTGGCCCAGTGGACCCGCACCTTCGCCATCGCGAACGACTTCGTCTCGGCGTCGCCGTACGTGTAGCCCTGGTAGCCGTTCGCGTCGGTCGGCCGGCCCGTGCATGCCGCCCGTGCCGAGCTCGCCGAAAGAAGCACCGCGCCGAACGGCAGCGCGAGCAGGAGAATCCTCGGGGCAAAAGGCTTCACAGCGCCGCGACCTTCAGGATGAAACGACCGGTGGCCTTACCGTCGGTGCTCCCGTCGCTGTTGGCGGTGTAGCTGACGATCCCGACCTTGTACCGGGACGTCCCGTCGGCGCCCCGGACGATGAACGTCAGGCCCGGCATCACGGTCGGCCCTCCGCCGACCTCGTAGTCGTACCAGCCCTTGAACGTCGTGATGATGAACTCCGCCTCGTCCTTGCGGCCGACGCAATCCTCGTCGAAGAACTTCTCGGGCACGATCTTCGCCGCATCGGCGTCCGCCGCGGTGACATCGTCGAAGATCTTCGCGATCTTCGCCGCGCCGCCCTTACCGGGCCCGGCGTCGCCGCTGTTGGTGAAGATGTCGACCCGCTTGAGCGCGAGATCCCAATCGGTCGACGTAAACGCCTCGTTGTCGTTCACGTCGACACGCTCGCCCGTGAGCTTGATGTAGACGCGCGGGCTCTTGGCCGCTTCCATCGCGCCGCCGGCAGAGGCGTCGACGTAAAGCGTCGTCACACCGTCGGCCGCGGACACCACCTTCACCTCGCCGCTCGAGACCTTCGAGATCGGCACGAGATGCGTCTTTCGCGCAGCAGTGCACTGCGTGCCCCCCGCGGGGATCCCGGAGTCTTCCTCGTCCTCGGTCCCGCCGTCGTCGTCGACGCCGGTGCCGGCCGGCGCGGCAGTCGAGGATGACGAGCACGCAGGGACGGCGGCGAGGACGAGCGGCGCGGCTGCGAGAAGAAGGACGAAGCGATTCATCGAAGATCTCCTTGGCTGGTCGCGACTACTTCACGGCCTTCACACGCATCACGATCGTGCCGGGGCTGGTCGCCGTGGCTCCGTCGAAGCGAGCGAACCCGACGAGGTAGCGCTTCTTGCCGTCGGCGCCGACGACGAGCCAGGCGAAGTTGCGGGGAGCCGCGGGGTTCGCACCGCGCTCGGTCCACAGCCCGCTGAACGCGCTGACGACACGATCGCCGCGCAGGATCTGACCTGCGAAGCTCGCCGCATCGATGGCGTCGAATTTCGCGAGCTCGCTCTCGGGCGTACGCTCGACGACATCGGGGAACGTCTCGTTCGCCGTCGCGTCGGCGTCGAAGTCGATCGCACCGACGCCGCGCGGTCCGCCCTCTTCTCCGTTCACGGAGATGTCCTGGCGGCGGAAGCAGAGATGCCACGCGCTCGATGCTCGAGCGGCCTCGGGGGTGAGCATCGTGCGAGCACCGGTGCCGAGGTCGATGCACTCGCCTGGCGCATTCGGATCGCCCGCGGTCGTACCACCGGCAGTGCCGTCGAGATCGACCGCTTCCTTCGCGGGCTGACCGACCTCGGCGTAGCGGATCTTGTAGAGCGCGGCGACGGCAGCGCCGTCGCGCTTGCCGTAGTAGCTGAGGATCTGGACCTTGTAGAGCTTGTCTCCGTCCTTCACGCCGAAGACGTGGAAGCGGCTGTAGAGCGCGTGGTTCGGCGCGCCTTCGTAGAAGTACCAGCGGATGAACGCGCCGCCGGACTTGTCGCCGGTGAGGAACGGAACCTCGGGAGCGACGTCCTCGAGGAACACGATCGGGTCGAGCGGACCGAACGCGAGCGATGCGCCGGAGCCGGAAGGGCCGCTGTTCGTGAAGACGTCGCGCCCCTCGAACGCGAGGTCCCATCCCTTGTCCGTCTTCGGATCGGCGGGCGTGACGAGCGCCGGCGGGCTCGCGAGCTTCGCGTAGACGCGTCCGGTGCTCGGGACCGGGATCGAGAGCTCCTCGCCGGCGTTGAAGACGTCGCCAGGCGCTTCTCCTGCGTCGCTCCCGGGCTTGGTGGTGGGAGAGCTCTTCGCGCCGGGGCCGACGTCCTCACTGCAGGCCGCGGCGAGCGCGGTCACGGCCGCGAGGGCGACAAGAGCGAAGAGGACGAGCGTGGAAGAGCAGAAACGCTTCATGGGTGACTCAATCCTCCCAAGGGAAGTCGGCCCGGAGACCGACGTAGAGGATACGACCCAGCGGCGGACGTGTATCCCCCAGACGGCCGGGGTCCTGTTTCACGTCGAGCAGGTTGAGGGCCCCCAGATACGCCTGCGAGTGAGGCCATAGCGTACGGCCCATGCGGACGTCCACCGTCTGGTACCCAGGCGATCGCGAGTCCTCGCCCAGGAACGAGCTGGTGACGACCCGTGCACGAACGTACAGCTCGAGCATCCAGCCCGGCTCGATCCGGAGCGCCGAGGTGACCGAGTGCGGCGGTCGGCCCGGCAGCGGCTGATCGTTCACGTCGTCCCGCGTCCACGTGTAAGCGTAGCTCGATTCCGCAGACAGCCAACTCGTGGGCTTGAAGCGCGCGTCGACCTGACCGCCCGCGGTTCGAGCTCGACCGAAGTTCGTGTACGAATACGTCGCGACGCCGCCGTCGAAGACGCCGTTGCCGAGGTCGAGATCGATCAGATCCTCCACCCAGTTGTAGAAGACGGAGCCGCGCACCATCGAGTCCTTCATCGGCGTCACGGTGAGATCGGCGTTCACGCCCCACGACTTCTCGGGGAAGAGATCGCGGTTGCCGTTGATCCGGTAGCCGTAGAAGGAGTGATCGAAGACGAAGCCGAGCTCCTTCGCGCTCGGCGCGCGAAAGCCGCGACCTGCGGAGGCGCGCGCGATGACGCGCGGCGCGATCTGCCATGATGCCGCGAGGCGCGGAGCGACGGACTCGCCGTAGCGCGAATGGAGCTCGGTACGGATCCCGGGCATCACGGTGAGCGTCTCCGTGACTTTCCACGAGAGCTGGGCGTAGAAGGCGGCGACGCCGAACGTGAGGGGCACGACCTCGGGCCCGCTCGTCGTCACGGGGGCTGCCCGTGTGCTCACGGTGCGCGTGAGCGACTGTTCGAAGTGCTCCGCCTCGAAACGCGTCCCCGCGACCCACGTCCGCGTGCCTTCGGGGACGGTGGCGATCGCCTCGAAGCTCTGCATGCGATGCTCGCGATCGCGCCGCTCGTCGATCGGCGAGCCGCGGCGGTCCTTCGCGGTGAAGTTGTCGAACTGCTGCCGGCCCATCGTGAGGCGAAGGCTCGCGCCGCTCCGGAGCTTCGTGACGTGGATGACGTGGACCGTGTAGCGATTGGTCTGCTGCGGGAGATCGGTGATGAAGCGCTCCTCGATCGTCGGGCGCTTCTCGCTCTCGATGCCGTCGAGGCGATCGCGGAACGCGCGCAGGCGGACGCGCACGTCCATCGTGTCGGTGAGGCGCGCTCCGGCGCGTAGCCCGACCATCCTCCGGTTCGTCTCGGGGATCCGGAGATCGGGCAAGCCCGGCGTGCGCTCGACGCCGTCGAGACGGCTGTAGTTCCCGTCGAGGCCGATCCACGGCTCACGAAGCGGTCCGAGCGTGCCGTCCTTCTTCGCGGAGGCGTTGCCCTGGAGGACGACGCCGTTCAGCGATCGATACTCCGCGCGCGCGCGCGCCGAGAGCCCCGGGCGACGCGGCGGAGCAGTGATGACGTTGACGACGCCGCCGAGAGCGGCCGACCCGTAGAGCGAGCTCGTCGGTCCGACGACGACCTCGATGCGCTCGAGATCGGCCGTCGGGATCGCGGCGAGATCGACCGCGCCGCCGACGTCACCGACGACACGCTCGCCGTCCTCGAGGATGAGGACGCGATCGCGATCGAATCCCTGGATCTGGAGCGCGCTCACGCCGCCGAGGTATCCGTACGAGCCCGGGTTCACCTGGAGGCCGGGCTGCGTCGCGAGCGCCTCGGCCACGTTGGTCGCCCCGCGCCGGTCGGCCTCTTCACGCGTCACTACGTCGGTCTTCACCGTCGCGCGCTGCACGTTCTCGGGAGTGCGCGTCCCGGTGACGACGACGGTCTCGCCGTCCTTGTCCTTCGTATTCGCGGAGCCGCGTGCGTCGTCCGCGCGCGCGACGGACGCGACGGACGGGATGGCGAGGACGAGGCTCGGACAGCCCCATCGAAGAAGTCTCGCCATGCGCGTCGCTCTAGGCATGCCGGGTCGCCTGAGGTCCGAGCGTAACAAGCGGAGCATCGAGCGCAGCTCGATCGCGGGCTCGCGCGCCATCATCGAAGGCGCGAGCCCAGCGCCGCCGGCCCTGTTTTCCCTGGCTCCCATTGTTATTGAAAACGACTTTCAATTTCTATACAACGGTCGACGAGCGGACGTCGAGCCCCCTCTCTCTCCTGGGCTCGCGTCCGCGGACTCTTCCGGTACGCGAGCGCCGATGACGATCGCTCGGGGGTCGGAAGCCCACGAGAGGATCGAGCGTTCCGGCGAGCGCGAGGAAGACGGCCCCGCTGCCGAGTCCTTCAGCCAGTGAGCGACCAGCAAGGGCGGGCTCCGACCTCGAAGGGCTGCGAGCGTACGACGGCGCACCTCGAGGGATCGCGCCGAGCGACGACGTCGACCTGAGGCTCGAGTGCGCGTCGCTACTTCGGCACGTCGAAGGAGTGCTTGATCGTCCGCGGCGAGCCCTGGAACGAGCTCACCTTCGTGCGCTTGAAGTGGCCCGTGACGCAGTCGCCCGCCGGCGTCCCGGCGTACGGCGGGTCGAGGCTCACCGCGGTGACGGTCCCCTCCGGCCCGAACGTCACTTGCGACGTGCCCGGTCCCGTCACGCCGCCTTCCTTCTTGCAGAAGACGAGGACGCCGTTCGCCTGCGCGAGCCGCGAGCGCGCGGCCGCCTCGTTGAACGCATTCGGATCCGGCGGCGGCCCCGCGTCCTTGACGGCGACAGGCGTCGGCATGGGCACCGGCACCGGCACCGGCGTGGGTGCCGGCGTGGGCGCAGGCGGGACGTCGGGTGCGGCAGTCGTGGTCGTCGCCGTGCTGCCCGCGTCCACGTCGTCGTCGCTGTTGGCGGTAACGGCATCGCTCGCGTCGGGCACGACGTCGGCTGCCGGGGTCGGATCGATGACCGGCGGCGCCGTCGGCGGCGGCGGCGGCGGAGCGGACGCGATCGGGCTCGAGTCAGGCGGCGCCGAGACCGATGCGACCGGTCCAGTGCCGTTGCCCTTGCCGCCCGGCATGACGGCGGCCGCGAGGCCGACGCCGATGAGCGCGAGCGCACCGAGCCCGATCGCGATGAAGAGGACCGAGTTGCTCTTCTTCGGCACTCCCGAGATCGACCCCGGGGGCAGCGATACCGACTCGCTCATCCGCGAGTCGTGCGGCTGCTGGCCGAACGGCATGTTCTGCCCATGCGACGGCACCATGATGTGCGGCGACGGCTGCATCATCGGGTGCTGTTGCTGCGGAGCGTGCGGCGGCGCGACGACCGCGTACGCCGGATACGGAGCGTGCGGCTGCTGGAACTGCTGCTGCTGCTGCTGTTGCTGCTGCGATGGCTGCGGTCCCGGGTTGGACGGACTCCAGCCATGCTGGCCAGCGTCACCGAAGGTCGAAGGCCCATCGGGGGAGAGCGAGCCGTAGGGAGCAGGAGGCGCGCCTGCGGCGGGGATCGGGCCGTTGGTCGACGCCTGCCCCGGAAGACCGAGCGGATGCGGCCCCGTGAGGGGAAGGGTCTGCCCGAGCTGACCCGACGAAGGACGGTACGGCTCGGGCTGCGCGTGTGGCGCCGCGGCCGGCGGCGGAGGCTGCGTCGACGGCATTGGTGCGGCCTCGCCGAACGGGCCCGGCGCCATCATGAACGTTCCGCCCGCGGCCGAAGCGGGATCCTGCAGCGGCGGTGCGCCCACAGCGGGGGCTCCTGCCGCGGGGCGCGGAGAGCTCCCGCTCGAGAGCTGCGTCGTCGCCAACCTCGCCTTGCCGGGAAGCTTCTGCGCTTCGAGATCGGCAAGGCCGCGCAGCATGTCGGGCTCCGGCGCGCGGACGCGCGTGACCTCGTCCTCTTGCTCCTCCTCTTGTTGTTGCTCCTGCGGTTGGCCTTGGCCGAGCGGCGCTTTACCGGACATCGCCCCGACGTGCGTCCGAGCGTCCTCGTCCTCCTCCTCCGCGAGGTTCGGCACTCCTTCGCCCGTGAACCGCTGCGTGGCAGGCTGTCCAGGCGGCCCACCCGTCGCCGCCTGCCCCGCGCTCGGTTGCGTCGGCACACGCGGCGCCGACGTCGGCGCGCTCGGTGCAGCAGGGATCTTCGGCGCGCTCTGGCCGGTCGACGACGGCGCGGCAGCCCCGGGCCGAGGTATGTCGAGCTTCGGCATCGCGGCGCCGAGCGGCATCGTCTTGTTCATGCGTACGGCGGGCGCCTTCGCTGGCTCCGGAGGTGGCGCCATTCCCTTCTGAGTGCTCCGGATCCCCTGCGGCTGGGGCATCGCGAGCGGCGGCGTCTCCATCGCCGCCTGCGCGTGCTTCTGCCGGCTCGCCGAATTCACCGCGAGCGCCAGCGCTCGCCACAGCTCGCCCGCGTTCTGCCATCGCTCGCGCGGATCGAGCTTCGTCGCGCGCGCGAAGATCTGCTCGACCTCGTCGGGCACGCCGATTCCGAGCATCCGCGGCGTGGGCCGGACATTGGGATCGATCGCCTTGAGCGCGAACTCGCCGAGGTTCTGGCCCTCGTTCACGCAGCGATCGCGGAGCGCCTCGAGCAGGATGAGGGCGAAGGAATAGACGTCGGACGCCGCGCCGACCTTGCCGATCGAGTCGTCGAACTGCTCCGGCGCGCCGTAGGCAGGCGCGAAGATCCGGATCTGTCCGACCGTCTGCATCCGCGCGATGTCGAGCGTCGACTCGTCGAGGATCTTGGCGACTCCGAAGTCGAGCACCTTCATCCGGGTGCCTTGCGAGCTCGACGCAAGGAAGAGGTTGCCCGGATTGAGATCGCGATGCACGACGCCCTGCGCGTGCGCATGGCCGAGACCGTCCGCTGCGGACTCGAACAGCTGCACGATCTCCTCGAGCGAGCGCCCCTGCTTTCCGGCGCTGCGGCGAATCGCGAACTCGTTCGCGAGCGAGCGGCCCTCCATCCACTCGAGGACCATGTACGGGACGACGAGGCCGGTCGGCGCCTGCCATGTGCCGGCGGCGATGCTGCGGACGACGTTGAGGTTGCCCTGGGAGAGGCGGTAGAGGATCCGGCTCTCGTCGCGGAAGCGCCTCGCGAACTGATCGACCAGCGGTGGAGAGATCGCCGGCGGGAGCTTCAGACACTTGACCGCGATCGGTTCGTCGAGGCCGACGTGATGTCCGCGATAAACGGCGCTGAATCCGCCCTCTCCGACGAGCCGATCGACACGGAACTGTGCGTCGAGGACCTGGCCCACGATCCCGAACGGATCGACCGCGTGATTCTGCACGCCGTCGACCATATCAGGAGCCGGTGCCTCTTGCCGATGCTACCGATCGAGCTTCACGCCGCCGCCGTACCAGACCACACGTAGCCCGGCGGTCGCCCAGTGCCGCTCGGCGGAGGGCGAGCGAATGGCATCGTACTCGATGTACGGCCCCGCGGAAGCATGACCACCGAGGAGCCGGGCGAGCCGCCACTCGTGATGGAGCCCGATCCCGAGGAACGACTGCTCGCCGCCCGCGGACGGGTACGGGCCCTTCGCGCGAAGCTCGGTGGTGCCGAAGCCGAGCTGAGCATAGACGGCGGTGTCGGCGAGCAGCGGGACCAGCTTCACGAGCGGGAAGAACTCGCCGCGGAAGCCGGCCGCCCACCCCGTCGACTTCCACTGCTCGCTCTCGAAGGTCGCGATCGTGACCATCGGGCCGAAGCTCACGTAGTCGTTGAACGCGCCCATCAGGAAGAACGACGTCGACCAGCCGGCAAGGAGCGGGCTCGACGAGTAGAAGTCGGGCTCGCCGAGCAGGCGAGCGTTGTTGGGGTAGCCGCTCGCCCCGGCAAGCGCGAAGCCACCGGAGACGCCGAGCGTGAGGCCGTTGCGGCGCTCCGGCTTCACGTCGCGCAACGTCGGATCCTCGGCGCCGGGCTTGCCCGTCTCGAGCTCGGCCGCAGCGACCGCCTCGCCGGTGACGAGGGCTCCGAGCAGGCATGAGGCGAAAACGAAGCGCTTCACGCGTCGCACCTTACCGCATGAGCCTGCCCGAGTCGCGCGCGAGGGCGTGTTCCCGTGCGAACCTGCACGGGAACCTGCCCGAGTCGCGCGCGAGGGCGTGTTCCCGTGCGACCCTGCACGGGAACCTGCGCCCCGTCGACGCGGAGCCGCGAGCCCGGCAGCGCGGTGCCCATGCGGGGAGACGGAATCGTCCGCGTCGTGGTAATCGGCTCTTCACCATGCCCGAAAAAGATCTGGCCCAGGTCGATGCGGAAATTGCCAAGCTCATCGAGGAGGAGAACCGCCGCGAGCACGAGTCCATGCGACTCATCGCGAGCGAGAACTACGCCTCACGGGCGGTGATGGAGGCAACCGGCTCCTGCCTCACGAACAAGTACTCCGAGGGCTACGCTCGGAAGCGCTACTACGAGGGCCAGGCCGTCATCGATCAGGTCGAGGAGCTCGCCATCTCGCGGCTCCGCAAGCTCTTCGCGAAGACGGCGAGCGCGGGGACGACCGAGGACGACATCCACGTCAACGTGCAGCCCTACTCGGGCAGCCCGGCGAACCTCGCCGTGTACCTCGCGTTCTGCCAGCCCGGTGACGTCGTCATGGGCCTCGGCCTCCCGGCCGGCGGACACCTCACCCATGGCCACACCGTCTCGATCACGGGCAAGTACTTCAAGAGCGTGCCGTACGGCGTCCGCCGCGAGGACCACCGCATCGACATGGACGAGGTGCGGAAGCTCGCCAAGGAGCACAAGCCGAAGGTCATCTGGGCAGGCACCACCGCCTACCCGCGCACGCTCGACTTCCCCGCGTTCCGCGAGATCGCCGACGAGGTCGGCGCGATCCTCGCGGCCGACATCGCGCACATCGCGGGCCTCGTCGCGACGGGCGTTCATCCCTCACCGATCGGTATCGCCGACGTCGTCACGTCGACGACGCACAAGACGTTCCGCGGTCCGCGCGGCGGCATGATCTTCTGCAAGAAGGCGCACGCATCGGCGATCGATCGCGCCGTGTTCCCCGGCCTCCAGGGCGGGCCGCACAACCACACGACTGCCGCGATCGCGGTCGCCGCGCTCGAGGCCTCGCAGCCGGCGTTCGTCGACTACGCGAAGGCCGTCGTCGAGAACGCGAAGGTGCTCGCGCAGGCGCTCGTCGAGCGTGGCTTCGGCGTCACGACCGGCGGCACGGACAATCACCTCATGCTGGTCGATCTCACCAGCAAGAACATCGCGGGCAAGCCCGCGGCGCAGGCGCTCGATCGCGCGGGCATCGTCGCCAACTACAACGCTGTGCCGTTCGATCCGCGCAAGCCCTTCGATCCGTCGGGCCTCCGCATCGGAACGCCCTCCGTCACGTCGCGCGGCATGGGCAAGGCCGAGATGCTGAAGCTCGCCGACTGGATCGATCGCGTCGTCGCGAACGCGACGGACGAGGCACTCCTCGCGAAGATCGCGGGCGAGGTGAAGGAGCTCTGCGACAAGTTCCCTGCGCCCGGCCTCCGCATGTGAGGAGCGTTGGGGTCGGAGGCGATCTCGGGTAGCCCCCGAGATCGTTGACGTTCCAACGATCGGATGGATGGGAGGAGGTGCGCACACCTCCGACTCGATCCAACGTGAGACGTTGTTGCGAGGTCGGATCGGGCGCGTCCGAAACTACGGTGCGCGCCCATGCAGCACCCTCTTTGGCGGGCCGCCACCACTCCCCCCAAAGACGTCGCGACCTTCGCGACTCGACTGCTCGCATCCGCCTCACTGATCGCGCTCGCGGCGTGCGCGGCGTGCGCGCCGCGAGCGACCGAGCGCCCGTTCACGAAGACGGCGCCGCCGGTCGCCGTCGCGGCGGCCGTAATCGAGTCGGCGGCGCCCGCGATCGTGCCCGAGCTCGACGGCCTGGCGGCGCCCGACGTCGAGATGGAGAAGCACTGGCAAGGCTTCGGCGTCTCGAGCTGCTCGTACCTCGCTCCGAAGGACGACTTCATCGACGACGATGGCGGAGTCGACGTCGTCTTCCATTTCCACGCCGGCCAGATGTCCGAGCGCGCGATCCGCACGAGCGGCGTCCGCGGCGTCTTCGTGTCGTGTGGCTACGGGATCGGCAGCGGCGGCTACGCGCGCGCGTTCGAGGATCCTTCGCGCTTCGGTACGATGATGAAGCGCCTGACGGCGACGATTGGGCGGTCGGCGACGCGGAGCGACGTCCACCTGCGCCGCCTCGCCCTCGCCTCGTGGAGCGCAGGCTTCGCGGCGGTGAGCCGGATCCTGGCGGTGCCCGAGTGGTATGCAGCGACGGACACGGTCGTCCTGCTCGACAGCCTCCATGCGCAGTACGTCGACGGCGAGGGGCCTGCGCGCGGCGCCGATCACGTCGACGTGAAGATGCTGAAGCGCTTCGTCCGCTTCGCGACGGACGCCGCCGCGGGGAAGAAGACGATGGTCGTCACCCACTCGGCGATCGTGCCGCCCGACTACGCGAGCACGTCCGAGGCCACCGCTGCGCTCCTGTCCGAGGTCGGCGTCGCTCCGACCGCGACGACCGAGAAGAACGACCGCGGGATGACGTTGTCCCTCGAGGCCGACGCGCGCGGGCTCCACGTGCGCGGCTTCCGCGGAGCGGGCCCCCGGGATCACTTCGACCATCTCCATCTGATCGACAACGTGCTCCGGACGTGGCTCGTCCCGCGCTGGAACGCGCCCGCTCGATAGAACGCCGACGGCGCGCCGGGCTCGAGCTCCGCAAGGTGATTGGCGCTCTAGGCGCTCTGGATGAGGAGCGGCGGGATCGCGCTGCTCCTTCCCTCCGCCGGCATCTCGCGGGGGCGAAGCAGCTCCTTCTGGGAGATACGACGCTCGGCCACCCAGGCCTCGAAGTCCCGCGCAGGCAGCGCCTTGCTGAAGTAGAAGCCCTGGAGCTCGGTGCACCCCAGCGTGCGGAGATAGGCGAGCTGCTCGCGGGTCTCGACCCCCTCGGCCACGACCGTCAAACGAAGTCCGTGGGCCATCGCGATGACGGCGGACGTGATCGCCGCGCTGCCGTCGTCGCTGAGCATGTCGCGAACGAACGAACGGTCCACCTTCAAGGTATCGAAGGGGAACCGCCGAAGGTAGCCGAGCGACGAGTAGCCGGTGCCGAAGTCGTCGAGCGCGAGCCACACGCCCCATGACTTCAGCTGGCGGAGCACGTTCCGCGCGAACTTCGTGTCGTTCATCAGTGTCCCCTCGGTGATCTCGAGCTCGAGGGCGTGAGGATGGAGCCCCGTCTCGGCGAGGATCCGCTCGAGGTCGTCGAGGAACTTCGTGTCCCGGAACTGGCGCGCAGAGACGTTGACCGCCACGCGCAAGCCGCGCATCTCCGGCGAAGCGTGCCAGGCGCTCGCTTGACGACACGCCTCCTCCAGCACCCATCGACCGATGGGGACGATGAGGCCCGTCTCCTCCCCGACCGGAACGAAGTCGGCGGGGGAGACCGCGCCAAGCTCGCCGCTGTTCCATCGGAGGAGCGCCTCGCAGCCGGTGACGACGCCGGCGACGGCGTCGATCTTCGGCTGGTAGTGCAGCTCGAGCTCGCCCAGGCCGATCGCGTTTCGCAGGGCGCCCTCCATCTTGAGTCGGACCGGCCCCTTCTCGTCGAGGCTCTTCGAGTAGAGGCGCGCGTTGTTTCGGTCGTGCGCCTTCGCGTCGTACATCGCGGCGTCCGCGCGCTGGAGGAGGAGCTCGGGATCGCCGTGCTCCCCCAGAAGCGAGATCCCGATGCTGGCGGTGATCACGATCTCGTGACCGCGGAGATCGAAGACCGTACCGATCGCGGCGAGCATCGCGTTGGAGACGGCCATCGCGTCCTCGAGGCCGGTCACCGACGGGCTGACGAGGACGAACTCGTCACCCCCGAGCCGCGCCAGGAACGTCCGCTTCGTGTCGACGTCGACGGCGCCTGGCCCGGTCTCGATCCCGAAGCACCCCGTGATGCGCCGGGCGACCTCGCATATGAGCTCGTCACCCGCCGTATGGCCGAACGTGTCGTTGACGCGCTTGAACCCGTCGAGGTCGAACAGGAAGACCGCTCCCTCGTTACCGGCGCGCGACTCGAGGAGGCGCCGCATGTAGCGCTCGAGGGCACGGCGATTGGGCAGATCGGTGAGGGCATCGTGATAGGCGAGATGAGCGATCTTGCGCCTGCTCTTCCGGAGCTGATCGACGGCCTCGGTGGCGCGATACATGTATTTGATGCGGTGCTGCAGCACGATCGGGTTCATCGGCTTGGTGATGAAGTCCGTCGCGCCTGCGTCGTAGCCGAACTGCAGCGACTCGACGTCGTCGAGGTCGGTCATGATGATGATTGACGCGTCGCCGCCTCCCGTCAGGTCGCGGATTGCTCGACAGGTGGAGAACCCGTCGACGAACGGCGTCATCACCTCGAGCAGCGCGATCTGCGGTCGATGCTGAACGAACAGCTTCAGCCCGTCGAGGCCGTTGGCGGCCTCGTCCACGATGAACCCAACGTCGCGAAGCGCGGTCGCCGCTTGGCTCCGCGCGTCTTCGTCGTCGTCGACGATGAGGACGCGCGGCTCGGCGCTCGATCGAACCAGTGGCTGGATGACGGAGCTGAGCGGCGGCTCGACGTCCTCCCCCCAATCTCCATCCCGAGTGTCGCCGGTCAGCACGCCTCCCCCGCGATCTTCTTCACCGCGGCGAGGAGCATCGTCGGCTTGAACGGCTTGACGATCCATCCGCGGGCGCCGGACGAGCGCGCGCGCTCGATCACGTCGGGGCGACCTTCGGTGGTCAGCATCAGCACCGGGCACCCGACCGGGGCGCTCTCGTCGCGGAGAGACTCGAGCATCTCCAGCCCGCCGACGTGGGGCATGTTCACGTCACAGATCGCCATCGCTGCGGTAGGGTTTGCCCGGATGGCGGCAGCTCCCTCTTCGCCGTCCTCGGCTTCGATGACCTCGTAGCCTGCGTTGACGAGGACGACGCTGACTTGCTGGCGGACCGTCTGGGAGTCGTCGATGACGATGATCTTCTTGGACATGGCGCTGCGCTGTTGTGTGGCAAGGGGTTCAGAAGAGCAGGACATCGCCCTCGGCGACGATCCGGAGATCCTGGATGTCGAGATCGAACGGGACGCCCTCACGGATGGAGCAGTCGAGATGAATGCGCGCGGTTCCGGCGGACGCGCGGAAGGTCAGCGTGAAGCTCTCTCGCGCGGGCATGAAGACGAGACGAATGGACCGCCCGGTGAAGCACGCAGGGCTTCCGACCTTGAAGTCGATCGCCTTGGCGGCGAGCTTGTTCTTGAGGCGGCCGAGGAGCTGGTTGCTCATCTCGGCGCTCCAGTCCCGGAGCTGCAGCTCGGGTTGCTCCGGCGATCTCGATACGGGTAGGAGCTCGGCTGCGAGATCACTCGTGACCACGAAGGCGAGCCCGCCGCGGAGGTCCTTCCCGCGGAAGCCGATGATCGAGCTGAGCTCGGCGTCCGCCGCAGGCGCGGATTGAGCCTCCGCGGTGCATTGCACGCCATACGAAGCGAAGAGCTCGACGACGGAGGCGGTCAGGGCGTTCTCCACGAACGCGCGTTGCTCGGAATCCACGATGAGATCTCCCCGATGGGACGACGTGAGAGGACGGAGCGTGATGGCGTGATGGCCGTGATGGGTAAAACGGCCTGCCGGGATGCCGGTGAAGGGCAGACGCGGAAAATGCCACTGGCGCGCCGGTGCTGCCGTTCGAGCCGCTTGTCACCTGCGTCGTTCTGGCAGACGATGCTTCCCGCACGCCGCACGCGCCCCTGTACGCGCCCGGCCGCGTTCCAGCGCGACCGTTGGCCACCGCCCCCGCCGACGCACCGTCGACGAATCCGGCGTGCATGCTTCGAAGCCGCGCTCATGCGCCGCTGGAGCAGTGGTTGGAGCGCGCCCGAAGTTCGTCGCTCCGCGCCTGATCCGGGCTCGGTCGACGCTGATATACTCTCGGTGTGAGCGACCCTGAAAACGGTGGGGGGAAGTCATCGAGCGGTGCCCCGGATCCGGCGGTCGCGACGTCTCCGGCATCTCCCGAGAGGACGCCGGCGGAGGCCTCGCGCGACGCCGGCGACACGAACGACGCGCTGCCGAGAAAGCTGGACACGCTCATCCACGGCTCTCCGCCGGCTTCGGTTGCACCGCCGACCGCGAAGGCGACGATCGACATCGCCGCGACGCAGGCCTCCGCGATCAGCCCGCTCCAGACGCCGGAGGGCAAGGCGCGCGAGGCAGCGATCAAGCGCCTTCGTCAGACGGCGATCGGCATCGCGCCTCCTGCGATGGGAAGCCACGCGCCCCCCGAGGGAACGAGCTCGGGGCTCGCTCTGCGAGCCGTGGAGGTGAACGCCTCGATCCCGAGGCCGGCCAGCGTACCACCTCGCGCCTTCGCGTCCGCGAGCGAGCGACCGCCGGCGCAGAGCAGGCCGCCTGTTCCAGCGAGCAAGCCGCCTCCTGCTCCCTCCACTTTTCCTTCACCGTTGATGGACACGCTGGTCGCGGGAACGCCGGCCGCCGCAGTGACGGCCGCCGCGACCGCGGATCATCCACTCGCCGCGACGAGAAAGAGCGTGGCCGCTCCGAGCCCTCCGCCTGTCGGTGGAGCGAGGGCCTTTGGCAACACGCTCATCGGGGCCGCTCCCCCTCCCCTCGCCGACCAGCCTGCGCGGATCATCCCGCGACGCCGAACGCCGGCGGCGGGGATGCCGGCAGTCGCGCCCGCGAGCTTCTCGCCGAAGGTCACGCCGATCGCTGGCACCACAATCCCCAAGGTCACGCCCGCCGCCGGAGCGCCGCCGCCCGATCCCGTGGTCGTGGTGAAGGAGAAGGAGCCCGGCTTCTCGGTTCCGCCGCCGATCATTCGTATCCCGCAGGGTGGTCTCCTCGGATCGTCCTCACCGGCGACGACGAAGGGCGCCGGCACGCTCCTCTGCGAGATCCTCGTCAGGAACGGAGCCGTCACCGAGGAGATGGTCGTCAAGGCCCTCGCCCTCCAGGAGGAGCGCGGCGGTCAGATCGGCCGCATCCTCGTCTCGCTCGGCGCCTGCACCGAAGAGGCGATCGCGCGCGCGCTCATCGAGCAGCTCAAGATCCGCAAGAACGAGGGTCACCTCAGTGACATCTCGGCGGCCGCCCGCGAGCAGAAGGACGTCGTCGGACTGAAGGTCCTCACGCGACCGGGACGCACCGTCGCGACACTCCTCGTCACCGACATCTTCTCGCTCCTGCTCGCCGCGCTTCTCGCCACGAGCGTCCACTGGGTCCGGACGTACTCGGAGCTCGGCGAGATCGACTGGACGGCATGGCTCGTCGTCGGGCCGGCGGTCGCGCTCTGCATGCTCACCTTCCTCGGTCTCGAGCTCTACTCGCCGATGGCGAAGAGCACACCGGACGAGATTCGCGACATCACCTTCGCCGCGTCGCTCGTGCACCTCGGCGCGTCCATCCTCTCGACGCTCGGCGACCTGCCGATCGTCAAGTGGGGGGTCTTCGTCCGCGGCGTCTGGTGGGCGGCGACGCTCTTCCTCGTCCCGGTGATTCGCGCGCTCGTTCGGGGGTACTTCTCCGTCCAGCCGTGGTGGGGAATCCCCGTCTGCGTGCTCGGCGCCGCCAAGACCGGTCGACTCATCGTGCGCACGCTCAAGGCGCAGCCTCGCTCCGGCCTCAAGCCCGTGATGATGCTCGACGACGACATCAGCAAACACGGGACGCTCCGCGCGAGCTTCACGAACGAGGTGATGGACGTCTACTCGGTGAACGTCTCCGCGGCGCACTTCTTGACCGAGTCCCAGCGCGCCGAGCTCGCGAGCGACATCTTCGGCGACGGCGCCGACGACGCGAGCCAGCCGATCAGCTCGGACCACATCCCGAGCGCGCCGAAGCTCGAGATCAGCGTCCAGGGTGGCCCGAGCTCACAGAGGCCCGACTCGAAGTGGCCTCCGCCGGCCCCCAGCAGCGAGACGGAGTTCTTCAGCCCTGACAGCCAGCGAATCTCTCGCTCGGTGATCACGAAAGACGCGTCGCAGTTCCCGCGCGGCAAGTTCGCCGAGGTCGACGGCGTTCCCCTCGTCGGCGAGCTCTCGCTCGCGCCGATCCTCGCTGCACGGCTCAAGATCCCGTATGCGGTCCTCGCCATGCCGGGCGTCGACTCGGAGAAGCTGCTCCAGATCGTCGAGCGCATCGGCGGCAAGTTCACTCACCTCCTGATCATCCCCGACCTCTTCGGGTTCGCGACGATGGGTGTCCCGGCCAAGAGCCTCGGCGGCATCCTCGGCGTCGAGGTCCGGCAGCAGCTCCTCCTCCCCGGACCACGGCTCGCGAAGCGCATCATGGACGTCGCGCTGACGTGCCTGGGAGGGATCTTCGTCCTGCCGTTCCTCCTTCTCATCGCAGCTCTGATCAAGCTCGATTCGAAAGGTTCCGTCTTCTACACGCAGAAGCGGCTCGGCAAGGACGGCACGTACTTCTCCGCCTACAAGTTCCGCACGATGCACGGCGATGGCGAGGCACGCCTCAAGGCGATCCTCGACGCCGACCCCGCGCTCCGCGCCGAATACGACATCTATCACAAGCTCCGGAAGGACCCGCGCGTCACCCGGATCGGTCGCGTCCTCCGCAAGTTCAGTCTCGACGAGTTCCCGCAGCTCCTGAACGTCATCAAGGGCGACATGAGCCTCGTCGGTCCGCGCCCGTACATCGAGCGCGAGCTCACGGAGATGAGCGGTCAGGAGAAGATCATCCTCCGCGCGCCGCCCGGGATGACCGGCATGTGGCAGGTCTCGGATCGCAACGCGACGTCGTTCGCCCACCGCGTTCAGATCGACGTCTACTACGTCCGCAACTGGTCGCCCTGGCTCGACATCCACATCCTCGCCAAGACGTTCGGCGTCGTGATCAAGGGCTCGGGCGTCTGATCGTTCGGCGCTCGCCTCCACTTCCGCGCGCTGCGTTGGCTTTCAGGCTGCTAACATCGCGGCATGGGCCTCTTCCGTAAGATCACCGCCGACGCCGTCGAGCTCGCACGAGCTCTACGAGAGGGGCGTGCCGACGGCACCGACAAGAAGCGCCCGTCGATGAAGGAAGCGGTCCGGGCAGCCCTCACGCAGGACGGGTACAAGGTCCTGCTGATGAGCCGCATCCGCGAGAGCGCGCGACGCTGGCACGTCCCCGGGGTCAATCACGCGCTCCGGCTCGTCACGACGGTGCTCTACAGCATCGAGATCGGCAACGACATCGAGCTCGGCGAGGGCATCAACTTCACGCACACGCTCGGCACCGTCATCGGCGGCACGTCGAAGGTCGGCGCGCGCGTGAAGTTCATGGGCAACAACACGATCGGCACCGCCAAGGACAACGGCTGCCCGGTGATCGAGGACGACGTCGTGATCGGGTGCGGGGCGCGCGTGCTCGGTCCGATCCGGATCGGTCGCGGCGCCTTCATCGGAGCGAACGCGGTCGTTCTCACCGACGTGCCGCCGGGCGCGATCGCGACGGGCATCCCCGCGAAGATCCACGAGCGTCGCAACGGCGCGGCCTCCGCCTCGTCCGACAAGTCGACCAACGGCGTCGACTGACAGCGAAGGCAGCACAAGCTCGAGCGTGGATTTCTCACGCTCGAGCTCGTCGACGGAGCAGCGCCGCGGCTGATCGCGCGTCGTCGGCTGACCGCACCGCCTTCGTCGCTGCGAGCCGCGTGAGCGCACGGACGAGAGGAAGCGCGATCGCCGACGTCGATTGACTCGATCGCCGCGACGCGGCGCGGTCCCGACCGCGACAAGGGCGGCCAGCGCGCACGCGAGTGGTGACAGCACTGAGCCTTGTCGGCCTTCGCCACACACGCGACCGCGAGATCTCGACGAAAGCCGAGGGCGTTCGCGTCGCCGAGCTGCGGTACGCGCCCTGCTTGAGCCCTGGTCGCAAGCGGGAGCGAATCGAACCGAATCTCTCGTTCGATGGTCGCTCCCTTCTTCAACACCTTCGGATCCGGGAGCGAACGATGAAACGCATTCTGCCGCTGCTGCTCGTCCTTTCACTCGGCGTCACGGCGTACGGCTGCAAGGACAAGTCGCACAACGACGACAAGAAGGCCGGCGATACCCCCAATCCCGGAAATCCTCCGCCGGGGCAGCAGGAGCCCGGCACGAACGCCCCTCCGACCGCCGAAGAGATGAACACAAACCCGATCGAAGGGATCGAGGCGCCAACGGCGGCGGTCGAGGTCGGCGCGTACACCGACGGGCCCGCATGGCATCCCGTCCTGGGCGTCCTCTTCTTCACGACGCCGCTCGACGACGGCGCGCTCCTTCGCATGTTCCCCGACGGCCGCCGGTCGACGGTCCGCGACGGCGTCCGCGCTCAAAACACCCAGCCGATCGGCAACGCGGTCACCGCCACCGGCGATCTGATCACCGTCGAGGCCAGGCGCATCGTCCGCCTTGTCGCCGGGGACGGCAATCCCGATGTCATCGCCGTCAACTACTCGGGCGCCCAGCAGGCCTCGGGCGATGCGGGCGCCGCCACCGCTGACGGTCAGTTCGACACGCTCAACGACGTGGTCGCGCGCAAGGACGGCACCCTCTACGTGACCGACCCGGGCTACTTCACCCCGGAGCCGGGGCCCGCGACGAACCGCATCTACCGTGTCGATCCGACAGGCAAGGTAGCGGTCGAAGACACGTTCGAGGACGTCCCCCGCCCGAACGGCATCACGCTCTCGCCGGACGAGAAGTTGCTCTACGTCGGCTTCTCGCTCCCTGCCGAAGGCACGATGCCGTTCATCCGAAAGTACACCGTCAATGAGGACGGGACGCTCGGCGAGTGGACGAAGTTCGCCGACATCGCTCCGGCGGACTCGAGCCCCGACGGCCTCGCGGTCGACAAGGCCGGCAACCTCTACGTCGCGACGGCCACGGGTATCGAGGTCTACAAGCCCGACGGCAACCCGTGGGGCAAGGTCGAGGTCCCCGAGAAGCCCACCACCGGCGTCGCGTTCGGCGGTGCGGACCTGAAGACGCTCTACATCACCACCGGCGGCGCCAAGATCTGGCAGATCAAGCCGAAGCTCGCAGGCGTCGGTCCGTAGCCGATCGACGACGCTTCGGAGATCGGTCGCATCCGACCAGAGAGCGTCACGGCCTCACCGGCCGCGACGCTCTCGCTGCTCGTCTTCAGGCGAACCTCAGAATGACGCGAAGAAGTCCCAGGTGACCTTCGCGCCCTTCTCCGGCCACACCGAGTGACCGAGACCGGGGATCTCGCAGTAGACGACCGGGCGGTCCTCGGCGCACGCGGCCAGCGACACACACGGAGCCGGGTCACGCGGGGTGCCTCCGCCGCTCGCGCACGCGTTCACCCGGCGCCAGTGCTCGCGAGACTGCTGCGCCTCTTCGAGCTTCACCGTGGTGTCGTCCGTCCCATGCGCGATGAGCGCCGCGATGGGCCGCTCCGGACAGCGAAGCTTGCCGTCGTCGCCGTATTCGACGTTCTGGCCGAAGGGTCCTCCTCCGGCGTGGGACGCGATCGCGCGAAGCACGCTCCCGCGACGGCAGGCGAGCTGGTTCGAGAAGTAGCCTCCGGCGGAGTACCCGGTCGCGAAGACACGCTTTCGATCGACGCAGTGGCTACTCGAGAGTGTCTCGAGGATCGCGTCGAACGTCAGGATGTCGCGGTTGTTCTCGGCGCCACGCTCGAGGTCCCAGGTCCCGCTCGCTCGATCCGCGTCCGGATAGACGAAGATGGCCTGCCCCTGCGCCTCGCTCTCGAGATCGTAGGCGCTGCGAAGCCCGGCGCCGTCTCCGCCGCTCCCGTGGAACATGAACACGATCGGCAGCAGCGTCTTGCCGTCGTGCGCATCGGGTACGACCGCCTGGTACGTGCGCTTGTTGTTCCGGACCGTGACCGTCTGATTGGCGAGGACGCCCTTCGGCGCATCGGCGTTCCCACATCCCAGCGACGACTCGCCGTTGACGCGTTTCGTGGGCTCGGACGGCGCCGGCTCGTCGCTGCAGCCAGCGACGGCGACGAGGACGAAGGACGAGACGAGGACCAGCGACAAGGCGCCGGTGCGCACGCAAGAGAAACAAGAGAAGACGGAGGACATGACAGCTCAGACTACGCGACGAGGCAGCGTCGCGTCATGTCACGGCTAGGACCGAAACGCTCGCGCGGCTCGGTTCGTCTCGTCTGCCTGGTCGGGCCCGTCGCCGTCACTCGACGACGATGATGTCCCCGGACTGAAGCGTGAACCCGATGCTCTTCGGATCGGCCGCGCGCAGGTCCTGATAGCGGAAGCGAACGCGCTGCGGGAGCGCCTTGCGGACGACGAAGACCTTGTCCGCGTCCGCGTACTCCGAGAGGCCACCCGCGGCGGCGAGCGCGTGGAGGACGTTCGACCCGTGATCGAGCGGGAAGATGCCCGCGTTCTTCACCTCGCCGAGGACGGAGACCTTGAGCTCGGCGCCCGCATCGAGCGTCACGGTGACCGAAGGCGCAACGACGACCGCCTTGAGGCGGTCCTGGATCTCGGACGCGAGCTGCGCCGGTCGCTTTCCGCGCGCCATGACCTCGCCGATGACCGGCATCGAGATCTTGCCGTCGGCGCGCACCTTCTCGTGCGTCGAGAGCGGCTCCTGGTTGAAGACGCGAACGTTCACGATGTCGCCGTCCTGGATGACGACGCCCTCGGTCGAAGTGGACGCCGACGCCGGGAGGCTGTCAGCCCAGACGAACGGGCCGGTCGCCGCGCACGCGGAGAGCGTCGAGAGGACCAAGGCGAAGAGGCAAGGGCGGACCGATCCAGAGATCATGTCCGGCCATGATACACGGATCGCCCCGCGTCGTTCGATGCGTCTCTCCTCGTCCCGGGCGCGCATTCCCGCCGTCGAGCCGCTTCCGGACCGCGCCCGAAGCGCGGCACGTACGAGCCCCGCGCCACTCGGAACAGACGCCGAACCTCGCCCTCGTCAGGAGCGGGCCCGGACGGGCGCGCGCGCGGAGACGTGGGGGACGGAGGCCTCGACGATCGATCTCGGTGGCACGCTCTGCGAGAGCACGCAGCTCGCCATGATCTTCGTCCCCTCCCCGACCACGATCGGGCCGTAGAGCGTCGCGCCGATGCCGACGTGCACGCTCTTCTCGAGGAGCGGGGCGCCCGCCTGCTTCGTGAGCGGATCGGGCCCGTACCCGAGCGTGACGTTCTGGAACAGGATGCAGCCGTGACGTGCGCGCGCCGCGTAGCTGATCGCGAGACCGAAGCCGTGCACGACCATGATCCCGGGCTCGAGATCCGCGTCCCAGTGGACGTCCGACGCGAACGCGTGGCGGATCGTTCGCGACGCGAACTGCGCGCCGAGCTCGAGGCCTGCGGCGCGGAAGAAGCGCATCACGCGGTACGCGATCATGAGCTGGAAGCCGATCTTCTTCACCGCGTCGCTCGCGAGCGCAGCGGTCCCGGGAGCATCGAAGGACTCGACGCCGCCCGACGACTCGACCCGATCGTCGTACTTCTCGCCGTAGTACCGGAGGATCCTGTGGTCCTCCCGCACCGCCTCGCGGAAGGCGCGGAAGGCGCTCGAGTCACCTCGCTCGCCGCGCTGGAGGAGCGAGACGCCGCGCTCGAACTCGCGGAACTCGCGGCGAACGGCATCGTAGCCACCGACCTCCTTGCGGACGCCGCGGTAGTACTGGATGCCGTAGACGAACGTCATCCCGGCGAGCGCCACCGGCTCGAGCCCCACCTTGTCGAAGGCCGATGCCGTGCGGATCGCCGCGCCGGCGACGACGCTCGCGGCGGCGGGCGCGGCGAGGCCGAGCGTCATGAACGGGCGCTTGAGGGGATTTGCGACCGGCAAGAAACGCCAGGGGCTCGACTCCGGCATGTCCGGATGCTTCTTCGAGAGCTTCGCCTGGTAGACGCCATCGCGGTAGGCGCGCTCCATCCACTTCTTCATCGAGGTCCAGTCGGAGCCGTGGATACTCGAAGCCTCGTTCGCGAACGCGAAGCGAGCACCGGCCTTCTCGAGACGGACGCCGAGCTCCTCGTCCTCGAGCGCGCGGAACGCGGGATCGAACCCTCCGGCGCGGACGAAGAGCTCGCGCGCCATGCTGACGTTCCCCGTGTAGATGTTGTGACCGCGAACGGGCCTCTCGCCCGAGGCGAGCTCGTCGCCCTGGCTCGCCATCACGCGCGCGTAGTAGCGCTCGAAGAGCGGCATGTCGGCGAGCTTCGCATCGGGGCGCAGTCGCCCGAGCACGACCGTGTTCGTTCCGTCGCCGTACTCGAGGTGCTTCTCGAGGTGCTTCTCGAGGAAGTCCGGCTTCACCTGCATGTCGTCGTCGAGGAAGACGACGACCTTGCCGCGCGCGAGGTCGACGCCGCGCTGGCGCGCCGCCGCGGCGCCCGTGTTCTCCTGGCGCTCGATGCGATGCGTGTAGCGGGTCGTGAGGTCCGCGAGCCGGGCACACGTGTCCTCGCTCGAGCCGTCGTCGACCGCGATCGCCTCGAAGCGCGACGGATCGAGCGACTGTGCGTCGAGGTCCTGGAGGAGGCGCCGGAGGAGGTCCTGCCGGTTGTACGTCGCGATGACGACGCTCACCCAGAGTCCGTCGCCGAGATCCACGCGCTGCGAGGGGCTTTTCATGTGACGGTCCGTTCGACGCTCGCGTCAGCGGTTCAGCACGAAGCTTCTCACGAAGCTCCTCGGATGACGCGCGAAGTGGCGCACCCACTCTGCCGCGTCGACGACGGCGGGCATCCGGTCCTCGGGATCGCGCACGGCGTCGGTCACCGACTTGCCCGCGTGCCACCCGCGCCAGCGGCGCACCTCGTCGCGCGTCATCTGTCCGGAGAACCCCTGGAGGCCGAGGACGAGATCGAGCATCGTCTTGTGGCAGTAGACCTCGTCGCCCCTGCCCTTCCAGTCACGGGCGCGGGCGAGCTCGTCCTTCACCGCAGCGTGCTCCCCTCGTGCGGAGCGGAGGACGAGCATCGGCAGCGACAAGCCGCGCGCGATGTCGAAGCCCATCTGGCTGTAGAAGCGTGGGTTGAAGTCGATGAGCAGGCGCTCGTCTCCGTTGACGATGAACTCGGCCTCGAACGCTCCGTGGTAGCCGACCTCTTTGCAGAGCGCGGCGAGCTTGTCGACGAGGTGCGGCTCCGGCGAGCGCCCCTCGAAGCACAGGCCGATGCCGACCTTCCGCGGGCGCTGGAGCACCTTCATCGCGCCACGCGCGACGATCGCGCCGTCGGCGCTCACGAAGCCCGACACGCTGGCGATGCTCGTCTCCGCCGCCGGGAGGTACTGCTGGAGCATCGGCTCGGCGATGTCGGGATGGCGTTCGGCGAGGACGGGATCGAACGCGACGAGCTGCCGGAACCGCGCGAGCTCCGCGTCGAGCTCCGCGCGATCGCGCGCGATGAAGCCCTTGATGCCGCCCGTGAGGTAGACCTGCGTGCGCGGCTTGAGGAGGACGGGGAACGGGACCTCGCGCCGCGACGCCGACGCGCTCGTCGCATCCGCGATGTCCGCGACGCCGAGCGTGAGCGGCACGTCGATGCCGACGCGCGCGCAGGCCTCGTGGAGGCGCTTCTTGTCGAGCAGCGTGAAGACGGCGTCTTCGCTCGGCGAGAACATCGCGAAGGCCTTCGAGAGGCGCTCGCGCTCGGCCGCGAAGAGCCAGGCGAGGTGATCGTTCGGCGGATAGAGCAGCGTGCCCGGGTTCTTCGTCCCCCAGTCGACGAGCCAGTCGACGAGCTCCTTCGGCCGCGAGAGCGGCGGATGCACGAGCTTCTCGGAGACGTGCCGCGACCAGAGCGCGCGCGCTTGGCGACGCTCGTCCGCCATCGCCACCTTGATCCCCGCTCTCCCATACGCGCGCGCAGCCGCGAGCGTGCCGTAGTAGTCCGCGCCGAGAAGAAGGACGCCCATTCCGTCCGCGCCATTCTACGCCTGGCCAAGCAGGAGAGCGACGCATCTCTCGCGGCGGCCCGACGGCAGGCCCGAGTCCCGCCGTCGGGGCCGCTTTGCTCCGTCGTTCTGTCACACGCCCACCATCGCGCGGGGCGCCGAGCCGCGCTTGTCCGCGAAATACCCGTTGCGTCGACCGGGCTCAGACGAGGTCGCGCCCTCACCACCGCTCTGGTAGAGAGCGACCATCGTGACGCGAAAACCGACGGCATACTGGGACTACATCAAGGTCGAAGAGCTGCTCGCGTTGCAGCGCGGGCTCGAGTCGAGCGACGCCGGGCTGTCGAACGACGAGGTCCTCTTCATCACGGTGCACCAGATCGACGAGCTCTGGTTCAAGCTCGTCCTTCGCGAGCTCGTCACCGTCCGGAACCTCTTCGCCACGCCGCCCGTCCCCGAGCAAGCGCTCGCGTCGGCTGCGCGCGGGATCCGCCGCATGACGCAGCTCATCAGCCACGTCGCCGGGCACTTCGAGATCATGGAGACGATGACGACGCGGGACTACCTCGCGTTCCGCGACAAGCTCAACCCTGCGAGCGGGTTCCAGTCCGGGCAGCTCCGCGAGATCGAGGTCCTCCTCGGGTTGTCCGACGTCGACCGCATTCCGCTCGGCCACGAGCACAGCTACATGAGCGCGCTGAAGAACCAGGACGGCACGCCGTCCAGCGCGTATCAGCGAGTCGCGGCACGGCTCGAGGACAAGCCGACGCTCCTCGAGGCCGTGAGCGACTGGCTCTATCGGACGCCGATCAACGGCTCGACGCCGGGCGATGCCGGCGACGACGCGAAGGTCGCCGCCTTCATCGAGGCCTACGCCGCGGCCCACGCGAAGTGCGCGAACGAGGCGCTCGCGATCGCGAAGAGCAGCACGCTCACGCCCTCCGACGTCGAACGCCTGGAGAAGCGCTACGCCGGTGAGATCGCCGGCGCCCGAGCGTTCCTCCTCGCCGAGGACCTCGACGTCGATGCGGCGACGCGCGCGCGGGTCTCGCGCCAGCGCGCGGCCCTCGTCTTCATCGAGAGCTACCGCGAGCTGCCGCTCCTCGCCTGGCCGCGCGTGATCATCGACGAGCTCCTCGCGTTCGAGCAGGCGTTCGTCATCTTCCGCCAGCGTCACGCCCGCATGGTCGAGCGCGTCATCGGCCGCCGCACCGGAACCGGCGGCTCGTCCGGCGTCGACTACCTCGATCAGACCGCGCTCCGCTACCGGATCTTCCGCGACGTCTGGGCGGTCCGCACGCTCCTCGTCCGTCAGACGGAGCTCCCTTCGCTCGCGAACATCGAGGCCTACGGCTTCGCCACCGCGACCTGATCCCACCGGCCACGCGCGCATCGGGAGCCTCTTCGCGATCGCGCGAGGCTCCTCCGATGGCGCAGCAGTCAGGACGAGAGGCCCGACCGTGGAGCAATGATCGCGCCCGCCCCTTACCGCTCCACACTCAGCGCCCTTACGTTCTCCACGAAGAACGGACCGATTCCCATCGCCTCCTCTTCATGCGTCGAGACGAACGTCCAGGCCCAGTCCGAGGGAACGATGTAGAGGTCCTCGCCACGCGCCGCGGCTCGCCACCACGCGTGCTCTGGCAATGCGCCCTCGACCTCCAGCACCTCGCGATAGTCGAGTGAAGCGGCGACGAACGAGCTTCGCACCTCCTTTCTTCGCAGGTTGAATTCACGGATGGCGGAGCGCCGCAGCAGAGCAGGCGCAAGCTCGGTTCCAAGCACTTCCCAATCGAAGTTCCCGCAGCGCCAATCCGCTTCAGGCAGCGCGAACTCGGCACGCCACCGTCGTCGAAACTCGACACTCCACCTCCGCGAATGCGTCTGTAGGACTTCGAGCCCCGCTTGCTCGCAGGCCCCTTGCAGATGGAGGAGCCCGTCAACGGACACGGCGCACGCCCGCTTGCCCGTAACCCACGGAGGAATTCGGGGTGTCGACGACCGGCAGTCGCAGTCGGCGACCGACCGACCGTTCGCGGTCCTCCGCTGGACACCAGTATCGCCGCGAGCGCGCTCGGATCAGAAGTGGTACGCGAACTGGTAGGGCGTGCACTGATCGGCGAGCTGCTTGACGCGAATGAACACGTTCGCCGAGTCGTTCGTCTGCGTGAAGCCGCCGCATGAGAAGCTGAGCTTCGTCTGACCTGGAGTTGCGACGCAGCAGCCGGGGTTCCCGATGTCGCTGACCTTCTCCGCGCCGCCGGTGCAGCCCTTGAAGTTCGTGGTTCCCTTCGCGCACGAGACGAACATGCAGATCTCGAGGCCGCTCGTCGGCGACACGATGAAGGGATCGACGGAGCACCCGACCACGTCCTTGCCGGTGAACTTGTAGAAGTCCACGTCGACGGCGCCCTTCATCACGCCGACAATCGGAGGGTTGCCGCCGAAGCCCGCTCCCGACGAGTCGCAATCGTCGATGTCCGGCAATGCCATGGCGGTGGCCTCGGAGCTCCCCGGATCGTCGTTGTCGATGCACTGGTCGCCGGGATCGGGCGTCGGCGGATCCACATCTTCGTCGAAGTTCGGCTCGAACTCCGGCGGCTCGGGCTCGTCATCCTCTTGCTTCGGCGTCGGCGAGCGAGGTGCCCCCGCGTCGGCGTTGTCGGCCTCGCTGGCCTCGTTGTCGGTCGAGCCACAAGCGAGCGCGCTCGCGGCGACCAGCAGGGAGACCGCTACCACACGACACCGACTCGACCTACGAGACAGGTTCATCTCCATCCTTCGGGCCCCAAACACGGGCATGAGTGAGTCCGCAAGGATGGAGACTACCTCAGCTCGAGCCGGCCTCGGCTCACTTTGGGTCGGCCTCAGCATGGGGGGTGGCCTCGAAGGTATCTCGGTCGCCTCCCGTCGCTTGGCAACGGTCTTCGACGTGCGCTCGCGGATACTCTTGGAGGAGGCCCGCGTGATCGCGCTCGCCCGTCACTTTCTTAGCGCGACGAGCGCGCCGATCCGGCGTCACGTCCCCACGTGCTCGAAGGGCACCTCGCTCTTCTTCGACGTCACGTGGCTAGCGCGCAGCGAGGGAGGCTCCGGCGCTCTCGAGTGCCGCGGTCGAGGGGGACGGCGGTGCTCAGCGGTGACCGCTACGTGAGAACGAGCAGCGCCTCACGGAGAATCGTCTCGATCGGAGCGGTCTTCATGTCGTGGTTCGTCGCCAGCGTCTCGAGCGCTCGACGCGCGTCGGGCTCGCGAAAGCCCATGGACCGCAGACCTCGTGCGGCGGACTCGAAGGAGGCCGGTGTCGGCGGCGCGCACTTTCGGCGTCGCAAGTCCATGCAGCCCGCGACGTGCGCGCGACCGAAGACCTGCTCGGCGTAGAGCGCGTTGTGCGCTCTGCACCTCACCCGCAGGTTGGCTGCCGTCTCGGTCCCTCCGAATGCCTTCGGGCAAACGTGGTCCAGCTCGAGGAAACCGCGCGCCGGGCAGCGATCGCCATCAGGGCCGACGTACGTGCAGCGCTCGGCGTCTCGCGCAAAGACCTCTCGCCGGAGCTCTGTCGGGACATACCGAGAGCCCGGCCGCGACGCCTTCGTTGCAGGCTTGGACGCGGGCGGCTCCGCCACGATCGGCTCGAAGCTCGCGGGCCCGGGTGCCGACATTCTCTGATCGCCGCTGGGCAGGTCCACACATGGAGCCTGCGTCCTCGCCTCCGACTCCACCGGCGTGGGCGGATCGTCCGCCATCGTCTCCACCGGTACGGATGCGGTCGGAGCTCGAGTCGCGGTCTCCGCATGCGCCCAGGCGGACGAGGCGCGCGCGTTCGTCGCCTCGGCGGGCTTGCACCTCTTGGGACGCGTCTTGCCGAGCCGCTCCCTCTCCAGCTTGGCGAGCAGCAGCGCGAGCGCCGCGTCGAGGACGGTCTCCAGATCGCCGGTCGGATTGCGATGGCGCATCAGGTCCTTGATGCGGTCGATCGTTTCCTTCGTCCCCGCGCTCACGGTGACCTCGATGCGGTACCTCATCGCCGAGAGCGGCTCGACCCTCGACCGAGGTCCGGATGCGGGCGATGGCGCTGGCAACAGAGACCACGCGGGCGCGGCATTGGAGGGCGTCGCGACGACGGATACGGGCAATGGCGACGCGACGGGCACGGGCGATACCGGCGACAAGAACGCTTGCGGCGCGACGGGCTCGACGCACGCCGGTACGTCCGGGCGCGGCAAGCGCGCGGCCACCATCTTCTCGACCTCCCGTGTGCTCTTGCCCGATGCTTCGCGGAGCAGCTCGTCGACGTTGTCGCTCGTGAGGTGCTTCCGCAGCGCGTAGAGAGCACAGAGGTGGATCTCACCCCGTTCGATGCATCCGAGCACCTGGGGAAAGCGCCGGACGGTGCGAGCCGCCGCGATCCGACGGTGCTCCTCGCCTTCGCTCATGCCGAGCTTGCGCGAGCAAAAGTCCCAAAGCGATGAGCACGCGTGAACGCGATCGAGCCGCCGCTCGTCGACCTCGACGAGATACGCGATGAGCTTCGCGCACCAGACGTTGCCCTTGCCGACATGCTCGCGCAGGCGCGCGAGCAGCTCCTCGTCGGACAGATCCCCCAGCTTGTCCATGACCGCTTCTAACACGCGCTTTCGCGGCTCACGGGAAGGCCCCGTCCGCGGGCGATCGGAGCTGCGATGACGTCGCGAGGCCTTCCGGCTGCGATCGCTACGGAAGACGTGACTCACTGCCAGCACGGCTCCGTCGAGGCACCGACCTGCACTTTCACACCGGCCATCGTCCCGATGGGACGTCAAGCGCGAACCAAGAAATCGTCATCGGGTGTGGACCAAGCGAGCGGCGCCACACGACCTCGAGAGCTCGACTCGCTCGAGCCGCAAGCGATGTCGCGAGCCGAGCTCGTGATGGCCGCCCCGCTCAGTCGGTCAGGGACGAGGCGGTGCGGCTTACCTCCGTGGGCTATCGCCGCCGTCGATCGACGTCGTCGACGGTCGGGGACGACGCTTGACTGTAGCGGTGCTCACTTGGATTGACCTCCGATTCACGCCTGCCCGTTGGGCGAGCGGGCGTGAATCTCCGGTCAAAGCGAGTTCGTGTGAGCCGACCGCTTCGAGCTTTCAGGATCGGCGCAACTGAGTTGCGCCTTAGTCCTGTGGAGGCTCACTCGTCTCCGAAGAGCGTCCCCACGCACAGCTCGATCTCGGCGAAAGGCTCCGCGCGCACGGTCGCCTCGCGACCGGCGCGTAGCGCGATCGGGTAGCCGTCGGAGACGAGGCGGTGAACGGTCAGCGTCTCCGCCGCGGGATCCACGATCCAGTAGTGAGGGACCTCGGAACGCTGGCCCCCATCAGCGCCCAAGGGCGAAGACAACACCGGTCACGATACCGGCTACGGCGCCGGTGATGACGGCTCCCCAGAGGAGCGAGTTGGTTCGCTGGTTGTCCAGGTCGCTGCGTGCCTGGACCGAGCTCGCTGCGAAACGCGCGTCGTCCACGGGGAGACTGCTGGGATTGCGCAGGCGCAGGAGGCGCGCCTTGGCGCGGTAGCAGGAGCTGGCGACGTCTTGTCGGCGCTCTTCGACGATGTCGACGACGTGCGCGCCCGCCGAGCACGCTTCCTTGCGCAGGAGCTCCACGACCGTCTTCTCGTCGCAGTCGGTGGAGAATCCCGTATCGCCGACGTCGACCTCTCCCAACACGTCTGCCTGATCGGGCGAAATGGGGGCCGCCCGTTTCACCGCCACGCGACACGTCGACTCGCCGACGCTTCTTGGCTCGTAGCCGGTTCGGCTCACCGAGGGAGAGCAGCTCGTCGTCGAGAGGGCGACGAGCATGAGCATCGTCGCACGCGACATGAATCGAAGTCGGGGCAGGCTCATGACGACAAACGAACGAGCTCGCCGAAAACGCTGTTGATGGCGATTTCGAACGCGGTGGTGGTGTTGCCGCGCAAGGAGTAGCCGAAAAGGTTCCTGTCGTGGGCGCATCCGAAACCGGATGCTTCGACTTGCCGGTGGCGAGACGTCCGGAGCACCGCGGTCATCATCACGCACTCGTTCGAGGCAAATTCGCCAATCGGCCGGTCCCCCTCGCCAAAGCGAAGGAACAGCGCGTTCTCGGAATCTGGCGCGACTGCGATACCCGCCCCTGCGAGCGCGGCCGACACGGCCGCCTTTACGTTGCCGATGCTCTTCTGCTTGTCCTCGGCGGGCACGAATCGTTCATCGACCACGTCGAGGCGAACCTGCTTCGGCTCGAGCCATGCGAAAGCCGGCACACGAAGCTTCGATGCGTCGACCTCGGGGACGGTACTCGTTCCCGCGCAACCTCCGAGGCAGGCGACGACCGCCCCGAACAAGAGAACCGTCCTCGCTCGCTTCATCCGTGGAGGACGGATGGACCACGCCCATGGGCGCTTCAACCCAATCGCCGCTCGCTTGCCAAGGCCAGTCGTGCCCGGTCACCGCGATCAATCGTGGAACTTGCCCTTCAACTTCAGGAACGGGCTCTCGAAGAACTTGAAGCTCACGGATGCCAGCACCCACATCGCGGTGATGCCGCCGACGACGAACGCGCCGGAGATGCCCATCTGCACGAGCGTCGATTGCCCTTCTTGCCACTTCATCAGGTACGGCACGCCGATGACGACGAGGGGCCAGTGGAAGATGTACATGCCATAGCTCACCTTCCCGCACGAGACGAGCGGCGCCCACGAGAGGAAGCGACGCGCGCGCTCGCCGATGACGTGATCGGCGCAGAGCGATACGCCGCTCGCGAAGAAGAGCGCGAGCATCACGTAGCCGATGCCGATCACGCGGCGATCGTAGTCGTTCAGGCCGGTCGCCCACACGTAGAGGCCGAGCAACGCGAGCGCGGTGCCGGCGAAGATCGGGAGCCGGAGGCGACGCCAGATCTGCGCCGCGGGGTGACGGACCTCGCGCTGCGTGACGGCGACGAAGGCGCCGAGGAGGAGGCCGTCGGCGCGGGTGAACGTCGCGCGGTAGACGAACTTCGCGATGCCGTGCTCGAGGCCGCCGGGCTCGCTCTCGAACCAGCGCTGGAAGAGCCCGATGTTCTCGCCCTTGAACGTGAGGCCCGCGCGGAGCGCCACGGTGAGGAAGACGAGCGTGAGGATCAGCGGGATCAGGCGGCGGCGCGAGACCGTGAGCGCGACGATCGGCCAGATGAAATAGAACTGCTCCTCGATCGCGAGCGACCAGAAGTGCGCCGTCCAGCGCATGACCTCGTGGTCGAACGCGAGGACGTAGTTCTGCATGTAGAGCCAGTACGACAGCCCCGGGACCCACTTCGCGCCGAGGGCGAGCGTGACGATGGTGCCGACGACGATCACCGCGTAGTAGAGCGGGAAGATGCGGAGGACGCGGCGCATCCAGAACATCTTCATGCGCGTGCCGAGCGGCTTCTTCGAGTCGCTCACGAGGCCACGCGTGATGAGGTAGCCCGAGAGGACGAAGAAGAGATCGACGCCCGTCCAGCCGGACCACATGAAGGCGTGCAGCTGGACCGCGACCTTGCCGACGAGGCCGACGGCCTTCGAGGGATCGTCGCCGGGGAACGTCCACGCGAAGTGGAAGACGAGGACGGCGATGACGGCGAGGCCGCGCATGCCGTCGAGCGTCGGGATCGAGCGCGCGTCTGCGCCGGCGAGCGCGGCCTTCTGGCCCTCGTCGAGCTCTGCGGACTCGGCGGGCGGCTCCGGTGACAGCTCGGCGTACGACTCGCCGTCCTTCGCGATCTTCCGCGCCGCGCCGGCCGCGACGAGGCCGAACGCGAGGAGGATGGCGAAGTCCATCATCCCGATGGCGGAGGGGAGCGTCTTGCCGAGCGCGCCGAGAGCGGCGGCGAGCGTCGCGCCGTCGTTCATCTCCTCGCCGATGAGATCGCGTCGCGCGACGGAGGCGCCATTGCGGAGGCGCATCCCGTTCGGGAGCTCCTCGAAGCCGAGCTCCTTCATGTAGCGCTCGTCGGCGTCGTTCACGTCGACGGCCTCGACGACGAGCTGCGCGTTGCGCTCCCCGAGGCTGTAGCCGTAGTCCCACTTGTCGTGGCCCGGCGAGAAGACGCCGCGCGGCGGAAGCTTCGCGACGTGGCGATCGTTCTTGCCGAGGAGGTCCTCGGTCGGGCGCTGCGCGAAGTACGGGGTCGCACCGGCCGCCGCAACCGCGATCCGGAAGTCGGGAGCCGTGTTCGCCTGGATGAGGAGGCCGAGCCGCGTGTAACGCGCCTCGTCCTCGTACTGCGCGGCGTTCTGTGCCGCCCAGCGCCCGAGCGGGAGCAGGTGCGACGGAAGCCAGACGAGCGCCGCGACGAGCAATGCGGCGCGGGTCACCGTCTTCTGGCTCCCGAGCATGCGCCTGAGCGCGCCCATGCCCTCGACGAGTCCGGTCCGCGCGTCCTTCATCCGGAGGAGCACGCCCGCGAGCACCATCGCCCCGCCTGCCGCAAACGGCGTCTTGCTGAACACGATCGTCGCGGCGATGCCCTCCTCGGGGAACATCTTCGCGAAGAGGTTCAAAGCGACCAGCACGAGCCCACACGCCGTGAGCGCGTAGGACAGGCGGCTCACGAAGACGGCGCGAGCAGCGTCGTCGCCGGCCCGGAACGCGATAGCGCGCTCCGCCAGCACGGCGACGAGCACGATGAGCGCCGGCATTCCAACGCACATGTAGCGGTTCGCGTAGAGCATCCACTCCCACGCGTCGCCGCCGACGTAGGTGGCGTAGCCGACCTGCGCAGAGAAGATGGCGCCGAAGAGGACGAGTCGCCTCGAGGCCCGATCGCTCCAGACCTCCTTCGCCCACGCGATCGAGGGCGTGACGCCGGGCAGGCTCGCGAGGACGATCGAGATCGGCACCGCGAGGTGAAGTGCGAGGACCTCGAACGCCACGAACGCGCCGCGCTTGATGCGGGCGAGCGTCGAAATCTTGTAGAGCTTGAGGAAGTAGGTGTTGGGCAGCGACTCGTGGAAGTACGCCTTGCGGAACGTCGTCTGTCCGCCCACGGCTCCGCCGGCGAACGCTCCGATGATCGCGGCGAAGAGCCAACGACGCGAGCACGTGAGGAAGCCGTAGAGCGTGATCAGCCCTACCGACACGACCGAGTCGCTCCGGATGAGGAGCGCCATGCTCGTGAGGGCGCCCATCGCGATCGTGCGTGGGACGGAGAACTCCTCTTCGTTCTCGAGCGCGAGCCAGAGGAGCGTGTACACGGCGAGCGTGAGCGCGCCGACCTCCATCCCGCGAAGCGTCCAGAAGACGAGCGGGTAGTCGAACAGCGTCGCGGCGAGGACGAAGACGGGCACCCACGGCGCGGGCGAGACCTTGCGCGCGATCTTCGAGGTGACGAGACCGGTCGCGAGCAGGATCGCGACGCCGGAGAGCATGATGAAGAGCGAGATCTTCGACTCGGCGAGCCCCAGCTTGTGGGCCACGCTCATCCACAAGACCCAGAGCAGGTTCGTGAAGCCCTCGATCGGCGCCTCGCCGATGTTCCACACGAGACCGTGACCGTCCGCGAGATGACGCGCGTAGCGCATCGAGATCATCGCGTCCTCGAACAGCACGAAGTAGCGCGTGCCGCCGATGCTGAAGCTCGTTCGGAAGACGAAGAGCGCGTAGAACGCCAGGGCGGTGAGCGCGATCCACATCCGTACGCGGTGGCTCGTCGCACCGTCCCGAGTCGGCCCCCCACCTCGGTAGGGTGATGCGCCGCCCGTTCCCGCCGCGGCGCTCGTTGAATCTACCTCGCCTCGCGCACTCATTCCGTCCGCGCTCATCCTCTACATCGCCTCCGAAGCAAGCTTCGAGAGGTCGTCCAGCATCTCCTGGGCCTTCGCGTAACGCTCCGCGGGCCGGCGTCGCAGCGACCGGGACACGATCCGCTCGAACCCCTTGGCCCTCGGATCCTGTCGCCCGGTCACGAGCTCCGGGGCCTCTCGCTGCAGCTTCTCGCGGAGGCTCGCTCCCATGTCGAAGGGGAGGACCCCCGACACCGCGCGGTAGAGGATCGTGCCGACGGAGTAGACATCGGAGGCCTCGGTCACGCGCCGCGCGTCGAGCAGCTGCTCAGGGGACATGAACGGCAGCGTCCCGATCGCCGAGTGCATCGACGTGAGGCTGCTCGCCTTGCCCTTCGCGTCCTTCACGCGCGAGAGGTTGAAATCGAAGATGACCGCGTGCCAGCCGTTCTCGTTCGGCCGGAGGATCACGTTCTCCGGCTTGATGTCACGGTGAATGATGCCCATCGACTGCATTTCCGCCACGCCCGCGAGAATGCCGATCCCGAGCCCCATCGCGTCCTCGATCGAGAATCGCGCGCGCTTGAGGACCTCGGAGAGGAGCTCTCCCTCGATGTACTCCATGACGAGGGCCATCTCGACGGGAGGGCCGGTCAACACCTCGCGCAGCCGGGCGATGTGCGGGCTCGTGAGGCGCGACAGCGCCCACGCCTCCCTCCGGAAACGTTCGACACTCTCTCGAGAAACGGCAGCTGCGGGGTGGAGGACCTTGATCGCGACTCGCTCACCGGTGTCCGTCCGGTGTGCGAGCCAGACGACACCGAAAGCTCCCGACCCCAGTAGCGCTTCGAGTACGTAGACCCCGATCTGAGAACCGGGAACGAGCAGCACCGGCCCATGGTACGCGGGCTTCTCAGCTCGAGCGACCCATTAAAGCGTGGCCGCTCGTTTCACCGGCTCATCACTGGAACGTCATCTGGGCCACCATCTGGGGCAACCATCTGGGGCAACCATCTGGGGCAACCATCTGGGGCAACCATCTGGGGCAACCATCTGGGGCCACCATCTGGAGCGTCGTCTGGGATGTCAGCCGGGGACGACAGCCGGCACGTCAGCCGGGACGTCATCCGGAGCTTCGTTTACCCTTCATTCTGGCCGCACAAGCTCGAGCGCTTTCCGGCGTCAGCGAGCGTTTGCATAAGTAGCGACGTCGTCGAACGCCGCTCGTCCGCCCTGGGCGCAACGAGCCTAGTGCGGCGCCGGGCGCGGTATTAGCGTAGAAAATCCACCATGCCGAACGACTCACCCGCGGTGAGCGAGCCAGGAGCCCAGGTCGATCGCGCGCCGAACGAGACGGGCGATCCCCAGCCGGGGTCTTCGCCTCACGGCACGCCGGCGCCCCATGCGGCGGGCGGGGGCGAGGGAGCGACGGCGCTCCGGAACGGCCTGAAGCTCGCCACGTCGCTCGTGCTCACGTGGGGCGTCGCGCTCGTCATCACGTTCACGCTCCCGAAGTACCTCGGGCCCCTCTCCTGGGGCTTCTACAAGTACGGCTTCGAGTACGCCGCGACCCTCGCCGTCTTCGTCGGTCTCGGGGTCGACACGTACATCTCGCGCGAGGTCGCGGTCCGCCCGAAGCACGCCAGCGACTTCTTCGGCGGCATTGTCGCGGTCCGTACGCTCGCGATGATCCCGCTCGTCGTCTACGGCTGGTTCCACCTCGAGCACAAGCTCCCCGAGGAGCGCCTCGCCGCCGCCCTCTTCGGCGTCACGCAGGTGTTCATCGTCCTGAACCAGACGTTCCAGCAGACGCTCCAGGCAGCGTCGCGCGTCGGTGGTCTCGCGATCGCGAACGTCGTCGCGAAGATCCTCTGGGGCGGAGGGACGTTCGCCGCGGTGATGGTGAAGGCACCGTTCTGGGTCCTGCCGCTTCCGATGCTCGCCTCCGAGGCGCTCAAGGCGGCATTCCTCTACTGGGCGGCGCGCGAAGCCGTCGATCTCCGCCTGCGGCTCGATCTCGCGGCGACGAAGACCGTGCTCCGGGTCGCCTTCCCTTTCTTCATCGCGAACGCTGCGGTGACGCTCGGCTCGACCATCGACGTCGTGGTCCTCCGCGAGCTCGTGCCCGAGGGATCACGAGAGGTCGGCTGGTACAGCGCCGCGCGCGAGATCGCGCGCCTGTCCGCCTTGATGTCCCCCGTGCTCTCGGGCGTCCTCGTCCCCATGATGAGCCGCGCCAAGCACCGGAGCGAGGAGCAATTCTTCGCGATCCTCCGGCGCGGGCTCGAGGGCGTTAGCGTCGTGTCGATCCCGCTGACGCTCATGCTCGCGCTCGGCGCCGACTTCGTGATCGGCCTCGCGCTGAAGAGCGAGTTCCTCCCGGCGGCGGCAAGCCTCCAGTGGCTCGCGCCCACGTTCGTCCTCGCTTACTTCAACGTGCTCCTCTGGATCGCGCTGATGATCCTCGATCGATCGTGGACGATCACGATCATCTCCTTCGTCGGGCTCGCGCTCCTTCCCGCCTTCATCCTCCTCATCGTGCCCGTCACCCGCGCGATCGGCCCGGGCGGAGCGGGCATGGGCGTCGCGATGGCGCTCTCCGCGCGAGAGCTCGTGATCGCGATCGTGTTCTTCGCGTTCCTCGGCAAGCGCGCGATCGATCGGCGCAGCGCACTCGCAATCATGAAGTCACTCGGGCTCTGCGGCGTCGTGGTGGCCGTCCACCTCTCGCTCGCGAGCCTCGGTCCCGTACGCCTCCTCGCCGACATGGCGGTCTACGGCGTGCTGATGCTGCTCATCGGTGTGGTCCGCCCGCGCGACATCAAGGATGTCCTGCGGATGATCAAGGACCGGAAGAAGCTCCAGGCCTCCGGCTGACTCGCCGTTTTGTCCCTCGGACGAACGGCTCGAGGCTTCAGCTCTCAGGCTTCGGACTTCAGGACGACTCGCGGGTCACGAAGGGCTCGTCCGCATCGCGCTGGAGCCGGCGCCTTTCGGCGGCAGGCAGGCAGAGACCGGTCATCGGTCAGACATTGGAGCGGCGAGGACGCCTTGGATGGCGCTCTTCGCATGACGCACGAACTCCGCCACTTCGGCAGGCCTGTCCGCCAGGTCGTCCGTGCCGGTGCCCAGATAGGCCAGCCGTGCGCTGGCGAGAACGGGCGACAGCGCCGCAGGCAGCCGCTCCAGCACCCAGGCGGCGGCCGAATCCTTGGACGCGATCCGGCCCGTGCCGGCGCTGAACCAGATGCGCGCAAGCGCGAGCACCACGTTGCGCTCGTCGCCTTCCCAGTCCGGCGGGCCGTTCCAGAGCTCCAGCGTGTCGCGCAGCGCCTGGACGAAGTCCACCCGCGGCACGGGGTCGAAGACCTCGGCGGCCGGCTGTCCCCGCAGCGCAACGCTGTGCTGGCGCAGCTTGGTCAGCAGGATGGCGAGATCGCGGTCCACCACGGTGGGCTCCACCACGCCGGCCTCCAGGTCCTTGCGCAGCCATTCACCGAACTGCAGCTCGCGCATCGGCGGATACCGCCACGGCACGACTTCGCCATGCACGACGATCGTCACTTCGAGGGGGCGCATGGAGGCATGCCCACCGGGACGGCCGGAGACCTGCAGCAGGGCGTTCATGAGCGATCGCCGGGCGTCTGCCGCCAGCGGCACGCGCACGGTCGCCATCAGGTCGATATCGCTGTCGCGCCGCAGCCCCTCGTCCACGGCGGAGCCGAACAGGTGCAGGGCGACGATGTTTCCGGCCAGGTGGCGCTCCAGCACCGCCTGGGCCTGGGAGAGCTGCGCGGCAATGTCTTGGGGGAAGGTGGGCGTGGGGGCCATGATTCCATGAAGGCGAGCTTCTCCCGTACCGCTGGCCGAGAGGAGCCTTGCTCGAGCCTCGAGCCCGAAGGGCGAGTCAGAACCGCGCCGGGTACGGCGCCCACGTGACGCCGCCGTAGGCCGTGAGCTGCGTGAGCTCGTTGAAGCGAACGGCGTTGTTGAAATCCTGATAGCCCGCGCGGAGCCCGACGTCGGCGGAGAGGGTCGGCGTGATGCGGTACTGGATGCCTCCGTCGGCGAGGACGATCTGGTACTGGGCCACCGAACGCGGCGTCCCGAAGACACGCGCGTGCGAGAGCCCGCCCCGCAACGTCACGCGGTCGACGGTGTAGTTCGCAGCGAGAGACAGGACGCCGCGTTGCTCGAGATCGCCGGAGAACAGATCGATCCACGGCTGGACCTTGGCCACGGCACCGAGCTGGAGACGATGCCCCCGGCCACCGAAGACGCCGTACGGCGCGGCGCCCGGCGGGATTCGGGGCTGTCCCCACGAGTCCCAGAGAAGCGCGGCATGCCCCACCGTGAACATGGTGAAGCCGTTGATCTCGTCGCCGCCGACCGACGCACCGCCCATCACCTCGCTCGAGAGGTTGTTGCTGTAGTAGTGGCGCCAGCTCTGCGTGGCCTCGGTGCGGAGGATGACGACGCCCTCGCGATCGTCCTGGAACGACGTGGTGATACGACCCGCGCCGACCCTGGTGACGAAGCGATCGCTCCGCGACGCCGCGTGTTCGAGCGCGAGGCTCACGCCCGGTCCCTGCGTGAGCGCGATTACGCCTCGCGAGGTGCGATCCGCCCCGCCGAAGGCGTTGTAGGTGAAGCCGGGGATCAACGCGGTTCGCGGGGTCAGCTTGACCGGCACGAAGAGCTGCGTCTGCACGAACAGGAGGTTGAAGCGCGCGCCGATGACCGCCGGGATGATCGGGTTGGGATCCGGCGGCAAGTCGGTGCCGTTCCAGGGAGCCTGGACGAGGAGCGCCGTCGTCGAAATCGGCCCGTACGCGAGGAACTGGTAGAGCGAAAGGCGCCACCGCGGCCGGACCACCTCGTAGCCGAAACCACCGTTGTGGAGCGCCGACAGCGGCGTCTTGTTCGGGTCGGTGAGGTTCAGCGTCTCCGGGTTGATCAGGTTCGGGTCCGGAAGTGTCCGGTCCCACGACGTCGTGTGGATGAAGCGCGGGTTGTAGATCGCAACGAAATGGTTCTGGCCGCCGCGCCAGATGAGGTCGTAGCGAAGCATCGGATTGAGCTCGGTCTCGGCGGCACTGATGTCGCTGCCGGACTTCAGACGCTCCTCGACGCGCGCCTGGACGAAAGCCTGCTGCGCCACGTCCATCGGCATTACAGCGGTGAACGGGAGCATCAGCGCTTATCGGTCCTTCGATCCGTCACGAGGGCCCGCCACACCAACCAGGGGAGCCCTCCTTCGTGCTCGCTCTGCGAACGAGAGTGAGCGCCCTACGTATATCGGCTCTGCCCCCACGCAAACAAGACCGTCTCGTTTCGACCTGCTCGAGCCACGGCTCACGGCACACCGCTTGCGAAGCTCGCTCGCACCCGACCTCGTCGGGCATCCCGAGAATGTCGGGCTCCTCGACAAGGAGAACAGTCATGGCAAGAGCACAAACGACGACGCGGACCACCACCAACCGCGAAGAGATCCGCCGCTGGGTCGAGTCGAAGGGCGGGTGGCCGGCCCACGTGAAAGGGACCGGACGCGGCAACGATCCTGGGATTCTTCGCATCGACTTCCCAGGTTTCAGCGGGGTCGAGACGCTCGGGAAGCTGTCCTGGGACGACTGGTTCAAGTGGTTCGACAAGAAGAAGCTCGCCTTCGTCCATCAGCCGAACACGCGCTTCTCGAAGCTGATCGCGCGCGAGACGGCGGCCGCGAAGGCTGGCATCCGCGCCACGCCCCGCCGGGCGGCCGGGGCGAAGCGCGCCACCACGAAGCGCGCGGCAGGGACGAAGCGCGCCACCACGAAGCGGGCAGCCGCGAAGGTCTCGCGAATCACCAAGAAGCCCACGCAAACGGCCCGTCGAGCCGCGACGACCAGCCGCGTCAGCGCGAAGCGCACGACGAGGCCGAAGCGCGCGACGGTGAAGCGCACGACGAAGCGCGGCGCCACCAAGCGCACGACAAAGCGTGGCACCAAGCGCGCTTCGCGCTGAAGCGGGCACGGCCCACACGAGAACGAAGGCAGAGCGGTCCGACCACTCTGCCTTCGTCGTTTTGTCGTCACCCTTCGTTCACACGGCCCGCGGCCGCGGGCGGCGGCGGCGGACGGACCGCTTCGCTAGCCCGGGCTAGGAGAATGTCGCGAAGACGGGCAGGCCGAGCCGATCGCGGACGTCGCGGGGCTCGAAGAAGATCCCCGAGAACCGATCCGCCAGCGAAGCGACCGCAAGGACCGCCGCGATCGTGGAGAGGACGCCGATCGCGATCGCGATGAGGCCGACGGGGCGCTTCGGTCCTGCCGGCACCTCGGCGGGGTGAACCACCTTGTAGCGGTTCTTGAACGCGGCCTCCTCGAGCTGAAGGCCGCTGCGCGCGGCATCGAGCTGGGTGACGAGCTCGGAGTACTTGCGGGTGACGGTATCGAACTGCACCTGCGCGTCCTGGACGCTCTTCGTGGTACCGGCGATCGGCGCTTCGACCACCGGCGTCGGCGTGGCCACGCGGGCGGCGGGCTTCGGCTCGTTGGCGCGAGCCTCGGCGGCGGCGCGCTGCTTGGCGGCGATGTCGTTCAGGAGCTCGCGCTCCTCAGCCTTCAGGCGCGCCAGCTGCGGCGGGTCGGCCCGCGACGCATCGAGCGTCTGCTTGAGCGCGATGACCTCGGGGTGCCCTTCCGCGAGCGTCTGGCGCTTCTGGAGGAGCTCCTGGTTCAGCTCCGCCTCACGTCGGAGCTTCGCCTCCTGGAGCACGGCGATCTGCTGCCGGACGGTGTCGAGCCGCGCCTTGAGCACGGGATCGGCGGGCTCTTCGCGCCCGACGTCCCTCACGCCCTGAGGAAGGTTCGGGATGACGATGTTCACCCGCTCCTTCGGATTCGCGAGCTTCTGCTGGCGAACGAGCTCGGCGGCGGAGACCTCGAGATCCTTGTGCGCCTGCGTGACGCCGGCCTCGAGGATCTTGATGCGCTCGGGGATGACGCCGACCTCGGACTGGAAGCGCGCCTCGAGGAAGTTCTTCACCGCCGCGTCGACCATGTCGCGCGCGGCCTCGGGCTCGGCCCACTCGAGCCGGATCGTCACCGTCGTTGCGTCGACCCACACCTTGAGGCGGTGCTGGATGTTGGTGACGAGCGCGTCGTACTTCTCGTCGTCGGTCGGCGGAGCCTTCCCGAGCTTGCGGTTGATCTTGTCGATGAGCCGACGGTGCGGCTGCCGCATGTCGTCCCACCGGGACACGAGGTTCTTCTGGCGGACGATGGCGATGATGTTGTCCTTCGCCATCACCTGCTCTTCGTACTCCTTGGCGACGTTGCGCATCTCTTCGGGAGAGAGCTGCTGCGTCTGAGCACCCGTGATCACCTGCGTGCGCTGGACGAGGAGGCGCGCTTCGACCTCGTAGTTGCGGGGCGCGAAGATCGCACCGAGCACCGTGAGGGCTCCGCAGATCATCACGACGACGAAGGAGAGGCCCTTGCGGCGCTTCGCCGATCGCGCCGCCTCAGCGACGCGCTCTTTGACCGCGATGTTCGGCCCGTCGTCGTCGTCGTCGTCGCGTCCACCGCCGCGCCCACCACCACCGCCACCTCCACCGCCGCTGCGGGACGTGCCCGGGTACTGGAGCTTCGGATCGGGTCGAAAGAGTGTTGCTTCTTCGATTCGAGCCATCGCTATGAGCCTTGTCTGAGCAGCTTAGCCGGAGTCCCTCCGACCATCCCCAGAATGTGCGAGTGCGGATTCAATCGGGGGTCCCGAATGGGTCCGGGGGAAGAGTGGGCACCGGCGCCTCCCCTTGCGGCGTCGCAGAGGGGCTCGGCTCGCCGTCGGCAGGCGGTTCGGGGGCGCGCGCCGACTGCGCAACCGCCGCGGTCTTCGGCGTTCGCACGACAGGCCCCTGCGGAGCGGCCTGCCCCGTGCGAACCGACGGGGGCGTCGTGACGGACGTCTTCGCCGGCGACGGCGTCGTGACTGACGCGTCGTGCACCAGGTCCTCGACTTCGATCACGGGCACGGGTGTCGGGTCCGGCACCTCGACCGGCGCCGCGCGCGGCGCCTCGCTCGGCGGCTCCGCGGTCGCCGCGCTGATCGACGCGGAGGAAGAAGCGAGCGGCGGTTCCGCGGACGTGACGGCCTGCACCTGGCTTCCGGCGGGGCGCTTGATGGCGAAGAAGGCAACGCCCGACACCGCGGCGAGGGCGAGCACGCCGCCCACGACCCAGACGCCGGCGCCGGAGCTGGAGCGGCGCGCGCCCACCTGCGCCATGAGCCTCTCGTCGTGGTCCGGCTTCACCGTGCTGCCGACCGCCGGATAGCTCCCCTCACCTTGCCCGTCGGGACGCGCGCCCACTGGAACGCTCGCACCGCCGGCGACGACGACGGCGGGCGGTGCAACATGCGCAGGGGTCGGCAGGACTTCCGGTCCGAAGGCCGGCAGGCCCGGCGTCCCGAACGGGATGTCGCGAATCGTCTTCGGGACATCGTCTTCGGGAACCAGCGAGCCGACGCCGATGAAGGTCCCGCCAGGCCCTGCGGAGAGCTTTCGCCCGTCGTTGTTCGGGGCCGGCGGCGCATTGCTCGCAGCGCCGAGGGCGTAGGGCCCGGCTTCGCCGGCACCGAGCTGCGCGACGATGTCCCCGGACGAGTCGAGCCAGCCCGGAGGGGGGATGCTTTGCGGCTTGCCGAGGCCGAGCTGCAACCGGGCCTCGCGGAGGGCACGCTTGAACGCGTCGACGGACTGCCAGCGATCTTCCGTTTTGAACCGAAGCGCGGTGTCGATCGCGCCGGCGATCGGCACCGGCAGGTCCTGCTTCACGAGCGCGATCGAGCGCGCCTTGACGGTTGCGGCAGCGAGCAGCTTCGCCTGGACATGAGGCCCCAGGTGAACCGTCTGACCGGTGAGCGCAGTGAACAGCGTCGCGCCGAGCGACCAGATGTCGGATCGATGATCGACCTTGTCGCGTGCTCCGAGCGCCTGCTCCGGCGACATGAACGACGGCGTCCCGAGCACGAGCCCAAACATCGACAGCTTGCTCTTGGTGCCGCCGTCGCGGAGGCGAGCCACGCCGAAGTCGAGCAGCTTCACCGAACCGTCGTCGCAGATGAAGACGTTCTGAGGCTTGAGATCTCGATGGATGATGCCCGCCTGATGGACGGAGTGGAGCGCATCCATCAGCTTGTCCGCGATGTCGAGGACCTCGACGAGGTCGATCTGACCTCCTCGGTCCTGCCGGAGCGCCTCGAGCGTCTTTCCCTCGAGCAGGTCCATCACCAGGAAGACGCAGCCGTCGTCGGTGACGCCGTCGTCGAGGACCCGGACGATGCCCGCGTGTTTCACCGAGTTGGTGAGATAGCCCTCGCCGAGAAAGCGCTCGCACACGGCCTCGTCGGCGCAGAGCGAAGGGTGCAGGATCTTGAGCGCGGCACGGGCGCCGTTGCGGTGCGTCACGGCGTAGACGGCCGCCATCGAGCCAGAGCCGAGGAGCGAATCCACACGCCACTTCCCGGCGATGACAGTTCCGATGCGCCGTTCGGCCGGGTCACTCATAGCCTAGGCCCGAACGTTAGCACGACTGATGCCGAGAGCCGTGGTGCGCGCGCCGCGGCGTTACGGTGACGGCATACTTTTCTAGGAACTTATGGAAGAGCTCGGGCTCCGGCTCCGGGCTCGCGCCCCGACCACCGGCCTTCGACTCGCGCCGAAACGGCCGCCGGATCGTGGTCGCCTCGGGGGGGCCGAGGCCGTTCGGTGGCTTCAGACCCTACGCACGGCGAGGCGCGACGCTACGGCGAAGCAGACGCCGAAGGTGACGAGCGTCATGTAGCTGCTGAAGCCCTGATCGCCCCAGATCTGGACGACGCAGACCGCGACGCCGCCGAGGGAGGCCAGCGCGGCCGAGCGCTCGATGGCCGTCTCTGCGACGCGGTAGCCTCTCAGCGCCAGGGTCCCGGCCAGCGGGTACACCGACCAGAGCAGCGTGAAGCCGATCACGCCCGCGATCGACCAGAGCCAGAGCACCCCGTTGTGCGCGATGAGACGGTAGCTCTGGAAGACCTCGCTCAGGTCGACCGGCGGGTTGGCCGGCGAGAACTCGTACTCATGCCCGAAGCCGGGCGGTACCAATGGGGCCTGTCCCAGCGTGAAGATCAGGTTCTCGTTCTCGATGTCGCGCGAGATCGACGACGAGTCCCGTTGGTCGAGCACCGACGCGATGCTCTTCGCGGGCTTCAGGAGCGCGGAGTCCGACGTGACGTCGGCCCCCACGAGCACGTATCCGACGAGGAGCGGCACCGCGATGCCCAGCGCCATCGTGACCCGCCGCTTTCGCCTGCTCGGATCGAGCGCGAGATAGATCACGAGCGGCGCGATCGCGAGGCTGACGAACGCGAGACGGCGGTTGTTGAGGACGACGCCGAGGAGGATCACCGCCCCGAACGCGAGGGCGCGGATCGTCACCTTCCGCGTGCGTTGCTCGAGGGCGTGCGTGAGCAGGATCACGAGCGCGCTCACGAACAGCACGGTGTCCGAGTGGGTCGTGCACCACTCCGGCTTCCCGGGCAGCTCCGTGATCCCGTTCGGGATGCAGACGCCGACGTAGACGTAGACGACGAGCAGACTGCGAGCGACCGCCACGAGCACGTAGGCCGTCCCGACCGCGGCGAGATCCTCCGGCACGCGGAGCGCGTAGAGGAAGAGCAGGCCGACGAGCGGCAACTGCAGCAAGTGGACGGTCTGGCGGAACGCCCAGTCGACCTGCCCTCCCCGGGCAACGCCCAACGCGGAGACGACGGCGAGCGTCCCGAGGAAAAGAAGGAGCGCGTTCCTCGCGAAGCCAGGCGGGGCTGGCCGAGCGGCGTTGGCGTGCTTCTTCCCCCAGACCGCGCGACAGAGCAGCCCGACCGTGGCGAAGAAGAACACGGGCAGCGATGCACCAGGCAGACCGGAGAGCTCCTTGATCGTGCCGAAGTAGCCGACGGCCGCGGGCCACATCACGGAGTCCCAGTAGCCGCCCTCGCCTTTCACCCGGAACATCGTCTCGCTGAACGACTCGATGCAGAGCGCGAGGACGAGGTACGTGCGGACGCTCTTCCACAGCTTCGGGCGGGCCAGCGCCCAGTAGAGGAGCGGCCCCCAGACGACCACGAAGACGGTGTCGAGCCGGAACGAGCTCTCCCACGCGGCGGGGCCGCTCCACGACGGCTGAGACGCGAAGGCGAGGAACGACGAGGCCGCAAAGATCCCTGCGATGAGCCACGCCGTCGACCTCCAGTCGTCGTCGATGAGGACGCGCCGCTCGTAGAGGACATCCTCGTCCGCCCGCACGCCGAAGGCGCCGTACGCCTGGTTGACGCGTTCCTGCAGCACCTCGAGGCTGGCCGGCGTCCGGAGGTGTCGGAGTGCGGCTCCGCTCGGAACGGCTACCGCGCCGTCGGGGATCGTCTGGTCGCGTTGGTCACGTCGGTCACGCTCGTCGCGCTCGTCGCGTTTGTCGGTCGTCATCGAACGTGGCTCGCGAGGGCAGCGCCTGCGCGGGTCCCGAGGCACGACGCCCCGCGACTTCGGCAGGCACTACCTCACCAGCACGTTTTGGACCGGACGGCTCCGACGAGTTGCCTCGCCATGATGCGGTGGACTTCGAGGTTCGGGTGGTAGTCGCAGCCGAGGCCGTAGCGGAAGCCCTGCTCGACGAGATCCATCTGATAGACCTTCCGATCGCCGGCACGCTCTTGCTCGGCGACGATGCGGAGGAGCGCGTCGCGGACGTTGGACCGCGCATTGTCGAGCGGGAACTGGTCGGTGAGCATCGGCGGCACGGCGAGGAAGATGTGGGCGTCGGGCCTGCGCTCCCGGACCTTCTTCACGAGCGCGAGATACTTCTCGAAGAACTTCTCGCGCTCGGCGGGATCGTTCATGTCCCCGTCGGGGATGTTGTCGCCGGAGAGCTTCGTCGGGTCCGTGGCCGGCGGCTTCGTGTCCCGAGAGTAGTCGTTCGTGCCGAGGCTGATGAAGACGACCTGCGGCACATCCTCGGGCTTCTCCTGGGCGAAGTCCCACTTGAAGCCCTGGAAGTCACTGGCGACGGTGCGCGTCTCCCAGAGCTCCGGGATGGTCGTGAAGGTGTCGTCGTCGGGAACGATCTCGTTGGTCTTGGGGTCGCGCTTGTAGCGCTCCTTGTAGTTCTTGTAGACGCCCTTGCCCGACCAGCAGGTCGTGACGGCGTCGGCGGCGAGCTCGCGCGCAGCGATCGACGTGAAGGAGAGGTACTGGTTCTGCGTGAGCGGAACGGTGATCGCCACGGGGTTCCCGTTGGCGTCCTTGATCGGATTGCCCTGCGCGTCCTTCGCGTCGCGGATCTTGACCTCGAAGGGACACGTCGCGTTCTTCCCCTCGTTGCCGTAACCGCACACGATCGAGTCGCCGATGAACTCCATGCGACGCGGGCGACGCGTCGGCGGCAGAACGGTGCCGCCGTGGAGGTCGAAGCCCTTGAAGATGATCGAGCCCTTCTGGGCCTCGGTGTTCTTGTAGATCGTGACCTCGTGCGGCTGGTTCGGATCGAGGCTGACGATCTCGTAGTCCTCTTGCGGCTCGAGCGTCGGGTTGCCCGCGGAGTCGTTCTTCACCGTGATCCGACGTGTCGCCGCGACGCCATCGACGACGAACGTGAACATCTGGTCCTGCGGGACATCGCCGGTGAGCCGCAGCTTCACCGTGACCTTGCTCGTGCCCTGGAACCGCACGGTGATGGAGTTGCCGGACCAGTCGAACAGCGGCGTGTCGGGCGAGTCCGGCGGGGTCGCGAAGCGGCCGAGGAGTTTCGGCGCCGCGTCGCCCCCGGGCCCGCCGGTCGGGAGCGGCTTCGCGACGGCGCAGTTCGCCGGCTCACCGGTGACGCCGCCGTTCTCCTTAGGAGTGTTGCGATCGGTAAGCCGAGCCACGCATGCTGGCAGCATGAGCAGCGATACACAGGCGAACGTCCGGAAGCGGAAGAGGGACATGGCTGGAGAAGGGGGCGCCTTCGGCCCCGGAAGGAGCGGCGCTTCATGTTCTAGCATGCGGCAAGGGCCCCCGGTCGGTTCAAGCTCGAGCCGTACGGCACGAGCTTTGTTTGAGGCAAGCGACATGCGCAGGGCCGTGCTCGCTTGCCTCGTGGCCTTCGGGCTCGTCGCCGCGGCGTGCTCGTCCGATGACGATGACAGCGCGCCACCCACCGCCGGCGGCGCGACGCAAGACGGCTCGACTCGAGACGGCGGCGCCCTCGATGGTTCGACGCCCGTAGCGGACGCCTCCGGCGCGAGCGACGCGGCCCCCGACTCGGTATCGCCTGCGCCCGACGCAGCGACCCTTCCGCTCACGGTGACGAGCGCCGCGTTCGCGGACGGGGCATTCATCCCCAAGGTGCATTCCTGCGACGGCGCCGGCCAGTCGATCCCGCTCGCCTGGAGCGAAGCTCCCGACGGGACCCAGAGCTACGCGGTCGTCATGCGGGACCTCTCCCTCCCCGGCCCGGACAACTACCACTGGGTGATCTGGGATATCCCGGCGGCGACGACCTCCCTTCCGCAGGGGATCGCCAATCAGGCGACACCGCCGACCCCCGCCGGATCGAAGCAGACGGCCTGGAGCTTCGGCCCCCAGGCCGGCTACGGGAACGTGTGCCCGCCCCCGGGGACGCCCCACGACTACGAGCTGGCGGTCTACGCCTTCCCGGTGGCAGCTCTGCCGCAAGCTGCCGTCTCCATGGGCCCGAACGAGGTCGACGCCCTCATCCAGACCCACAAGACCGCGGCCGGAACCATCGTGGGAAAGTACGCCCGCGAATGAAACGAGCCTTTCGGAGGCATGTTTGGATATACTGGAGCCCACAGACGTCCACCGAGGAGCCGAGCCGCAGGAAAACGGTGCGGAGCCTCGCGGGCCTGTCTCGAACAAACGACTCAGCGACTCATCCCGCCCCATGTCACAAGGAACGAATCCCCTCGCGGGGTTTGAGGGGGGCTACTCCTCGATGATGAGCGGGTCCAACACCATGGACCCGGTCTGGCAGCGCCTCTGGCTTCGCTGCCAGCAGCACGACTGGCAGTCGCTCGCCTTCATCGGCTCGAGCAAGCGTGACCCGGATGGGGTCCTCGAGATCGCGCATGGCATGGCCCGCCTCGCAAGCGAGCTCGGCCAGGAGCTCACGGTCTTCGACGCGCGCAACCTCGGCCTCAAGGACATGGGGCGCATGCTCGCCCAGATCCAGAGCATCACGAGCCGCGGCAAGCGCTGCATCGTGGTGCTGAAGCTCGTGACCGAGAACGCGACGACCGTGCCGATGGCGCAGAACGTCGACGCCGCCCTCCTGGGCGTGTTCATCGGCGAGACGAGCGTCATCGCCGCGTCACGTACCGTCGACGAGGTCGGCCGGCCGAAGTTCCTCGGCTCGGTCGTCCTCAACGCGTCCCTCGCCAAGTGACCTGAATCGACGTGCCCCGGATGGGACGCGGGGCGAGGCGCGCCCGTGCGGCAGCGCTTGTCGGGGCCTGGGGCGAGGATGAGCTAGCCGATTTCGACGTTTGGGACGCTCTTACTGAATTCCACGCTAACCATAGCCATCCCGACTGTGGTAAGGTCCGTGGTCGGTCGCTGGGGCGTGCGGCCGGAGATGGCAGCGGACGATCCGCAAAGCGGATCGCTGACACGGAGCTCACGGACCTCGACGCCTCCCACGTCGTCGGCGAGCGCCCGCTCCTTTTCTCCGCCGAGAGCACATGGGCCCCAAGATCCTGATCGTCGACGACGTGCAGGCGAACCTGAGCGCGATGGCCGCGCTCCTCGGCGATCTCGACTGCGAGATCCTGCGCGCCAGCTCGGGTCGCGAAGCGCTCGACCGCCTGCAGCTCGACGAGCTCGCTGCGGTCCTCCTCGACGTCCAGATGCCGGACATGAGCGGCTACGAGGTCGCGCGACTCGCCCGCTCGAACCCGAAATCGCGCGACGTCCCCATCATCTTCGTCACCGGGCAGCTCGAGACCGAAGAGAGCCTCTTCCGCGGCTACGACAGCGGCGCGGTGGACGTGCTCTTCAAGCCTCTCGACCCGCACGTGCTGGTGAGCAAGGTGAACGTGTTCCTCGAGCTCCACCGCAGCCGGAAGAAGCTCGCGGACGAGGTCGAGGCGCACAAGCGCACGCTCGCCGACCTCGACTCGTTCAACTATTCGGTCTCGCACGACCTCCGCGCCCCCCTGCGCCCCCTCAAGGGGTTCAGCGAGATCCTGCTCGCGGACCACGGGCACAAGCTCGACGACGAGGGACGAACCCTCCTGACGAGGATCGCGTGCGCCGCCGATCGCATGGATCAGCTGATCGAGGATCTGTTGCGCCTCTCGAAGGTGAGCAGGACGCGGCCGTCGTCCCAGCCTGTCGACATCAGCGCCCTCGCCCTCGGAATCATCGCGGAGCTCCGTACCGGCGATCCCGGGCGCAGCGTCGAGACCGTCGTCGCCTCCGATCTGACCGCCCGGGGAGACGCGAGCCTCCTCCGAATCGCGCTCGAGAACCTGCTCCGCAACGCGTGGAAGTTCACCGTGCGCTCGTCGTCGGCGACGATCGAGATCGGCTCGACGGCGGTGGGCTCGGAGGCAGTGTACTTCGTCCGCGACAACGGCGTCGGGTTCGACCCGCGACATCAGGCCAAGCTTTTCCGAACGTTCCAACGTCTCCACTCGAGCGCCGACTTCGAGGGCACCGGCATCGGCCTCGCGATCGTCCAGCGGATCGTTCACCACCACGGTGGCCGCGTCTGGGCGGAAGGCGAGGTGGATGGAGGCGCGACCTTCTTCTTCACGCTCCCGACCCGCCATTCCCTCGTGCCTCCGAGCGGCACCTGGTGATGCGTCCGAGCGACACCTGGTGATGCGTCCGAGCGACACCTGACACTGCACCGCCTACCCACGCAACGATATCGGAACCGAACCTTCTCCAGTGCCGGGGCAGCACATGAGAGCATCCAAGAATCACCGGCGACAAATCTCAGAATCAGCGCCACGGCCGGCGAATTGCTCGGCATCACGCGGCGACGTCCCCGGTGAAGAGTGGTCCGCTGGTTGCTTTCCCGCTCCTGGCGACATGATGGAGTCGACGGAGGGGAACGATACGGTCGTCGACCGTACGCGGGTGGCGCCGATCGATGACGAGAGGACGGGCGTGGAGCTCCCGCTCTCCTCGCGCTACCGCCTCTTGCAATGCATCGCGCGCGGCGGCATGGGCTCGGTGTATCTCGGCGTCCAGCGCGGCGCTGCCGGGTTCGAGCGGCCCGTCGCGATCAAGCGAACGCACTCGTACCTCCTGGCGGACCCCGAGATCCGCGATGCCATCCTGCGGGAGGCACACAACGCTTCGGCCGTGCGTCACCCCAACGTCGTCAGCATCGACGACGTCGACGAGGTCGACGGCGAGCTGCTCCTCGTCATGGACTACATCGACGGTGGGGCGCTCTCTCAGCTGCTCACAGCCGGGACGAAGATGCCGCTGGGCGTGAAGCTCAGCGTCATCCTCGACGCTTGCGCCGGCCTCAGCGCGATCCACACCGCAGTGGACGCGGACGGCAGGCCGCTCGGGTTGGTCCACCGAGACGTCTCACCTCAGAACATCCTCGTCGGTCTCGACGGCGCGGCGCGCATCACGGACTTCGGCATCGCGAAGGCAGCGCTGGATCCGAAGCGGACCGCGATGACGATGCGTCGCGGGAAGTTCGGGTACATGGCGCCCGAGTACCTGTTGACGAACACGGCGACGACGGCTTCGGACATCTTCGCGCTCGGCGTGGTGCTCTGGGAAGCGCTCGCGGGCCGCCGTCTCTTCAAGGGGGAGAGCAACGTCGACACGCTTCGCCTCACGGCCGCGGCGGAGGTGCCGAGCCTTCGTGCGGAGGACCCGACGATCTCGATCGCGCTCGAAGCAGTCGTTCGCAAGGCGCTCGCGCAGTCGCCGGCGGACCGGTTCCGCTCGATGGCGGACTTCGGCTGCCAGCTGGAAGCCGCCACTCAAGGGCTCGTCGCTCCGCGCCCGGAGGTGATCGAGCATGTGCGCGAGATCTTCGGCCCGCGCCGGAGCCTCCACGAGGTGATGCGCTCGCACTCGAACACGCTCTCGGTCTCCGATGCGGAGATCATCGAACACTCGGCGGTTCACTCCCTTCCCCCATCGCGCCCGGGCGCGGCGGACACCGTCCCCCTGACGGTCGCCGGCGTCACCCCCACCACGCGAATTCATCGCGCGTTCCGCCTGGAGGACGCACCCGCTGTCGAGGTCGCCCCGCCCACGCCGCCGCCAGTCGTGGCGCTGCCGGCTGCACCGCCGAGACGCTCGCGGCTCAGGGTTGTCGGCCTGCTCGCCTTCGTCGCGTTCGTCGTCGCGTCGACGGCAGCGCTCGTGTACGTCGGCCTCTCGCCTGACGTGCCGACCAGCAACGCGGCGGGCACCGCGAGCGCGAACGCACGCTGACCGCGCCCCCTGCGCGGTGCTCGGGAGAGAAGCGCCGGCCGCCGCTCGTGTTCCGGCGGCGACTCGGGCTCGCGCCCCACACCCGTGCAGCGGTCCGCGGACTCGATGAAAATCGACAAATTCACCTGGCGATCGATCCGAAGCGAATGTATCCTGATCGAGATGAAACTGGGGACTTCGTCGATCGACGCGAGCTCGAACGAATCGCCGACAGCGGGCGGCCGCAAGGTACTCGAGCTCGATAACGGGGGGCTCGACGAGGACGCCCCGGCGGAGGCGGAGCTCGCCGTCACAATCGCCGCGGCGATCGAAGAGCTGGTGAACCTGAACGACATCGAGGACGTGTCCGACGACGAGGCCGTCGATGACAGCTCGATCTCGCTCGAGGACGACGATCTCGAGCCCCTGCTGCCCTCCGACGAGCTCGCCCTCACGCTCTTCGCGGCATCGAGCGCGATGCCCATTCGCCTCGACGGTGAGGTCCTCCTGCCCGAGCCTTCGCCGTCGCGGCCCTCGTCGACGCCGACGCGACCGGCGCCGCCCTCGGTGAACCCCTGTCCGCCGATCCCCGCGGTCACGATCCGCTCGGGGCCGCTTCCGATGCTCCCGCTCCTCCCGGGCCTTCCGCTTCATCGCGACTTCACTCCCGCGCCGACGATCACGCTGATGAAGCCCGACGACACGGCGTTCGGAGACGCGGCGGCCGAACAGCACTCGCCGAGCCTGCGCACCGCGCAGCTGACCCAGCGTCGCCCGCGACGGCAGATCGATGGCAATACGACGAGCGCCGAGAGGCAGGAGCAGCCGCTCGCCTCCCCAGCACCGGTCGAGACGCGCGCATGCGAGACGACCCAGGCGCGCGCGCCCATGAGCGGACCACCGGAGGAGGCGCACGCGCGCGAGGCGGCGCTCGAGACGATGCCGCCGTGCGAGTCCACGTCCGGCGCTCCGGAGGACTCTTACGCACGCGAGACGCCCCCACTGAGGTCGTCGTCGCGACGAGGGCTCGTCATCGGCGTCGCGGCGGGCCTCACCGCCAGTGCCTTCGTCGCAGCGGCGACGTTCGCTCTCGGCGTCGTTCGTCTGGCGCCGCAGGGCGAGCCGATGAAGCCGACGTCCACCGCCGAGGTGGCTCGCGACGTGACTCCGGCCGTGCCTGTCACCGGAGCCCCCGCGGAGGTCGTGGCGAAACGCTCGCCGAACCTCGCGGCGGCGGGCACGATCGCTCCAACGGCGACGGTCGCGACGGCTCCAGCGGCGACCGTCGCGACGGCTCCAGCGGCGACCGTCGCGACGGCTCCAGCGGCGAGCGATGACACGGCGGCCAAGACGGAGGATGCGCTTCCGGTCACCTCGATCCTCCGACTCGCAAGGACGTCGCTCCAGGCCGGTGATCTATCGCGGGCGCGCCAGCGGTTCAGGCTCACGCTCGCGAAAGACCCGTCGAACGTCGAGGCGATGGCCGGACTCGGCGACGTCGCGCGGCACGAGGGCGACCTCGTCGAGGCACGTCAGCGCTATCGAGACGCGCTCGAGAAGAGCCCCGCGTACGCTCCCGCGGTCCTCGCGCTCGCCGACGTCAGCTGGGACCTCGGCGATCGAGCCTTCGCGCGGAAGCACTACATCGCGCTCGTCGACCGGCACGGAGAACGCGCTCCCGCACACGCGCTCGAGCGCGGCGCTCCGAACCCGCACCCCCACTGACGACGGACGGACGCCCCGCACCGCTTCGAGCAGGAGTGCACACGCGGACGAGCGTGGCGTCCTGGCCCCTGAGGAACGGCCGCGCTTCGAGCGGGATCGAGCGCCCCTGCGCGATCGCGGCGGTCGTCATCGGTCCTCGTGTGGCGTTCCTGCCCGCTCCACCACGTCAGCGCTGCCCGCCGGGCGCCGGCGGGGTCGCGCAATTGGTGAATCGCTACGAGGCTCTGCCCGGACGGCGCGTGGGTTGCTAGAATCGAGGCGCTTCGATGCAGAAGGCCCTGCTCATCAGCATCCTCGTCGCCACGGTGCTCATTCCACTCGTCTCGGCGCGTGGAGGCTCGGTGAAGAGCGCCGTGCGGCGGAGCATGATCGCCACGAGCGTCTTCTGTGTCCTCTACTGGCTTGGTCTGCTGTTCGTGTACCCGGCGCTCACGACCGGGAAGCCGAACATGCAGAACCAGGGTCAGATGTAGCGGCGCCCGCGCGCTCAGCGCGACTCGGCGTTCGGCACGGGGCGCTTCGTGTACTTGCCGCGGTGCTCGGGGTGCTCGTTCTCGAACGCCTCGAGGCTCTCACGCGTGATCTCGACCTCGATCTCGCCGTCCTTCTCGATCGTGGACTGGCAGCCGAGGCGTGAGTTGTGACGAACGTCGAACGCCTTGTCGAGGATGTCCTCCTCGTCCTCCTCCTGACCGCGCAGGAGCTCGGCGCCCTTCGTCACGTAGACGTGGCAGGTCGAGCAGGCGCAGACGCCGCCGCAGGCATAGCCCTCGGGAGCGTCGATCTTCTGGGCGGCCTGGAGGATGCTCGAGCCGACGGGCACCTCCGTCTCGCCGTATCCCTTGAAGCGTACGATCGCCATCTCGATTCCTTCTCTCTCCTTCGATTCGTCTCTGCGTCTGGTCTCGTGTCGTCGTCGCGCCTCGCGAGCGGAAGCGCAACGCCGCATCTACGCTGACGGCGGCGCGGGCGGGAGCGGACCGCTCTCCGCATGGGCCGCCTCGATGCCCTTCGCGTGCTCGACCGACTTCTCGATCGTGGTGAGCGACTGGCCCTCGATCGCCTGCGCGATCGCGCGGTTCATCCGGCGTCCGGCGAAGCCCTTCGTCGCGGCGTCGAGGTCCTCGATCTTCAGCTCGATCCGGCGGGCATCGCCACCCGCGATCGCCTTCTCGAGGTCGGCGATCGCCGCCTCGATGCGCTCCTTCTCGCCGGGCTCGAGCAGATCGGGCTCCGCGGCGATCGACTTCTTCGTCGAGGAGGCGACACGCGACGCCTCGACACGAACCTCGGCGAGCTTCCGCGCGGCAAGGTCTTCCTCGCCGTGATCGATCGCGTCCAGGAGCATCTGCTCGACGGTCTCGTCATCGAGGCCGTACGACGGCTTCACGCTCACGGTCTGCTCGACGCCGGTCCGCTCTTCACGTGCATGGACCGAGAGCAGGCCATCGGCGTCGACGCGGAACGTGACCTCGAGGCGCGCCATCCCTGCGGCCATCGGCGGGATGCCCTTCAACGTGAAGCGCGCGAGGCTCCGGCAGTCCGCCGCGAGCTCGCGCTCGCCCTGGACGACGTGGATCTCGAAGCCGGTCTGCTTGTCTTCCTGGGTCGTGTATGCCGCGCGCGCAGCCGCCGGCGTGGTCGTGTTGCGCGGGAGGATGCGGTCGACGACTCCGCCGCCGACCTCGATGCCGAGCGAGAGCGGGATGACGTCGAGGAGCAGCACCTCGTCGATATCGCCCTGGCCCGAGAGCAGGTTTGCCTGGATCGCAGCGCCGAGCGCGACGACCTCCTCGGGGTCGATGTCACCGAGGGGCTGCTTGCCGAACATCTTCGCGACGTAGCTTCGAACCGCCGGCACGCGCGTCGCGCCGCCGACGAGGATGACGCCGTCGAGCTCTTCCGGCTTCAGGCCGGCGTCCTTGAGCGCCCGACGGCAGGCCGCGCCCGCGCGCGCGAGCAGCGGCTGCACGAGCTCGTCGAAGCGCGCACGAGTGATCGAGAGCTGCGAGTCGCCCGCACCGAACGGGCTCTCGAAGTCGACCACCTCCGCATCGGTGAGCCCGTGCTTCACGCGGCGCGCGAGATCCAGGACGACGCGGACCTCGCCCGGCGAGGCGCTCGTCGCATCGCGACCGCCGAGCCGGAAGATCTCCTCGGCGAGCGCGCGGTCCATGTCGTCACCGCCGAGCGCGCTGTCGCCACCCGTGGACCGAACCTGGAAGACGCCATCGTCGAGGACGAGGATCGTGACGTCGAAGGTGCCGCCGCCCAGATCGTAGACGGCGAACTTTCCGTTCTGCTTCTTCTCGAGCCCATACGCGAGCGCAGCCGCGGTGGGCTCGTTGAGGAGACGAAGCACCTCGAGCCCGGCGAGGCGGCCGGCGTCCTTCGTGGCCTGCCTCTGCGCGTCGTCGAAGTAGGCGGGCACGGTGATGACCACGCCGCCGACGCTGCGCAGCTCGTCTTCGGCGAGGCGGCGGAGCGAGCGAAGGATCTCGGCGCTCACCTCGACCGGCGTGACGACCTTCTTGCCGACGTCGAAGCGGACGACGTTCGCCTCACCGTCCTTCGGCGCGACGAATGCGTACGGTCCGAGGCGGCGCGTCTCCGGGTCGTCCCCGCCACGGCCCATGAAGCGCTTCACGCTCACGATCGTCTCGCGCGGGTGCTGCGCAGCGCGGAGCTGAGCGTTCTTGCCGACGACGACCTCGCCCGAATCGCCGTAGTGGACGACGCTCGGCACGAGCGCGGCCTGATCGCAGTCCTTCACCGTGGTGGGACGCTCGTTCTTCACGTAGGCCACGATCGAGTTCGTGGTGCCGAGGTCGATCCCGATCGCCTTCGGCGGAGCCTTCGGGTCGAAAATCTCGAGTAGGCCGGTCATGGCGACACTCCAGTCCCATTCTGTGCGAGCGCCTCTTCCGCCTCTCGCGCCTCTTCTTCGATCGCCTCGACCTCGTCGAGGAAGCGCCTGTAGAAGCGCAGCTCGCCGAGGAGAGGAAGGAGCTTCTCGAGCTCGTCTTTCGGCGGAGCGCCGCCGCTGAAGCCTGCCGTGAGCTTGCCCTCCACCGCCTTGGCGCGGACGGAGATCGCGCCGCCGAGCTTCTGCACCTTCCCGAGGTCCTTGGCCGCGCGGGCCTCGGCGAGCGCCTCGCGCTCCTCCATGACCTCCATCAAGAACGCCGGGCTCGCTTTCGGCTCGTTCGTCTCGCCGACAGCAAAGCCTAGGGCGCGGAAGAGGGCTTCGGCACGGCGGATCGGGTCGCGCAGGATGCGCCACGCCTCGTTCACGTTGGCGGCTTTCTCGAGCGCGGCGCGGCGCTCGCTCGCTCCCGCCTGAGCGAACTTGTCGGGATGCAGCGCACGCGACAGCTCGCGGTGCGTCTTCTCGAGCACCGCGAGGTCGAGATCGAAACGGCGCGGTGCGCCGAGCGTAGCGAAGGGATCCATGGTCATTCGTGCTCAGTCTCGATGTCCCCCCGCGGAGCTGCGCCCCCGTCGCCCTCCGGCGTCCGAGGCTCGCGCTCGAGCGCCGGCGAGGGCGAGGGCGAGGGCTCCGGCATCACACCGTGAACGACGTACCGCAGCCGCAGGAGGACTTCTCGTTCGGATTGATGAACTTGAAGCCCTGCCGCATGAGCGTCTTCTCCCAGTCGAACGTCGAGCCGTTCAAGTAGAGGAGGCTCTTCTTGTCGACGACGATCCGGACATCCGAGCCGTCGGTCGCCTTCAGGTCGTAGACGACGTCGCGCGCGCGCGGCTCGCCGTCGTGGAACTCGATGACGTACGAGAAGCCCGAGCAGCCGCCTCCGCGGATCCCGACGCGAAGCGCCGTGCCCGGCACGTTCCGCTTCGCGATCTGCACCCCCACCGCGTCCACCGCGCCTTGCGTGATCACGATGCCGAGCTTCTTCGACGCCGGCTGCCCTTCGGGCGTGCTGCTCGGCGGCGCGGCTCCTCGCTCGCTCGTCGAGCTCGGCGCGGGGTTCTGCTGGGTCGTCTCGTTCATCTCGACTTCTCTCTTCTCGTTTCCCGGCTCGTTGCCTCGGCCTTCAGCGCTTCGCCGCCTGCTTCGCGCGGTAGTCGGCGATGGCGCTCTTGATCGCGTCCTCGGCGAGGACGGAGCAGTGGATCTTGACCGGCGGGAGGTTCAGCTCGTTGACGATGTCGACGTTCTTGAGCGCCTCCGCCTCCTCGACCTTCTTGCCCTTGATCCACTCGGTGGCGAGGGACGACGAGGCGATCGCGGAGCCGCAGCCGAACGTCTTGAACTTCGCGTCCTCGATGACGCCGTCGTCGCTCACCTTGATCTGGAGCCGCATGACGTCGCCGCAGGCGGGCGCGCCGACGAGGCCGGTGCCGACGCTCGGGTCGTCCTTGTCGAGGGTGCCGACGTTGCGCGGGTTCTCTGCGTGGTCGATGACTTTATCGCTGTACGCCATGGTCTTCTCTCTCTCCGGAGTCGAAAGGGAACGTTCAGTGAGCGACCCACTGGACGCTCTTGAGGTCGATGCCGTCCTTGTACATCTCGTACAGGGGCGACATGTTCCTGAGGTGCTTGACCTTGTCGATGACGAGGTCGGACACGTAGTCGATCTCCTCGTCCGTCGTGTAGCGGCCGAGACCGAAGCGGATGCTCGAGTGCGCGAGCTCGTCGCCGACGCCGAGCGCGCGGAGGACGTAGCTCGGCTCGAGGCTCGCGGACGTGCATGCCGAGCCGGAGCTCACGGCGACGTCCTTGATCGCCATCATCATCGCCTCGCCCTCGACGAACGCGAACGAGACGTTCAGGTTGCCGGGCAAGCGGTGCTCGAGCGAGCCGTTGACGAAGACCTCCTCGAGCGAGGACTGGAGCTTCTTCCGGAGGCGCTCGCGCATCGCGAGGAGACGCACGCCTTCCTCCTTCCCCTCGTTCATCATGATCTCGGCGGCCTTGCCGAAGCCGACGATGCCGGGGACGTTGAGCGTACCGGAGCGCATCCCGCGCTCGTGGCCGCCGCCGTCCATCTGAGCGACGAGACGCACGCGCGGCTTGCTGCGGCGGACGTAGAGCGCGCCGACGCCCTTCGGGCCGTACATCTTGTGCGCGGTGATGCTCGCGAGGTCGACGTTCATCTGCTGGACATCGAACGGGACCTTGCCAACGCCCTGCACCGCGTCGGAGTGGAGGAGCACACCGCGCTCGCGCGTGAGCTTGCCGATCTCCTCGATGGGCTGGACGGTGCCGATCTCGTTGTTGGCGAGCATGATCGAGACGAGGATCGTCTTGTCCGTCAGCGCCTTCTTCACGTCGTCCGGATCGACGCGGCCGTCCTTGCCGACGCCGAGGTACGTCACCACGTAGCCCTCCTTCTCGAGGCGCTTGCACGTGTCGAGCACGGCCTTGTGCTCGATGACGCTCGTGATGATGTGATTGCCCTTGTCCTTGTAGAACTCGGCGACACCCTTGATCGCGACGTTGTTCGACTCGGTCGCGCCCGAGGTGAAGACGATCTCCTTCTCGCTCTGCGCGTTGATCAGCTTGCCGATCCGCTCGCGCGCGTAGTCGACGGCCTCTTCCGCCGTCCATCCGAAGGCGTGGCTACGGCTCGCCGCGTTGCCGAACTTCTCGTTGAAGTAGGGCAGCATCTCTTCGATGACGCGCGGGTCGACCGGCGTCGTCGAGTGGTAGTCCATGAAGATAGGGAGCTTGATGGCCATGTCGTCTTCTCTTCTTTTGCTGCTCTGCTGCTCTCAGGAACGGAACCCCGCGACGAGGTCCGGGACTTCTTGCTCGCGAGCGTGGTGGCTGCACGACGGGCACTCCGCGAGGAGCTTGCCCGGCTCACAGGCCGACTCGCACGTATCGAGGTAGTCGAGGCTCGCGAGGATCTCGCGCTCGAGCGTGCGGAGGCGTTCGATCTGCGCGCGAGTGTCGTCGAGCTTCTGCTTGTAGACCTCACGCACCTTCAGCATCGCGGACGGCGCGGAGCTGCCGCGGCCTTCGGCCTCGACGTCCTTCACGATCGCCTTGATGTCGGTGAGGCTGAAGCCGAGGTCCTGCAGCTTGCCGATCCAGCGGATGCGGACGAGCGCTTCGGGTCCGTAGAGCCGGTAGCGGCCTTTCGACCGACCGGCCGGCTTCAGCAGCTCCATCTGCTCGTACAGATGGATGGCGCGCACCGTCTTCCCAGCCTCGCGAGCGAGATCGCCGACCTGCATGAGATCGTCGTCGTCGAGCACAGGTGTGCTCGCCGAGTCCTCTGCGATTTCATTGAGGATGGGGAGGCGGACGTTGCTCATGACCGAGGTGAACGGGCGGCTTCGGGGAGCCTTACTCTCACGTGTGCGTAAGGCTTGAAAGCGGAAAGAGTCTTAGAGGCGAGAGGCCCCTCCCGTCAAGACCAACTCTAACGTTAACGTTAGAGTTGACATCCAGCAAGGCTAAATAGCTGGAATCTCATCCACGTAGACGCAACGGTCGGGGTAGACTCTCGCCCGGTGGGAACGGACGAGGAGTCGACGCAGGAGATAGACATCGAAGCGCTGCGGGGCTCGCTCGCCGAGGCTCGCGGCGGCCGACTGCCGACCGCAGGCGCCCAAATCGACGATCACGAGGAGGCGCCCGACGCCGGCGATGCCGACAGCGATCGAACGGTGATGGCGGCGTCGCCTCCGATGCACGAGCGCCTGGCCGACCGACGGAGGCCACCGGCGCGCGACTCGGTCACCCGGCTCGAGGCCTTCTTGCCGCGCCCCTCCGCGACGATCGAGCCGATCGAGCTGGAGGCGGTGGCGCTCGAGCCGGAGTCCGCACCGATGCTCGACGACGACTCCATCGCTCTCGCCGATCTCGAGGACATCGAAGAGCTCGAGGACGACGCGCTCGATGGGGCAACCCCGCCGCCGGAGGAGGACCATCCGGCGCAGGCCGCCGACCCGGCACCGTCGCTCATCGGAACGCTGCCCGGTCACGACGTGGCCCAGGCGCTGCGAGCGATGATCGACGACGCGCCAGAGGGAGCGGTGCCAGCGCAGCCATGGCCGCCGCAACCGGGCTCGCTCGACGCAGGCGCGGAGATGCCTGCGCTCGGCCCCGTCGATGGGGACGATGCCCTCCCGGCGTTCTCACTCGATGACGACTCGAACGACGATCCGCTCGAGGAGAGCCAGGTGTCTTGGCCGCGCACGGGGTGGGCGCGCGATCTCGATGTCACCAAGACCACGCGGCCCGCGATGGCGGCCATGGATCGAGAGTCGACGGCGATCACCCGCGGCGCGGCGCCGGCGCCGCGAAAGCCTGGAGCGGACGTCGCGGAGACGACCGCTGTCTTCCAAGGGCCGGTCCCGTCGATCGCTCGTCCCGGTCGGCGCGATCCGATGACCGACGAGGTGGCAACGTTCCACTCCGTCGAGGAGCAAGCCCGCACGACCGACGAGCACGTCGGTCTCGAAGGGGCGCACGCGCTCCAATCGCCCTCGCCGCCCTCCCCGCTCGACGTTGCATCACCGTCCGCGGAGACGGAGGGCTTCGCCGCCGGCGCCACCTTCGCGGGGAGCACGCGAGCATTCAACGACGGCGACGAGGTCGCGCAGCTCACGGCGCGCCTGAACCGCGCGGACCTCGGGTTGACCGCGGACCCGGCCCCCGCTCCGATCGACGTCGGAGCGCCCTCCCCCGCGACCCTCCAGCCGCTCGACGACGTCGAGGAAGTCGAGGAGATCTCCGACGCGGAGATCGTCGAGCTCGTCCCCGACGAGCTCATCGAGGACGACCAGACGAGCGCGAGCATCGGTGCCTCGGTCAGGCCCGCCTCGGCGGGAAGCTATCGCCCGAGCCCCGATGTCGACGCAAGCGCGCCGCCGCCGCTCGCCATCGAGGAGCTCGACGCCGAGGAGCGGGAGCTGCTCGACGAGCGGCGTTTCGGCCCGCTGATCGCCGTCTACCGCCAGCGCCTGGCGGACACCGATGGGCCGAACCGGAAGGCCACGCTCCTCCTCAAGATCGCCCACGTCTACGAGACCGGGCTCGGGGACGAGAACGAGGCCTTCCAGGCGCTCGTCGAGGCGTTCGAGATCGCGCCGGACAACACCGAGGTCGTCTCCGCGATCGACCGCCTGGGCAAGCAGACCCAGCGCATCGGCGAGCTCGCCGACAAGGTGAAGCGGAAGCTCTTGCCGGGAGCGCCGGACGACAAGCGCGTCGTCTACCTGGGCCACCTCGTCTACTGGTACGAGCGCGTGCTCGGGCGCGGCCGCGAGGTCTCGTCGTTCGTCTCCGAGATCGAGCGCCACGACAAGGTGCATCCCGTCGTGCTCAAGCGGACCGCGCAGCTCGCGGCGATGAACGGTGACACGAAGAGCCAACGAGAGCACCTGACGCGCGCGCTCGAGCGGACGATCCGGAGCGACGAGAAGGTCGTGATCCATCTCGCCCTCGCGAGCGCCTACGCGGGCACGCCCGACGCGCTGAAGCAGTACGAGGCCGCGCTCCGCATCGACGCGACGTCGCTCGTCGCGCTCCAGGGCGTGAAGCGGCTCGGCAAGGAGAAGGAGAAGTACGACCAGGTCCAGTGGGCGCTCGAACGTCAGGCCGAGGTCGCGCCCACGGAGGCCGAGCGAATCGACGCCCTCCTCGAGCTCGCCGAGCTGCAGGAGACCAAGTTCCTCAAGCGCGAGGCCGCCGCGGACCTGCTCGAGCGCGTGCTCGTGCTCGAGCCGTCCCACCCTGCGGCCCTGAAGGGGCTCGAGCGCTGCTACCACGCGCTCCGTGACTGGCCGAGGCTCGCGCGCATCCTCGGCATTCGGGCGGAGCACACGTTCGACAAGAAAACGAAAGTCGCGCTCTTCGAGCTCGCGGCCGAAGTCCACGAGTCGAAGCTCGGAGACCCCGCCAGCGCCGTGGAGGTCTACCGGAACCTGCTCGTCGTCGAGCCGAAGCACCGGCGCGCGCTCGGCGATCTCGCACGCCTCTACGAGAAGCTCGGCGACTGGGCGAACGTCGCGACCTATAAGGCTCGGCTCGCCGAGCTCGCATCGACGAAGCGCGCCTCGTCACAGGAGCTCGTCAAGCTCGGCGACTTCCTGGCCTCGCCCGACCGCGATCCGATCGCCGCGAAGCTCCAATACGAGCGCGCCGTCGTCGTCGATCCGACCAACGCCGCCGGATGGGAGGCGCTCCAGAGGCTCGCCACGGAGGCGGGAGACGACCGCCGCGTCATCGAGTGCCTCGAGCAGCGCAACAAGCACACCGAGGTCCCTCGCCAGCGCGCGGCCATCCTCGTCGAGCTCGCGCGAGCCCAGCTGGCGCAGGGAGACGAGGACGACGCGCGGAGGTCGTTCGAGGCGGCCGTCCGTGCCGATGCATCGAACGAGGCCGCGGCGATCGCGATGCTCGATGCCTATACGACCGAGGAGCGATGGGCCGAGGCCGCGCCGCTCTGCGAGCTCCTCGTCAACGCGGCCATCCGCGACCGCGACGGCGACGCGCTGTTCATTCGCCTGCGCCTCGCAACGCGCATCGCCGCCGCCCTCGGCGACGCCGAGCGCGCGCTCACGTCCGCGGTCGCCGCGCTCGACGCGAGGCCCGAAGATACGGACGCCCAGGCAGACCTCATCGTAGTGACGAGCCAGTGCCGCGAGACGGGCCCGCTCATGGCACGCGCCAGCGAGCACCTCGCCCGGATCGCCGAGCAGCCGGACGCGCTGCCTGCCGCCCACCTCGGCCGCCTCGCCACGCTCCTCCACGACGCGGGCGACGTCGACGGCGCGGCGGGGCTCCTCGAGCGCGCGCGACACCTCGAGCCCGAAGACCAGGAGCTCACGAAGGCGCTCGCCGAGGTCTACCTCGCGCAGGGCGACTACCCGCGCGCATGCAAGCTCAAGGTCGACATGGCGCGCAACGCGACCAACGCGGACACGCGGTTCGATCTGTTCTGCGAGGCCGGCGAGATCTGGGCGCGACGCGCCGACGAGCTCGAGAAGGCGGCGAGCGTCTTCGAGGAGGCGCGCGCGCTCAAGCCGCAGGACCCGTGGCTGCTCCAGACGCTTTCGTGGCTCTACGGCGAGCTCGGCGAGTGGGACCTCCTGACGGGCGTCCTCCAGGAAGCTGCACAGGGCTCGGCGCCCGCGGAGAAGGTGACGAGCCTCCTCGCGATCGCAGAGGTGGTGCGGGACAAGCTCGACGATCGGCTCCGCGCTGCCGACCTCTACGATCAGGTGCTCGACGTCGACAAGAAGCGCCTCGACGTGTTCGAGGAGCTCGTCCGCACCTTGACGGAGGAGAAGGACTGGGAGCGACTCGAGCGCGCCTACCGCAAGATGATCGCGCGGGTGAAGGACGAGGACGAACCGCAGCTCCAGTTCCTCCTCTTCCACCAGCTCGGCCTCATCTACCGCGACCGGCTCGGCGACGCGTCGCGCGCCTACGACGCGCTCGACGCCGCCTCGCGCATTCGCCCCGACGACGCCGAGGTCCGCAAGATCGTCGTCGAGCTCCTCGTCGTGACGGACAACCTCGACAACGCCGTGGCGCGGATCCGCGACGAGATCGATCGCGATCCGCACGAGCCGCAGCTCTATGCCGAGCTCTACGAGCTGTTCCTCCGCCAGCACTTCTTCGACAAGGCGTGGTGCGCGATCAACGTGCTCTCCCGCCTCCGCGAGCCCACCGCAGAGCAACGCCGCTTCCACGAGGACTATGCGCCGATGCCGCTCGACGGAGTGCCGGGGCAGATCGTGGAGCAGGCGTGGCGCTCCCATGTCTTCCACGCCGACCTCGATCGATCGCTCACGAACATCTTCGCGCAGCTCACGCCCGTCGTGGCAGAGATGCGATGGCAGCAGCTCCGTGCCGAGCATCGCGTCCACCGGCCCTTCACGCCGAACCATTCGCGGATCTACGACCTCGTCCGCGGGACGTTCGACAACGCGGCCGAGATCCTCGCCGTCGCGGCCCCCGAGCTCCTGCTCGGGGAGCCAAAGGGCCCTGCGCCGTTCACGCCCGCGCTCGCTCCGTTCGGCTCGCTCCTCGTCTGCGGCCCCGCCGTCGAGTCCCAGGCGAGCTCGCTCGTCTATCTCGTCGGCAAGCGACTAGCGGAGCAGCGGCCGGAGCTCGCAGCGCGTGCGTTCTTCCCTTCCGCGCCCGACCTCACGTCGCTCCTCCACAGCGCCGTTCGCGTCAGCCGCAACGAGATCGCCAAGGACGCCGCCGGAGCCGCCCTCGACCAGAGCTTCGCCGCCGCCCTCGCACCCAACGAGGCAGCCGCGCTTCGTAGCGTCGTCCTCCAGGCGACCGCGGAGGGCAGCACGCTCGACGTGAAGGCTTGGCTCGCGGCGGCCGACCTCTCCAGCATGCGCGCCGGTCTCCTCGTGGCCGGCGACGTCGAGCCGGCGCGCGACGCGATCCTCGCGGAGGGCCACTTCGGCGACCGGTCGGCCCGCGACAGGGTCGGCGAGCTCTACAAGTTCGCGACGAGCGACCTCTACTCGGACCTCCGCGGCGCGATCGGCGTCGCGGTGCAGAGCTAGGCACGAACGGTTTGCGGACCGGTCATTTCCGCCGAGCTTCGAGCGCGATACGAAGGAGTTCGGCTGAAGACGACGGGAGCAAACCGGTGCACTTAGGCCGGTCCCGCAGCGCGAGGGACTACCGGGACGTCACGTCGATGCCGGCGTGCTCCTTCACGATCGCGGCGACGCGCTCGAAGAGCTCGACGCCCTGCCCCTTGTCGTCGAGCCAGCGACCGCTCGCCTCGTCATAGCCGAAGTGCCACGCCCGCGCGTTTGCGGCGAGCCAGAGCTGCCGAGTGGGCCGCTGCGTGTTCACCACGCACTTCTTCCCGTCACGGAACGTGAGCGTGATCACATCCCCGGCACGTTCGACGTCGACGTCGTCCGCATCGACGTCCTCGAGCATCGACTCCAGCTTCTTGAGCGCGTCGTCGGCCAGGTGGAGGTATCGGGACTCGTCCATGGCGAGAACTCTAGTCACCCTTTCCCGGCGAAACCAACCGTCGTCTCGACGCCAGCGCATGCGACGGCCCCTCCGAAGCCCGCAGCGCTCCATTCGCGCGTCCCGCGAGCCACGATCGCCGCCGGCGCCGCGTGACTCCTCGAGATCGGATCGTGCGGTCAGCTCCGGCGGCGGCGGTCCTTGATCGACGCCGCCAGATCGAGCATGCGCGCCTTGCTCGCCAGGTAGTGCGTGCTGATGGGCTGGACGACGCTGCGGAGCTGCACGGTGACCCTCTGGATCTCGTCTGCGGCCTCGAGGGCGGTCTCTAGATCGTCGGCCGTATCGTCGTCCTCCGGCGAAAGACGCTTCACGAGCCGGCCCAGGCGCAAGAGGAGCACGGTGAGCGGATTGTTGACCTCGTGGCTCACCGTCGCCGTCGCCTCGAGCACCGTCTGAAGGCGCACGGCGCGGAGGCGCTCCTCTTCGAGCTCCTCCGCCATCGCAAGACGCTCCGCCAGCATCTTCGCGTGGGCCGCGAGCGCGTCGCGCTGCTCCTCCCGCTCGAACTCGAAGACCAGGAGGCGAGCGAACACGGTGAGCGTCTGGAGATGCGCCTCGGTCGTCGCGCGCAGCTCCGTATCGGTCGCGGCGAGCGTTCCCCAGACGGTGCCGTCGCTCCGCGCGAGCGGAACACTGATGTACGAACGCAGGCCGATCCTCGCCCGGAACGGTGAGGAGCGAAAGGCGGGATGAGCGTCGAGATCGTACTCTTGCAGCGGCGCGGCCGACCGCACGACGTAGTCGCACGGCATCTCGTTGGCCGGCACCACCATCCCCGTCTCGATACCTGTATTCGCCTTGTCGAGACTCTCGATGACCGTGAGGGTGTTCGCCGCGAGATCGACGCGGCTGACCACGCAGATGCGCAGGCCCACGAGCTCGTGGATCAGACCAAGGACTGCCTGCGCGGCCTCACGTGCGCTGCCGAAACCACGCTCCGCGACCGCCGAGAGAGCGCGCACGGGATCTGCCGAGCTCACATTCGACACTTCGATCGAAGTCGCACACATCATTTCGCCCCCCCAGACGAGACCTCCGTTTGGCGCCACGGAGTGCCCCTGAGATATAGGCACACAATCCTTCGACCGGCCACGCGAAAGAGCATCGCGTTCCAGACTCGCTCGCCCCCTCTCGCATGTATCGGAAGTTCCGCTCAAAAAGTGGAATACGCCGCCTTGATGGAGGCCTCCCATTGCGCGAATCACGGAGGCCCCGCTCTGACTCATTGGGGAGCGAGCCCCGACTTCGAGCGCTGGAGCGGCGCGCACCTCCGGTCGAGATGACCACCGCGAACGTCAGTCGGGATAGAATGTTCAGTAGTCCGGCACCGTGCCAAGCAATACAAATTTCCACCAATTCGACACTTTTCGTGCACCTCCCAGAACCAGTGCGACTCAACGCAGCAGGGCGTCGAACGGGCGCAGTTTCGCCTCGTCCGAAGCGACGCGTGGGGAGCGAACGCAGACCATCCAAGGGAGCGCCGGTGAAACCATTTCAAGACCCCACTTGGACCTGACGACTTCGTGAGCGCGCGCACAATCGACAACAAGGCGTTCTTCGACGAGATGCCGCTTCGTGCGAAGGCCATCGCTTCCACTCACACCCGTGATGTCCGCGCAGGACATGACGGCACCACGCGAAGTCGTCTCGTTCATTCTCACGAGCTTCTACAAAATCGTATCGCCGTTCACGGGGCTGCTCTGCCTCCTCGAGCGGGCGCTCACCGGATCTTCGCAACCGGTTTGCGCTCATGGACAACATCTACGAAGAGGTCCTCGCGAAGCTCGCGCAGCGGGCCTTCCCGGAGATCGACATGGTCCTCGAGACGATGGACATTCCGACGACGCATCGATGCTCTTCGCCGTCGGCGCGGACAGCTTTGACTACGAGACCGTCGACGCGGAGGTGGCGATGGATCTCGACTTCCGCGCCGAGCTCTTCGACGAGTGGATGCTCGCGCTCACGCGAGGCGTGCCGGCGCGCTCGGCGGTCGGCGCTCCCCCGCCTCCGTTCGCGAGCGAGCGTCCCGGCGCGCATCCGAACGTCCCGCCTCCGAGGTGATCGCCGTTCGGAGCGCCTGACGTGACGAGGAGCGGCGCGCTCGCGGGCGTCGTGCCGGCGTCGCCGCCAGCTCCGTCCCTTCTGCGCGCCACCATTCGACTGCATGGTGGCACGGCAGGAGCGCCACGCGCGTCCCCGACCTCGCCGGCGACGCCGACGCGCGCGCATCAGCGGTAACATCGACTCACCCATCGTCGGCATCGCTCGCCGCCGGCGCGCGCCGGTCACGGAGGACGACGACCTCGACCCATCGTTGCCGCCGGCGCGTTGACGTCGCGCGCCGGCGCCGATGGCACCGCGCTCAATTGAGCGAGTACGGCAGAGTCAGCGAGAACGGCGCGATCGTCGCGTCGAACTCGCGTCCGTCGGGCCGGTGCATCTGATACGTCCCGCGCATCTCGCCGCGCGGGGTCGTGAGGACGCAACCGCTCGTGTACTCGAACTGGTCGCCGGGGTTGAGGTACGGCTGCTGTCCGACGACACCGGGGCCCTTCACCTCTTCGACGCGGCCCTCGCCGTCCGTGATGATCCAGTGCCGACTTCGGAGCTGCGCCGGGGTCTCGCCTTCATTGGCGATCTTCACGGTGTACGCGAAGACGTACCGATGCGTGCGCGGCGAGGACTGCTCCGGCACGTAAACCGCGCGAACGATGACCTTGATGCCTTCGGTTGTAGCCGTGGACACTGCTACCCAGTGCCATTTGCGCGGCCCGCTGGCAATATGCGTGCTCGTCATGGCCGATGTTCCCCGATCGCCACGCCTCAGCGGTGCTCCTCTCCGCAACCTCGCCCGCCTCGCGCGCACGCGCGTCGGGGGAGTCGCTTTGCAGCGCGTCCTTCGAGCCGATCTGGGCATCGACCGCCTCGCAGTCCTCCCGGACGGGCTTCGCGGGGACGTCCCCCTCGACAACAACGCTCACCCCGGCCGCCCGCCGCGTGCGGTTCCGTCGGAAGGCCTTCCGCTCCCCACGGGGCAGAGCTGGGCGCCCACCAGCGCGACGCTGACGGCGGCGTACCGTACCGGCAAGGTCTCGCCGCGTGAGGTCGTCCGCCGTGCGCTGGCAGAGGCACAACGGCTCGCGAACCTCGAGCCGACGGTCGGCCCTCTCTGCGAGCTCGCCGAGGAAGCCGCGCTCGCCGAAGCCGAGGCCTCGGAGAAGCGCTGGCGTGAGGGGCGTCCCGCCGGGTACTTCGACGGAGTCCCGTGGGCCGTGAAGGAGCAGACCGCCGTGCAGGGCCTCGCGCGCCGCTCAGGCACGGCCTTCATCGATCCGTCTCCTTGCTCTGTAGACGCGACCAGCGTCGCCCGCGTCCGCGCGGCCGGCGCGGTCACGCTCGGCACGACGCCGATGACCGAGTTCGGCATGACACCGAACGGCGCCAACTCGAAGCGCGCGATGCCCCGCAACCCGCACGCCGTAGCGCACATCGCCGGCGGCTCCTCCACCGGATCCGGCGTCGCCGTGGCGACCGGTCTCGTTCCGTTCAGCCTCGGCTGCGACGGCGGCGGCTCGATCCGGATCCCCGCATCGATCAACGGCGTGTTCGGGATCAAGCCGACGTGGGGCCGCATCAGCCGCTCCGGCGACTCCTCCGGAGGCACGGTCGCGCATCTCGGACCGCTCGCCTCCTCGACCGTCGACCTCGCGCACGCGCTCGAGGTGCTGAGCGGAGTCGACCCGAATGACCCGCAGACCTTCGGCGCCCCCCGCCGCGAGACAGGATCCTTCGTCACCGCCCTCTCGCGCGGCGTCCGCGGGATGGTGATCGGCGTCCCCGACTCCGAGTGGGAGGTCGCGTCCGAGCCCGTGCAGCGCGCGGGCCGCGCCGCACTCGCCGCGCTCGAGCAGGAGGGCGCGGTCCTCGTCCCGATCCGCCTCGAGCTCGCGAAGTACGCCGCTGCCATCGGCTACGTCGTCATCGCAGGAGAAGCGCGCGCACAGCTCCGCACCGAGTGGCGCGACAACGCCGATGAGATGGGCGACGACCTCCAGGTCACCTTCGCCGCCCTCGATGCCTTCAATGCCCTCGAGTACCTCGACGTCTGCCGCCTCCGCAGCGGCCTCCGCCGCGAGCTCGCGCGCGCGTTCGGGACGATCGATCTCCTCGCCCTCCCCTCCGCCGGCGCCGCAGCCACCAAGGTCTCCGACACCGACATGCGCACGGGCTTCCTCGACACGAAGGTGATCGACGCCCTCTGCCGCTTCATGTTCCTCGGCAACCTCTCGGGCCTCCCGGCCCTCTCCGCCCCCGTCGGCTGCGACGCGCTCGGCCTCCCCGTCGGGCTCCAGCTCGTCGGCGACGCGTGGGACGAAGCCACGATCTTCGCAGCCGCGGGTCACCTCGAGCGCATCGGCGTGGCAGTTCCCCGCCGCCCTCGCATCACCGCGTCGCTCCTCGGCTGACTCGCCGCTCACTGCATCCGCCCGCGTCGCCCCCATCACGTCGGCCCACTCGATCCGCGGACGACCTCACCCACTCGATGGGGGCTCCGAACCTCACACGCACCGGAGGTTCGGGGGATGTCAGCCGGCATCGAACGACAACAGCCTCCCCCGTCGAGGTCGTTAACCGGACTTAACGACCTCGCGAAGCTCCACCGAAGACGCCGACACCAATCGCCACCGCCGGGACTCCGACCCGCCGCTCGGCCTCCAGTACCGCTACTCGCTCGCAGCGGGGGGCACCTCGTTTGCCAGCACGGCGGCTCCCCCTGGAGGTACTCAACCGGACTTAACGACCTCGCAGAGCACCACCGGCGCTGTCGAGATCGAGCGCCGCGGCCGGGATTCGGGCCGCCGCTCGGCCTCCTCCGCGAGGTCGCTAACCGAGCTTAACGACCTCGCAGAGCACCACCGGCGGTGGCGCGCCCTTCGCCCGACGGAGCTCGGGAAGACCGTAGCGCTCGACCACGGCTGTCGGGTCCTCGCGGAAGCCGTCTACATGGCTCTCGCGGACGAGCTTGGCGCGGAGGACGCCGGGGAGCTCCTGCGCACGCTCGTCGGTCTCGCGCAACAGCTACCCAATGAGTAGGCCAAGAGCCGTCACACGACAGCGCTCCTGCCGGCGGGTGACCGAGAGCGGGAGCGAGAGCCGCGAGACGGAGCCGAGCGGACCGACGAAGAAGCCTGCCGGTGGGTGACGGAGAGCGGGAGCGAGAGCCGCGAGACGGCCCGATGCGTGCTCGTCGAACACGTGGTCGAAAACGTCGCTTGATTCGCGGCGCGCACCGATTATGGAGGAGCCTCTCGATGGCCATTCGCCACTTCCTCTCCACTCTCGACTGGTCGCGCTCCGAGCTCGACGGGATCCTCACCGACGCTGCCGAGCTGAAGGCGACGCGCAAGACCGCACGGCCCGCGCACCTCGCGGGCAAGAGCGTGGCGCTCGTCTTCTTCAACCCGTCCCTGCGTACGCGCTCGTCGTTCGAGATCGGCGTGTTCGAGATGGGTGGGCACGCGGTCGTCCTCGAGCCCGGCAAGGGCGCCTGGCCGATCGAGTATCGCGACGGCGTCGTGATGAACGCCGAGGCGGAGGAGCACGTCGAGGAGGTGGCGCGCGTCCTCTCCCGGTACTGCGACCTCATCTGCGTGCGGGCGTTCCCGAAGTTCCAGCGCTGGGAGGATGACCGCGAGGACCTCGTGATCCGCCAGTTCGCGAAGTACGCGACGGTGCCGGTCGTCAACATGGAGACGATCACGCACCCGTGTCAGGAGCTCGCGCTCATGCTGGCGCTCAAGGAGCGCCTGGGCACGACCGACGGGAAGAAGCTCGTCCTCACCTGGACGTACCACCCGAAGCCGCTCAACACCGCCGTCGCGAACTCCGCCCTGATCATCGCGGCCAAGTTCGGCTTCGACGTGACGCTCCTCTGCCCGACGCCCGAGTACGTGCTCGACTCTCGGTACATGGACGCCGCCCGCGCGAGCGCCGCCGAGAACGGCCGCACGGTGACCGTCAGCCACGACATCGAGTCGGCGTACGCCGGCGCGCACGTGGTCTACGCGAAGAGCTGGGGCGCGCTCCCGTACTTCGGGCGCTGGGAAGAAGAGAAGCCCATCCGCGATCGCCACCAGCACTTCATGGTCGACGCGCAGAAGATGAGCCTCACCGACAACGCCTTCTTCAGCCACTGCCTGCCGCTTCGCCGCAACGTGAAGGCGACCGACGAGGTCGTGAGCGGACCGCGCTCGCTCGTCATCGAAGAGGCGGAGAACCGCCTTCACGTCCAGAAGGCGCTGATGAAGCGCCTCGCCTCGACTCCGTCGTCTGGCTGAATCGACGTCTCTCACCTGGGGACTTGAAGATGACGAACAAGGAGAAGGAGACGCAGGACGTCATCGTCCGGCTCCTCACCAACATCGGCAGCCGCAAGGAGGTCGAGCAGTACCTCAAGCACTACGCGAGCGTCGATGCGCCGAAGTTCGCTGTGGTGAAGGTGAGCGGCGCGATCATCGACCGCTCGCTCGACGCGCTCGCTTCGTCGATGTCGTTCCTCCAGCGCGTCGGGCTCGTCCCGATCGTCGTCCACGGCGGTAACGTCCAGCTCGACCGCGCGCTTGCGCAGGCCGGCGTCGACGCGCCCGTCGTGAAGGGGCTCCGCAAGATGACCCCGGCCGCGCTCGAGATCGCTCGGCGCGTCCTCCACGACACCAACCTCCGCCTCGTCGAGGCGCTCGAGGGACTCGAGACCCGCGCTCGCCCGTTCACCTCGGGCGTCGTCGACGCCAAGAAGGTCGAGACGCACGATCTCGGCCTCATCGGCGCGATCACGGGCGTCCGCGAGAGCGCCATCGCCCAGACCGCGCGCGCCGGTGTCCTGCCGATCGTGGCGCCGCTCGGCGAGACCTCGAAGGGGCAGATCCTCGTCGTCCACGCCGACGCCGTGGCGCGCGCCATCGCGCTCGCGCTCAAGCCGCACAAGGTCGTCTTCCTCAACGAGGCGGGTGGTCTCATCGACGGCGCGGGCCTCGTCCGGTCCGCGGTGAACCTCGCCGAGGACTACGCCGAGCTCAGCCAGAGCTCTGGGCTCGACGCGGAGTCGCAGCGGAAGCTCGTCGAGATCAACACCCTCCTCTCGGATCTCCCGCCGACGTCGTCGGTGTCGATCACGTCGCCGGAGCACCTCGCGAAGGAGCTCTTCACCCACGGCGGTCATGGAACGCTCGTCCGTCGCGGCGAGAAGGTGGTCCGCCACGACGACTGGTCCGCGATCGACAACGACCGGATGCGTCAGCTGCTCGAGGAGTGCTTCGCGCGAAAGCTCGACGAGCGGTACTTCGAGGAGAAGGCCCCGTACCGGGTCTATCTCGCGGAGTCGTACCGCGCGACGGCCATCCTCACGATGGAGGGCGGGGTGCCCTACCTCGACAAGTTCGCGGTCACGAGCGAGGCGCAGGGCGAAGGCATCGGCGGCTCGATCTGGCAGCGCATGCGCCGCGAGACGCCCAAGCTCTTCTGGCGCTCGCGGGCGAACAACGCCGTCAACGCCTGGTACGCGCAGAAGGCCGACGGCCTCTACAAGACCAAGAAGTGGTGGGTCTTCTGGACCGGGATGAGCGACTTCGGCGAGATCCAGCGCTCGGTCGAGCGCGCCCTCGAGATGCCGGCGACGTTCTACGACGCGCCGTCCTCGCCGATGGCCGTTGCCGCAGCCGCGACAGCCGATGTCTCGCCCATATCCGTCACGCCGCCCTCCTGAACGAAGGCGCCTTTTGGTTCGGGAATCGATCGACTAATGACCGCCAACGTGAAGATGAGGGTCGCAATCGTCGGAGCCCGAGGCCACGTCGGGAGTGAGCTCGTCGAGCTCGTTCAGCGTCACGACGGTCTCGAGCTCGCGCTGTCCGTGTCTGCACGCGACGGGCTTTCACCCGAGGACATCGCCGCCGCCAAGCTCGACGCCTACCTTCTCGCCCTGCCGAACGGCGCGACGGCGGCGTACGTCGACGCGATCGCGCGCACACGGCCCGATGCGGTCCTCGTCGATCTCTCGGCCGATCATCGCTTCGACGACACGTGGGTCTACGGACAGCCGGAGCGGCTCCGCGATCGCATTCGCGGCGCGCGACGGATCTCGAACCCCGGATGTTACGCGACCGCGATGCAGCTCGCGCTCGCTCCGCTCGTCCCGCTCCTCGAAGGGCCCGCCGCCGTCTTCGGCGTGAGCGGCTACAGCGGCGCAGGGACCAAGCCCTCGCCGAAGAACGATCCGGAGGTGCTGCGAGACAACCTCCTCCCCTACTCCCTCGTCGAGCACATCCACGAGCGCGAGGTCGCGCGCCAGCTCGGCTGCCGGCTCTTCTTCTCGCCCCACGTCGCCCCCTTCTTCCGCGGGATCACCGCCACGGTCTCCGTCGGCTTCGCGGAGCCGCAGACGCACGAGGGGCTGACGCGTCGCTACGAGGCCGCGTACGCCGACGAGCCGCTCGTGACCCTCTCGGCCGATCCGCCGCTCGTGCGCGACATCGCCGGCAAGCATCACGTCGCGATCGGCGGCCTCTCCGTCTCGAAGGACGGCCGGCACGCCGTCGTCGTCGCCACGATCGACAACCTCCTTGGTGGCGCCGCCACCCAGGCGCTCCGAAACTTGAACCTCGCACTCGGCATGCCCGAGCTCGAAGGGGTCGCCGATGCCTCGAAGGACTGATCTCAAGCGTGTCCTCGTCCTCGGCGCCGGTCCGATCGTGATCGGCCAGGGCTGCGAGTTCGACTACTCCGGGACGCAAGGCATCCGCGCGCTCCGCGCCGAGGGTTACGAGGTCGTCCTCGTCAACTCGAACCCGGCGACGATCATGACGGACCCGGAGCTCGCGGATCGAACGTACGTCGAGCCGCTCGACCTCCGCGCTGCCCGCGCCATCGTCGAGAAGGAGCGACCGAGCGCGATCCTCCCCACGCTCGGAGGACAGACGGCGCTCAACCTCGCCCTCGGCCTCGAGGACGACGGCACGCTCGCACGCCTCGGTATCGAGCTCCTGGGCGCCCGCCCCGAGTCGATCCGGAAGGCGGAGGACCGCGCACTCTTCAAGGCCGCAATGGAGCGCATCGGGCTCGAGTGCCCGCGCGCGGTCGTCGCGCGATCGCTCGACGAGGCGAAGGTCGCGCTGCGCGACTTCGGGCTGCCGCTCATCCTGCGCCCGTCGTTCACCCTCGGCGGCACCGGTGGCGGCATCGTCCGCACGGAGAGCGAGCTCGAGGCCAAGGTCGCGCTGGCGCTCACGGAGTCGCCGACGCACGAGGTCCTCGTCGAGGAGAGCCTCCTCGGCTGGAAGGAGTTCGAGCTCGAGGTCATCCGCGATCGCAAGGACAACTTCATCGTCGTCTGCACGATCGAGAACCTCGATCCGCTCGGCGTCCACACCGGCGACTCGATTACCGTCGCCCCCGCGATGACGCTGACGGACAAGGAGTACCAGCGCCTCCGTGACGCCGCACGCGCCGTGATGAGCGAGATCGGCGTCGAGACCGGCGGCGCGAACGTGCAGTTCGCGGTGCGCCCGCACGATGGCGCCATGCGCGTCATCGAGATGAACCCGCGCGTCTCGCGCTCGAGCGCGCTGGCCTCGAAGGCGACCGGGTATCCGATCGCGAAGATCGCGACGAAGCTCGCCATCGGCTACAGCCTCGACGAGCTCACGAACGACCTCACGAGCACGAGCGCCGCGTTCGAGCCGACGCTCGACTACGTCGTGGTGAAGTGGCCGCGGTTCGCGTTCGACAAGTTCCCCGGCGCCGACGACACGCTCGGCACGCAGATGAAGAGCGTGGGCGAGACGATGGCGATCGGGCGCACGTTCGCCGAAGCGGTGCAGAAGGCAGCGCGCGGCCTCGAGACGGGCCTCGACGGCCTGTCGCCCGGGTCGACCGAGACGGACGTGAAGCGCATCCTCGAGCTCGCGGCGCGCCCGAACGATCGGCGCCTGCTGCACGTCGTCGATGCGCTCCGCGTCGGTGCGAGCCACGAAGACGTCGCCCAGGCGACGGCGATCGACCCGTGGTTCATCGCGCAGCTCCAGCGTATCGTCGACGCCGAGCGCGCAGCCCAGGCGGGCGGTGAGGCCGGCCTCGCCGACGCCGACCGCATGCTCTACTACAAGCGCCTCGGGCTCTCCGATGCGCGCCTGGCGAAGCTGGTCGGGTCCACCGAGGACGCGGTCCGCGCGACCCGCGAGGCCGCAAGCGTGAAGCCGACGTTCTCCCGCGTCGACACCTGCGCGGCGGAGATGCCCGGCACCACGCCGTACCTCTACGCCACGTGGGAAGGCGCGAGCGACGACGCTCCGCCGGCCCTCGGCAAGCCGAAGGTCGTCGTGCTCGGCGCAGGCCCCAACCGGATCGGCCAGGGCATCGAGTTCGACTACTGCTGCGTCCATGCGGTCGCGGCCGCGCGGGAGCTCGGGTTCGAGGCCATCATGGTCAACTCGAACCCGGAGACGGTCTCCACCGACTACGACATCGCCGATCGCCTCTACTTCGAGCCGATCACGCTCGAGACCGTGCTCGCGATCTGCGACGTCGAGAAGCCGGACGGCGTTCTCGTCCAGCTCGGCGGGCAGACGCCGCTCCGTCTCGCAAACGCGCTCGCCGCGCGCGGCATCCGCCTCTTCGGGACGAACGCCGACGCGATCGATCGCGCCGAGGACCGCGGACGCTTCGACGAGGTGCTCGAGAAGCTGGGGCTCCAGCGCCCCGCGAGCGCGGTCGCCCGGACGCGCGACGAGGTCCACGCCACCGCCGAGCAGCTCGGCTGGCCGGTGCTGGTCCGCCCGAGCTACGTGCTCGGAGGCCGGGCGATGAAGATCGCACGCACGGGCGAAGAGCTCGACGCGCACCTCGCGCTGATGCCGTTCGACGGAGAGGGCTCGGTGATCCTGGTCGATCGGTTCCTCGCGGACGCGATCGAGATCGACGTCGACAGCGTCTCCGACGGCAAGCGCGTCGTCATCGGCGCGGTGATGGAGCACCTCGAGCGCGCGGGCATCCACTCCGGCGACTCTGCGACCGTGCTCCCGCCGTTCACGCTGGGCGCGGACATCGTCGACGAGATCGAGCGCGTCGTTCGGCAGCTCGCTCTCGAGCTCGGCGTCGTCGGCCTCATGAACGCGCAGCTCGCGGTGAAGGACGGCAAGGTCTACGTCCTCGAGGTGAACCCGCGCGCAAGCCGTACGGTGCCCTTCGTCTCGAAGGCGACCGGCGTGCCCCTCGCGCGAATCGCGACGAAGGTGATGCTCGGCAAGACGCTCGACGAGCTCGGCATCACCGAGCAGCCGCTCGCCCGGCATGTCGCCGCGAAGGAGTGCGTCTTCCCGTTCAAGAAGCTGCCCGGCGCCGACACCATCCTCGGCCCCGAGATGCGTTCGACCGGTGAGGTCATGGGCGTCGGCGAGACCGCCGCCCGCGCCTACGCCAAGGCGCTCCGCGCGATCGGCGTGCAGCTCAAAGCCCCTCGCCCCGGCGAGACCGCGAAGGCGCTGCTCTCCGTGTCGAAATCCGATCGCGGCATCGTGGTCGAGATCGCGCGCCGGCTCCGCGCGCTCGGTTTCTCGATCGCCGCGGACAAGGACACGGCGGCGGCGCTGTCGGCCTCGCGCGTCCCCTCCGAGGTGCTCTCCGCCGAGGCGTCCGAGGCCGCCCTCCGAGACGGTGCGATGGCCGTCGCCATCGTCACCGCAGAGGGCGACGACGAGGTCGCGCGCACGCGGCCGCTTCGGCAGACGGCGCTCGCGCGAGGCATCCCCTGCTTCACGACGACCGCACTCGCTCGCGCGGGCTGCTCGGCGCTCGAAGACGACGACGGCACCGAGCGCGTCCGCTCGCTCCAGGAGTGGTACGCGCTCGCCTGAGCGGCCTCCTCGCGTCGGCACACGCGACGTGCGGGTCTCACGAGGCTCCGCACATCGCGGTCGGCGATAGGTGAGCACCGAGAGCGCGGCCCGAGCAATCGCGTCGCTCGGGTTGCGAAGAGCCTCTCGTGGTCGGGCAGCCGCTCGCACGACAGGTGCCCGCTTGCACGCTCCGCTGTCTCGGACGCGGCGCCGAGCTCCTGAGCTTTCGACACGAGCTCCGCTACGCATGTGGTCGCGTACGGCTCGTCGAAGGCAGCCGATGCCCCGCGCTCTGCTCTGCTTGGCCCCACCGATCGCCAGCACTAAATCTCCGTGACAGAGGCAGGCTCCAGCGGATTCCACGATCCGCGGCGGAGAGGAGACTGTGGGCCAAACGAGCGACGGATCTCGCGAGACGGCACCGACCGAACGGGCAGCGCTGCGCGGGCGCGACGCGACGCCAAAGCCCGGCCTCGCGCGCCGGGTCCTCGACGAGATCTATGAATTCGTCGCGGTCCTCTCCCCGGATGGGACCACGTTGGACATCAACCGGAGTGCGCTCGAGGCCGTGGGCGCCACGGCCGAGGAGGTGCTCGGCAAGCCCTTCTGGGAGGCGCCGTGGTGGACCGTATCGGCCGGCTTGCAGGAACGCTTGCGCGGTCTCATCGCGGAGGCCGCGCAGGGCGCTTTCGTCCGCACCGAGGTCGTCCACTACGGTGGCGGCGGCCGCGAGCTCATCACGGTGGACTTGTCGATCAAGCCGGTGCGCGGTCCGGACGGAAGGGTCGTCTTCCTCATCCCGGAGGGGCGCGACGTTACCGAGCGCAAGCGCGTGGAAGCCGAGGTGGCTCGCAAGAACGACGAGATCCGGCACCTGTACGAGCGGCTCCGCGAGTACGACGAGCTCAAGACGCAGTTCTTCGCCAACGTCAGCCACGAGCTTCGCACCCCACTCACCCTCATTCTCGGACCGCTAGAACGATGGGTCGCGACACCGGACCTGCCTCCCGGTCTGCGCGAGGCCCTGACGATGGCTCAAGGCAACGCGCGGATCCTGCTGCGGTTGGTCAACGACCTGCTCGACATCGCCAGGTTGGACGCGAACAAGATGTCCGTCACCTACCAGCGCAGCGATTTGGCCCGGCTGTCGCGGGAGATCGCCGCCAACTTCGATGCCATCGCCCAGGAGCACGGCGTGTCATTTTCCGTGACGACGCCCGACGAGCTGCCGGCGTCGATCGACCTCGACAAGATCCAGCGCGTGCTGCTGAACCTCCTCTCCAACGCGTTCAAGTTCACGCCGCGCGGCGGGAGCGTTCGGCTCGCACTCCGCGCCGTGGCGGACCGAGCCGTCCTCGCATTGGCCGATAGTGGTCCGGGCGTGCCGCCCGAGCTGCGCGAGCGCATCTTCGAGCGCTTCTTTCAGGTCGAGGGTGGAGCGACGCGGCGTTTCGGCGGCGCCGGTCTCGGGCTGGGCATCGCACGGGAGTTCGTCCTCGCGCACCGAGGCACGATCGAGGTGGACTCTGCACCTGAGCTCGGCGGCGCGCGGTTTCGCGTGGAGCTCCCTCTGGAGGCCCCCGCCGGTGCAGAAGTGACGAAGGAGCTGCTCACGGCACCAGGACTCCCCTCCCCCGCAGACCAAGTCGTGGCCGAGCTGGAAAGAGGCGCGGCGGAGGCGCGCCCTGCTGCCCGTCATGGGCATGGCGCGCGCATCCTGGTGGTGGAGGACAACCCGGACATGAGCCGGTTCCTCGCCGAGGCGTTGGGCGCCGAGTGGGACGTGGAATGCGCCGCCGATGGGCAGGAAGGGCTCGAGGCGGCGCTGCGGCTCGAGCCCGACCTCATCGTCACGGACATGATGATGCCGCGCCTAAGCGGCGACGAGCTCCTTCGCGAGCTGCGCCGCCACCCGGAAACGGAAGCGACTCCGGTGGTGGTGCTCACCGCCAAAGCCGACGACGAGAGCCGGGTGCGCCTCTTGCGGGACGGGGCCCAGGACTACGTCATGAAGCCCTTCAACACGGACGAGCTCTCCGCGCGCGTGGCCACATGGCTACGCGTCAGCCACGCGCGCAAGCTGCTTCAGTCGTCGCTCACCAGCAGCGAGCACGACGTCAGCCGCCTCGCGGCGGAGCTGATCGAGCGCAAGGACGAGGCAGAGAAGGTGAGCGAGGCGAAGACCGCCTTCCTCAACCTCGTGTCACACGAGCTGCGCACGCCGCTGTCCAACATCTTGCTGCAGCTCAAATTGATGGAGATGGCCGGCGTGCCGGAGGGGTTGCAAACGCCCGTACAGCGGCTCGACCGCGCAACGCAGCGTCTGCAGGGGCTGTTCGAGGGGCTGCTCCAGTACGTGCGCTTGAAGAGCGGCGCTTCGCCGACGGAAGCGGAGCCCACGGATCTCGCGCGCTTGGCGGGAGACGTGGTCGAGGACATGCAGCCTCAGGCCATGCAGAAGGGCCTTGTCCTCGAGCTCGAGCCGCCGCCTCCTCTCCCGCCCTGCTCGGGCCGGGAGGAGCCGGTGCGGGTCATCCTCGCGAACCTCATCGGCAACGCGATCAAGTACACCGAGCACGGCCGCATCCAGGTCTCGCTCCAGCACGGGCAGGACGGATTCCGCATGCGCGTCACGGATACCGGCCCTGGGGTCCCCGCCGAGCAAGTCGGCGCGATCTTCGAGCCGTTCGTGCAACTCGAGCCGATCCAGCGGAAGCATCACGCGGGCGTAGGACTGGGCCTGACGCTGGTACGGGACATGGTCTCGTCCCTGGGCGGCCGCACCGAAGTGCAGTCCGAGTTGGGCCGAGGGAGTACGTTCACCGTGGTGTTCCCCGAATGCAAAGGGATGGCTTGAAGTGGACACGGACCCGGGCCGCTCAGGGTTCGTGCTCGTCGTCGAGGACGACGACGACCTCCGTGAAAGCTTGGCGGAGCTGCTGCGCCTGAGCGCGTTCCCGGTGGTCACCGCCGCAAACGGCCGGGAAGCGCAAGACGTCCTGCAAGGCCCAGCCCGGCCCGCGCTCGTTCTGCTCGATCTGATGATGCCGATCATGAGCGGGTGGGAGCTCGCCCGCTGGATGCACGCCGAGCCAACGCTGGTCGGGGTCCCCATCGTGGCGATGACGGGCGTCGCCAATCCCGCGGAGGAGGCCCGCAACATCGGCGCGGCCACATGGATCGCCAAGCCGCTCGACCTCCCGCTGCTGTTCACGACGCTGGCGCGCATGTGGCCGTCGCACGACGAAGGCGCCGAGGCTCGCAGTGACGGGTGAACGACGCCGAGCGCCTCGGCGGTTTACATCGCGCGAGTATCGAGCGGGTCGTCGAGGCCTGGAATTTGCCGCGCGAGAGCGCGATCGAGGAACTCGAACTGATCTTCCCAGAGCGCGCGCGACAGGCGGGTCCATGGCAAGAGGACGTGAAAGCCGTGCACGCCGCCGGCGTATCGCTTCGCCTCGTGCTCGACCCCGAGCCGAGCGAGCGCGCGAGAGAGGCGCTCCGTGTCGTCTTGCAGCGGATCGCGGTCCCCAACGCCGAGGAAGAAGGGCGGCAGAGGGCGCGCCGGCACGCCGGCTTCGACGACGAGCAGCGGATCGGCCAGCGAATACGTACCCGGTGCCGCCGCAGGATCGGGCAGATAGTTATTGGCGACGTCGTGCAAACACGCCGAGATCCACGGACCGAGACGGCCCTCGGGCGTGAAGCGCTGCGGTCGGCTGACCTGGAAGACGCCGCAGCCGAGGGCCACCGCTCGCGGAGTCACCGATGCTTCCCAGACGGTCCGCGCCCACGTTTCTTCGCGGCGATAGGAGCAGACGACGGCGAGCGCCATGGCGAGGTTGGCCCCCGCGGACTCTCCTGCGAAGACGAGTCGATTCACGTCGGCGCCGAACCGCGCTCCGTGCTCCTGCACCCAAGTCGCCGCCGCGCAGACGTCCGCCAGGGCCGCCGGATAGCGGTGCGCCCCACCGCGACGGTATTCGAGGTTGAAGACGACATGGCCTCTGCGCGCGAACGTGAGCGCGGCGAACCATAAATGCTCCTTCGACAGATTGCGAAAGCTCCCGCCGTGGATGTAGACCACGGCGGGCAACTTGCCGGCGCGGCTCCGCGGGACATATATGTCGAGAGCGTGAGCAGCATCGCCGCTCGGTAGATACGGTACTTGCTTGATGACCTCGATGCCGTGCCGCTCGGGATCGCCGGCCGGATGGTGCGCGACGATCCAGCGAAGGCCCTCGAGCACGGCGTCGAAGGCGAGGTCGGCGCCCCGCTTCCGCCACGTCATCGTGGTTCCCGTCACGGCGCCGCGGCCGCGACACGTGGCCTTCGGAGCGAAGGCCGAAGAAGTGCCTTGTCCTGGGCCGAGAGCAGCCCCTCGATGCGCTGCTGAGCAATACCGAGCTTGACCATCTGCTGTGCGTCCCACGTCTCGACGGGATCCTTCCCTGCGATGAACGTGCGCTCCGGGTTGGCGAGCGGATTCCGAAGCGAGCGACACTCGAGCGCAGAGGTCAGAATCGTTGCCTTGTATCGCGGGGCCCTACTCATCCAGAGCTGCGGCCAGGCGTTCTTCGCGAGCCGCCTCAACGACCCGATCTGGCGGCAGAGGCGCTTGAAGTGTTCGACGGTCGCGCTGACGTCGAGCCGCTTGGGTCGATGGCAGAGCGTGTAGCCGTCGAAGTCTCGGGAGATCGCGTTCGGGAGAAGGCGCCCCTCCCGGACTACGGTCTCGAAGAACGGCGTCTCCGGATAGGGGCATACGATACCGAGAAAGGTGACGCAGCTAGGTCCCAGGTCATCCAGGTATTCGGGCAATCGTTCGAGATATTCGTCCGTGTCGCCGTCCGAGCCGACGATCAGCCCGGAGCTCATCAATATTCCCAACTCGTAGACGCGGCGGATCGTCCTCCGTGTGTCCTTCAACCGGTTTTGCCCCTTGCCCATGGAGGCGATTGACTCCGGATCGAGCGACTCGAGTCCCGAATAGATGTACCGACATCCCGCGCGTGACATCAGCTGCAAGAGCTCTGCGTCCTGGAGGACGTTCCAGGTGAGCGCACACCCCCAGGTCTTCTTCAGGGGAACGAGGGCTTCGCAGAGCTCTCGAAGGTACTTGGGTGAGCCGCCCAGGTTGTTGTCGAGGAAGATGAAGGCATCATCGAAAGCTCCGAATGCGTTCTTGTTGAACCGCATCTTCTGCTGGATGTCGCGTGTGACCTCCGCAACCGGCCGGTACCGGTACTTCTCCCAGCCGGTGAGGACGCAGAAGTTGCACGTGAACGGACAGCCGCGTGACGCCTCGATCCCGGGAAGGCGATACCGGTTTTTCGAAAAGTCGACGAGGTCGTATCGATACGCTGGGACCGCATCGAAGGCCGGAGGCAACGCGTAGCGCGGCTTGAGCTCATTTCTCCGGAAGTCGGCGATGAGCGCGGGGACGTTGCTCTCCGGCTCGCCCACGATCACCGAGTCGAACCACTTGCCGCAGTCCGCGCTGAAGTGGCTCGCGTGGCGCCCCCCAGCGACCGTCACCATGCCTCTCGCGCGAAACATCGCCGAGAGCACCTTCGTATGCTCGTAGTAGGCATGGAGATAAGAGAAGAAGACGAGGTCCCAGTGTCGCTCGAGCGGTATGTCCGCTTCCTTCTCGTTGAAAATTTCGACCTCGGCGTCCGCCGGGCACAGGGCTGCAAGCAACTCGCCCACCGCGGACTGCATGATGGATGGCTCCTTCGAATGCAGACGCGTCGGGTGTGTGTAAGTGCAAATGATCGCGATTCGCATTGAACCTCGTGATCAACCAACCCGCTCAGGCTCAACTGGTCGACAGCTTGGACCGGATCACGAGTTGGACGAGAGAGAGCACGCCGAGCGATCTGCATCACGGCCACAAGGGATTGCGTCGTGTCCGTGCCTGCGATCGACTGCGTGAGCCGTCCCTGCACCCCATGTGCCGGCGCTGGTTGCCCGTCCTTCGCAGGCTTTCGGGAGCACGCACCGCTGCATGCTGCGCACCGTGCGCATCCTGGCTTGCACAGCCTGCGCATCCTCGACGGGACACGATCCTCCCGGCGTCTGCTGAGCGACAGCGACATCTCCCCGTCGACGACGATTGCACAACCGCCGGAGGTTCAGCCTGAACGCCGCTGTTCGCGGCCTCGACCATCGCATGCCGAGCGCCGATGCTCGGAGGCAGAGCGGGCAGCGAGGAAGCCACGCGACGACGACGCGCGCGATGGCGTGGCGAGGCGAGCCTCGCAAGCGGATCGGGGACGTGTCGCTCAGGCCGCGCTGCCGACCCGAACGAGCTGGACGGTCCCCGCCTGCCGACAGGGAACGCCGCACACGTTCGGCGACGACGAACGCGTAGCAGCTGAGGACGAGGGAGACGCGAAGATTCCCGCCCGGGTCGGAGCGGCCCTCGTTCGAGGCAGACGCGCGACTCGACGAGATCAGATGCTACAGGGCAAGCAGGCGACGTTCAGCGCACCTTGGTGTTGCAGCCGAAGCCGACGGTGAACTTCGTCGAGGGGCCGCTCTTCGCCAGAGTGCAGGCGCTACCGCAGAGCAGGATCTTCTTCTTGTCCTCGCTGAACTGCCAGCCCTCCGCGCCGGCGGCGCATGGCTTGGCCGAGTCTTGCGGAACGAGGACGGGCTCACCGTCCGCCGGTGTGATTCGCACGTTGATCCGGGACAGATCGAGGGCGGTGCCGGGGGGAGGCTCGGGGACGGCGACCTCACACGAAACGGCCTCGCGCGCCGCCTTCCCGATCTCGTCGAGGATCGGCGCAAGGGAGGGACGGCACACGGAGAACCACCGTCCGTTCGTGAGGGTCGCCAGATACTGATACTGCTTGCCGGGTTCGTCCGCGCCGCCGCAGCCCGTCGTATCAGGATAGTCGTTCACCCCGATGACGGGGAAGAAGACGTAGTTTCTCGAAGTCGAAGTGCCGAAGAGCGGAGCGCCCCGACGAAGGAGCTCGGCGTCGAACGCGGCTCCGCTGATGTCGTGAGATTCGTCGTCGGTGATCGGGACGAAGACCTTGAGGACGCCTGGACGCAAGAAGTCGTGCCAGGCGACCTTCGCCACCGGATGGCGCAACGTGCTCAGCATGATAGAGAGCGAATCGTTCGACCGGACGATGTGGTCGACGGGCCGGAAGACGTCGCCGTTCGGGCCGCAGTCCGGCCCTCCAAGCGGAGGCGGCACGCAAATGCCATACTTGCCAGTCCCGACCTCCGCGATCATGACGACCCGGTAGTCGAGGCCACTCTCCTCGAGCAGCTTCGGCAGGTTGTTGACGTTGCGCTTCAGCGAGTCGATCTCCTCGGCCATGCTGCCCGACTGATCCATGCTGATGATGATGTCGACTGCGCGCCGGGTCTCGGCGAAGGACTCGACGCAGCTCGGTTCTTCTTCTTCCACCTCGGGCGGCGGAGGCTCCGATAGCGGCGGGGGCGGAGGCTCGAACGCGCCGCGATTGCCGTCTCCGCACGCGAGGAACGCGGTGATCGAGAGACCGCAGACGACCGCACCGACGCACTTCGTCAGGTTGGCTCGTGCGAGCGATTCAACGGAGGTTCCTTGCTTCGTTTCGGTGCTCATCGAACGACCTCCGGTTCGGGATGCGCGTTCAGGTCGGTCGTCCCGCGGCCGAGCTCCCCGTAGACGTTCGCGCCCCAGCATTTCACCTTGCCGTCGACGAGCAGGGCGCACGTCGAGCCGACCGTCGTCGCGAACGAGACGACCCGGCCTCGGACCTGCTCGACCTCGACGGGATACGGAGTCCTCGAGAGCTCGCTCGGACCTACGCCGAGCGCTCCCGCCGGGTTGGGGCCCCAGCGGAAGAGACGTCCGGTCGTCGTCACGACACCGCCCTGAAGCGCCGTCACGGCTTCGGTGTCAGCCGACACTTTGAGCTCGATCGCCGGAGCGAACGCCGGGATGTAGACCGTCTCTTCCGCCGGAAGCCAGCGACGGAAGAAGCCGTCGCTCGTGGCGTAGGCGAACGCGCCGATCCAGTCGATGCCGGAACGCTCGGAGGGTCCGCTGGTCGGGTAGGCAGAGTCGCCCCTCAGCACGTTCTTGCCGAGAGTGGCCACCACGTTCCCGTCGAGGAGCGCCACGATCGTGTCGGCGAGCTCGGCGTAGCCCCAGGGGTACAACGTCGTCGGGCCGTAGCTCCCGATCGCGAGCGCCTTCACCGGGGCGCGGAACGTCGTCACGAGCTGCGGCGCGAAGCTCGGAGACGCGAAGTCCTCCGGAATGCCGAGGCCACTTCGCCACCATCCCCAGCAGTAGAGAGCGCGATCCGAGGAACCGATGGCGCAGCCGAGACTCGATCCGAGCTCGACGTGGTCGACCGGAGGGATCCCTTCGACCCGTGTGGGCGTGGGCAGGCGTTCCTCGCTGCGGGGGCGCCCGAGCTGGCCGAGCTCGTTCTTGCCCCAGCAGTAGACCGAGCCGTCCGACGTGCGCGCGCACGTCCCGAAGTTGGGGCCGACGCTGACCTGAGTCACGTCGGACAGACCGACGACCGTTGTCGGCGTGGCGCCGTCCAACCTCGACACGGCGACGCCGCGACCGAGCGCACCGTCGCCGACCGATACGCCGCCGTCCGCAGTCACGGGCGGATCGAGCGAGTCTCGGCCCCAGCATCGGACGGTCCTGTCCTGGAGCAAGCCACACACGTGGCGGGAGCCGTTGCCGCTCACGCCGACGTAACACGTGGACGCGTCGGCGCAGACGACGTCGAGGGGCTTCAGGGGCCCAGCATCGCGAGCCCCGGCGTCGGGGTCGCTCGCGTCCGGGCTGCCCGCCTCCGGCGAGACGGGCGGCTCCGTCGACGCGTCAGGCTCCGGACCGTTCGGCTCCGACGAGCCACCTTCGGACGAGCACGCCATCATGATGGCGCACGTGAGTGGCAAAGATGCAAACGCAGTCCAGACTCTCACGGTGCTTTCCTCACGCGCCTGGCAGCGAATCCCGCCGGGATCTCGCTCTGGAATTGACGTGGCGCTTCACCCACGATCCACGCCTCTTCGTCGTCGCCCGCCCAGATGCCGTTGATCGTCCCGAGGGGCACGCCGTTCACGACCGTCGACTTCGTTTCCAGCGATGTCCCGTTCCAGCGGTAGACGGAACAGACGTCCGACATCCACGCGCCGCCGGACGGGGCCGGCGAGCCGATGATGTGATGGCAGCCTGCGTTCCAGCTATCGAACAGCGGATGACCGACCGCGAAGCCGAGCCGCACGCGCTCCTGAGCCACGACCGTCGCGGCGCCGCCGTCTTCTGCCGGCAACGAGAGGAGGCGAAGCTCGTTGCCGATCGACGAGAAGGCGTCGAGCCCGACCCAGAGCCAGAGTCGTTGCGCTCCCCCGACCGCCTTCGTCCCGTAGATGCCGGAGACGGTCTCGCCCCTTTTGAGCCTCGTGACGATCGACCAGCTCGTCCCGTCGTAGTGGGCGAGCGCCCCGTCGAAGCTCCCGAATTCGGGGAACGACGAATTGCAGGAGCGAGTGCACCAGGCGCCTCCGACGTAGATGTCGTCGGAGGCGAAGCCGAAGATGCTTCGTACGAGAAAGGTGCCGTTGCTCTGGACCCAGGGAAAGCCGATCGCCGGATCGGTGATACGCGTTTCCTCCAGCGCTCCTTCAGGCGTCTCGCGGTAGCGATAGACCGTCGGAGCCGTACGGTATCCGTTGACGACCCAGAGCTCGTCGGAGGCGGGATTCACCCAGTAGGTTGCCGTGTCGGCCGCGCTGGCGCGGAAGGAGGTGCGGTATTCGCGGAAAGCGGGTGCGCCACCGTCGCGAGCCGAGTAGCGGACGAGAGCGCCCGTTGCGAGTGCCCACACATCGTCGTGCTTCGTTGCCCAGATGCCGAAGAGCTCGGGGGCCGCGCTGCCGATCCCCACGTAGTGGTAGACGTCCTTCCACGACGTGCCGTCCCAACGAAGAATGGCGTCGCGCGCGACCGCCCAGGCGTCGTTCATGCTCGCCGCGGACACGGCGAGGAGCGGCCTCTGAAGTGGTAGCGGCTCCAAGCAGAAGCCGCCCTCGGAACATCGGCTCCGCTCGGGCGCGGGCGCCGCGTCCGCGTCGGGCGTCCCCGCGTCGGGCGGCGTCGGGACGCTCGGGACTTGGCTGCCTGGCGGCGGCGCTACGGCGTCCTCGGAACCGAGCCGCACTTCGCTGGCCGCGCACGCGATGAACGGAACGGACGCGAGCACGGACAGCGCGAACACGTGGCGAGACCACACGACCTTCATGGCGCATTCCCCTGGAAGTGAAGCATCGTTCCGTCACCCACGATCCAGACGTCTTCAGGCGAGCTTCCCCAGACGGCGACGAGGTTCGGCTTGTCGTCGGCGTCGTCGAAGGGAGTCGAGAGCTTCGTCCAGCGCGTCCCATCCCAATGAATGACCGTGCCTTCGTCGCCGACGGCCCAGATGTCGTTCGCGCCGAAACCGAAGAGGTCCTTGAGGTCGGCCGAGACCGGGCCCGGGACGATCTCGAACCTCTTGGTTTGCATGTCGGCTCGCGCGAGCCGACGAAGCGTGCCGCCGTCGCCCGCGAGCCAGACCGCGTGCTCGTCTCCCCACACGGCAGGCATCGCCCGCTGCGTGCGGCTGTCGTATTCCTCCGTCTGCCAGGCGGGAGTCGCGGCGTCGGAGGCGCCGCCGTCTCCGCTCGCAACGCTCAGCCGGAGAACGCGATGCCCAACTTCCGACATCGGCGGCCGCCAGCTGAAGCTCGCCCACGCCTCGTCACTGCGGGGCATCGCGATCGCGATCGACGCGTTGGCGGCGCCGATGGCCGGGACCGTGTGCGGATCAGCAGCGGACCAGCCTTCGAACCTTCCGAGCTGCCAGGGGCACCAGCCGCGATAGAGACCGCGCCCGACCCAGACCGTGCCTCCGATGCCGCGAACCGATGTCGGCGTGCATTGGTCCGTCGGGAAGGAGAGGAAGGACCACTCCGTCGCGCTCGGCCCCTTCCATCCAGTCGTGTGCCGAATGCCGTGACCGTCGGCGATCCAGACGTCGTCAGGCCGCTCGAGCCAGACGCTTCGCAGGGTGTACGAGCTGCCGGCTTCGGGCGTCGGGCCCGCCAGGTCCGCCTTCTCCCACTTGGCACCGTCGTAGTGGAGAACAGTCCCCGCGGAGCCGACCGCCCAGACGTCGCTCTTGCTCGAGCCCCAGACTGACGTGAGCTTGACGTCCTTCTCGACGGCGGCCGACGGCACGGTGCAGAGCTTCGAAGGGCTGCACGGCCCGGTCTCGGTACCTGCTTCGGCGTCCGGCGCAGCGTCGGGCGCCATGGCGTCGGGCGCTGCCACCGAAGCGTCGGGCGCCGGCTCGATCTCGTCGGAAGTGCCGTCGGAGGCGCACGCGATCGGCAACCCAACCGAAGCGAGGATGACGACGTCGATGAAGAAGAGCTTCCTGTGGAACATCATCGGACGGTGCACTCCTCTACGGTGCATCGGCCTTCGACGCAGGCCTGGCCTTCGACACCGTCGCAGCGGATCCCGCACCCTCCGCAATTGAGCGGGTCGTCGAGGATGTTCGTCTCACATCCGTTCGCGAGGTCGTGATCGCAGTCGGCGTGACTGCCGAAGCAGCGGTAGTCACAGACTCCATGATCGCACACCGGCTCGCCGTTCCCGCCGGCCACTCCCAGACAGGCGACACCGCACGCCCCGCAGTTCCTGATGTCGTAGTCGAGCTTCTTGAAGCAGGAGCTCCCGCAGCGGCAGATGCACTGCCCGTCCCAACAATCCTCGCCCGGCGCGCAGGCGTTCCCGCACTCGCCGCAGTGCTGGGGATCCTCGCGCGTGAACGTCTCGCAGCCGTCACCGCTCGTGCCCGACGGCGCGAAGTCATTGTTGCAGTCGCCGTAGCCCGCGTGGCACGTCGGCTGATTGCAGAGGTCGTTGACGCAGCCGTAGTCCGCGTTCCACTCGGGAGGGAACGTCGGAAGGCTCGGATCGGGCGGCGGGCAAACGTTGCCGCATGCGCCGCAGCTGTCCCAAACCTCACAAACGCACTGGCGATTGGTGCAGCGATGGAGGTCGGGGCAAACGACGCCGCAGTCACCGCAGTTTTCGTTGTCGAAGGCGAGGTCGACCTCGCAGCCGTCTTCCATTCGACCGTTGCAGTCGAAGTACGTGGCGTCGCACTTCAGGGAGCACGTGCCGTTCACGCATGTCGTCGAGGCGTGGCGGCCACCGAGCACCGGGCACGCGTTTCCACACCCTCCGCAGTTGTCGTCGTCGGAGAGGAAGTCGACGGCACAAGGGAACGGATTACTCGCGCACGTCGCACGCCCGGCGGGGCACTCGCTCGTCGGGCACGCACCGATCGGTGCATCGCGAACATCCGCTTGCGACGCGTCGACATGCACGAGCGGCGGGGGTGCTCCCGCGTCGGCGCTCTCCTCGCCGATCGAGAGCGTCGACGTCGAGCAAGCGCTCGGGGCGACTGCGAGCGCGATCAGCGCGAGCGCACCGACGGCGGGTATCCAGCCAGCCAAGCTACGACTCAGTCCACCAGGTCGGGACACCGTTCCTCCGTTGCGTCACGTGGCGACGTTCCGCGCCGCCTGCCCGCATCCATGGATTGCGGGCATCTCGGCCGTGTTCCTAAAAAATGTCGAACGCGAGCCCGATCGACGCTGAGACCGTCACGTGGGACGCCAGATCGACCCGGCGCGGATTGCCGGCAGGATCCTGGAAGACGATCTCGACCTGCTGAGGTGTCGCTGCGAGCCCGAGCATGGCGAAGAGTCGGATCGACGGCGAGAGCGCGTAGCCGCCGTACACCTGCAGCTCTCCCCCCAACGTGGTCCGAACGGCGGTTCGATCGACCGCGAACCCCGTGCCCGAGCCGATGTGGAACGTCGCCTGCGGCCCCGCACAGCCGGTGACCTCGAGGCGTCGCTCGCGATCGCGATGCGGGGGCAGGCAGACCGTGGCCGTGAACGAGGTGCTCGAGAGCACGTAGCGCGTCGCCGGCGTTGGCGAGCTCCAGCGTAGTGTCGAGAGGGCCCCCAAGCCGAAGGGCCATACGCCGGGCGGCGAGAGCATCGCCGAGACGTGTGCGCCAGGGGCAACGCTCCCGCTCCCGTCGAGGGCCAGCGCGGGCCCGAGCCTCGCTTGCAAACGCCACGGCTCAGGCAGAGCTTGCGGCGGCGCCGGAGGAGCCTCGCTCGCCACCTCCTCGGCGGTGCGAGGGAGATCGGCCAGCATCGAGATCGCGAGGACGAAGGCCTCCGAAGCGTCGTCACACGTGCTCGTCTCGATGACGATTTCGCGCGTCCCGAGCGACCGCCCGGACTTCGAGCGCAGGACCATCTGCGCGGCGTAGCGGGATGGCTCGACGTAGTGGGTCACGTCGACATGGAGCGTCCGATCGGACTCCGACCTCGGGACGAAGACTCGCCGGCCGAGAAGCTGCTCGACGTCGCGCACGACCTCCTCGGGGGGCAAACACGCCTCGGTTCGCCTCCCCTGCGACCAGTCGAGCCACACCCGCGCGCTCGTCGGCTCCTCCGCACGGCTCGGGGCTGCCGTCGCCACGAGCGCCAGAGCAAGAGCTCTGCAGGAGAGCGCGCGCACGGCCACCGGCATCTATCAGCTTCTACACGGGCTGTTTCCGCGTGTCGCGAATCACCCTCTCGAGCGCCCAGTGGATCGTCATCCTCGAGCGGCGTCGTCTTGCTCATAGCGCTCACCTCCGCGCGTCGTTCGTCGAGCCGTCGAGGAGCCGTTCGATCTGGGCGTCGAGATGCCCGTGGTGCGCCGACGCTGGATAGCGGGAGCGGAAGCTCGCGGCCCGGCCCCGTGCGTCGTGGGCGCGCCCCAATCGAATCAGCGCCTCGATCGCGATGATCTCGCGCTCCTGGAGCAACACGCCGCGGGGATAGCGCACCGGATGCTCATCCGTAATCCGGAGGGCGTGCGCGGGATCCGTCGCGAGTGCGACCTTGGCCCGCCGGAGGAAGCTGGCCTCTCCTTCCTCGCGCACGACTTCGGCCACGGGCGCAGGGGCGGGGGCGGGTTCATCCGCCGTCGAAGGCACCATGCGGGAGCTTTCCTCCGCCACGGCCTGCTTCGCCACGACCGCTCGCGCCGGCTCCGCGCGGGCGCGCTCGCGACGTCGATCCCGGAGCGCCTGATCCCGCTCCTCCGGGACGCCTCGCGCCGACTCCACTCGCGGCACTTCCTGCGCCGAAGCGAGCGCCTCGACGGGGACCGGTCCGACGACGTGCGGCAGCTCCGGCGACGGTGCCGCGATCGCCACCGAGGTCGACTCGGGCGGCGGCCCCGCGTGTTCGACGACGGTTTCTCGAGGTGCGGGCAGGAGGCTGAAGCCGATCACGACGAGGCACGACACGAGGGCACCGCTTCCCGAGCGGCCACGTGGCGTCTCGACCTCCAGAGCGAGCGCATGGAGCCGCTGCTTGACGCGATGCACGTGCTCTGCACTCGTTTCCGCGCGGGCCTTCCGGAACAGAGCGTCGAGCGCGTCCTCGTCTTTCGAAGAAGGGACCTCCAACTCGTCACCTCCTCGGATTCCACTTGGACATCATGACCAGCATCTGCTTTCTGGCAGCGGCGAGCCGGGAGTACGCCGTTTTCACCGGGCAATCGACGATGAGCGCGATCTCGCTCATCGGAAGCTCTTCGATCTCGTGAAGGATGAGCACCGTGCGCTTGTCCTCGTCGAGGCGCGCGAGCATCGCGACGAGCTGCTGGGTCGAGACGACGTCGGAGCCCGAAGACGCGCCGGACACGACCTCGTCGGGAGCCTCTTGCACGAGGACCTCGCGCCGGTGACGAGCCCGCCGCCTGTAGGCAGCGGCGACTTTCATGCAGATCCCGTAGATCCAGGCGCGGATCGGCCGCCCCGGGTCGAACTGCGGGAGCCTGCGAAAGATGATGATGAAGACCTCTTGGCAGACGTCGTCGAGATCCCGCTCCGCGACCGAATGATACTTCAGCGTCCTCAAGACGAACGGCGCGAAGCTCTCGACGAGCTCGCTCGGAGTCATCGTCGGCTCCTCGACACCACGCTGGTCGAGGCGACGTATCCCCGCGACCAGCGACTCCGCAAGCGACGTCACTCCCATGTCTTGCCCGTACCTCGCGCAGGTTCCCAAAAATAGTTCCTGCCATGGCCGATTTCTGGCGGCCTTGCTCGCCACGGTCGGCCTGGGCCGACACCGCGGTGCCCTCCGCCCGCGAACGGGAGGCCAGGCACCGCGAGCCCGAGCTTCTTCGAGCCGGGAGGGGGCCGCGACGCGCCGGCTGCACGGTGCGTCGCCGGGCGAGGATGCCCTCGCGCCCCGGGGTGACGGACCGACAAGCTCGGCCACTGCCGAAGCGTCGTCGCCCCAGCGGCAATCGCGAGAGCGTCCGTTGAGCAGTTTTGCGTCGACCTAAGCTCCACCGGCCCGATTCACGAGCGACGTCTCGCCGGCTTTTGGGACGCGCTGGCCGGTTCCTCGCGAACGCGAGTCTCGAACCTGGTTGCTGCGCGGGCCGAGGTCCTTCGCGCGGCGCTCGACGAGAGCGCCTGCCCGAGGAACTCGACGAACGCGCGCGCCTTCGGGGTCGCGAAGCGCGTCGGGGGCGATAGCGCGAACACGCTGTAGTCGCTGGGCGTCCACGGGGTGAGAACACGTCGCAGCGTCTTCTCACGGAGCTCCTCGGCGACGACGAAGTCCGGCGTGAGCAAGATGCCCACGCCCGCGACGGCCGCGGCCTTCAGGGCGATGCTGTTGTTCACCTGCAGCGGCCCCTTCACCGCTACCGTCGTGCGGCCGTCGGGCCCGTCGAGCTCCCATTTGCTCGGCGATGTGTGCAACCCGTAGCGGAGGCAGCGGTGATTCGCGAGGTCGCGGGGGTGCCGCGGTGTGCCGTGCGCGCGCAGGTATACCGCGGACGCGCATACGACTCGCTCCCCCGTACCGAGCTTGCGAACGACGAGCGAGCTGTCCTCGAGCCGCGCCCCGATCCGCACGGCCACGTCGATGCCCTCCTCGACGAGGTCGACGAGCCGATCGTTGAGCATCACATCGAGCTCCACCTCGGGGAAACGCTCGTAGAAGGCGGGCAAGAGCGGCGCGAGCCGGATCAATCCGAACGACATCGGCGCGCTGACCCGTAGGCGACCGCGTGGGGCCGCTTGCTGGTCGCCCACCGAACGTTCTGCCTCCTCGAGATCGTCGAGGAGCTGCACGCAACGCTCGAGGTAGAGGCGACCGGAGTCGGTGAGCGAGAGCCGCCTCGTCGTCCGCGCCAAGAGCTGCGTTCCGAGATGCTCTTCCAGCTGCGCGACGAGCTTGCTCGCCCATGCCGTCGTGATCGCGAGCGACCGCGCCGCACCGACGAAGCTGCCCGCCGTCGCAACGGCGCGGAAGGCACGCATGCCGGCAAGGACGTCCATCGCCGGCGATTCTCAACGTTTCGTCAACGAACTGTCAACGCTCCGTCCGATTGTCAACCACGGTCCCGGACTGCACAACATCGTCATCACGAACACGACGGAGTCACACGATGCTTTCCCGATCCTTCACACGCGGTGACCTTGCGCTCTTCTTGCTTCGGAGCGCTGCAGCGATCCCGCTCTTCTTTCACGGCAGCCAGAAGCTCTTCGGGTGGTTCAACGGAGGCGGCTTGTCCGGGTTCGCTTCGTACCTCGGGGGGCTCGACATTCCGATTCCATCCCTGGCTGCCCTGCTTGCTGCGGTGAGCGAGGTCGGGGGGGCCGCCGTTCTGCTCTCCGGCCGCGGCTTCCGCGCTCTGGCTCCGGTCGTCTTCACGATGGCCGTCGCGGCGGCCACCTCCGCCCGCAAGGGTTTCGACGTCGCGCACGGGGGGGCCGAGTTTCCGCTGACGGTCGCCATCGTCCTCGTGGCGCTCGTCCTCACCGGGCCGGGCTCGCTCGTCCTCCCCCTCTCCCGACCGAATCCCATCGAGCAATGAGCACCCGACGAGAGTTTCTTGCGGGCGTCTCCGCCGGGCTGGCGGCCGGTCTCGTTGGCTGCGCCGGGCCCCGCGGAGGTGGTGGCAGCTCCGTGGCTCGGCCAACGGCCGCGTCCGCGGAGTCACTCACGATCGCCGGAGGCCTGTCCGGCAGAAGGCTCCGCATCCCGGACGTGAACGCTGCTCCGATGCCGGCCATCGCGCCGCCTGGCGTGATCCACGACGGAAAGGCGATCGGCTCGTTCGGAATCGATCCGGCGCGCGGCTATCCCGACGTCCGAAGCTCCAGGAGGAAGTTCGGCCTGCTCGTTCCTGCAACGAACACGAGCATGGAGCACGAGCTCTGGAGCATCATCTTCGGCAATCAGGGCACTCACGCGCTGGACGGGGTCGGCCTCCACACTTCGAACGTCTCGACGCCGCGGCCGCAGCTCGACACCGAATCCGACTTGCTCGCTTACAAGCGGCAATTCGTCGGGGGCTTGAAGGCGGCGGTCGAGCAGGCGCTGCTGGCGCAGCCTCAATACCTGATCATGGGAATGAGCCTCGAGCACATCATTCGCGGCATCGACGAGATCCGGGCGGTGATGGCCGACGCGGAGTCGTGGTCCGGCGTCTCATGGGCCACGTGGCACGACGCGGCGCCGGCTGCTCTGAACAAGTTCGGCGCCAAGCGGATCGGACTCCTGACGCCGTTCGATCGAGTCGGCAACGAGAACGCAGCACAGATGTTTCGTGATCTCGGCTTCGACGTCGTCGCGAGCCTCGGCTTCGCCTGCGCGAACGCGGTCCACATCGCTCACGTCCCCGACTCCGCGAAGGAGCAGGCGATCGTGGAGGTGCTGGCGACGCGAGAGAATCGCCTCGACGCGATCGTTCAGTGCGGCACGAACATGAGCCTCGCCCAGGTATCCGAGAGGCTGGAGCCGGTCGTCGGGATCCCGATCTTGGGAATCAACGCCGTGACGTTCTGGTACGCGCTGCGAGAGAACGGGTTCGACGGCTCCCTCCGAGGTGCGGGAAGGCTCCTGCGGGAGCTCTGACGAAGTCGTCTTCGTTCAGCGCGAACGAGACCTCCAGAATCCGCGTGCGCACGTGGGTCCACTCGGAGCCAGGCTTCTCACGGCGCTTACCGCGTACGCGCGGCGGTCGAGCGACGCCGGAGGGACGGCCTCGCTCGGTGCGCTGTCGCTGGTCTCCGGGCAGGCACCTACAGCCAAGTTTTCGGCCTACCAACGGAACACTCGTCTTCATACAGTCGACGTTGAACTCCGGATGGTCTCCGTCTTCATGTTTCCGGGCCAGAGCTCGAAACATCCCGAGATGCTCGAGCGCATCATCGCGGTCTCCCCCGCGCTCACCGCGCCGATCGTCGAGCAGGCTTCGAGCCTCCTCGGTCGTGATCTTCGGGCGTGGTACAGCCCCGATAATCCGTCCAGCTTCGCGACCAATCGGGACGTGCAGGTCGGCGTGTTCCTCGTGAACCACCTCCACCTCGTCGTGTTGCAAGACACCGTGGACGACGCTCCGATCTCGCTCGGGCTCAGCCTCGGCGAATACAACCATCTGGTTCACATCGGTGCGCTCTCCTTCGAGGAGGGCCTTCGTCTCGTCGACGCGCGCGGCGCGGCGTACGACGCCGGCCCCGAGGGTGTCATGGCCGCCGTCTTCCCGATCGGCCGGGGCGCGCTCGAGGAGGTGCTGGAGCGCGCGCGGGCCCATGGCTTCATCGACGTAGCCAATCTCAACTCGCCGAGCCAGCACGTCGTGGCTGGTGAGCGCGCTGCAGTCGACGCGGCTCTCGCCTTGCTCGAGGACGAGCACTTCGTGCAAGGACGCATCATCGAGCATCGGATCCCGATGCACACGGCGCGTTTCGCTCCCGTCGCGGCGCGGCTACGGCCCGCGCTGGAGCGCGCCGCGTGGCGAACGCCGGCGCGGCCGTACTTCCCGAACGTGCGCGGCGAGCTCCTCGAACGCCCGTCTGCCGCCGAGATCGTCGCCCTCCTCTCCGAGCACGTCCACCGGCCAGTGCTGTGGCGCCAGTCGATCGAGCTCGTCACGGCACGGTGGCCCGACGCCCTGTTCGTCGAGGTCGGGCCGCGCACCGTGCTCTTCGACTTGCTCCAGCGCTCGTGGTGCAAGAGCGCGCGCTTCGCTACCGACCGTGCCGCGGGTGTGTGCGCCCTGCCGGAGACCTTCTTCAAACGGGCCGCTCGTCATGCAAGCTGACGAGCTCGAAGCGCTGGTCCGGAAGCTCCGACGCACGCCGCTGGCCGACGGCGCCCAGCTCATTCCGCTCGAACATGGGCGCGCCGAGATCGAGCGAGTTCTGCCCCATCGCCCGCCGTTCCTTCTCGTCGACGCGCTCACTGCGATCGATTTCGAGACGCGCACGCTCCTCGGTCGGCGCCGCATCGATCCGCACGATCCCGTGTTCGCCGGTCACTTTCCCGACGACCCAGTCTATCCCGGAGTGCTCCAGATCGAGGCGATCGGGCAGCTCGGTCTGTGCCTGGCGCACTTCGTTTCGCGGAACTCCACCGTGATCGACCAGGGTACGAGGCCCGCGCGCCTCCGAGCCATCAAGGTCCATCACGCGCTCTTCAACGCGCCGGTCTTGCCCGGCGACGAGTTGAGCCTGGGAGCGCGCATCGTCGCGTACGACGGCTTCATCGGCACGGTGGCCGGTCAGGCTCATCGGGAGGGGACGCTCTGTTCGCTCGCCGTTCTCGAGGTCTACTTTGTCGACTAGCCGCATCGCCATCACCGGGATGTCGATTCACACGCCGCTCGGCGACAACCTGGACGAATACCTGAAGAACCTGATCGCGGGCCGCTCCGCGATCACCCGCTGGAAGACGCTCGATACGTTGCGCATCTATCCGAAGGTCGGCGCCGACCTCTCGACGTACGACGTCGCCGCCACGGTCGCGACGCTCGAGGGCCGGCTCCCCGCCGAGACGTTTCGCCGCCTTCGGAAGCTCCTATCGCGCGCGCCCTGGTCGACGCAGCTCTCACTGCTCCTCGCGGCCCGCGGCTTTCTGGATGCGGGATTGTTCGTCGATCCGCCTGACGAGACGAAGGTGGCCACCATCGTCGCCGGTCACAACATCAACGTGAACTATCAGTACGAGACTCGGATCGCGTTCCAGGAGGAGCCCGATTTCATCGACAACCTCTTCTCGCTCCACGGCCTCGACACCGACCACGCAGGCTCGGTCTCCGAGCTGCTCCAAGCGAAGGGGCCGATCTATACGGTCGGAGGAGCCTGCGCGAGCGGCAACAATGCGCTCCGCTCTGCGATCGACGAGATCCGTTACCACGACGTCGACGTCGCGGTCGTCGTCGGTGCCGTCCTCGATTTTTCGCCGGTCGACCTTCACGCGATGGCGCTCATGGGCGCGATCACGCATCAGAGCTTCAACGACGAGCCCGCGCGCGCGAGCCGGCCGTTCGACACGCGGCGTGAGGGGTTCGTGCCAGCGCACGGCGGCGCGACCCTGATCGTGGAGAACCTCGAGCGCGCAAAGAGGCGCGGCGCACGCATCTACGCCGAGGTCCTGGGCGTCGAGGCGAACGCCGACGCCAACCATCTGCCGCAGCCGTCGGAGGATGGCCAGTTCCGGCTCATGTCCAAGCTCCTCCGGCAGTGTGGTCTTCGGCCCGAGCAGGTCGACTACGTGAGCGCTCACGCAACGTCGACGCCGCTCGGGGATCTCACCGAGATCCGTTCGATCAAGCGCGTCTTCGGCGACCACGCGAAGAAGCTGCGGATCAACGCGACGAAGTCGATGCTTGGGCACACGTGCTGGGCCGCGCCCTGCGTCGAGTCGGTCGCGGCGATCCTCCAGATGAACGCCGGCGTGCTCCATCCTTCGATCAACGTCGACGAGCTCGATCCCGAGATCGATCTCGACATCTGTCGAGGCAAGGCGGTCGAGCAGCGGGTGAACGTCTTGATGAAGAACTCATTCGGCTTCGGCGGCATCAACTGCGTTTCCTTGCTCAAGCGCTTCGAGGATTGAGGACACGATGATCTTCTTCGTCACCGGTGGCTCGCGCGGCATCGGCGAAGCGATCGTCCTAGCGGCGATCCGCGCCGGACACGACGTGGCCTTCACCTACGTCAAGGCAGAGAAGGAGGCCAGTTTGGTCGTCGAGAAGGCGCGCGCGATCGACCCTGCTCGCGTGGCGCGCGCCTACGCGCTCGACGTGCGCGATTCGAAAAGGGTCGATGAGGTCGGCGAACGAGTCCTCGCCGACTTCGACACCGTCGACGTGGTCGTGTGCAACGCCGGGGTCAACCAGAACGGTCTCGCGGTCTCGATGTCGGACGAGGATTGGAAGCTCGCCATCGACACGAATCTTTCCGGCGCGTTCTACGTCTCCCGCCACTTTCTGCCGACGTTCCTCGCCAACGGCCGCGGACGGTTCATCCACATCTCATCGATCGCGCAGACGGGGCTCTCGGGGCAGGTGAACTACGGCGCAAGCAAGGCGGGCCTGATCGGGCTCTCGGGCGGTCTTGCGAAGGAATACGGAAAGAAGGGCATCACGAGCAACGTCGTCGTGCCCGGCTTCTTCGAGACGGACATGACGCGCGAGACGATGTCTCAGAAGCACAAGGACTTCTGGAACACGTTCTGTCCGGTCGGTCGTATGGGCGAGCTCGAAGAGATGTCCAGCACGGTACTGTTCCTCGCTTCCGACGGCGCGAGCTTCATCAATGGGCAGACGCTCCACGTCACCGGCGGTCTGGATTGGTCGCCGTGACACGAAGGGTCGGCATCGAAAAGCTCCGCGTCTACCCGACCACGTTGTCGCTCGACATGGACGCGCTGTGCGCTGCGCGCGACCACGACCCGGCCGATGTCCATGACAACCTCATGGTCGATCGCCGTGCGGTGAACCCACCGTGGGAGGACGCGGTGACGATGGCGGTGAACGCCGCCGCCCCGATGCTCACGGACGAAGACCGCGCCGCCATCCAGCTCGTGATCGTCGGCTCCGAGACGAGCGTGGACCAGGAGAAGCCGATCAGCTCGTGGGTACATCGCTACCTCGGGATTCAGCCGCACTGTCGCAACTTCGAGATCAAACACGCCTGCTACAGCGGCACGGCCGGCGTGCAGATGGCGACGAGCTGGCTCGCCTCCGGGCAGGCACCTCGCGGCGCGAAGGCGCTCGTCATCAACAGCGACCAGAGCCTGATCGCGCTGGGCGAGCCGTACGAGTTCGTCTGCGGTGCGGGGGCGGCGGCCGTGCTCTTGTCGAGCAGTCCCGAGCCGGACTTCCTCGAGCTCGAGCTCGGCAAGAGCGGCGTCTACGCGAACGAGGTCACCGACGTCTTCCGTCCCACGCCCCGCGTCGAGACCGGCAACAGCGAAACGAGCCTCTACTCCTATCTCGAAGCGCTCGCTGGCGCGTACGCGCGCTACGTCGATGTCGTCGGCGAGGTCGACTTCGACGCCTTCTTTCAGCGGAACGTCTACCACGTGCCGTTCGGCGGTATGAGCTTCCGCGCGCACAAGGCGCTCTTGCAAGAATACACCGCGATCACCTCGAGGGCGGACGTACGCGCGCACTGGGCGCGCAAGGTTCGGCCGTCGCTCCACTACACGCGGCAGATCGGCGGCACGTACGGCTCGAGCACGTTCCTCGCTCTCCTTGGGCTCGTGGAGACCGCCGAGGATCTCGTCTCCGGCGAACGCGTCGGCATCTTCGCTTACGGATCCGGCTCCTGCGCCGAGTTCTACAGCGCGCGGATCGGCGCGAAAGCGAAAGCCGTCGCCGAGGCCGCTGGGCTGCAGACGTTGTGTGACGCCCGGCGACCGATCTCCGTCGCCGAATACGAGGCGATCGAACGTGAGCGCGACGAGGCCACCGCGGCCCGCGATGTCGTGCCTCGACGCGGCTGTGCCGCCCACTGGTACGAAGAGCTCTACGCCGGCAAGCGGCGGCTCGTCCTCCAGCGAGTCGATGGCTACTACCGTCACTACGAGTGGAGCTGAGGGCGTGGAGTCGATCTTGGTTCAGGTGCCATCCGCGCTCGACGCTGAAAGCGTGTCTCGCTTCCGCGCCGCGATCGCGACGGTGACGTCCGACGGCGAGGCCGACGGACGGGTCGTGTTGCTGCGCGGCGCCCCCGGCGTCTTCTGTCGTGGTATGCGCCTCCTCCCGAGCTCCAACGGGGAGGACGAGAAGAGAGCACTGGCGGACTTCTGCCGTTGCCTCGTTGCGATCCGGTTCGCCTCATGTCCCGTGCTCGCCGTCGTCGATGGCGAAGCGCTCGCGGGTGGCGTCGGCGTGGCAGCTGCGTGCGACGTCGTGCTCGCGACACCGCGCTCGTCGTTCGCGCTCTCCGAGGTGCTCTTCGGCCTCACGCCGGCTGCGATCTTCCCGCTCGTCGTCGAGCGCGTTCTGGTCCAGAAGGCGAAGCTGATGGCGCTGTGCGGTACGTCGTACTCCGCCGCGGAAGCGCACGCCCTCGGCCTCGTCGACGCCCTCGCGCCCGAAGGCGACCTCGACGGGACCATCAAGCGCTGGGTTCGCCTCGTCGCACGAGGCGAGTCGGGCGCCGTCGGCCGGTTGAAGCGCCTCTCGTCCGGGGCGTCGCGATCGGAGCTCGAAGACGCCATCGAGCGGGGGGCGGCGGAGACGTTGCGTGCGCTTGCGACGCCCGCGGTGCGTGCACGAATCTCTGCGTTCGAGGCCGGCGACGTCGGTTGGTCGGGAGAGCTCGCATGAGCGAGAGCCAAGGTCGCGTCGACGTCAGCGTAGCGAGCGGGATCGTCACCATCGGGATGTGCGACGTGTACGGGCGAAACGCGCTCTCCGGACCGTTCGTCGAGGAGCTCCTCGCCGCGCTTCTCGCGGTCGGGCGCATGGCGGACAGCCGCGTCGTCGTGCTGTTCGGCCTCTCGGACGTCTTCTGTGCTGGCGCGAACCTCGACGTGCTCGAGAAGGTCGTCGCCGGCGAGGTCGTGCCTGGCGATCACCTCCTCTCCAAAGCGCTCCTCGACATGCCGGTCCCGACGATCGCGGCGATGGAAGGACACGCGATCGGTGGCGGTCTCGCGCTCGGCCTGTGCGCCGACATCTCGATCATCGCGCGCGAGAGTCGATACGGATGCAGCTTCATGAACATGGGCTTCACGCCGGGGATGGGCTCGACGCGCCTCCTCGAGAACGTGCTCTCGCCTGCGATCGCACACGAGCTGCTCTACAGCGGAGAGCGCCGCCGGGGCGCCGACTTCGAAGGACGGAGCGGCTTCAACCACATCCTGCCGCGAGCCGACGTCCGGTCGAAGGCCTACGAGATCGCCGAGCGGGTCGCCGACAAGCCGCGGGTCGCCCTCGAGGCGTTGAAGCGCGTGCTCTCTGCCGACAAGCGGCGTGCCTTCGAAGAGACACGCGCCACCGAGACGCTCATGCACGCCGTCAGCTTCGGGGAGGGAGACATCCGCCAGCGGATCAAGGACAACTATGGTCAATGACTATCGTGGCAAAGCTGTTCTGATCACCGGCGGGACGAAGGGGATCGGCCTCGCGACGGGGCTCGCCTTTGGCCGGCAGGGCGCAGAGTGCACGCTCACGAGCAAGTGGGGCAGCGCCGATGAAGCGGAGATCCGCGCCGCGTTCGCTGCGGCCGGCGCACCCGAGCCGCACATCGTCGAGGCCGACGTCGCCGACAACGAGGATACGCAGCGCTTGCTGGCGGACATGAAAGCGCGGTGGGGGCACGTCGAAGCCTTCATCTCCAACGTCGGCTTCGGCCACGTCGTCAAAGATCTCGACGACTACGCGCTGCGCTCGCTCTTCAAGAGCATCGAGTACAGCGCCTGGCCGATGATCGAATACACCCGTCGCATCAAGGATGTGTTCGGTAAGTACCCGCGCTACGTGATTGGGCTTTCGTCCGGTGGGCCGGACCACTTCCATACCAACTACGACTTCATCGCGGCGTCGAAGGCGGTGCTCGAGACGTTCTGCAAGTACCTCAATCACCGCCTCTTCGAGGAGGACATTCGGATCAACGTCCTCCGCCCCCGGTTCGTCAAGACCGACTCACTTCGGGCGACGATGGGCGACGAGTTCGAGGGGTTCGTCGACCGATTCGACAAGACGCATCCCTGGGTGTCCCCCGACGAGACGGCGAACGCGATCCTCGGGCTATGCAGCGGCCTCATGGACGGCGTGAGCGGGCAGGTGGTCACGCTCGATCACGGCGCGTCGTTCTCCGACAATCTCATGCGGATGTTCGCGGAGCGCTCGACGCTATTCGCGTGAGCGCATCTCTGGCAGAGCAATACGAAACTCCCGTCAGCGCGGCGGGGTTCGAAGGGGGGCTGACTTCATGATCGGCGCAGCTTGGGTGCGCTTTTGCGAAGAAAGCGAAGGAAGGACCGAACCATGACCCACGAACAGGTCACCAGCGTGATCATCAAGCACCTCGTCCGCTCGATCGACGAGCTGACTCCCGAGACGGTCGACGTCAAAAAGTCGATGAAGGACTACGGCGCCAACAGCCTCGACATCGTCGAGGTCGTATCGGCGTCGATGCGCGAGCTCAAGGTCAAGGTGCCGCGCGCGGAGCTCGCGACGATCACGAACATCGACGGGCTCGCTACGGTGCTCCTCCGGGTGTGGAACGAGAAGCAGGCCGCGGCACCGAACGGCGCCGGATGATCGCGGACTACGGAGGCAAGATCGTCCTCGTCACGGGCGGGACGATGGGACTCGGCCTCGCCACTGCGCTCGCCTTCGGACGGCGCGGCGCCCGGTGCGTACTCACCTACCGCTGGGGCTCTACCGACGAAGGCGAGGTGCGCAGTCGATTCGAAGCGGCCGGCGCGCCGCCGCCGATGATCCTCCAGGCCGACGCGGCAAACGCCAGCGACACGGCCGCGGTCGTTGACGCAATCAAGGCCGCAGGTGATCGCGTCGAGGCGCTCGTCAGCAACGTCTCCGGTGCGCTCGTGATCAAAGCGCTCGAAGACTATTCGGCGCGCGGGCTCGCCAAGAGCATCGACTACAGCGCCTGGCCGATGTTCGAGTACCTTCATCGGATCAAAGAAGGGCTCGGCCGCTACCCGCGCTACGTCGTGGGGATGTCGTCGACGGGGCCGGACCACTTCTCGGTCGGCTACGACTTCGTGGCGATGTCGAAGGCGGTGATGGAGACGTTCTGCCGCTACCTCACGTACCGGCTTCGCGACGAGGATTGCCGAATCAACGTCGTCCGCTCGCGCGCCGTCCGCACCGCCTCGTTCGACGCCACGTTCGGGCCCGAGCTCACCGAGTTCGCCAAGCGCTACGTGCCCGACTCGCATTTCATCAGGCCCGAAGAGGTCGCGGACGCGACGTTGGCGCTGTGCAGCGGCCTCTTCGACGCCATGCGCGGTCAAGTGATCACGGTCGACCGCGGCACCACGTTCTCGGACAACCTGCAGCGACTCTACAGCGAGCGGAAGAACCTCGGGCTGTAGCGCCATGCAGAGCTACTCGGTTGGGTTGAACATGACGTGTGAGGCGTACGTTCGATGAAGGTCTTCGTCACGGGCGGCAACGGCTTCATCGGTTCATGCGTGGTGCGCACGCTCGTCCGAGAGGGGCATGAAGTGCGGTGCCTGCTCAGAAAGTCGAGCAACATCGACCGGCTCGCAGGGTATCGGTACGAGCGCGCGCTAGGCGACGTACGCGATCCCATGTCGATCGCTGCCGGAATGGACGGCTGCGAAGCCGTGATCCACCTCGCGAGCCTGTCGGCGTGGGACCAGATCGACTCTCCATTGATGGACGAGGTCGTGCTCGGCGGGACCCGCAACGTCCTCGCCGCCGCTAGCGCTCGCCCCGGCACTCGCGTGGTGTTCGTCTCGAGCACGCTCGCGATCAACGCCTCGGATCGCCCGGTGACCTTCGACGAGTCGAGCGCCTTCACGGCTCCGCTCGATGGCCTCACGTACTCGCGCTCCAAGCTGGAGGCGGAGGCGCTGTGCCTCCGCGCCGCCAACGACGGAGTCCACGTCACGATCGTGAACCCCGGCGAGGTGTACGGCCCGGAAGACACCAGCCTCATCACGTCGTGCAACTTGATCGACTTCGCGACGTCGTCACCGGTGCTGGTTTGCGACGGCGGCATGTCGGTGGCATTCATCGACGATGTCGCCAACGGAGTCGTGCAGGCCATGCTGAAAGGCCGCTCCGGCGAGCGCTACATTCTCAGCGGCGACAATCTCTCGGTCTACGAGCTGGCCTCGCTGACCCTGAAGCTCCTCGGAAAAAGGACCCGGGTGATCAAGATTCCAAACGGGCTGATCCGGCCTCTCGCGAAGGCCGGATTGAAGTTCCGTTTGCCGCTCCCGTTCAATCCGCGCGTCATCCCCTATGCCACGAAGTACTGGTTCACGAGTAGCTGGAAAGCCGGCTCGGAGCTCGGGGTGAAATTCCGGCCCGCCCGCGATGCGCTCCTGCCCACGCTCGATTGGCTCATCGAGAGCGGTCGCATTCCTTCCTGAATCGCGCGAGGAGTTCTCAGGTGTCCTGGCTTCACGACAAAACGACTTCCATGCACGCCCGGATCGACGAAGTGAAGCGGCAGAAGGCCTTCCCCTTCTTTCGCCCGTTCGAGAACTTCGGCCCGCGCGTGAAGGTCGGCCACGGCAGCTACCTCAACTTCACGTCGAACGACTACCTCGGCTTGTCGCAACATCCGACGCTGATCCGAGCTGCCAACCGAGGAACGACGGCGTATGGCACCGGTCTCGGGAGCGCGCGGCCGCAGGCGACGAGCATACGGCACCGGCTGCTCGAAGAGCGGCTCGCGGCGTGGCTCCGCAAAGACGCGTGCGCGGTTTTCACGACGGGCTATCAATCGCTCGTCGGTACGCTGGCTTCGTTCCTCGACGGCGAGACCTCCGTCATCCTCGACAAATTGAGTCACGCCAGCATCATCGATGGTGTGATGCTCGCTCAGGGACTGCATCCCGACCTCGAGGTGCGCTGGTTCGGCCATAACAAGCCCTCGTCGCTCGAGCGAGCCTTGAGCACTGCAGAGAACGCGAAGAAGCTGGTCGTCGTCGAGGGGCTCTACAGCGTCGACGGCGACCTCGCGCCGCTCGCCGATTTCGTCACGCTCTGCAAGCGCTACGGCGCGGCGATCATGGTCGATGACGCTCACGGTCTCGGCACGCTCGGCCCGACCGGCCGCGGCGTCGCCGAGCTGCACGGTGTGCTCCACGAGATCGATCTCCTCGTCGGCACGTTCTCCAAGAGCTTCGGCACCGTCGGCGGGTTCGTCGTCGCGGACGAGACGCTCATCGACTACATGAAGCTCACCGCGCGGCCGTTCATGTTCTCGGCTTCACTACCGCTCGCACAGGTCGAAGCTGCGCTCGCCGCGCTCGACTTCATCGAGAAGGACCCCACCTATCGACGGCGTCTCAACTGGAACACGGAGTACTTTCGTTCCGGACTCCGCGAGTTGGGCGCTGACCTCGGGGAGAGCACCACGAACATCACACCGATCATGCTGCGCGACGAGACCCTGACGATGAAGGCCGCCGCGTACCTCTTTCACGGTGCCGGCGTCATCATGATGCCCTTCGTCCATCCCGGCGTCCCGGAGGGCACCGAGCGTCTGCGCTGCAACGTGACGGCAGCGCACACGGAGGCGCAGATGGGCTACACGCTCGAGGCCCTCGCCCGCGTCGGAGGCATGCTCGGCTTCCTTCCGAAGTCGGCGACCGGACGGGGCTCGACCTGGCAGAAGGCGATGTGGCTCATCGATCACAAGGTCGACAGCGTGAGGAACGGGGGCCCGGCACACGTCGCCCACGAGCTCTTCGGGGCGAGCAAGAGGGCGTGCGGCTGGGTCCGCGACCGAGTGGCCGACGCTTCGAGTCAAAAGGCGCGCTGACTCACGCGGCGCCCCGCGCCCTCGCACCTAACGCGTTCGGACCGTCAGCGCGACCTCGCCGCCTTGGACGGCGAGCGATCGTACGTGGAGCCTCCGCGCGAGATCGAGCGCACGAATCGTCGCAGCCACGCGGTGCTCGACGCCCATCTTGTCGTAGATGGTCCGGAGGTGGCGGCTCACGGAGTCTGCGCGGAGGCGGAGGAGCTTCGCGATCTCTTCGTTCGACTTGCCGCGCGTGAGCCAGTAGAGCACGTCGCTCTCGCGGGGGGTGAACCCCGCCCCGGCGAAGAGCTCCGGCGACACCTGTGTGTCCTCGGCGGCCGTCATCGCCAACGCCAGCTTCCGCCCGTTCGACAAATGCGGTTGCATGAGCCCGAGCAGCTCCATCTCGCCGCGATCGAATGGCCGGCCGTCGCGCAGGAGCCCGACGAACACGATCGAGTCCGTTCCCGTCGGCACGTGCATGAAGCAGTGATCGACGAGACGCATCGGCCAGTAGACCTCCCGGTAGATGTCGAGGTCGGAGAAGGCTTGGCGACTGTAGAAGTCGCGCGCGCTGAAGGGCTTGCCGCCGTTGACCGACGGGTCGAAGCGAAACGGCTCGTACTTGCCCATGTACCGGCCGAACGCTGCGAACGCCTCCGCGAGGCCGGGCGGCGTGCAGTCGAAGTTGGCGGTCAGCTTGCCGGTCTTCCGCTCGATGATGCCGTGGCTGTTCAGCGAGAATGACAGGAGGCGTTTGGTGAGGGCGAAGGTGCGCTCCACGAAGGTGTCCGCAGCCAGACCTGGCGCGTAGAAATCCGCGAGGGCGGCGTGCAGCCTCTCCAGGCGACCCGACTCTAGAGACACCTGTCCCAAGTTATCAGCACGCTCATCGCCGCTGTGAAGGAATCACGTAGCTCGAGCGTGCAGCGGAGCTCGTCTCCTTCAGGAGGGCCTGATGACGACCGACCACGCGATCACGCTGTCCCCTCATTGCGCCGCCCCCGACGCTGGCGGCCACCGGGCGCCCGGCAATCAGCCAGCCAGCTGCGCCGGCAACCGCCGCAAGCAATCCACCTCGTGGGTCGGCAGCGCCGGCCCGGCGTTTTCCAGGCCGTGCGGATTGAACCAGCAGCTGTCGATGCCGAAGCGGTTGGCGCCCAGCACGTCTGCATCCAGGCGGTCACCGATGACTACCGTGCCCGGCCTGGTGAACGCACGCGCCATGCGCACCGAGTACTCGAAGAAGCGCACGTCCGGCTTGGCGTGCCCGCACTCCTCGGAGGTGGCCACGAAGGTCACCAGATCGGCGAGCCCGGAATTGGCGATGCGGCGGTTCTGCACCTGCTGGATGCCGTTGGTAATGATGCCGATCTCGCCGAACGTGGACAGCGCCTCGCAGGCCTCGCGCGCGCCGTCGACCAGCACCACGGTGTCCGGCAACGACTCCATGTCGGTGATCTCCAGATCTCGCGGCGGATCGGTGAAGGACGCGGCGGCGTGACG